>OGYY01000279.1_pt1 | contig 53960 bp, 60 predicted proteins | sample 1576671 | NCBI WGS metagenome assembly OGYY01 (sample SAMEA3541593, study PRJEB24748) | human gut metagenome | biome: human gut; feature: human-associated habitat; material: faeces | place: China | collected 2012 | reverse complement strand
ATCAATTAAGGTCCGTGGAAACAGTAGGTATTACAGCAGGGGCATCCACGCCCAACAAAATAATTGAGGAGGTTCAAAATAATGTCAGAATTAACATTTGAACAGATGTTAGACGAGTCATTCAAGACAATACGAAACGGAGAGGTGGTTGACGGTACAGTCATTGATGTAAAGCCGGATGAGATCATTCTGAATATCGGTTACAAAGCAGACGGTATCATCACAAGAAGCGAATATACGAATGAGCCGGGTGTGGACCTTACTACTCTTGTTTCTGTTGGTGATACAATGACTGCAAAAGTATTAAAGGTTAATGACGGAGAAGGTCAGGTGCTGCTTACTTATAGAAGGCTTGCTGCTGAGAAAGGAAATGAGCGCCTCAAAGAAGCGTTTGAAAACAAAGAAGTACTGAAGGCACCTGTCGCACAGATTCTGGGCGGCGGACTCAGTGTGGTTGTTGATGAAGCCAGAGTATTCATCCCTGCAAGCCTGGTTTCTGACACATATGAAAAAGATCTGAGCAAGTATCAGGGACAGGAAATTGAATTTGTGATCAGTGAATTTAATCCTCGCCGCAACCGTATTATCGGTGACAGAAGACAGCTTCTTGTAGCAGAAAGGGCAGAAAAGCAAAAAGAGCTTTTTGAAAAATTGCAGATCGGTGACAGAATTGAAGGAACAGTAAAGAATGTGACAGATTTTGGAGCATTTATCGATCTTGGCGGTGTGGATGGACTCCTTCATATTTCTGAAATGTCATGGGGCAGAATTGAAAATCCGAAGAAGGTATTCCAGGTTGGCGAGAAAGTGACAGTTCTTGTAAAAGATATTCATGATACAAAGATTGCGCTCAGCCTGAAATTCCCGGAGACAAATCCTTGGGCAAATGCACAGGAAGATTATGCGGTTGGCAAGGAGATCACAGGAAAGGTTGCCAGAATGACAGATTTCGGAGCTTTTGTTGAACTTGCACCAGGAGTGGACGCACTTCTTCATGTATCCCAGATTTCCAGAGCGCATGTTGAAAAACCATCAGATGTTCTGACAGTAGGACAGGAGATTACTGCAAAGATCGTTGATCTCAATGTGGAAGAGAAGAAGATCAGTCTGAGTATGAAGGCTTTGGAGCCTGCTGAAGCAGAAGAAGGATCTGATGAATAAGTAACTGATAAACCGTATGGAATATCATAAAGTGTTTTCGGATAGAGACTAGAATATAGTCTCTATCTTTGTGTGTGAGACATTGTTAAACAAACATCAAGATGTACTTGGAAATGTACAATAAAATTGCCGAAAAAAGCTAGATAGAGTCGGCGTTTTCTTGTATAGTATATACAGATTAAAGTTAGGAAGGAAGGAAAACGAGATGGCATTATTAACATTTAAGGGTGGTATTCATCCCGATGATGGTAAGCGCCTGGCCAAGGACAAGGCGATTACTGAAGTTAAGCCAAAAGGGAACCTGGTTTATCCGCTCTCACAGCATATCGGTGCTCCGGCAGCTCCGGTTGTGTCTGTCGGTGATCATGTACTCAGGGGGCAGAAAATTGCGGAGGCCGGCGGATTTGTCTCAGCTCCGATCTATGCATCTGTTTCCGGAACAGTGAAAGCGATCGAGCCTCATTTTAATCCTACAGGAGCAAAAGTAAACTGTATTGTAGTTGAAAATGACGAACAGTACGAAGAAGTAGAATACGGCCCTGTAAAGCCTTTGGAAGAAATGACAAAGGAAGAGATCTTAAATGCGATCGGCGAAGCCGGTATTGTAGGTATGGGAGGTGCAGGATTCCCCACAAGAGTGAAACTGTCCCCGAAAGAGCCTGATAAAATTGACTACATTATAGCAAACTGTGCGGAATGTGAGCCGTACATCACTGCTGACTACAGAAGAATGATCGAGACGCCGGAGCTGCTTGTAGGCGGAATGAAGGTGATCTTATCTCTGTTTGACAATGCAAAAGGTATTTTTGCTGTAGAAGATAATAAACCAGACTGTATCGCAAAGCTTCAGGAACTTGTGAAAGGTGAGAGCCGCATGGAAGTTATGCCTCTGAAAACGAAGTATCCCCAGGGAGCAGAGCGTCAGCTCATCTATGCAACAACCGGACGGGCAATTAATTCCACTATGCTTCCGGCCGATGCAGGATGCGTGGTAGACAACGTTGAGACAATGATCAATGTATACCAGGCAGTTGTAAAAGGTATCCCGTCTATGGAGCGAGTTGTAACAGTCAGCGGCGATGGAGTGAATGAACCTAGCAATTTTAAGGCCTTATTTGGAACAAACCAGATGGAACTTGTGGAAGCTGCAGGCGGATTCAAGGGTGAACCGGAGAAGGTCATCTCCGGCGGTCCGATGATGGGATTTGCTATGTTTACTCTGGATACTCCTGTGACAAAGACATCTTCATCTATCCTTTGTCTTTCAAAAGACGAGGTGGCGAAATTTGAGCCGACAGCCTGCATTAACTGCGGAAGGTGTGTAGAGGTCTGTCCGAGCAGGCTGATTCCTTCCAGACTTGCGGATTATGCAGAGCATCATGATGAAGAGCTCTTTACAAAGCAGAATGGGCTGGAATGTGTGGAATGCGGCTGCTGCAGTTACGTATGTCCGGCAAAACGCCAGCTGAAACAGTCTATAGGATCTATGAGGAAAATTGCTCTTGCGAACCGCAAGAAAAAGTAATAAAGAGAGGAAGAGGTGAACAAAAGTGGAGAATCAGTTAAATATTTCGTCTTCACCACATATACGTTCCAAGGTTACTTCTGGCAATATCATGCTCATGGTAGTTATTGCACTGCTTCCGGCATCTGCTTTCGGAGTATATAACTTTGGCGTACCTGCTCTGCTTATGCTGATCAGCACAACGGCAGCGGCAGTATTAACAGAATTTATTTATGAGAAACTTATGCACAAAAAAGTAACGGTAGGAGATTTCAGTGCTGTTGTTACCGGTCTTCTGCTGGGGCTTAACATGCCTCCGACAGCGCCGCTTTGGATGGGCGCGCTGGGAAGCGTATTCGGTATTCTTATTGTAAAACAGCTTTTCGGAGGACTTGGACAGAACTTTATGAACCCGGCTCTGGGAGCAAGATGTTTCCTTTTGCTTTCCTTTACCGGACCAATGACAAGCTTTGTCTATGACGGCATTACCGGACCGACCCCACTTGCCTATGTAAAAGAGGGCGCTTTGGATCAGGTCAACACAATGGATATGCTGATCGGAAATATTCCGGGAACCATTGGTGAGACTTCTGTGATTGCCATTGTGATCGGAGCTATTTTCCTGATCTTAATGGGAGTCATTGATCTTAGGATCCCAGGTACATATATTGTGACATTCGTGATTTTTGTAGGAATTTTCGGACATGTAGCGCATCCGGAGATTGGATTTTTTGATCCGCAGTATATCACAGCTCATCTGTGCGGCGGTGGTCTGATGCTTGGTGCATGGTTCATGGCAACAGACTATGTAACATCACCGATCACGAAGAAAGGACAGTATGTCTATGGTATCGTGCTTGGTCTTTTGACAGGTCTGTTCCGTATTTTCGGCGGATCGGCAGAAGGTGTGTCCTATGCAATCATCATCAGTAACCTTCTGGTTCCGTTGATTGAGAAGGTTACTCTTCCAAAACCATTTGGTAAAGGAGGAGAGAAATAATGAACAAGATTATCAGAAATACGATTATCCTTACAGTTATCACATTGGTTTCCGGACTTTTGCTTGGAGTGGCATATGAAGTGACAAAGGATCCGATCGCTCAGGCGAACGAGGAGGCAAAGAAGGAAGCATGGCAGGCGGTATTCCCGGACGCTGATATTGATGCGTTTGAGACAGTAGATGTAGATCAGGATATCGCAAAGCAGGCAATTTCCGACGCGGGAATTGAGGGATCGATTGATGAAGTAAGCGCTGTGGACGGCGGTGAAGCAGGATATGTCATTACGGTTACAGACGGGGAAGGTTACGGCGGAGATATCCAGATGACAGTGGGTATCACAGCCGATGGAAGCATCAGCGGAATTTCTTTCCTTTCAATATCTGAGACAGCAGGTCTCGGTATGAAAGCAAGGGAAGAGTCCTTTTACGGACAGTATGTAGGCGTACAGGCAGATCAGTTCTACGTTTCCAAAGACGGCGGAGAAGGGGAACCTATCGATGCTATCAGCGGTGCCACTATCACATCAAGAGCGGTGACAGGCGGTGTAAACGCAGCAATCGCTTATTTCCAGAATGCATTTTAGGAGGTAGTTGAGATGAATACATGTGGCGAGAGACTGAAAAATGGTATTATAGATGAAAACCCTATTTTTGTGTTGTTGCTCGGTATGTGTCCGACACTTGCTGTAACAACTTCTGCCATGAATGGTATCGGTATGGGACTTTCCACCACCTTCGTGCTTGTTATGTCCAACATGCTGATTTCCATGCTGCGCAAGATTATTCCGGATTCTGTCCGGATGCCGGCTTTCATCGTAGTTGTAGCTTCTTTTGTAACAATTGTTGATTTCATGATGGAAGGATTTACCCCGGATCTTTACGATTCGCTGGGACTTTATATTCCGTTGATCGTAGTAAACTGTATTATTCTGGGACGTGCAGAAAGCTATGCATCCAAAAATCCTGTCCTTCCGTCCATTTTTGACGGACTTGGAATGGGACTTGGATTCACAGTTGCCCTTATTGCTATCGGTATTGTGCGGGAAATCCTCGGAGCAGGACAGGCTTTTGGCTATCAGATCCTCCCTCTGGCAGATGAGGCGACAGGAGCAGCAGGATACACACCGATCACGATCTTTATCCTGGCGCCTGGGGCATTCCTTGTATTAGCGCTTCTTGCGGCAATCCAGAACAAAGTGAAGATCAACATGGAAAAGAAAGGCAAAGATGCGTCCAAAATCCAGTCCGGATGCGGCGCGGACTGCCAGACATGCGGCGGATGTCCGTCAGCGGCCGGAAAAGATAAGGAATAGGAGGGGAAATGATGGGAAATTTGATTTTAATTGCAGTAGGTTCTGCACTTGTAAGTAACGTCGTGCTCAGCCAGTTCCTTGGAATCTGTTCCTTCCTCGGTGTTTCAAAAAAGACTGAGACTGCTGTCGGCATGGGCGGAGCTGTTATCTTTGTAATTACGCTGGCTTCTCTGGTTGCCAGCCTCCTGTATGATTTTATTTTGGAACCGTTAGGATTTGATTACCTGAAGACAATTGTCTTTATTCTTGTAATCGCTGCTCTGGTTCAGATCGTGGAGATGTTCCTGAAAAAGTTTGTAAAATCTCTCTACAATGCATTGGGCGTTTATCTGCCGCTGATTACAACAAACTGTGCAGTGCTTGGTGTTGCGATCAACAATGCTCAGGACGGCTATAATCTGATCGAGAGTGTGGTAAACGGATTTGCCACCGGCGTTGGTTACCTGATCGCCATCGTACTTCTGGCAGGAATCAGAGAGAAAATGGAATACAATGATATTCCGGAGTCCTTTAAGGGAATGCCGATCGTGCTTTTGACTTCTACATTGATGGCGATTGCATTCTTCGGATTCTCAGGATTGATATAGGAGGAAGAGTAACATGAGTATGACAGGAATTATTTTGGCTGCAGTCATTGTAGGCGGTACTGGTTTATTCATTGGTATCTTTCTCGGGCTTGCAGACAAAAAGTTTGCGGTAGAAGTGGATGAAAAAGAAGAGGCAGTTCTTGGTGTACTGCCAGGAAACAACTGCGGTGGATGCGGTTATCCGGGATGTTCCGGACTTGCAGCAGCAATCGCAGCAGGGGAAGCTCCGGTAAATGCCTGCCCGGTAGGCGGCGCTCCGGTAGCTGCTAAAATTGCGGATATTATGGGCGTAGAAGCAGGAGAGCAGATACATGAGGTTGCATTTGTAAAATGCGGCGGAACATGTGAAAAGGCCAAACAGAGCTATGAGTATTACGGACTCCATGACTGTGTCATGATCAATATGATGCAGAACGGCGGACCGAAATCCTGTGCTTATGGCTGCCTGGGTGAAGGATCCTGTGTGAAAGCCTGTCCGTTTGATGCGATCCATGTTGTTGACGGAGTGGCGGTAGTAGATAAAGATGCATGTAAGGCATGTGGAAAATGTATTGAAGCGTGTCCGAGACATCTGATCGAACTTGTTCCGTATGAACAGAAGCATCTCGTAAACTGCAGCTCCAAAGATAAAGGAAAAGATGTTATGAGCGTATGTTCTGTAGGATGTATCGGATGTAAGATGTGTGAAAAAGTCTGTGAATTCGACGCTGTTAAAGTGGTTGATAATATTGCACACATTGATCCGGCTAAATGTACAAACTGCGGAAAATGTGCAGAGAAATGTCCGAAAAAGATCATCTTATAGAATTTTCATACAAAAGCTTATGAAAAAAGAAAATTGGAAGCTGATAGGCTATCGGGTAAAAAAAGATATTGCAGAATTAAAATGGGCGATTATTGCAGTAATCGCCTATTTTGCATTGTCAGGAAGATTTTTGGGAAGTGTATGTCCGCTGGTATATATGACAGGATTTCCCTGCCCATCCTGTGGACTGACAAGAGCAGGACTTGCTGTTCTGCATCTGGATTTTGGCAGAGCATGGGAAATGCATCCTTTTATATTTCTGATCGGCCTTTGGGTGCTTGCCGCCGCTTATGAAAGATATGGAAAGGGGAGAGACGGGCTTTCCTTTCATCTGAAATTGGCGGGAGGAGCGCTGATTGCAGGTATGGTCCTGTTTTATATTTATCGTATGTATGTTTATTTTCCAAACTGCCCGCCTATGACTTATTATTATGACAATCTGCTGTATCATATTTGGGAGCTGGTGAAACAATAATTGTATTTGTACCATACCTGTGATACAATAGGCGTGATAAAAGAAAACAGGAGGAGCTGCAAATGGATAATAATTTTGAAAATACACCGGATATTTTAGAAAAGACAGACTCAGATAATCAGAATAAGCAAAGCAACCAGAACCAGACTTATACGGATCCAAATGCAGGTTATCAGTATAACAGCGGTTATCACTATTATCAGGGAGATAATGGAAACTATCATGTAGATAATCAGTTTAACATGGATCAAAGTCCGATGACTTTGGGAGACTGGGTGCTGACAATTCTTGCGTGGATGATTCCATGTGTCGGTCTGGTGCTGTATCTTGTGTGGGCATTTGGAAAGAATGGAAATGTAAACAGAAGAAATTTCTGCCGGGCGTGGCTGATCATTTATGCAGTCGTATTTGTGCTGAGTATTATACTCTTTGTTATTCTCGGAGTTTCCGTGGCAACTATGATCCCGGAATATGGAGTTTATTAGACAACGGTGAACAAAGAAAATTTCTAAAGAGAAGCTCTGCTTCAGAGGGAAAATCCCTATCTGAAGCAGAGCTTTTATTGTATTCTCCTATTTCATAAAATTGGTAGAATAAGTGATTTCGTTTTCACTGTCTATAAAGACGGCGTCTACATTATCCAGCTGATTGACAAGTTTCAGTCCGTCTTCAGGCCCCAGTACAAAGCAGGTGGTACTGAGGGCGTCGGCGGTCAGAGATGAGTCTGTGATGATCGTAACGCTGGAAAGACCATTTTGGCAGGGATAACCGGTCTTTGGATCAAGGATATGATGATAGATGGTTCCATCCTTTTCAAAATATCGCTGATAAGTCCCGGAAGTGACAATGGACTGGTCTTTGATCTTAACGGAAGTAAGAGGGATCCCGCTTTCGGAAAAGGGTTCCTGGATACCGATGTTGAAAGCGGAGCCATCAGGCTTTCCGCCGATTGTCTGAACATTTCCGCCGAGATTAATGTTGGCATGCCGTATTCCTTCTTCCTCCAAATAGTCCTTAAGACGGTCTGCAATATAGCCTTTGGCTATTGCACCCAGATCAATGGCAGCCTGCGAATCCTGCATGGTGACAGTGTTTCCGCTGACCAGTACTTTTTGATAGTCTACATGCTCAAGAGCGGAAGCAATAGCAGCGGAATCGGGGACTGACGGATTTTCTGCCTTGAAGTCCCACAGGCTGGAAACTTTACCGATGGTAATGTCAAAGGCGCCGTTAGAAAGCTTACCATAGTACAGTCCTTTTTTGATCAGGGTTGCTGTCTCGGAAGACACCTCCACCGGATTGCCGCCTGCCTGGTTAATTCTGGATATCTCGCTGTCAGGATTTGTGGCAGAAAACATAGCGTCATATTTCTGGCACATCGATTTGCATTCATCCAGGATTTCCTGATCCGTGGAGTCATAGACAGTAATTGAAACTACGGTGTCAAATACGGTATCCGTATAGGTCATGGGCTCTTTTGAAGCAGCCGCACATCCGGACAGAGATATGCAGATGAAAGCTGCCGCGGTAAGAGCAGCAATTATTCTGTTTTTCATAAAGTTCTCCTTATAAATATCTTTGATAAAAACCAATTTATTCCCATAATTACGTATCCGACAGGACACCATGCTATTATAGCATATTATTGCATTCTCCTGCAATATGGAGGGAATCGAACATGTGATTGCACAAAAAAGCCGGTTATGCTAAAATAGGGTAGAATATCGATATTCTGCTTTTGAAAACGTATTTTGACAGAGAAAAAGCGGGGTAGGAAAGTGGTAGCAAAAACATGAAAAAAGCATTAAGCAAAAAAGATATTGTATTGATCATTATTATCCTTGTAGTTGCGGCTGGTGCATTTTTACTGCATCAGGTACTGAAAGATTCCGGTTCGGGAAGCGCTGTGGTCAAGGTGGATGGAAAAATAGAAGGGACCTATCCTTTGAATGAGGATCGGGAGATAACCATAAATAATGGAAGTAATATTCTGCAGATCAGAAACGGAAAGGCCAAGATGACGGAGGCGGATTGTCCGGATCAGCTCTGTGTACATCAGAAGGCAGTGTCCGCCAGCGGAGAGAATATTATCTGCCTGCCTAATCGGGTTATTGTGGAAGTGGAATCAAATATCAACAGTGAGTTGGACGGCATGACGAATTAAGGAGGGATATGTGTGAAAAGCCGGGTTGCATATTTCGGTGTTTTTACAGCACTGGCCCTGATATTCAGCTATGTTGAATCACTGATCCCTATCCAGATCGGGATCCCTGGTGTGAAACTGGGACTTGCCAATCTGATGATCGTCATTGCACTTTATAAGATGAGCCTGAAAGAGACCTATCTTTTGTCCATAACAAGGGTTGTGTTGTCCGGCTTCCTGTTCGGAAATATGTTTGCTATCCTCTACAGCCTTGCAGGGGGACTTTTAAGTCTTACTGTAATGGCAGTCCTGAAGAAGGCAGGAGGATTCAGTGTAATGGGAGTCAGTATAGCCGGAGGAGTATTTCACAATATCGGACAGCTGATCATCGCGATGATCGTTGTAGAAACATTCAGTGTGGCGTACTATATTCCAGTCCTTTTAATTGCAGGGGTGATCACAGGGCTGCTGATAGGAATTGCCGCCAATGAAACGCTGAAAAGAATTAAGGAGCTGATATAAAATGATTGCATATATACGGGGAGAACTGGCTTCTGTGGAAGAAGACAGGGTGATTGTTGATGTGGCGGGGGTGGGATATGGCATTTTTATGCCGGGAGCATCCATTGGACTGCTGCCCCCTGTAGGAACAGAGGTAAAGATCCATACTTATCTGAATGTGAAAGAAGACTGCATGCAGCTGTTTGGCTTTCTCACCAGAGACGATCTGGAAGTATTCCGGCTTGTGATCGGTGTGAACGGGATCGGACCTAAAGGCGGACTGAACATCCTGTCCCAGCTTACGCCCGATGACCTGCGTTTTGCCGTGCTGTCGGGGGATGTAAAAGCGATATCGGCAGCTCCGGGAATCGGGAAAAAAACGGCGGAAAAATTGATTTTAGAATTAAAAGACAAGTTGAAGCTGGAAGATACGCTGAACCATAATGACGGGAAAGAGGGAGCGGATCCGGTTTACGGGAATGTACAGGGAAATATCCAAAGCGAGGCTGTGCAGGCTCTGGTTGCCCTTGGATATGGAAATACAGAGGCTCTTCGTGCTGTCAAGCAGATTGAGATCACAGAGGACACACAGGTGGAAGAGGTTCTGAAGCAGGCGCTGAAACTGATGGTGTTCTAAAGAGCAGGGGAGAAATATGAGCAGAAGAATCATTACAACAGAGAATCTGGAAGAAGATATCAAAATAGAAAACAGTCTGCGGCCGCAGTATTTAAAGGATTACATTGGCCAGGAAAAGGCAAAAGAAACTTTGAAAATCTATATAGAAGCAGCAAAAGGACGGAGGGAAGCGCTGGATCATGTTCTGTTTTACGGGCCTCCGGGTCTTGGAAAGACAACACTGGCCGGAATTATCGCCAATGAAATGCAGGTGAACTTGAAAGTGACATCCGGACCGGCGATTGAAAAACCGGGGGAGATGGCAGCGATCCTCAACAATCTGAAAGAAGGGGACGTTCTTTTTGTAGACGAGATCCATCGACTGAACCGCCAGGTAGAGGAAGTTCTCTATCCGGCAATGGAAGACTACGCCATTGATATTGTGATCGGAAAAGGAGCCGGGGCGCGGTCGATCCGTCTGGATCTTCCTCACTTTACGCTGGTGGGGGCAACTACCCGTGCGGGTATGCTGACAGCTCCTTTGAGAGACAGATTTGGCGTCGTAAATCATCTGGAATTTTATACGGTTTCGGAACTGCAGACCATTATCCTGCATTCGGCAAAGATTTTGGGTGTAGAAATCGAAGAAAAGGGGGCAACGGAGCTGGCCAGGCGTTCCAGAGGAACTCCGCGTCTGGCGAACCGTCTTTTAAAGCGTGTCCGGGATTTTGCACAGGTGAAATATGATGGAGTTATTACAAAAGAGGTGGCGGACTATGCGCTGGATCTTTTGGATGTAGATAAATACGGGCTGGATCATATTGACAGAAACCTTCTTCTGACAATGATCGAGAAGTTTCAGGGAGGACCTGTGGGGCTGGATACGCTGGCGGCATCTGTAGGGGAAGATGCAGGTACGATAGAGGATGTATATGAACCGTATCTTCTGAAAAACGGATTTATACAGCGTACGCCCAGAGGCCGCGTGGTGACAGACCTGGCCTACAGTCATTTGGGAATTTCATATCAAAATCATGAAAAATAGTTGGTTTTTATTGGCGAATAGTTTATAATAAATCTCATATAAGAGGAAAGAGCGGGAGGTCTTTTATGGCATCATCAAAAAATTTTACAGAAGTTCTCATAGGGGGAAAGGTTTTTACCCTGAGCGGATTTGAGAGCGAGGAATATCTGCAGAGGGTTTCCACCTATCTGAATCATAAACTGGAAGAATGTACGAACAGCGAAGGATACCGTAAACAGAGCGCGGAAACAAGAAGCATACTGCTGGCGCTGAATATTGCGGATGACTATTTTAAAGCAAAGAAGCAGGGAGGCACCCTGGAAAGTGATATTGAAGCAAAAGATAAAGAGATGTATGATCTGAAGCACGAACTGATTTCTGTTCAGATCAAACTGGAAAATGCAGAGAAGGCTCTCGATAAAATGAAAGAAGAGAACAGAGAACTGCAGATGAAAATTGTAAAACTGGAAACAGAAATGAAAAATAATCAGAAAAAATAGGCTGTCCAAGGACAGCTTATTTTATGATATGATTCGGATAGATATCGGAGGGAAAACATGGCGGGAACAACTGCAAAAACAGGAAACGGCGGAATAGAAATCTTATCTCCGGCAGGGTCCTATGATATTTTGAAAACAGCCATCAATGCCGGAGCAGATGCAGTGTATGCGGGAGGCAGCTGTTTCGGGGCCAGGGCATTTGCGCAGAATTTTACGGAAAAAGAATTGCTTGAGGCTATCGATTATGTGCATCTCCATGGAAAGAAACTGTATTTAACAGTCAATACTCTGGTAAAAGAACGGGAGATGGAAAATGTGTTCCGTTATCTTCTCCCTTTTTATAAGCAGGGATTGGATGCAGTTATCGTGCAGGATCTTGGAGTTATGGATATGATCCGTCAGCGTTTCCCGGATCTTCCCATTCATGCAAGTACCCAGATGACGGTCACCCATTCTCTTATGGCCGGGTATTTAGAAGAACTGGGCGTGGTTCGTATCGTGCCGGCCAGGGAGCTTTCTTTGACGGAGATCCGAAAAATCGCAGACCGTACGAATTTGGAGATCGAGTGTTTTGTGCATGGAGCTCTCTGCTATTGTTATTCCGGTCAATGTTTGTTAAGCAGCATGATCGGAGGGCGAAGCGGAAACCGCGGGCAGTGTGCTCAGCCCTGCAGACTTCCCTGGGCGATAAAAGGGAGCAGCGACAATAGTCAAAAAGAAGGCAGAAAAACAAATGAGAAATCAGGAGATTATTTAAGCCTTAAAGATCTGTGCACCATTGATCTGATACCAGAACTTATAGAGGCGGGCATCACTTCCTTCAAGATCGAAGGGAGAATGAAACAGGCTTCTTACGTGAAAACAGTGGTGGAAATGTATCGAAAATATGTGGATCTGTATCTGGAACAGAAGGCTTCCGGAACTGAAAAGCAGTTTTTGGTGAGCAAGAATGACCTGGATATTTTACAGAGTGCTTACCAGAGAAGAGGCTATACGGATGGGTACTACCGCCGTCACAATGGAAAAGAGATGCTCTCTCTTGCCAGACCGGATGCCAGGGAGACCTTAAAGAAAGCAGATGCCTGTAACGAAAGAGAATTACAGGAAAAAATTAATGGGAAATTAATACTTTCCGAAGGGAAAAGTGCTAAACTATATTTGTCTGTCGAGGGAGAATACGGACGGATCGAGACAGTGAGCGAGGGTGCATTGGTGCAAAAAGCTTTGAAACAGCCGATATCGGAAGAAAGGCTGGAGCGCCAGCTTAGAAAAACCGGTGGGACGCCTTTTGCATTCGAGGAACTTTCCATTGAGATGGATGGAGATGTATTTCTGCCAATACAGGGTGTTAATGAGCTGAGAAGAGCGGCGCTTGAAAGACTTGAAAATGAGATTGTCGGAACATACCGCCGTGATCAGAAGATTACAGAGCGGGAGGAAAGAGAGGGTGCTTCGGCAGCATCCGGCGAAGAAGAGTCCTCTTCAAATCAGTCAGATGACAATTCCAAAGAACGGGTGCCAATCTATGTATCTGTGGAGACAGAAGAGCAATTAAAATGTGCGGCCCGAATATCCTTCGTGGAAAGGATCTATGTGGAAGACACGCTCTATCTGGGAGTCTCAAATGAGAAAAAAGAAGAGTTAAAGACAGAGATCTGCCAGGCGCAAACAGCAGGAAAAGAAGTCTTTTTTGCTATGGCAAGAATCTTCCGGAGCGAGGCAGAACATATCTACAGGCAAAGTTTGAAAATGTTATGTTCCATTGCAGATGGTATGCTGATACGCAATATGGAAAGCCTGCGCATTCTGCGAGGAGAGGGGTATGAAGGGATCATTATTGCAGATTCTTCGGCCTATCAGTGGAACCGGAGATCACAGTATTTCTGGAAAACATCCGGGGCGGATGGATTTGTGGCCCCGCTGGAACTGAATGTGTCTGAACTTGAGGAATTGGATCGAAGCAGGATGGAACTGCCTGTATATGGGTATGCACCTGTTATGGTAAGTGCCGGCTGTGTCCGCCGTCATACGTCCAAGTGTACGAAGAAAAGCGGCTGGCTTTCGATGTCAGATCGCTATCAAAAAGAATTTGCCGTAAAAAACGAATGTCTTTATTGTTATAATGTCATATATAATACAGCGCCCACACTGCTGGCAGATCAAGGAGAAGAGATTAAAAAGCTTCGTCCGTCAGCTCTCATTTTCGCCTTTTCCAGAGAAAGCAGCCGCCAGATGAGCCGTATTCTGGAATGGTTCAGTGAAGTGACAGAGGGGCAGAAAGATCCCGGCACATGGGAAGGCGACTTTACAAGAGGACATTTTAAGCGGGGAGTGAAGTAGGTGAAAGTTTGGTAAATATTATTGTAGAAATTTCAAAATATTTGATTATCCTTCTGATCATCATGTACACGTATCTTTGCTTTACGATATTCGGGTATCATGATATGGAAAAAAAGCAGGGAATGCTGCGAAGACAGAATGTGCTCATGTTTCTGTTCCAGCTGATCGCGTTTATCATTCTCTATCTGGAGACAGAAGATATCAAAATAGCAGCATTCTATCTTGCACAGGTTATCCTTCTTGGAGCTGCGATCCTTCTGTATACTCATATTTATCCGAAGGTATCCAGACTGGTAGTCAATAATATGTGCATGCTTCTTTGCATCGGACTTGTTATGCTGACGCGGCTGGATTATGAGACGGCAATGAAACAGTTTGTTTTTGCAACAGCAGGTATTGTGTTAAGTCTGATTGTCCCTGTCATTATCCGAAAAGTAAAAGGACTGGCGAAGCTAAGGAGAATTTATGCCATTGCAGGAATGGTATCACTTGCAGTTGTAGCAGTTCTGGGACAGGTATCTTACGGAGCGAAGCTTGGATTTTCTATAGGCGGTATCAGCATCCAGCCTTCCGAGCTTGTGAAGATCATTTTTGTCTTTTATGTTGCGGCAAGTCTGAAGGAATCTATTGCTTTTAAAAACGTGGTGATCACAACGATGATCGCCGCCCTGCATGTGCTGATCCTTGTGGTTTCCACAGACCTTGGGGCTGCCCTGATCATTTTTGTTGTGTACCTTGTAATGCTCTATGTTGCCACCCGCCAGCCTCTTTATATGCTGGCCGGACTGGGAGCAGGGGCAGGGGCGTCTGTGATCGGATATTATTTGTTTGGTCATGTCCGGACGAGAGTAAATGTCTGGCGGGATCCATTTGCAACTTACGACAACGGGGGCTATCAGGTGGCGCAGTCGCTGTTTGCCATAGGAACAGGAAGCTGGTTTGGAATGGGCCTTTGCCAGGGATCGCCGGAAAGTATCCCTGTCAGAGATTCAGATTTTATTTTTTCGGCGATTGCCGAAGAGCTGGGACTTATATTTGCCCTGTGTCTGATCCTTATATTTGTCAGCTGCTATATAATGTTTCTTAACATTGCCATGCAGCTCCACAATCAATTTTATAAACTGGTGGCGCTGGGGCTTGGAACCTGTTATATTTTCCAGGTGTTTCTGAATATAGGCGGTGTTATAAAATTTATTCCGTCTACAGGAGTAACCCTTCCTTTGGTGAGCTATGGCGGAAGCTCTTTGCTCAGCACATTAATTATGTTTGCAATCATCCAGGGACTTTATATTGTAAGAGAGGACGAGGAAGAAAGCATTGAAAGAAAGAAAAAAGAACAACAGTTACGAGCTAAGAAAAGAAGAATTGCGACAGCAAAAGAAGCAGGAAAGATCGCTGATGAGCCGCAAAGAAAGAAAAGAACAGTCAAAACTGGAAAAGAAAGAGAAAAAGAAAAAGCGAGAAGTAAACAAAGAATTCGCTAGGGTAACCTACGTATTCGTTGCATTGTTCCTTGTGCTGATGGGGTATATTGGCTATTTCAATGTTGTGGAGAGCGAGGATATTATCAACAGTCCCTATAATCCCCGTCTGGATTCTATGGCTGACCGGGTTGTGCGGGGAAAAATACTGGATAAAGACGGAAATGTTCTTGCCCAGACAGAAACAGCGGAAGACGGCAGCGAATACCGCTCTTATCCTTACGGAAATCTGTATGCACATGTAGTAGGATATTCCTCCCAGGGAAAGTCTGGATTGGAATCTACAAGAAATTTTGAACTTCTTACTTCCAATGCTTTTTTCCTGGAAAAATTAAGCAATGAGTTTCAGGATCAGAAAAATACAGGAGACAACATAGTGACAACATTGGATACCTCGCTTCAGCAGGCGGCATCCGACGCCATGGGGGACAGCAGGGGGGCAGTTGTGATTATGGAGCCTTCCACAGGGAAGATCCGTACGATGCTGTCTAAACCGGATTTCGACCCCAACACTGTAAGCGAAAACTGGGAATGGCTGAATACAGATGAAAGCAGCAGTCTTTTGAACCGTGCAACTCAGGGACAGTATGCACCGGGATCCTCTTTTAAGATTGTTACTGCCTTGGAATATATGCGGGAACACAGCGATTATTCCTCTTATACTTACAATTGCAGCGGCTCTATCACCTATGACGGTGTGACGATCCCCTGTGCCGGAGGGCAGGTTCACGGGCAGGAAGATCTGGCAAGCTCCTTTGCCTACTCCTGTAACGCGTCTTTCTGCAATATCGGACTTCAGCTTGATCTGTCAAAATACAGTGATACCGCTAAAGAGCTGCTCTTCAACAGCGCTCTTCCCGGAAAAGATATCAGCTATAACAAAAGCAGTTTTGCACTGGATAATAATGCTACTTCCTCTGACCGGATGATGACGGCCATGGGACAGGGAGAAACCCTTGTAAGTCCTTATCATATGGCGCTTATCACTTCAGCGGTCGCAAATGGAGGCAGGCTGATGGAACCCTATTTTGTAGAAGAAGTGACAAACTATTCCGGCACAATTGTAGAAGAGACTGATCCGGAAAGCTATGGGCAACTGATGACCTCAGAGGAAGCGGCACAGCTTAAGGCTTATATGCAGAATGTAACAGACTATGGAACAGGCTCTGTTTTTGCCGGATCGGGATACAGTGTCGCTGGAAAAACGGGAACAGCTGAGTACAGCGACGGCGATTCATCCAAAAACCATTCCTGGTTTGTGGGATTTACTAATGTTGATAACCCGGAACTTGTGATCAGTGTGATCATTGAAGAAGCCGACGGAAATGTAAGAGCGGTTGATGTTGCAAAACAGATACTGGACAGTTATTATTATAACTAGAAAGGGTAAAAAATATGAGATTTGCAAGGTATCTGTATGTATCTGCGGAACTGGAAAAAAAAGAGAAAAAGATAGTCTCCCGGATCAGAGAGGGAAAATTAACACGGCCCCTTTACTTTCTTGTGCTGACGGACTATGGGACAAGAAGGCTGGAAATCGTGTCCTCTCTTGAATTTATGCAGTACAGATGCCCGAAGGATAACATTTTGATTGCGGGAATGGCAGGGAACTATGATGATGCACTGGAATTGGTCAGAATAATCCTGCAGGATGCATATGAAAGCAAAATGGAAGACGATATATGCGCATTCTTAGAAAACAGGGAGCGGGAAAAATAATATGCTTCATCTTTTATTGTTGATTTTAAAAATTGCAGGTATCATACTGGCGATCATACTGGGTATACTGATAGTATTGCTCTGCATTGTACTTTTTGTGCCGGTTTGTTATCAGGTGTCGGGGAAAACGGACGGAACAGAAAAGGGGACAAAGGTAAGATGTAAGGTGACATGGCTTTTTTCCCTGTTGGAATTGAAAATCCTATATGGGAACAAGTCGAGTGTATTTTCCGCAAGAATAGGCTGGAAGCGGATCAAAGGAGGAGAGAGATCAGATGAAGAAAAAGGGAAGACTGATGAAGTCTGCAGGAAAGTCCATGAGGAAGCTCATGAAGAAGAGAAAATGGATACGCATCTGGAAACGGAGAAAGAAACTGATGCGCCGGATACGCAGCCTGAACCGGAAGATTTTGAAGAACCGGAAGCAGATGAAAAAAATCCGTACGCGTATCCCGAAGACAGTCCGCCGCATGAAGAAAAACGGTCCGACAATATTGAGAAGAACAACAGAATTGCAAAAAAGATTCAGAAAGCAGGCGAGAAGATATCTTCGTTCTTTCAAAAGATAAAATGTACAATAAAAGCAATCTGTGATAAAATAAATCTATTCAGTGAAAAAAAAGAAAAACTGATAGATTTTCTGGAAGATGAGCTGCATAGAAAGGCCTTTGGCACTGGAAAGAAAGCTCTCATCCGCCTTTTAAGAGGCCTTTGTCCGGGAAGAGGAAGGATATTTTTAAGATACGGTCTGGGAGATCCGGCGCTGACAGGAACCAGCCTTGCGGGACTGGCGGTTGTTTATCCCTTTCTTCCGGGAGAGATTCAGATTGTTCCGGAATTTGAAGAAAAGATGTTTGAGGGAAAAGCGGATATACATGGAAGGCTTTATTTGATACATTTGCTGACTTTTGCACTTCGTCTTCTTGTCAGCAAAGCAGTGAGACAGACCTATAAGGATGTTCGGAAGTTTATCAGTGAATTTTAAAAGCCCTGACAGTAAGTTCAAAAGATTTGGGAGGATCATATTATGGCAGATAATAATTTTAAAGGAACAGTAGAGGCTCTTTTTCACGGCATGGATGCCGTTATCTCATCACGGACAGTAGTGGGAGACGCCATCCATATCGGGGATACTATCATTCTTCCCCTTGTAGATGTTTCCTTTGCAATTGGAGCCGGAGCCTTTAATGGAGAAAAGAAGGAAAAAGGCGCAGGAGGTCTCGGCGGAAAGATGACTCCCAGTGCGGTTCTTGTTATCCAAAATGGCACAACAAGACTTGTAAATATCAGAAATCAGGATACAATGACAAAGATCCTTGATATGGTCCCGGATGTTCTGGACCGGTTCACTTCCAAAAATGGCAGCCGCATGACGGAAGAGGAGGTAAATGATATTCTTGACGAGGCAGATGAATAAGCAAAGGATACCATGAGGAAAAGACATATTTCCGACTGGCAGGGCATAGAATAAAACAAGGCCCCGGCGGGAGGGATTCAGATGAAAAGGGTGGCAGGATTTGCCTTATTCTGGATCGCGGCAGGAATTACGATCAGCCTTTGGCTTCCTAATATGTTTGTGGAGATTTTATGTATCATATTGTGTCTTCTGGCAGCTTATGAGTTGTTTTTTTGCTGCAGAGATGACTGATCTGTTCTTTCCTCAATCTTTTTGTGAAATCTATGAAGAAATGCTTGCTTTTTTAAAAGTATTCTGATAGAATATCATTGTTGCGAGTCTGGAGAACAGACTTATTTAGAGTGTTAGGAGGTGCAGTCATGGCTAAATGTGCTATTTGCGAAAAGGGTGCTCACTTTGGTAACAGTGTCAGCCACTCTCATAGAAAGACACCAAAAATGTGGAAATCAAATGTAAAATCTGTTCGTGTAAAAACAGAGGGCGGATCTAAGAGAATGTATGTATGTACTTCTTGTTTGAAGTCCGGAAAAGTAGAGCGCGCTTAATGAAAATCTGAAGAGAGACTAATTTTCCGCTAGGCAGGGAAGTTAGTCTTTTTTTGTACCGCAGAAGGATTTGCTGCCAAGCAGCCGCGCCTGGAGCGGGAGTTCCGCCGGCGGAACTCTTTTTTCTTGTAAAAGGCGTGAAAACAGGGTATAATACTTGTGTTAAACTGGAGTTTGCAAAAGGATCGACAGAAAATAAAATAGAGATAATTGGAGGGAACTATATGAAGGGAAGCATGAGCACAGATATGGGTATCATCACAGTAAGTACTGATGTGATCGCAAAGTATGCCGGCACCGTGGCAGTGGAATGCTTCGGAATTGTCGGAATGGCGGCAGTTAATGTAAAGGACGGTCTGGTAAGACTGCTGAAGAAAGACAGCCTGACTCATGGAATCCAGGTGTCCATATCAGACGAAAATGAGATCACTATTGATTTTCACGTGATTGTAGCATATGGAGTCAGCATTTCTGCAGTGACGGATAATCTGATCAGCAATGTCAAATATAAGGTAGAAGAATTTTCCGGTATGAAAGTTGATAAAATCAATATCTATATCGAGGGCGTCAGAGTCATCGATTAGTTAAGGAGGATATTTAAGTGGCTGTAAAGACAATCAGTGTGGAAATGCTGGCTAAGATGTTTCTTGCCGGTGCACAGAATATTGAGGCGAAAAAAGAATTTATTAATGAGTTGAACGTATTTCCTGTTCCGGACGGGGATACGGGAACCAATATGTCTTTGACCATTATGTCAGCGGCAAAAGAGGTGACCGCCCTTGAAAACATGGATATGAAATCATTGGCAAAAGCGATTTCATCCGGTTCCCTGCGCGGAGCCAGAGGAAATTCCGGTGTCATCCTCTCACAGCTCCTTCGGGGATTTACCAAGGCTGTACGTGATGAGAAAGAAGTGAATGTAAAAATACTGGCGGCAGCATGCGAAAGGGCAAAAGATACTGCTTACAAAGCAGTTATGAAGCCGAAAGAAGGAACGATCCTCACAGTTGCAAGGGGGATTGCAGAAAAAGCGGCAGTTCTTGCAGAAGAGACAGAGGATCTGGAAGAATTTATTCCGGCTCTCCTTGAAGAAGGAGATGCGGTTCTTGCCCGTACGCCGGAAATGCTCCCTGTATTGAAAGAGGCAGGAGTGGTAGATTCCGGGGGACAGGGACTGATGGAAGTGCTTAAGGGCGCTTACGACGCCTTTCTTGGCAAGGAAGTGGATTACAGTGCGATTTCCGCGGAAGGAGCGGGAAGCAGCATGACAAAGGTTTCCGCTGAGGCAGCGGCAGACATTAAATTCGGATACTGCACGGAATTTATCATTATGACAGAGCGGGAATTTACAGAGAATGATGAGATGGAATTTAAGGCTTATCTGGCGTCTATCGGAGATTCCATTGTCTGTGTGGCAGACGATGATGTGGTAAAGATTCATGTCCATACCAATGATCCGGGACTTGCTATCCAGAAAGCGCTGACTTACGGACAGCTGTCACGAATGAAAATTGACAATATGAGAGAAGAGCATCAGGAAAAACTGATCCGTGATTCTCAGAAGCTTGCACAGCAGCAGAAGGAAGAAGATCAGAAGAAAAAGAGCGCCGAGCCGAGAAAACCGATGGGATTTATCACAGTTTCTATCGGAGAAGGGCTCAACAGTGTATTCCGTGAACTTGGCGCTGACTACATTATTGAAGGCGGTCAGACGATGAATCCCAGCACGGAAGATATGCTGAACGCCATTGAACATGTAAACGCTGATGCAGTATTCATTCTTCCCAACAACAAAAATATTGTATTGGCGGCAAATCAGGCCAAGGCTCTTGTAAAAGACAAAGAGATCGTGGTCATTCCGACAAAAACTGTACCGCAGGGAATTACGGCGATCATCAGCTTCATGCCGGAGGCAGGCGTGCAGGAAAATGAAGAGACTATGCTGGAAGCGATACAGAATGTGAAATCAGGTCAGGTTACTTACGCCGTGCGGGATACCCGGATTGATGATAAAGAAATCCACGAAGGGGATATTATGGGAATCGGTGATTCCGGCATTCTTGCAGTGGGGCAGGACATCGAAAAGACGGCTGTGGAAATGCTGGAACAGCTGGTAGATGAAGATTCAGAGCTGATCAGCATTTACTATGGCGAGGAAGTCAATGAAGAGGCGGCACAGAATTTTGTCGCTGAAATCGAAGAGAAGTATCCGGATCTTGATGTGGATGCACATTATGGCGGCCAGCCCATTTACTATTACGTGCTGGCAGTAGAGTAAATGACAGAATATACACCGATTCATGAACTGAAAGGAATTGGAGAGAAAACTGAAAAGTTATTTTGGAAATTGGGGATCAGGACCGTCGGGGACCTGATCCGCTATTATCCAAGGGCATACGATATCTATGAGGAAGCTGTACCAATCAGTGAAGCAGAAGAAGGGCGTGTACAGACAGTTACCGGAGCGATTTACGGTAAAGTCCAGGTATCCGGGAACCGCGCTATGCAGGTGACTTCTTTGTATGTAAAAGATCTTACAGGTACACTGAAGGTTATTTGGTTTCGTATGCCTTTTCTGCGTACTACACTTTCAAGAGGCGGTGTTATTACGCTTCGGGGAATGATCGTCAGACGCCGGGATGCGCTTGTAATGGAGCACCCGGAAATTTTCTATCCTTCCGGGAAATACGAAGAGAAGCGAGGTACGATGCAGCCGGTCTATCCGCTGACATCCGGCCTTTCCAATAATACAGTCATGAAAGCGGTGAAACAGGCTCTGGAAAGCCTCCCCCTTGAGCGGGAGCCTCTGCCGGAACAGATCCGGCTGAAATATCATCTGGCGGAGTATAATTATGCGCTTCGCGGGATCCATTTTCCGGAAGACAAAGAGGTATTCTGCCATGCCAGGAAAAGGCTGGTATTCGATGAATTTGCCGCATTCATCTATTCACTTCGCAAGCTGAAGGAAGAAAGCGGGCGAAGCGAAAATCGTTTCCGGATATCTCCTTCCGGGGAAGTGGAGCGCTTTATAAAAGAACTCCCCTATGAACTGACAGGGGCACAGAAAAGAGTATGGCGTGAGATAGAGTCAGACCTTAAGAAGAATCTGTCCATGTCAAGACTGGTGCAAGGCGATGTTGGTTCAGGAAAGACCGTGATCGCTCTGCTTGCCCTTCTGACTGTGGCTTACAGCGGATACCAGGGAGCTTTGATGGCGCCTACAGAAGTGCTTGCAAAACAACATTATGAATCCATTACAAAACTCCTTGAAGAACACAGGATTCCATTTCAGACGGCGCTTTTGACCGGCTCCATGACGGCCAAAGAGAAACGGGAGGCATACCGCTGGATCCAGGGGGGAGAGGCGCAGATCATTATCGGCACTCATGCTCTGATCCAGGAGAAAGTTGCCTATCAGGATCTTGCACTTGTGGTGACGGACGAGCAGCACCGTTTCGGCGTACGGCAGAGAGAGATTTTTGCAGAAAAGGGAGAAATGCCACATGTGCTTGTCATGAGCGCCACGCCGATTCCGAGAACACTGGCGATTATTCTGTACGGAGATCTGGATATTTCTGTCATTGACGAACTTCCCTCCAACCGTCTTCCGATCAAGAACTGCGTGGTGGACACCGGATATCGTCCCACTGCTTACCGCTTTATTAAAAATCAGATTGAGGAAGGCAGACAGTGCTATATTATCTGTCCTATGGTCGAGGAAAGCGAACATCTGGAAGTGGAAAATGTGACCGATTATTCCGCTATGCTTCAGGAAGAACTGGGAAACAAGATTGTAGTAGGCTGTCTTCACGGGAAAATGAAGCAGGAACAGAAAGACCGGATCATGGAAGACTTTGGAGAGGGTAAAATTGATGTGCTCGTGTCCACTACCGTTATCGAGGTAGGAATCAATGTTCCTAATGCCACTGTAATGATGGTGGAAAACGCAGAGAGGTTTGGACTGGCGCAGCTTCACCAGCTTCGCGGCCGTGTGGGAAGAGGAAAATATCAGTCTTACTGCATTTTTATGACAGGATCTAAGGCGAAGGATACAAAAGAAAGACTTGATATTTTAAATAAGAGCAATGACGGTTTTAAGATTGCATCAGAAGACCTGAAACAGAGAGGACCGGGAGATCTTTTCGGTATCCGTCAGAGCGGGCTTATGAACTTCCGGCTGGGAGATGTGTTCCAGGATGCGGCTGTTTTGCAGATGGCCAGTGAGGCAGTATCCGTGCTTTCCAAGAAAGAATGCGAATTGCTGAAAAAACTGGAAAATCATACAGGAAATTCTAGTGTAATTTTGTAAATCCTCCATATACTATCGTTGTAACACAAATAAAAAATGTTACAAAAAAGGAGGAGTATAGAAATGACAAATCGTTCATCTAACAAAGCAGCTGTACCTGAAGCAAAGGGTGCATTAGACAAATTCAAATATGAGGTTGCAAGCGAGCTGGGAGTACCGCTCACAGACGGATACAATGGCGACCTTACTTCCAGACAGAATGGCTCTGTGGGAGGATATATGGTAAAAAAGATGATCGAACAGCAGGAAAGACAGATGGCAGGTAAATAACAGCCACCATCTTACCGATCAGTAAAAATTTTAACAAAACAGTAAAAACAAAAGGAGAGGCATCTGCCGGAAGCTTCATGCACGCCGGCAGGTGCTTTTTCTTGACTTTTACAGCGCTGCTTCGTATAATGAACAGGAAATCTTTTGTATACATAACAAGTGGGGAGTGATAGTTTATGCGTGTGATTGCAGGAAGTGCGAAACGGCTGCAGCTCAAGACTCTGGATGGGATGGATACCCGCCCGACAACAGACCGGATCAAGGAAACGTTGTTCAATATGCTTTCTCCGTATCTGTACGACTGCATTTTCCTGGATCTGTTCGCAGGAAGCGGCGGTATTGGGATCGAGGCTCTAAGCCGCGGCGCTATGGAGGCGGTCTTTGTAGAGAAGAATCCAAAGGCGATGGCGTGTATCAGAGAAAATTTGAAATATACCCGTCTGGACAGAAAAGCGCTTACCATATCTTCGGATGTTATGACAGCCCTTTATCGGCTGGAGGGAGAAAAGCAGTTTGATTTTATTTTCATGGATCCGCCCTACAATCAGGAACTGGAGAAAAAGGTACTGGAGTATTTGGCAGACTCGCAGCTTCTTTCCGATGAGGGTGTGATCATCGTGGAGGCATCAAAGGATACTTCCTTTGATTATCTGGCCGAGCTTGGTTTTGCATTGATCAAAGAGAAGGTTTACAAAACCAATAAGCATGTGTTTATTGAACCGGCGGGGAGGAAAGAAATATGTTAAGAGCAATTTATCCGGGCAGTTTTGATCCGGTCACTTTCGGGCATCTGGATATGATCACCCGTTCGGCGAAGATCGTGGACGAATTAATTGTCGGAGTATTGTATAATAACGCAAAAAGTCCGTTGTTTTCCTTAGAAGAACGTGTTAAAATACTAGAGGAAACTGTTAAAAATATTCCGAATATCAGAGTAATACCATTTGAAGGATTGCTGGTAGATTTTGCGAAAAAAATGGAAGCGAAAATGATCATAAGAGGTCTGAGGGCCATTACGGATTTTGAGTATGAGCTTCAGATGGCGCAGACAAATCGCAAGCTGGACGGCGGACTGGAAACCGTCTTTTTGACAACCAGCCTGCAGTACTCGTATCTGAGCTCTTCTATGGTAAAAGAAGTGGCAGCTTTCGGGGGAGATATTTCGCAGTTTGTACCGGACATCGTAATAGAAGAGATACAGAAGAAAATAGATAAAAAAAGGAGAGTGTAAATTATGAGCAGCCGTATTGAACAGATTATTGAAGAAATTGAGGAGTACATTGACAGTTGTAAATTTCAGCCTCTGTCAACAACGAAGATTATTGTAAACAAAGATCAGATTGATGAGCTTCTTAGGGAGCTTCGTATGAAAACTCCGGATGAGATCAAACGTTATCAGAAGATCATTGCAAATAAAGACGCTATTCTTGCAGACGCTCAGGCAAAGGCGGACAGCATGCTTCAGGAAGCGCAGATCCAGACAACAGAGCTTGTCAGCGAGCATGAGATCATGCAGCAGGCCTATGCACAGGCAAATGAGATTGTCACTGCTGCCACAGAGCAGGCGCAGCAGATTCTTGACAATGCCACCAGCGACGCTAACGACATCCGAATCGGAGCAATGCAGTATACAGACGATCTTCTTGCCAATGCTGAGAGCATTATCGGTCATACTCTTGACAGCTATACAACCAAATATGACGGTTTGGTAAATTCGCTGCAGGAGTGCTATGATATGGTGCGCAACAACCGTTCAGAGCTGGAAATCCCTGATCAGTCCTCCAGAGGTCTGGAAGCCGAATTTGGCTCTGTTCCGGAAGAAGCATATGAAGAAGAAACAGCAGAAGAATTAGAATAAAATTCCAAAGATGCCGAGGCACAAAAGACTGGTTACGGACATAGTAACCAGTTTTTCTGTTAAGTAGGTAGAAATCTTAAGCCCTGTGCCCTGTATCATGCAGGAAGTCTGCGCGGCAGCGCACAAGCCGCCAAAGGAAGTCAGCCCTAAAAGGAGGGGCCAGCGGATTCGCCATGGAAGAACAGTGAGCTCTGAAATCATGGGGATTCCGGCAGTGATTTCCAGAAAAGAGAGCAGAAGGCGGTAGGGAAGCCAGTTTTTCCATGGCAGGAGGCAGGCCAGTTTGGTAATGACAGAAAAGAGCATTATGTAGCCTCCAACTTTTGTAATTGCTTCAAAGCTGTCCATCATACAAGTGTCCAGTATTGTCAGAGAAAAAGGGCGTTCTCTGGCAGGTGACAGTCCCGGAAAACGTGTGGATACGCTGCCTTTTCTGTAAAAAGGCAAAAAGATCCTGCTGCAGATAACAGGCGACAAAAAGAGAAGGACGACGGAAGGAAAAATCCAGGAGGCGGAAGGCGTGTTCTGCATAACCACATAGCTGATGATGAACATGGGACTGGTGTTGTTACAGAAGGAGAGAAGATAAGAAGCTTCCTCGAAAGAAATCCGTCCGGTCCTTAAAAGGTCGGATGTCACTTTCGCTCCCATAGGGTATCCGCAGAGAAATCCCGCAATAACAGCAAAAGACCCGCTGTCTGACACAGCAAAGATTTTTCCCAGCAAAGGTCCGGTAATCCGGGAAATATAATAGACAGCGTTTGTCCGGATCATCAGGTTGGAGAGCAGAATGAATGGAAGCAGGGTGGGAAGGACAATTTGAAACCACAGAAGGATTCCTTCACTTGCACCGTCGAATACAGGAGTTGGAAAGAAAAGCATTGTAATAAAAAGAAAAATAACCGATAGCATAAACAAACGTCGTTTCATCATTCATTTCCAGAAAGAGACTTCAATTCATTGTATGGAAACTGCCGTCTTTTTATTCTATAGGAAAGTCCGGCAAAATAAAAAAAGGAGGAGTATGCTAATGTCAGTATTAAATCAGTTAATGCCAGAAAATGTGTTTCATTTTTTTGAAGAAATATGTCAGATTCCCCATGGATCCGGCAATCTTGATGCAATATGCAGGTACTGTGTCCGATTTGCCGAAGAAAGAGGACTGAAAGTACTTCGGGATGAAGGGGATAATATTTTAATATGGAAAGAAGCATCGCCGGGATATGAGGACAGAGAACCTGTTGTTTTACAGGGCCATCTGGATATGGTGTGTGAAAAGACGGCAGACTCTGGCCATGACTTTGCAAAGGATCCATTGGAACTTTATGTGGAGGACGGATTTGTCAAGGCGAGAAATACGACCCTTGGCGGCGACGACGGGATTGCCGTGGCAATGATCCTTGCTCTGCTGGATGAAAAAGATGCAGTCCATCCTCCTATTGAGGCTGTTTTCACAGCTGACGAGGAGACAGGAATGGGCGGAGCAAAAGCGCTTGATCTCCAGCTTCTGAAAGGAAGAAAGCTGATCAATATTGATTCAGAGGAAGAGGGAATCCTGACGGTGGGATGCGCCGGAGGAATCAGCTGTCATACATCCTTCCCGCTGGACTTTTCCTCACGGGAAGGCGAGGTTGTAAAAATTACCATCAGCGGGCTTATGGGAGGCCATTCCGGATCGGAGATCAACCGGCAAAGAGCCAATGCTTTGAAGCTTTCAGGAAGGCTTCTCTACGAGGCGTCCCGCAGCACACAGCTTTTCCTCATGGATGCCGGGGGCGGCGGAAAGGAAAATGTCATAGCAAGCCAGGCAGAGATCCTTTTGATGGCGGAACATCCTTCTGCTCTTATGGAGGCGGCTGTGAAAATGGAGGCCTTGTGGAAGGAAGAATTTATGGATGAAGAACCGAATCTTTCTGTTCAGGCAGAGAAAAAGGGGATGCAGACGGCGAATGTTGTTTCTGCAGAGACAACAAAGAAGATTGTTGCCTACCTGATGGCTGCGCCAGACGGTCCTGTGGGATATAACCGGACTTTGCCGGGACTGGTAGAGACCTCACTAAACCATGGAATCATGGCTGTAAGAGAGGGATATCTGACGATCGATACCCTTGTAAGAAGTTCTATTGGAAGCAAGAAAGCAGAGCTGGCAGAGAGACTGAAGATCCTGGCCGGGCTGTGCGGCGCATCCTTCCGGGCGGATAATGAATATCCCGGATGGGCCTATAAAAAGGAATCTTCCCTTCGGGAACTGATGACCCGGACATACCGGGAGATGTTCGGCAGGGATCCGGAGGTCCTTACGATCCACGCTGGTCTGGAATGCGGACTTTTCCTGGACAAAAAGAAAGACCTGGACTGTGTATCTTTCGGACCTGATATCTGGGATGTCCATTCAGTGAAAGAGAGGCTCTCGATCGAGTCCACAGAAAGAAGCTATGAATATCTGAAAGCAGTTCTTGCCGGATGCTGCCGGGAGGATATTTAAAATCCGCCGTGAAAACAGACGGACATAAAAGAGAAAGGCAGGGGCATATAGTAAAAGAAAAAGGCAGAACGGTATGTCTCGAAAAATACTGATCCTTTTACTGCTGCTTTCTCTTTTTTGTGCCATAGGGATCCAGGAGATGTTTGAGAAGGCGGATCTTAATGACAGAGCCAGACAGGGAATTGACAACAGCGAGTACCGTCAGGAGTTTTTTGCGCCGGATATGCGTAAAAACAAAGATTTCCTGTCTGATGAATGCCGGATTTTTCTGAACAAAGTAGAAAAAGACAGCCTGTATTTTCCGATTCCATCTTCCACACTTGACGATTCCCTTACTGTTTCCTATGAAAATTCGTGGATGGCAGAGCGCAGCTATAAGAAAACAAATATGCACGAGGGGACAGATATTATGGCTTCCAGAAATGAAAGAGGTCTTTATCCCATTGTGAGTATCTCAGACGGTACGGTGACAAGTCTTGGCTGGCTGGAACTTGGTGGGTGGAGAGTCGGCATCACTTCCCCACAGGGCGTCTATTACTATTATGCCCATTTGGAATCCTATGGAGATATTCAAAAGGGAGATACAGTGAAAGCCGGACAGATCCTGGGATTTATGGGCGATTCAGGATACGGAAAAGAGGGGACATACGGCAAATTCGCCGTACATCTGCATCTCGGCATTTACTGCTGGGACACCGGGGATGAGATCAGCGTCAATCCCTATTATGTTCTTCGGGAATTGGAAAAGAAAAAACTGAAATATGCCTATTCCTAGAAGATGTATAAAATGCTATAATAGCGTTGGTGTATATACAAAGGAGGATGACAGGATGAACCTGCCAGAGACATTCCAGGAAAAAATGAAAGTACTTCTGAAGGAAGAGTACAATGACTATATTGCATGCTACGATGAGCCGAGATACTATGGACTTCGGGTAAATACCAAAAAAATAACAGAAGAAGAATTTCAAAAGATCTGTCCGTTTCCCATCCGGCCGATTCCGTGGATTGAAAACGGATTTTATTATGATGGAGAAAAAGACTACCCGGCAAAACATCCTTACTATTTCGCCGGACTTTATTATTTGCAGGAGCCAAGCGCCATGACGCCGGCAAACCGTCTTCCCGTCGAACCGGGAGAGAGGGTGCTGGATCTGTGCGCTGCTCCCGGAGGGAAGGCCACAGAACTTGGCGCAAAGCTGAAAGGACGCGGCCTTCTGGTGGCAAATGATATCAGCAGTTCCAGGGCAAAGGGACTTTTGAAGAATATTGAGCTGTTTGGTATCGGCAATGTGCTTGTGACCAGTGAAGAACCGGGAAACCTGACAGCGCATTTCCCGGAATATTTCGATAAAATACTCATCGATGCGCCCTGTTCCGGAGAAGGAATGTTCCGTAAAGACAAAAAGATGGTAAAAGCGTGGGAGGAACATGGGCCGGAATATTTCAGCCGTATTCAGAGAAATATTATTACCCAGGCGGCTTCCATGCTGCGGCCGGGCGGAATGCTTCTTTATTCCACCTGTACATTTGACCGCCGGGAAAATGAAGATATTATCGCTCATCTTTTGGAAGAATATCCGGAATTTCGTATTATGGATATGGAATCTTATGAAGGGTTTACACCCGGCCTTTCCGAAGAAGCGGCGGATGGAGAGGAAAGACACCTGGAAAAGACGGTGCGTATTTTCCCTCATAAGATGCATGGAGAAGGACATTATCTCGCCCTTGTGAAAAAGGGAGAGGGAGTACCTTTGCTGAAGGAAAAGGTCGGCGAAAAAAGGGGGAAAGAGCAGAAACTGCCGGATGAACTGAAAGAATTTTTACAGAAAATTAAGATAGATTTAAGCGGTGGCAGACTGGATATCCGCGGGGAAAAGGTTTATTATATGCCAGAGGGGATTCCTGATCTGAAAGGGGTACGTTTCCTAAGGACAGGTCTTCTTCTGGGAGAATTGAAGAAAAACCGGTTCGAGCCGAGTCAGGCTCTTGCCATGTGCTTAAGTAAGGAGGATTATCCCTTCACCCTGGATCTCCCCGCAAAGGATGAGAGAGTGATCCGCTATCTGAAGGGAGAGACCATTGATCTTGATGATGTTGTCTCATCTAAAGAGAAAGGGTGGTATCTTTTTTGTGTGGACGGCTATCCTCTCGGATGGGGCAAGCTGGCAGGGGGCACATTAAAGAATAAGTATTTACCTGGATGGAGATGGCATTAAAATGAAGATGCGTTTAGATAAATATCTGGCGGAAATGGGCGTCGGAACACGGCAGGAAGTAAAAAAGTATATCCGAAAAGGCAGGGTCACTGTTGACGGCGAGACAGAAAAAGCGCCGGAATGCAAGGTGGATCCCCAGCAGAAAATCTGCCTGGACGGTCAGGAAGTGTCCTATGAGGCAGTAGAGTATTATATGCTGAACAAGCCTTCCGGAGTCGTGTCTGCCACAGAAGATACGAAAGATGTCACAGTGGTAGAGCTGATCGGGGACAGAAAACGAAAAGATCTTTTCCCGGCAGGCCGTCTTGACAAAGACACAGAAGGGCTGCTTCTCCTTACCAATGACGGGAAGCTGGCCCATCAGCTTTTGTCTCCCCGACGGCATGTGGATAAGACTTATTATGCCAGGATTGAAGGAAATGTGACGGAGGATCTCGTTCCTCTGTTTCAAAGCGGAGTGGATATCGGAACAGAAGATGCTCCGGAAATGACCCTTCCTGCCAGGCTTGTGATCTTGGAAAGCGGTCCGGTATCCTGTGTTCGTCTTACCATTCAGGAGGGGAAATATCATCAGATCAAGCGGATGTTTCAGGCAGTGGGAATGAAAGTTGTCTATCTGAAAAGGGAGACAATGGGACCCCTTGTGCTGGATCCTGACTTAAAGCCGGGAGAATACCGGCCGCTGACGCTTGAAGAGAAGAAAAAATTAGGAGTTTTAGAATGAAACAGGGATTTTTACCCATCTGCAGACAGGATATGAAGGAGAGAGGATGGAGCGAGGCTGATTTTGTCTATGTATCCGGAGATGCCTATGTGGATCATCCTTCTTTCGGCCATGCAATTATCACAAGGCTTTTGGAGGCTCACGGCTATCGGGTCTGCATCATTGCACAGCCAGACTGGCGGCGTAAGGAGAGCATTATGGAGTACGGGAAGCCAAGACTTGGCTTTCTTGTATCTGCTGGGAATATGGATTCCATGGTGAATCACTATTCTGTGTCAAAGAAGCGGAGGAAAACAGATGCCTATACGCCGGGAGGGGTTATGGGAAAACGACCGGATCACGCAGCTGTTGTATACAGCAATCTGATCCGGCAGGTTTATAAAGACGTTCCTGTCATACTGGGAGGAATCGAGGCAAGTCTTAGACGGCTTGCCCATTATGATTACTGGTCAGACAAGCTGAAACGTTCAATCCTTCTTGATTCCGGGGCAGATCTGATCTCTTACGGAATGGGAGAGAGATCCATTCTGGAGATTGCGGAAGCTTTGGACTCAGGTATTGATATCAAGGACATTACCTATATTGACGGAACGGTATGTAAAGTAAAGGATCCGGGCATTGCCTATGATGCGGTTATGCTGCCCTCTTACGAGGAACTTTTGGCGGACAAACTGAATTATGCAAGGAGCTTTTATACCCAGTACTGCAATACGGATCCGTTTTCGGGAAAGCGTCTGGTGGAGCCTTATTCCGATCATCTCTATGTGGTGCAGAATCCGGCGGCAAAACCATTGTCTCAAAGTGAGATGGATCAGGTGTACAGTCTTCCTTATATGCGTACCTACCATCCGTCTTATGAGAAAGAAGGGGGCGTGCCTGCTATTCAGGAAATCCGGTTTTCCCTTGTCAGCAACAGGGGGTGTTTTGGAGGCTGCAGTTTCTGCGCCCTGACCTTTCATCAGGGAAGGATCCTGCAGACAAGAAGCCATGAATCCTTGCTGAAAGAAGCGGAAGCATTTACAAAAGAGAAGGACTTTAAAGGCTATATCCACGACGTGGGCGGACCAACGGCAAATTTCAGGCAGCCATCCTGCCAGAAGCAAATGGAAAAGGGCGTATGTCCAACGAAACAATGTCTCTTTCCGAAGCCCTGCAGAAACCTCCGGGCCGACCACAGAGATTACATAAAATTATTACGGAAACTAAGAGAACTTCCGGGAGTGAAGAAAGTGTTTATCCGTTCCGGAATCCGTTTTGATTATGTCATGGCAGATCCGGATGACAGTTTTCTCTGGGAACTGTGCCGGCATCATGTCAGCGGACAGCTGAAGGTAGCGCCGGAACATGTATCCGATGCGGTGCTGTCCAAAATGGGGAAGCCGGAGCATAAGGTATACCAGGCATTTGCAGACAAGTACAGAAGCATCAATCAGAAAATCGGAAAAGACCAGTATCTTGTGCCTTATCTTATGTCCTCCCATCCCGGCTCTACCTTGAAGGAAGCCATTAAGCTGGCGGAATACCTAAGAGATCTTGGATATATGCCGGAGCAGGTGCAGGATTTTTATCCTACGCCTTCCACGATCTCAACTTGTATGTACTATACCGGAGTGGATCCGCGGGATATGAAACCGGTTTATGTGCCGAAGAGCCCTCATGAAAAGGCAATGCAGCGCGCGCTTATCCAATACCGGAGACCGGAAAATTATGATCTGGTCTTAGAGGCGCTGAAAAAGGGAGGGAGAATGGACCTGGTAGGATACGGCAGGAACTGTCTGATCCGTCCCAGGAAGGAACAGGGGGAGAAAGGAAAACAAAAGAGAACCGGAAAGAAAAAGACGATCCGGCATGTCCATAAAAAGAGTAGAAATAATTAGTAAAGAAGGGATTTTTATGAGAATAGCAGTCATCACAGGAGCGTCCATGGGACTTGGAAGAGAATTTGCAAGACAGATTCCGAAATGCTACCGCAGTCTGGATGAAATCTGGCTTATTGCCAGAAATACGGATAAACTGGAAGAAGTAAAGCAGGAGCTTACATCTGCAAATGGGGTTTACTGCCGTCTCTATAACAGTGATCTTCTGCAGGATGAAGTCTATAATCATCTGCAGAGAGATATGGAGGCACTGAAGCCGGATATCCGTATTCTTGTCAATGCGGCAGGATTTGGGAAAAATGCATCGGTCATGGCGACAGATGTGAAGATACTTACAGATATGATCCAGCTGAACTGTCAGGCACTGACACGGCTGACAAGCCAGTGTATTCCTTTCATGTCAGGAGGAAGCCGTATTGTAAATCTTGCTTCGGCGGCAGCTTTCGCCCCGCAGCCGGGAGCTGCTGTGTATGCAGCGACAAAGGCATATGTATTAAACTACAGCCGGGCTTTGGGCAAGGAACTTGCAGAGAACGGGATTTTTGTGACGGCCGTGTGCCCTGGACCGGTAGATACGAATTTCTTTGATACGGCGGGTACTCTTAAGATTCCTGCCAAACAAAAGCTGATGGCAAAGCCGGAGCAGGTTGTGCGGAAAGCCCTGCTGGATGTGCGGCGCAGGCGCAGTATTTCCATTTACGGAGCAGCCATGAAGGGGGCAAAACTGGCCGTGCGTCTGTCACCGGACCGCGTGACGGACTGGTTTATGAACAGAATGAATAACAAGGAGTACAATGTAAGATGAAAATAGAAAAAGGACAGCCCGGATATATCCGCGCCAGGAAGCAGAAGCTGCTTCTTATGACTGTGCTGGAATTTGCAGTGGTCATTGCTCTTTTAGTTCTTGGCATTATGCAGACGGGCACAAGATTGAATCTTCTGACTGTAGTAGCGATCGTAGGGTGCCTGCCGGCATGTAAAATGCTGGTGGGACTGATCACGATCCTGCCTTACCGGACCATAGATCCGGAAATTGTAGATGAGATAGAAGATAAGGCTTCTCTTCTTACAACAGCTTATGATATGGTCCTTACAAGCAGGGAAAAGATTATGCCCGTGACAGCAGTTGTGATTGCCGGTAATACCGTGTTCGGCTATGCACCGGATAAAAAGACAGATCCGGAAGAAGCAGCAAAGCATATCAAAAATATTCTGGAAGAAAACAGAATGTCAAAAATCACCGTAAAGATATTAAATGATTACACTCCCTTTCTCGCACGGGTGGAGGGCCTCAATAATATTGCGCAGGTTGAAAAGGAGGACCGCAGGAAACGGGAAAGGAAAATACGTAGGATTATTTTAAATATTTCCATGTAGCAAAAAAGATGCAGAGGATAAAGAATATATGAGAGAAATTGTCATTGGCGAAAATGAGGCGGGGCAGAGACTGGATAAATTTCTGGCTAAATATATGAAAAAGGCGCCCAAGAGCTTTTTCTATAAAATGCTGCGTAAAAAAAATATTGTACTTAACGGGAAAAAAGCGTCAGGAAACGAGAAACTGGCTATTGGTGATCAGGTACGCCTTTTCCTGGCCGAGGAGACGATCCGGGGATTTTCTGAAGCAGAAGAACTCATGGAAAAAAAGCTTTCTCAAAAGAAAGGAACATTAGAGAAAAGCCAGATCATCTATGAAGATAAGGATATTTTGCTGATCAACAAGCCGGCGGGTATCCTGTCCCAGAGAGCAGACACAAAAGAGGAATCTCTGGTGGAGTGGATTCTTAGATACCTTTTGAGTACAGGGGCACTTTCCAAAGAGGATCTCCGAACATTTCGTCCTTCTGTCTGCAACCGTCTTGACCGCAATACAAGCGGCCTGATCGCCGCCGGAAAGAGCCTTGCAGGACTTCAGGTTCTAAGCCGCCTTTTTAAAGAGCGGGATCTGAAAAAATATTACCGATGCATTGTATCCGGAAAAATAGGGACAGGAGATCATATAAAAGGATATCTCTCAAAGGATGAACGGACAAATAAAGTGACGATCAGTGAGAGGCCTCTCAAAGAGGGAGATGCATGGATCGAGACATCTTACCGGCCTCTTTCCATGACAGATGGCGCCACTTATCTGGAAGTACATCTTATTACCGGGCGCCCTCATCAGATCCGGGCCCACCTTGCTTCCATTGGTCATCCCCTCATTGGAGATTATAAATATGGAAGCCGGAAAGTAAATGAGGAGTACCGAAGAAAATATGGACTGGATTCCCAGCTGCTCCATGCCTGCCGTCTGGAATTTCCGCAGATGGAGGGAAGACTGGACCATTTGTCCAAGCAGATATTTGAAGCGCCGATTCCGCCTGTTTTTGAAAAAATCTTAAAAGAGGAAGGGCTGGCTTAAAAGAAAGAAATAACGGAGAAAGAGCGAACACACATGGGGACATGGAATACAAGAGGACTTAGAGGTTCTACACTGGAGGAATTGATCAACCGAACAAATGAGCAGTATCTGGAGAAGAATCTGGCTTTGATCCAGAAAATACCTACTCCTATTACTCCGGTGCGCATGGATAAGGAGCACCGACAGATTACCCTTGCCTATTTTGAACAGCGAAGTACAGTGGATTATATCGGTGCGGTACAGGGGATACCGGTATGTTTCGATGCAAAGGAATGTGCCGGAAGCACGTTTCCTATTCAGAATATCCATGAACACCAGGTCGTTTTCATGGAACAATTTGAGCGCCAGGGCGGGATTGCCTTCCTCCTGATCTACTATACGGGAGAGGGAACTGCCTACTATATGAGATTTGAGGAATTGAAACAATTCTGGAACCGTTCCATGGAGGGGGGACGCAAAAGTTTCCGAATGGAAGAGCTGGATCCCCGTTTCTTTATAAACCTGAAACAAAATTACTATATCCCTTATTTGGATTATATGAATCTGGATCTTGACATTCGCGATTCTCTTGACAAGTAAACGTAAAATGCGTATAATTCAATAAGGTTTTAACGTATTAGCATGATAAAGTGCCAAGGGAGGATACACATTATATGGAACAACAATTACATACACCGGAGGGTGTACGGGATATTTGCAATATTGAATGCGGCAAGAAACTTTCTTTGGAGAACCGCCTTCATAAAGTGCTCCAGCTGTATGGCTATCATGACATTCAGACACCTACCTTTGAATATTTTGATGTTTTTCGTAAAGAGATCGGTACGATCCCTTCCAGAGAGTTGTATAAATTTTTTGATAAAGAAGGAAACACCCTTGTTTTAAGGCCGGATATTACGCCTTCTATTGCAAGAGCGGCAGCTACTTTATTTAAAGATGAGGATATTCCGATCCGGCTGTGCTATACAGGGAATACTTTTGTAAACCATTCCAGCTATCAGGGGCGGCTCCGTGAAAATACCCAGATGGGGGCGGAGCTCATCGGAGTGGATTCCATTGAGGCGGATGCGGAAATGCTGGCCATGGTGGCAGATTGTCTGACGACTATCGGACTGCGGGATTTTCAGCTGAGTGTGGGGAATGTGGATTTCTTTCAGAGCCTGATTGAAGACGCTGCCCTCAACGAGGAAGAAGAAGAGAGAGTCCGGGAACTGATCAATAACCGGAATTATTTCGGCCTGGAGGAATATCTTGACGGCATTCAGGTGAAACGGAGTTCCAAGGAGGCTTTGGTGGCGCTGGGCGATTTGTACGGCGGTGTGGAAATACTTGCACAGGCAAGGAACTTTGCGCCAAATTCCAAAGGGATCAAGGCGGTGCGCCGCCTGGAACAGATTTATGACATGTTGAAATACTATGGTGCGGAGCAATATATTCAGTTTGATTTCAGCATGAGCGGAACTTATGGATACTATACCGGAATTATTTTCCGAGGATATACGTTTGGAACAGGGGATGCAGTAGTCAAAGGCGGCCGTTATGACCATCTGTTGGAAAAATTCGGCAAGGAATCTCCGTCCATCGGTTTTGCCCTTGTTATCGATGAGTTGATGAGCGCTCTGACAAGACAGCATATCCGTATCACCTATTCCCGCAAAAATACTTTGATCCTGTATGATAAAGGAATGGAAAAAAAGGCAATTCGTATTGCCAGCGACTTCCGGGAAAAATGTAAAAATACAGAGCTGCTGCGAAAGGCGCCTGACAAGACGCTGGAAGATTATATGCAGTACGGAAAAGAATATTATGCCGGAAACATGATTTATATTCAGGAAGATGATCAGATCCAAATGTTCAACCTGGTTACCGGTGAAACAAAAACGATAAATACGAAGGAGTAAAATACATCATGAGATACTTGACATTTGCTCTCGGAAAAGGGCGTCTTGCAAAACAGACGCTGGAAATATTCGAAAAAATCGGTGTCACCTGCGAGGAAATGAAAAACAAAGATTCCAGGAAACTGATTTTTGTCAACGAGGATTTGAAACTCCGGTTTTTCCTTTCAAAGGGTCCGGATGTGCCTACTTATGTGGAATACGGCGCGGCTGATATTGGAATCGTAGGGAAGGATACGATTCTGGAGGAAGGGCGGAAGGTTCATGAAGTACTGGATCTGGGATACGGCACCTGCAGGATGTGTGTGTGCGGGCCCAAAAGCGCTGCTCCCCTTCTTTTGCATCATGAACGGATCCGGGTCGCTACCAAATATCCCAATATTGCGAAGGATTACTTTTATAATACCAAGCACCAGACTGTGGAGATCATTAAGCTGAACGGCTCTATTGAGCTGGCGCCTATTGTAGGTCTTGCAGAGGTTATTGTAGATATTGTGGAAACAGGATCCACTCTGAGGGAAAACGGACTTACTGTTCTGGAGGAAGTATGTCCGCTCTCGGCGCGGATGATCGTAAATCCTGTCAGTATGAGAATGGAAAGTGACCGGATCAAGGATCTGATATCCAGACTGCGTACGGTAATATAGAAAGGGATGAAGAAAGATGAGAATACAGAAGCTGGACAGCCGTTCCAAGAAAAATCTGCTGGAGGATCTTTTGAAACGAAGCCCCAATCAGTACGGACAATATGAAGAAGGGGTTGCAAAGATCCTAAGCCGTATAAAAGAAGAGGGGGACAATGCCCTGTTTGCCTATACAGAGGAGTTTGACCATGCTAAGATAGATAAGAACAATATCAGGGTCACAGAAGAAGAAATCCGGGAGGCTTATGAACAAATAGACAGCGGCCTTGTGGACATTATCCGGGAAGCCATGGGAAATATCCGGGTCTATCATGAGAAACAGAAACAGTACAGCTGGTTTGACAGCAAAAGCGACGGAACCATTCTGGGACAAAAAGTTACGCCGCTTCAGAGAGTCGGTGTCTATGTGCCGGGCGGGAAAGCCGCTTATCCTTCCTCTGTGCTTATGAATGTGATTCCGGCGAAAGTGGCAGGAGTGGATGAGATTGTCATGACTACTCCCCCGGGAAGAGACGGAAAAGTCACGCCTACCACTTTGGTTGCAGCACATGAAGCAGGAGTGGATGTGATCTATAAAGCAGGCGGAGCACAGGCAATCGGAGCTTTGGCATACGGAACGGAAAGTATTAAAAGAGTAGATAAGATCGTAGGACCGGGAAACATCTATGTGGCATTGGCTAAGAAAGCAGTTTACGGTCATGTCAGCATTGATGCTGTGGCAGGACCAAGTGAAATCCTGGTTATTGCCGATGAGACAGCAAATCCGCGGTATGTAGCGGCAGATCTTCTGTCCCAGGCAGAGCATGATGAGCTGGCGTCCGCCATACTGGTAACTACCAGTGAAACGCTGGCAGAGAAGGTGTCAGAAGAGGTGGACCGTTTTCTTGAAACACTTTCAAGAAGCGAGATCATCCGGAAATCCCTGGACAACTATGGGTATATCCTTGTGGCGGAAACTATGGAGGATGCCATAGATATCGCAAATGAAATTGCGTCCGAGCATCTGGAGATCCAGACAAAGGATCCCTACAATGTAATGACGAAAATACGCAATGCAGGAGCTATTTTCATAGGAGAATATGCAAGTGAACCTTTGGGAGATTATTTTGCAGGGCCGAACCATGTACTTCCTACCAACGGTACCGCCCGCTTTTCCTCTCCATTGTCTGTAGATGACTTTATTAAAAAGTCCAGTATTATCGGATATTCCAGGGAAGCGCTGGAAAAGATCCACACAAAAATTGAGGCATTTGCCGAGGCGGAGCACCTTACTGCACACGCAAATTCCATCAAGGTCCGCTTTGAAGAGCAGGAGGGGTAAATATGGAGAGGACAGCGTCAGTAAAACGAACTACAAAAGAAACAGATATTGAGATCATCTTGAATCTGGACGGCACCGGAAAAGCAGATATTCAGACCGGTATCGGATTTTTCGACCACATGCTGGAGGGATTTGCGCGTCACGGGCTTTTTGATCTTACTGTGCGTGCAAAAGGAGATCTTGAGGTGGACTGCCATCATACGGTGGAGGATACAGGGATTGTCCTTGGGACTGCCATCATTCAGGCACTTGGCGATAAGGCAGGTATTTGCCGTTATGGGAATTTTATGCTGCCTATGGATGAAACACTGATCCTCTGCGCAGTGGATCTGTCGGGACGTCCTTATCTGAATTTTGACGCGGCATTTACGCCGGGAAGGATCGGGGATCTTGATACGGAAATGATCCGTGAATTTTTCTATGCCGTCTCTTACAGTGCAAAGATGAACCTGCACTTAAAGATGCTGGACGGCGGCAACAATCATCATATTGCTGAAGCGCTGTTTAAAGGTTTCGGAAGAGCGCTTTTGCAGGCGGTTAGAAAAGAAGAGCGCATTGAAGGCGCCTGGACAACGAAAGGAACCCTTGCATAACGAAGGAGGGATAAGATAAATGAGTTATAAAAGAGTCATACCATGTATTTTTATAGATTCCGGGAAGGCAGTAAAATGGTTCGACGACCGCACGGTTTTAAGTGAGGACGTCCTCTCACTTGCCCGGTATTACAGCGAACACGGAGCAGATGAGCTGCTTGTATTTGATCTGTCTGAATCAGATGAAGAGCACGACGAGGCCATTGACCTGATGAAAAAAATCAACCGCATCATCCGTATTCCCATGGTGGCGGGCGGAAATATCAAACGGCAGGAGGATGTAAAGAAAATCCTCTACGCTGGAGCAAAAAGAGCCATGCTGAATTTTTCCAAATCTGACAATCAGAAGCTGATTGAAGATGTGGCAAAGCGGTTCGGCAAAGAAAAGCTTGCAGTCTCTCTGAATGATTTCGACGCGCTGTTTAAGCACCAGCACATTATCAATGAGTATGCCAGCGAGATTATCTTCATGCATCGCCTGGATCTGGATTCTGTTGTTAATGTTACGGACATTCCCTGCGTAGTGGTGACAGATACCATGGAGGAACCTGAACTTTTCAAAATATTGAAATGTTCCGGTGTACGGGGATTGTCAGGGAAGTATGTCAGTCAGACAGATATGGATTTTGCAGAATTTAAAAATCGATGTGAGCAGGAAGATATCCAGATGACTACCTTTGAAAGTATTATGGATTTCTCAGAATTTAAAACAGATGAGAAAGGTTTGATTCCGGTCATTGTGCAGCATTATAAGACTCAGGAAGTGCTGATGATGGCCTATATGAATGAGGAATCCTTTGATCAGACTATCAAAACAGGGCGAATGACCTATTTTAGCAGAAGCAGGCAATGTCTGTGGGTGAAAGGAGAGACAAGCGGGCATTTCCAGTACGTCCGTTCGCTTACGATTGACTGTGACAAAGATACATTGCTTGCCAAAGTGGATCAGGTAGGGGCAGCCTGCCATACCGGTAATCCTACTTGCTTCTTTCAACCTCTTGTCGGTTCAGATTATGATGAAACGAATCCTCTTCAGGTATTTGAAAGTGTATATCAGACCATTGTGGACCGACGGGAACATCCGAAGGAAGGATCTTACACCAATTATCTGTTTGAAAAGGGAATTGACAAGATCCTTAAAAAAGTGGGAGAAGAAGCAACTGAGATCATTATTGCCGCCAAGAACCCAAATCCGGAAGAGATCAAATATGAAATGGCCGATTTTCTCTATCATGCTATGGTGCTGATGGTGGAAAGAGGTATTAACTGGGAAGATATTGTAAGGGAATTAGCGGATCGGTAATTCTTTTATAAGGGGACAGGAGATGAAGATTATCCTGTCTCCTTATTGCTTGTTCGGATGATTCTAAACATGCCTCTGCCCGCATAAATATGAACAAAAGAGGAACGGAACCAAATAGGGAAACGGAGGCAGACAGATTGGAAAGAGGAGAGAGCGCAAGGCGGAGAAAAGAGCTTCTTGACAGGACCAGGAGTCTTTATGGAGACAGAGAAGTACCCGCCATTCATCCCAGATACCGGGCTGCATATCATAAAATATATGAGGAGGACGGGGCAGAAAACACAGAAACATTCGGCGTCAGGACTGTTCTTTGCATTTTACTTTTTATGGCATTTGTTTTGATGGACAATCAAGATATCGATATTGCACAGGTCAGTACAGATCAGATCGTTTCGGCGGTGGAGGAAGAGACACAGGTGCAGGATGTGTGGATGGATCTGGCGGAAAGTGTCAGATAATTCTTGTGTTTTTCTTTGTTTTTTGATACATTGAGAGTATAATAAATATATTGTTTTGTTTTTCTCTCTTTATGGATCGTATATACCCTTATAAAGAGAGAGAATGGGACAAAGGAGGAGATCGTATGAAATATGACACTTGCCTGATCAAGACAGATTCTCTGGATCAGATTCTGCAGTTGAAATACCAGCTGGATGAGAAGGGGATTCCTTATCGGGAAAAAATAAGATCGGGAAGCAGTTTAAGAGATTTTGGCGCTCTTCTGTTTATAACCGGACAGGGCAGTTATGGAACAAACGGAGAGAGGCAAACTACCTATGAATTGTTTGTTTCCAAGGAAGATTATGAACGGGCGCAGCAATTAGTGCTATAATGAAGCCACTAATTGGAGGTGGGAGCATATGTTTACTGTATTGTCAGGAATTCTTCTTGTTCAATGCCTTTTATACGCACGAAGCTTTTCTCGTTCACAAAAAAGATAGGAATGATGATTTTGGGCGTCTGTATTGCCCTGCTCCCTTTGGAGGCAGGATATATGCAGATGCCCATTTTGTTGCTGACAGTGTTTGCGGCGGGGCAGACGATTTTGTTTCTTCTCTATCTCTTCTGGAAGGATGAGCAGGCTGAAATTCCGGTTTCCTTTTATGCAGTACCGGTCCTTATGCTGGCTTTTGTCCTTATACAGGGAATAAGAAAAGAAGAGATACTTCCGGCCGTTATTATGTTTATATCTGTTTTAGCGGCGGCCGGTTACACCGGTATGGAGCACTGCGTTTTGATACACAAAGAAGAGCAGAAGAATAATGGAGAGACAACAGAAAAATCCATGAGCCGGCAAAATGCTTTTGTGGGGTTATATGGTGTTTCACTGGCATTATCTGCCGGAATGGTTTATGTGTGCGCATTTGATGAAACAAAAGGGAACCTGCCTGTTATATATTTCGTAGTAGGAGTGTTTATCAACTTGTTCCTGCATATGATTTTAAGTCAGCGTGCAAAAAGGAAAATTTCAGGCAGCGACGGAATTTCAAAATGGAAGCAGCCCCTTATTGTGCCAAAGACAGTCGGAGTCGGATGGACATTTAATTTCGAGAATCTCCTTTCCTATATCATACTGGGAATTGTTTTGATATTTTGTATCGCGGCTTTGGTGTAGTTATAATAAGCTGCTTGTTGGATCAGATAAGATATGATATATTACAGAAAGTACAAACACATTGAATAGAAACAATGTGTTATGGTGATAAAGGAATGGAGGAAAACAAGTGTATAGACCGTTACTATTTATTGTAGTACCCTGTTACAATGAAGAGGAAGTACTGCCTGTTACATCTAAAATGTTTCTGAATAAACTTCTTGATCTTATTAAAAAAGAGAAAATTGATGAGCAAAGCAGAATTTTATTTGTAAATGATGGCAGTAAAGATGAGACATGGAATATTATTGTTAGGCTGGCAAAGGAGGATGAACATTATATCGGAATATCACAAAGCAGAAACCGCGGACACCAAAAGGCCGTTCTGGCTGGTCTTATGGAGGCAAAAGATAAATGTGATATTACTATATCTATTGACTGTGATGGACAGGATGATATTAACGCCATGGATCAAATGGTAGAAGAATATTTAAATGGCTGTGAGATTGTTTATGGGGTAAGAAGTGACCGAAGTACAGATACGTGGTTTAAACGTACAACGGCTCAAGGGTTTTATAAATTTATGAGTTATATGGGGGTAGAACTCGTATATAATCACGCTGATTACAGACTTGTATCAAGCAGAGTTTTGGACGCTTTTACAGATTTTAAAGAAGTAAATCTTTTCCTCAGAGGAATGTTCCCTCTTGTGGGCTTCAAAAGTACAAGTGTATATTATGAACGGCATGAACGTATAGCTGGAGAAACCCATTATCCATTATCCAAAATGCTATCTCTTGCATTTGACGGAATTACGAGCTTAAGTGTAAAACCAATTCGTATGATCGTAGGTTTGGGAATCCTGATTTCCCTGATTAGTTTTATTGGAGTTATTTGGTCTGTATCTGTAAGACTTATGGGCTATAGTGTAGACGGATGGGCTAGTACAATTAGTACTATCTGTTTTATAGGTGGAATCCAGTTGTTGTGTATAGGAGTAATTGGGGAATACATTGGGAAAATTTATATGGAAGTGAAAAAAAGACCGCGCTACATTATCAGCGAACGAATCGGCGATATATATGAAAATTCGCCGAGCACTCTGCAGGATAAGGGGGAGTATCGTAATGTGTCTGAAAAAAAATGATAGGACAGCCAGAAATACATCGATTGGATTGAAACTGGAAAAAGGAGAAATCTTTTATATCTTGTTTTGCTTTTTGCTATATTTCATTTGGAGTATCGCCAAGGAGTTAAATTATGCACCAGATGAAGAGATGCGTTATCTGATACCGGAATACATTTTCCATACAGGTCAGTTGCCAGATGGCAGGCTACCAGAAATCCGTAATGATTTGTGGGGCTTTTCCTATGCTTTTTATCCTAATTTTTTGGGACCTCTGCTTAGTGCGGCTTGTATGAAAGTAGTTTCTCTGTTTACGATGGATAGTTCTATGTTAGTTATAGCTGCTCGCTTCCCAAGCGTATTATGCGGAACAGCAATAGTATTTTTTGCTTTTGGGATTGGAAAGAGGGCTTTTGGAAAAAGAGGTGCTTGGATTTATACGGTACTTTTGTCTATGATTCCGCAATTTGTGTTTCTGACCAGCTATGTAAACAATGATATTATCTGCATTTTGGGTTCTGTTGTAATTCTTTTCTCCTGGGTAAGTGCTTTTGGGGATAGGTGGAATATTAAGAATGGCCTGTTACTGGCAGTTGGAATTATTATTATTGCATTATCTTATTATAACGGGTATGGTTGGATTTTAGCTAGTATGATCCTTTTTGTGGGATTTTGGTTGTGTGAAGAGTACAAAGAAAAAAAAGAGCATCTACGTATGATGAAGATCGGTTTGCTGATTTCTGTTGTGGTACTGGTGGGGATTGGATACTTTTTTATACGAAACGCGGTTCTTTATGACGGGGACTTTTTAGGTATGGAGATCCTGAATGAATACTCCGAAAAATATGCAGATCCAGAATGGAAACCTTCAGCACGAAATACACCAAAGAATTTAGGACTTTCGGTGTTTGAGATGCTTCTTCCTACGTCTTTTTCACACACATCATGGATTATAAAAGTGTTCGATACTTTTGTGGGCGCATTTGGATATGCCAATGTATTTCTTCCTAATTGGATTTACGGACTATATGGAATTTTATTTGTCGTGATGTTTATGGGAGTTTTGGGAAACTTACGAGACTGGGTAAAAATGCGCAAGGAGGTTCGCAATAAGACAAGAAAAAAAACGCTGCTTTTTTATGGTGGAATGATTATCAGTTTCCTAACACCTATTATTCTTTGTATTTACTATAGTTATGCCGTAGATTATCAGCCACAGGGACGTTATTGTTATCCTATGATTGCCGCTTTCTTCTGGTTTGGAACGCAAGGATTACTCTGGCTTTTAAAAAAAATGAAACTATCAGAATCCTTCAAAACCATAATTACGGTGCTTTTTCTTGTTATTGTGGTTTCTGTAACACTATTTGTTACATGGAAGATTTACCTGCCCAGCTGATTAAAAAATGTGTATAAATTTGAAAATCTTTTCATAATACGTTACACTACTAATTGTTTACAAGGTATAAAAGACCTTTAGAAAAACAAAAAAAAGCAGGAGTATATATGAGAAAATTAGCATTAGATGATGAAATATTATTGAAAATCGAGAAGCCGGCCCGTTACATTGGCGGTGAGGTTAATTCTGTGATGAAGGATAAAGATAAAGTGGAAGTTCGCTTTGCCATGTGCTTCCCGGATGTTTACGAAATTGGAATGTCTCACCTGGGCATCCAGATTCTTTATGATATGTTTAATCGGATGGAAGATGTGTGGTGTGAACGGGTATATTCCCCCTGGGTGGACTTAGATGAGATCATGCGCCGGGAAGACATTCCTCTTTTTGCGCTGGAATCCCAGGATCCTATCCGGGATTTTGATTTCCTGGGCATTACGATCCAGTACGAAATGTGTTACACAAACATTCTTCAGGTACTGGATCTTAGTCATATTCCGCTGCGTTCTTCGGAACGGACAGAGGAGGACCCAATTGTCATAGGAGGAGGCCCCTGTGCCTACAATCCGGAGCCTCTTGCGTCATTCTTCGACCTTTTCTATATCGGTGAGGGCGAGACGGTATACCGACAGCTTCTGGATCTTTATAAAGAGAATAAGAAAAGAGGCGGAAGCCGCATGGATTTTCTTGAGATGGCGGCAAGTGTAGAGGGGATTTATGTGCCTGCTTTCTATACCGTTTCCTATCACGAGGACGGAACTCTTGCTTCCTTTACTCCTGACCGTTCCTGTGCACCGGTAACCGTAAAGAAACAGGTTGTGATGGATATGGAGGAAACAACATATCCGGAAGCTCCGGTAGTTCCTTTTATCAAAGTGACCCAGGATCGGGTTGTGCTGGAGATCCAGAGGGGCTGTATCCGGGGGTGCCGTTTCTGTCAGGCCGGAATGCTTTACCGTCCTACCCGGGAGAGAAACGTAGAAGATTTAAAAGAATATGCATGGAAAATGCTGAAAAATACGGGACATGAGGAGATTTCATTAAGTTCGTTAAGTTCCAGCGATTACAGCCAATTAAAAGAAATTGTTACTTTTCTGATTGAAGAATTTAAGGATGCGGGAATCAATATTTCTCTTCCATCGCTTAGGATAGACGCGTTCTCTTTGGATGTAATGAGCAAAGTACAGGATATTCGTAAAAGCAGTCTTACCTTCGCACCGGAGGCAGGCTCACAGCGTATGCGCAATGTCATTAACAAAGGGCTGACAGAGGAAGATATTCTGGAAGGAGCAGGAGCGGCATTTGAAGGAGGATGGAATAAAGTAAAGCTTTACTTTATGCTGGGGCTTCCCACCGAAACACAGGAAGATATGGAAGCTATTGCTGTTCTTGCAGACAAGGTGGCAAGGCGTTACTATGAGATTCCCAAGGAACAAAGAAATGGAAAATGTCAGATTACGGCCAGTTCTTCTTTCTTCATTCCCAAACCTTTTACTCCGTTTCAGTGGGCTAAGATGTATAAGAATGAAGAATATATTGCCAGGGCGGCAATTGTAAAACATGCGTTCCAGAATCAGCTGAACCGTAAAAGTCTGAAATACAATTGGCACGATGCGGAAGTGACTGTTCTGGAAGGCGTTCTTGCCAGAGGAGACAGAAGGGTTGCGGATGTCATTATGACTGCCTATCAGATGGGGTGCATTTACGATGCCTGGACAGAACATTTTGATTATGAAAAATGGCTGAAAGCTTTTGAGGACAACGGGCTGGATATTGCTTTTTATAATGAGAGGGAACGCTCCCTGGACGAGCTTTTCCCCTGGGATTTTATTGATATCGGCGTGACAAAAGAGTTTTTAAAACGAGAGTGGGAACATGCTATGAAAGGAGAAGTCACTCCAAACTGCCGCCAGCAATGTTCCGGATGCGGTGTGGCAAAATGGAAAGGAGGTGTCTGTGTTGAAGGTAAGAATTAAATTCCGTAAATACGGCATTATGCGTTTTATCGGACATCTGGATGTAATGCGTTTTTTTCAGAAAGCGATGAGAAGGGCACAAATTCCCATTGCTTTTACAGGCGGATACAGTCCCCATATGATCATGTCTTTTGCACAGCCGTTGGGGATTGGGCTTACCAGCGACGCAGAATACATGGATATTGAGCTGGCAGGAGAGATTTCTTCTTCAGAGGCATTACAGGCGTTAAATCAGGTAATGGCAGAAGGAATTGAAGTTTTAAGCTTTCGTCAGATCGCGGAGGATAAGAAAAGCAGCGGCATGACCATTGTTGCGGCGGCAGATTATCTTGTGACGGTCAAAGGAAGCGACAGTAAAGGACAAGGATTCCCGGATTTCTGGAAAAATGAGCTGAAAACTTTCCTTGACAGTCCGGAAATTCTGATCATGAAGAAAACAAAGCGCAGTGAGAAAGAGACAGATATCCGGCCTTTGATCTATCAGATGGAGCTCAGAGAGCAGGGCATGTACCTGAAACTGGCTGCCGGAAGTGAAGCAAATCTGAAGCCGGATCTTGTCATGGATGCTTTCTATGAAAAGAGCGGGCATGACAAGAAAGAAAAGCTCCATTTTCACAGACTGGAATTGTATGCAGAGAATCCGGGCAGTCAGGAAAGCCGTTTCTGTACGCTGGAATCTCTTGGGACAGACATTGTATAAGCTGATACTTGCGCAAAGCACGGAATTAGTGGTATGATAGGAAACTGGAGGAGTTATGGGTAAAAAAGAGTTAAAGACAAATGCGATGCGCATTCTTGACAGGGAAAAAGTCTCTTATACATATCAGACTTATGAATGCAGCGAATTTACAGACGGAATCCATGTGGCTGACCAGCTGGGGCTTCCCCATGAACAGGTGTTTAAAACACTGGTTACGATTGGAAAGACAGGTAGTCATTATGTTTTTGTCATTCCAATTGCCAGAGAAATTGATCTGAAAAAAGCAGCCCGCGCGGTACATGAAAAGTCTCTGGAAATGCTTCCTTTAAAAGAGCTTACCAAAGTAACTGGTTATGTGCGGGGAGGATGTACCTCAATAGGTATGAAGAAACCGTTTCCAACTGTCATACAAAGGGAGGCACAGGAAATGGAATGGATCTATATCAGCGGCGGTAAGCTGGGAATGCAGCTTCGGCTTTCTCCGCTGGATCTGAAAAAAGTAACTTCGGCTGAATTTGCCGATGTTACAGTTTAAAAATCAAGGACAGCGGAGATAAAAAATGGAAAGTGTCAAGATCACAAATAGAGGAGAAGATATTGTATCTGTTCTGAAAAGGACAGATACCATAATTTTTGATATCGGAAATGTACTTCTTGCCTATGACTGGAGGAGCTATCTTCAGGAATTTGATTTCTCGCCGGAGGTCTTTCGGATCATTGCAGAGGCAGTGTTCCTGAATGAAGACTGGGAAAGGGGAGATCAGGGCGGGATTACTTCCCGGCAGTGGGAAGAGCTTTTTCTGGAAAATGCTCCGGGATATGAGAAGGAAATCCGGCAGGTTTTTGACGGACTTTCCCATACGATCCGTCCTCTTCCCTATACAACGGAACTGACGGAAGGATTGAAAAGGCAGGGATACCGGCTTTTCTATCTTTCCAATTATTCAGAACACCTCTATTATGCTACGAAACATCTGATGGGCTTTCTGGATATTTTTGACGGAGGGATTTTTTCTTACAAGGCGGGATGTATTAAACCGGACAGACATATATACAGGCTCCTGTTGGAGACATATTCTATTTCTCCGTACAACGCTCTTTTCCTGGATGACCGCGAGGAAAATGTGAAGGCGGCGTTGGATATAGGGCTGAATGGGGCGGTGTTTACTTCGGAAACCCCATATCATATACTGGAATATCTGAGAAGCAAGGACAAGACAAAGGAGACTTAACAGATGAAGAAAGTTGTAAAATTTGGCGGCAGCTCTCTGGCAAGTGCCGAACAGTTTAAAAAAGTAGGATATATCATCCGGCAGGATGATACAAGGCGATATGTTGTCCCCTCGGCGCCGGGGAAACGTTTTGCAGGAGACACCAAGGTGACAGATATGCTGTACAGCTGTTATCTTCTGGCACTTCGGGAGGAAGAAGAACAGGAAGAGGAATTTGAGGCTTTGCTGCAGGCCATCAAGGAGAGGTATGATGAGATTATCAGCGGTCTGGGACTTCACCTGGATCTGGAACCGGAATTTCGTGTGATCCGTGAAAACTTCAGCCGGAAGATCGGACGTGATTATGCCGCATCGCGTGGAGAGTATTTAAATGGTCTTGTGATGGCAGAATATCTGGGATATGAATTTATTGATGCGGCAGAAGTGATTTTCTTTAAGGAATCCGGCAATTTTGACGCAAGAAAGACAAACCGTGTTCTTTCAGAGAGGCTATCTTCCGGTGAAAGAGCAGTTATTCCGGGATTTTACGGAGCCCTTCCCAATGGAAAGATCAAAACCTTCTCCAGAGGCGGATCCGATGTGACAGGATCTATTGTAGCAAAAGCGGTACATGCGGATCTTTATGAAAACTGGACAGATGTTTCCGGATTTCTTGTGGCGGATCCGGGTATTGTTAAAAACCCTAAAGCCATTGATGTGATTACCTACCGTGAGCTTCGCGAGCTTTCCTACATGGGAGCTACTGTGCTCCACGAGGACGCTATTTTTCCGGTACGCGGCGAAGGAATCCCTATTAATATCAGGAATACCAATGCCCCGGAAGATAAGGGGACTCTGATCGTGGAGGCAACCTGCCGTACTCCGCGCTTTACTATCACTGGCATTGCCGGAAAAAGAGATTTTGCTTCCATCACAATAGAAAAAGCCATGATGAACGGGCAGGTGGGATTCTGCCACAAAGTGCTCGGCGTCTTTGCAGAGAATGATATTTCCATTGAACATATGCCTTCAGGGATTGATACCCTGACAGTTTTCGTACATCAGGATGAGTTTGAGGAAAAAGAACAGAAAGTCATTGCCGGCATTCACAGGGCGGTGGAACCGGATCTGGTAGAACTGGAATCAGATCTTGCTTTGATCGCTGTTGTGGGAAGAGGCATGAAAGCAACAAGAGGAACCTCGGGGCGCATCTTTTCTGCCCTGGCCCATGCCAATGTCAATGTCAAAATGATCGATCAGGGGTCCAGTGAGCTTAATATTATAATCGGAGTCCGCAATCATGATTTTGATGCAGCAATACGGGCTATTTATGATATTTTCGTTACCACTCAGATTTAAGCGTTAAAGGAGTAGAAACAGAGAAGAAATGAAAAACATATTATTTTTTCTGAAGCCGAAAGCAGAGATTGCTTACATATATGATTATCATACGATGCGGCAGGCGCTGGAGATCATGGAACATCACAAATATTCCTGTGTGCCTATTTTGAACCGTTATGGCAAATATGTAGGATCCATTACAGAAGGAGACCTTTTGTGGGATATTAAGAAAAGAGGGCTTTCCAGTATTCGCGATGCGGAAAATATAAGCATTATGAAAGTGGCACGCCGCTTTGACTATCAAAGTGTCAGCGCCGAGTCAAGAATGGAAGATATGATAGGCAGGGCTATGGAGCAGAATTTTGTCCCTGTAGTAGATGATCAGGAAAACTTTATCGGAATTATTACAAGAAGAGATATCATCAGCTACTGTTACAGCCAGATGATGATGCAGGGAGGCGATTTGTTGTGATTGATTTTCATACACATATTTTCCCTGAAAAAATTGCAGAGAAAACACTGAAATTCCTGGCATCAAGATGTCATATTGATCCTTACACGGACGGAACCGCCCCGGGACTTTCAGCTTCAACAAAAGAGGCAGGACTGGAAATGTCTGTCATTCTTCCGGTAGTAACAAAACCGTCACAATTTCAGTCTATTAATCGGTTTGCCATGCAGTTTCAGGAAGGATCCCTTTTATCTTTTGGAGGAATCCATCCTGATAATGAGGATTACAAAGAGAAGCTGAAAGAATTGAAACATATGGGGTTTAAGGGCATCAAACTTCATCCCGACTACCAGGAGACTTTTATTGACGATATACGCTATAAACGGATCATCAGCTATGCTTCAGAGCTGGATTTGATCGTCAGTGTGCATGCAGGATTTGATCCGGGATATCCGGACTGCATCCACTGTCCTCCCCAAAAAGCGCTTGATGTTATTCGGGATGTACAGCCCCAAAAGCTGGTGCTTGCGCATATGGGCGGCTTTATGATGTGGGATGAGGTGGAAGCGTATCTTACAGGAGAAAATATATGGATGGATACGGCGGCTGTCTTTGGACACATACCGGAAGAGCAGTTTGTACGTATCGTGCGTGCCCACGGTGCAGACAGGATTCTTTTTGCAACAGATTCCCCATGGGGAGGACAGAAAGAATTTGCAGAATATTTCAGGAATCTTCCGCTGTCTGATGAGGAAAAGGAAGCGATTGCCAGAGGAAATGCAAGAAAGCTTCTTGGAATGTCCTGATTTTTCCATTGCACTGCTTCCGGAAACAGATGAAAATTACAAAAAAAGGAGAGAATACATATGAGCAGTCTGATCAAACCAGAGGGATATTCTTCCCCGCTTACTATAAGAGAGACAGAGGTTGCCATCAAAGAAGTGAAAGACCATTTTGAACGTTCTCTTGCCAAGTCTTTGCATTTGACGAGAGTATCCGCCCCTCTGTTTGTTAAACCGGCCACCGGACTTAATGATAATCTTAACGGGGTGGAACGGCCGGTTGCATTCGGTATCAAAGAACAGGATGATGATGTGGCAGAGATCGTACATTCCCTTGCAAAGTGGAAAAGATACGCTCTGAAGCGCTACGGATTCCATTCCGGAGAAGGGCTTTATACAGATATGAATGCCATCCGCCGGGATGAGGATACAGACAACATTCATTCTATTTATGTGGATCAGTGGGACTGGGAGAAGGTTATTTCCAAAGAGGAAAGAAACATGGAGACACTTCAGTATACTGTCCGTAAAGTATATGAGGCATTGAAGGATACAGAGGCCTATATGTCAAGAAGATATAACTATATCGAGCCTCTTCTTCCGGATGAGATCTTCTTTATCACCTCACAGGAGCTGGAAGATATGTATCCGGACCTTACACCAAAGGAGAGAGAAAAGGCAATTGCCAGAGCAAAAAAAGCAGTATTTATCGCCCAGATAGGAAAAACGCTTGCTTCAGGCGAGAAGCATGACGGACGGGCGCCGGACTATGATGATTGGGAACTGAACGGAGATATCATTGTCTATTATCCGGTACTTGACATTGCCCTGGAGCTTTCTTCCATGGGGATCCGTGTAGATGAGGAAGCGCTCAAAAGCCAGCTTAAGGCAGCCGGATGTGAAGACCGCGCAAATCTTGCCTTCCAGAAAGCTCTGCTTGCAGGGGAGCTTCCCTATACGATAGGCGGCGGAATCGGTCAGTCCCGTATCTGTATGTACTGCCTTAGAAAAGCACATATCGGAGAGGTACAGTCCTCCATCTGGCCGGATGAGATGGTGGCAGATGCAGAGGCGCATCAGATACCGCTTTTGTAATAATTCGGGTAATTATTTGTACAAAAACTCTTGATTTTATAAATGCTTTATGCTACACTTCAATAGTATGCCGCACAGCGGGGTTTTAAAGTGCTGTCCAGATACGGATATGCCACCGAAGCTGGCGAGTAATGATAATAGGAGGTGCCATATGTACGCGATTATAGCAACAGGTGGTAAACAGTACAAAGTAGCCGAAGGCGATATCATTAAAGTAGAAAAACTTGGTGTGGAAGCTGGAGAGACTTATACATTTGACCAGGTGCTTGCAGTAAGCGATAACGAACTGAAGATCGGAAATCCTACTGTAGCAGGTGCAACTGTTGAGGCGTCCGTAGTAGAAAACGGAAAAGCTAAAAAAGTTATTGTTTACAAGTATAAGAGAAAAACCGGTTATCACAAGAAAAACGGTCACAGACAGCAGTACACAGCAGTTAAGATTGAAAAGATCAATGCTTAATCTTCCTGGAGGAATTTTATGATCCAGGTGACGATTTATCGTAATGAAAAAGAAGAGTGTTCGGGTTTCCTGGCAAGAGGGCATGCGGGCTTCAGCGAAGAAGGACAGGATATTGTCTGTGCAGCGGCTTCCGTTCTGATGATCAATACCGTCAATGCGATTGAAGCATTTGCCAGTGATAAAACCTCCCTCGTATCTGATGATATGGAGGGACTGATCGACTACCGGCTTAACGGCAGACCTTCCAGGGAAGCGTCACTGCTTTTAAAAGCCATGATTCTTGGTCTTACAGACATGGCAGACGATGAAAACTATTCAGAATATATTCAGGTAAGATTTGAGGAGGTGTAAAGACCATGATGAAATTAAACCTTCAGTTTTTCGCTCATAAAAAAGGGGTAGGTTCTACAAAGAACGGACGTGACTCCGAGTCTAAGAGATTAGGTGCTAAAAGAGCTGACGGACAGTTTGTAAAAGCTGGAAACATCCTTTACAGACAGCGCGGTACAAAGATCCATCCGGGTGTCAATGTAGGACGCGGTGGAGATGACACACTGTTCGCTTTAGTAGATGGTGTTGTCAGATTTGAAAGAAAAGGAAGAGATAAGAAACAGGTTTCTATCTATCCGGTAGCACAGTAATCATCGATGGTATGACCCTGCCGTTTTGAATGCGGCAGGGCCTTTTTGTAATATTGGTAATGCAGGGAACAAGGTTCCTTTTCATTTATTCTAATTTGAGGAGACAAAACATGTTTGCAGACAGAGCAAAAATATTCATCCGCTCCGGCAAAGG
>OGYY01000274.1_pt1 | contig 54886 bp, 9 predicted proteins | sample 1576671 | NCBI WGS metagenome assembly OGYY01 (sample SAMEA3541593, study PRJEB24748) | human gut metagenome | biome: human gut; feature: human-associated habitat; material: faeces | place: China | collected 2012 | reverse complement strand
AAGATTTTTTCGGGCACCGCAAGGCGGTGGGGGCAGATGCGCCTGCGGCTACCTTGGGAGCGTATCTGTGCGCAGTACGGACGATGCTTTTGCATCGTTCGTATCCAGCACTGCAAGCGACAGAAAGGGGTTCGTCAAGGGGGAATCCGTCCCCCTTGACCCTGTTTTGCTTCCTTTTGCAGGAACAAAAGGAAGGCCTCCGCGGCGAGCGGTACTGATTGTCACCCTTCGGTGACTTCGCGACGCCGCTAGGCGATTACAAACTATCCTCCCGCCGGGCAGGCATACAGGTTACGCCTTTGCAAAAGACTCCGCGCCGCCGCCAGGCGACTACAAACTATCCCCAAAATAAACTTATATTCCCTGCAACTATCGCCCTGTTAAATCCATCATTTATGCAACTTTCGTCCAATATTTCCCCATAATGTAAACTTTCCATTAAAAAAAGTGAAATATTAACCTTTGGACTGCAAAAAAGAGTCGATTTTGCCGTATTAGTGAAAGGCCTTTTACGCACCCAATAAAATACGGCCGGCCCCCCGGTGAAACGCGGGGAACCAGCCGCAGCCGGATCCGTCAGAAAATGCGGACCCGGTACGCACCTTGAAAATTGAATATTCGCTCCCTTAGCCCAGCAGCGCCGCCAGCTCCTCCCGGATGCCGGCTTCACTCTGCTGCATCGCCGTCAGCGTCTTTTGGATCAGGGTATCCAGCTCCCAGCCCAGCAGCTCAGCCCCGTCCCTGATGACCTCCCGGCTGCACCCCGCCGCGAACTTCTTGTCCTTGAATTTCTTCTTGACGCTGGAAAGCTCCATGTCCGTGGTGCTTTTACTCGGGCGCATCAGCGCGGCCGCGCCAATAAGACCCGTCAGCTCATCACAGGCGAAAAGCACCTTTTCCATCTCCTTTTCGGGGACCACATCGGTGCATATTTTGTGGCCGTGGCTGCATATGGCATGGATCATCTCCTCACCCACCCCGGCCGGACGCAGCAGCTCCGGGGCTTTTATGCAGTGCTGTTCGGGCCATTTCTCAAAGTCGATATCATGCAGCAGGCCGCACATGGCCCAAAAATCGGCTTCTTTGCCATAGCCCAGGTCGTTGGCAAACCAGCGCATTACCGCCTCCACAGTCAGTGCGTGCCGGATGTGGAAGGGCTCCTGATTGTACTGCCGCAGCAGGGCCAGGGCCGCTTCGCGGGAGATCATTTTTTCCATTTTTCATCGTCCTTTCGGTAGGGGATCACGGCAGCCTTCCGGCCGCTTTGCCACAGTGTAGCACAAAAGTATTCCCCCCGCAAGTCCCGCTTTCGCCGGATGGGAGCCCGCGCAGATTTAGCGGGCATTTCTGCCGTCCAAAGAGCCGCCGGGCTTTACGGCGGGCCCCGCTGAACGATGGGAAAGAGACCGCTGCGGGGGCAGGGGTATAGGCGTTGCCGGCGTAGGAAAGAACGGGATGAGGGGTTCACGGCGGCCGATAATTTGCGCGGCGGAATGGCGCGTTGAGCTTTTGGATGCCGCAAAGTGAGGATGCCTTCGTCAAATACTTGACAATCTCCCTCGATGGGTGTAGTATCGGTGAGTATTGCGAGGAAGAATGAGGGAAAAGAGGAACATTGTCCCATGAGATCACGATACGAAACAGCCCGGCGCATCCTTGTTTTTTGGACGCTTTTTATCGGCATCGGCGCCGTGGGCGGCGCTGCCATGATGCTCCTGGACCCCACCGGAAAAACCATGGGGATGGATGGCATGCTGCCCTACTTCCAGGTGCTGCCCTTTGCGGAGGTAGTATTCCAGGATCTGGCCTTTTCCGGCATCGCCCTGTTCATCGTCAATGGTCTCACCAACCTGGCCGCCGCCGGCCTGCTGCTGGCCCGGAAAAAGGCGGGCGTAGTCCTGGGTGGCATCTTCGGCGTCACCCTCATGCTGTGGATCTGCATTCAGTTCTACATATTCCCGCCTAATTTCATGTCCACCATCTACTTCATTTTCGGCTTTTGCCAGGCGGCCACCGGCTATGCCGCCTGGGTGTTCCGCCGGCAGGAAAGCTTTACGGTGAACATGGCCGATTACCCCCACATCGGCAGTGATCCCACCCGGCTGGTGATCTATTTTTCCCGCATGGGCTACGGCAAAAAGCTGGCCTGTGAGGAGGCGGAGCGCACCGGCGCCGCCCTCTATGAGGTCCGCTCCTCCGAACGGACCGAGGGCACGCTGGGTTTCTGGTGGTGCGGCCGCTACGGTATGCATCGTTGGGCCATGCCCATCCGGCCTGTGGAAATTGACCTTTCGGCCTGCCGTCATGTCACCATCGTTTCGCCTATTTGGGTCTTTGCCCTGGCGGCCCCATGCGCAGCTTCTGCCAGGCAGCCGCCGGAAAAATCCGGGAGGTGGATTACATCCTGGTGCACCACACCGGCGGACGGTACCAAAATACCGCCGAAGAGATGGACGCGCTGCTGGGGCTTCGCCACACCGGGCTGCGCAGTTACCGGTGCCGCATGGGCTCCTTCCAAGAGATCAAGGAATAATCCGCGGTTTGGCGGGCAGATAATGCTGCCCCTTAAAAGCCGTAAAAATAATCCGCCGGGGAGCCGAAAAGCACCCCGGCTGTGTTTTTGCCAAAGGGATGGAAGGGCCAGCGGGATAGGCTTGCTTCCGGGTGACATTTTTCGGCATGGAACGGCGTATTTCCCGGCTTGGGATGGCATTGTATCCTCAATATATTGCAAAAACCAAAAGCCGCCGGGGGAGCAGGGGAAGCTGCCCGGCGGTTTGCATTTTATTTGCTGGCGGCTGCAGGGACCTGGCCGGGGGCGCACCCCGTGCCCTTGGCACGGTAGGGGGGCGGCGTAGCCGCCCCCCTTAGGGCGGGCGAAGCCCGCCCGGTGCGCCCATGGAATCCGCGACCTGCGGCGGCCCGTTCAGCGCGCGTAATACAGGGCCGGCCTACCGCAGAAAGTGTTCCATTCTCCGCAGGGCTTCGGCAGTGTCCTCCGGCCGGGAAAAGGCGGTAAACCGCAGCCAGCCCTCGCCCATCTGCCCAAAGCCGGCTCCCGGGGCGCAGAGAACGCCGCAGCCCTCCAGCAGGCGGTGGAACCAGCCCCAGCTGTTTTGGGCATCCGGGCCATCCGGACAGCGGACCCAGAGGTAGGGGGCCAGGCAGCCGGGACGGCGGGCGGCACAGGTGAGCCCCAGCTTGTGAAACATTTGCAGCATGGTGGCGGCATTCTGCCGGTAGAGGGCAAGGGCCTTTTGCCGCTGCCGCAGTCCGGTGGGGGAAAGGGCGGCCTCCGCGGCCCGCTGGATGGGATAGCTGGTGCCATTGCTGTGGCTGCCCAGCCAGCGCTGCCAGGCTGCGGCGCAGCCGGTTTCCCGCGGCAGGATGACCCAGCCGCACCGGACCCCGGTAAAGCCGTCGGATTTGGAGAAGGAGCCGACCTCGATGGCGCAGCGTTTGGCGCCGGGGACGGCATAAATGCTGCGGGGCAGCTCCTCCCCGGAAAGGAAGGCGGCGTAGGCGGTATCCACCAGCAGCAGGCTGCCGGTGCGGTTGGCCCAGTTCACCCATTCCGTCATTTCCACCAGGGAAAGGGCGGCGCCGGTGGGATTATTGGGGGTGCAGAGGACGATTAAGCCGGGCTTTGCGGCCTCCTCCGGCTGGGGGAGAAAGTCATTTTCCGCCCGGCAGGGCAGCGGGAAAACCGGGTGCCCGGCGGCTTCAGCCTGGGCCCGGTAGGCGGGGTAGACCGGATCGCAGACCCAGACCGGCACGCCGGGCTCCCACAGTGAGAAGAGCGCCCCTAGGGCTTCCTTGCTGCCCGCGGTAACGGTAACTTCCTCCGGCGGGATGGGGCAGGGCAGGTCCGCGTACTGGGCGGCAATGGCCTCCCGCAGGAAGGGATAACCGGCGGCCGGGCCGTAGCCCTTTTGGCCTTTTTGGGTAGCCAGTTCGGCGGCGGCGGTGCGCAGGGCGGCTGCGGCTACCGGGGCGATGGGCTGGGTCACATCCCCGATGCCGAGGGAGATGATGCGGCGATGGGGGTGACGCTTTTGCTCTTCCTCGGCCGCGGCGGCGATTTGGGAGAAGAGGTAATCGGGCTGGGAGAGCAGGGCGGGGTGCAGCGGTAACATGGGGCTTGTTCCTCCTGTGGTTCTGGGATGGTGGGTGCAGGGCGAAGGCCCGGCCCGAAGGGCGGTTCGGCGCAGCCGAACCCAGGGGCCTGCGGCCCCTGAAACCGCCCCCAAAGGGGCGGTTTGCCCTTCGGGCCGGGCCGGCGCCCTGCATGGACTGGAAGTAGAGGCAGCATCAGCAGGGATCAGGGCCCTCCGGCCACTCCCCGCGGAACACAAACTCGGCTTCGCCGGTCAGCAGCAGGCGGCCGTCGGTCAGCCAGCGGATGGTAACGGTGCCGCCCGGCATTTCCACCGTAATGGGCTGGCCCCGTTCGCAGTGCTTTTTGAGGACGGCGGCCACGGCGGCCGCGCAGGCCCCGGTGCCGCAGGCCAGGGTCTCTCCGCTGCCCCGTTCCCACACCCGCATTTTCAGGTGGTTTTTCTCCAGGACCTGTACGGCCTCCAGATTGAGCCGGGCGGTCGGGGTGATTTCGGCGGCGGCCTGGGCCAGCGGAAAATGCTCTATGTCCGGGCAGAACAGCACCCCATGGGGATTGCCGACCGAAAGCCGGGTCAGGGCTTCCCCCTGCCACCGCACCCCGGCCCCGGAAAGGGGAGAGGGCCGCCCCATCACCACGGTGACGGCCTTTTGGGGGCCGTTCCACAAAACGCGCAGCCCGGCTGCGGTTTGGATGCGGAGGGGCTCGTGGCAAACCCAGCCGCAGTCCCAGGCGTAGCGGGCGGCGCAGCGGATGGCATTGCCGCACATTTCGGCCTCGCTGCCATCGGCATTAAAAATGCGCATGGCGAGATCGGCGCCCTCGGCGGGAAGGAGCAGGACCAGGCCATCGCTGCCGACGCCGAAGTGCCGGTCGCTGACACGGCGGGCGAGCAGATGGGGGTGGGGGACGGATTGGCCGCGGCAATCGATGAAGATGTAATCGTTGCCGCAGCCCTGCATTTTGAAAAAACGGAGCTTTTGCTCCTTGATCAGTCCATTTAAAGCATAAGCGTCACTGCAATACCATCGAACGAATAGTAACTCAATCACTAAAGTGCGGCGAGCGCTTCGAACAACAAGCTACCTAGCAATCTATTAGCTATCTTGATCTTCGTTTGCGCTATCTCTTTCGAGCAACATATAAGGATCTATTGGCGGAATAGTCTGCTTTCCTACAAGGCTTTCGGCAGTAATGCTCTCGATAATGCTTCTGATCTTGCCATATGCTATCGAAATCCCGTTGGCTCGGGCATACTCTAGGCATCTTGCCTCAGAAAGATCACCGATCGCCTCGAGCGGAATTGCAATAGTAACCCCAACCTTGGCCGATGCAACAAAATGAATTGGTACATTACTTTTTTTACGAACACGATCTAGAGCAGCTTCAAGAATAACCTCGCAACGTAAGCGCTCATTCTCGATGAAAGATCTACCGCGACCATATTTTGTTGCAAGAAGGTCTTCTGGCCCGCTTTTTTCAGTTTCTTCATTGATGGTTTTGAATTCAACCCCTAGTACTTTTGAATCCAGAATCTTAACGGGGGACAGTACGTTATTCCTGCTCATGCCGCTAACACCTTTCGCGTTGTTTGTTCCTGAACACGCTTACGCTCCTTATTGGGCGGGACTGCGCATACTTCTATCTGCTGTTTTGCTTCTTCCGAAAGATCGATGAACGCATATTCTACTAATCCTGTTTCATCAGTTAGGTCCTCAGTGCTGGGAATGTCGGATATATAGAATATTGTGCCAAGATCTTCATCGATCATTAAGCCATATGGGTCATCTTCTGTCATGAGCGTGGTGAGCAGCCCAAGATCGGAAATGGGAACATAGGCGGTATCGGAAACTCCATGCATACGAAGATCATCAAATTCGCATCCAAGTGCAACAGCAACTTTTGCCATTGTTCGGAGCGAAATATTTCCGGTAGGTGAGAGCATCCTTGAAACAGCTGCTGGTGAGACATTGAGTAGCTCAGCCAGATCTTTCTGTTTTAGGCCGAGTTCTTCAAGGCGAACAAAGACTGCGATGCTGAAATCCAGCATGAGCTTGAATTGAACTGTATCGATATTTGGTGGAAGCGGTTCATCGAGCCCAAGAATCTCTTCCGCGGTAGGACATTTTTCCATTATTCATTCACTCTTTCTAAGAATGTCTTTTACTATTTTTGCTTTTGGTTTTACGCGTTGTGCAGCCTTTAACGTGCTTGTATGCTTATGCGATTCGAAAGCGTCTAGCATTACAAGTTTCTTCTGTGCTTTAGCGTTGTACGTCAAAACACGCCAAGTGCTGCGTATCTTTCTAATTTCTATCAGATCCTTGATTGGGCCCTTGATCGTATCAAATATTGATACTGAGAATGCGTACTTAACACCTTGCTCATAACCAAGGCTGCCAATTCCATCAATAAGAAACAGAAGCTTTTTTAAAGCATCAGGATCTTTCTTAAAACGTTTTCAAGGATGTTCTTCCCTGATGTGTCGGTTGCGTTAACGAGAAGAAAGAAGAAATGCGCGATCTTCTCAATATCCCATTTTTGATTCAATCCACTCACTCCTTCAAGACCTTCTAGTAATTAACATATAGGTTAATCGCAAGAAAATCAACTTATAAGTTAACTTCTCGGACAAAGTCAAAATTTTTTTCGATTTTGATCTCAGCTAGATTCCTACGCTTTGGTCAAAACTTCTCTTTTTCTTAAATAATCGGAAGTAATTTATGTAAACAATCAAAAAATTGTAATTAAACGGTTGCAAAATAAAAAAATTCTCTATAATAAAAAAAGTTCAGAAATAAAGCTTGTATAATTTCTGAATATGCTATAATAACGGAAGAGAAAACAGCGGTTAGTGCATGAACAAAGATTCGCAACATAAATCGACTGAGGCTCAGCAGTGGCCACCGATTTCTTTCGAGAAACACGTGTGGCAGCAAGACGGCAACCAAGATGCGACCGAGCGTATCGAGGAAGACGTTGTGAAGGGTGAGAGCAAAGGCCCCTTCGCTAAGGCTGTTGAAGGTTCTGGAGATAGTGGATCAAGTTCACTCGGCTTGAATCGCAGCACTGAAATGGAATACCAGGCTGCACTTCCGCTGTTGATCGCCGAGCGAAGCGTGGCGGTTCCGGACGATCTGTCAGCTCGCATCAGCGCACTGCTCGTAGAGATGGCGCGCTTCGATGTGGAGTTGGGGCAGCGTGCGGATAACGTACCGACCATGCTCTTGCGGAGTGAAAGCTCAGCAAGCTCTCAGATCGATCGACTCACTTCGACCGCTCAGAGCGTTGCGCTTGCAGAGCTTTATCCCAAGGCATCCAGCGATGCGCGCCTGGTTGTGGCAAACATGATCGCTACTCAAAGAGCGCTCGAATTGCCAGCCGGGTTATCGCTCGAGGGAATCGTGGAAATCCACGATCTGCTGCTCGACAACTCGCATCTTGAAAACCAAACCAATTCGGCATTTGAAAAGCTACGCCAGAAACCGGTCTGGCTGGGGGGCACTTCATTCACTCCTCATACCGCACTATTTGTGCCCCCTGCTTTTCAACATGTACCTGAATACATGGCGGATCTGATCGAATTCGGCACTCGATCTGATCTGAACCCAGTAGTGAAGGCAGCCATTCTTTACGCACAGTTTCAAACCGTGCATCCGTTCCTCACCGCGAATGGCCAAACCGGCAGAGCTCTGATTCATCACATCTTCAGAGCAGAAGGAGTTCTTTCTTCAACTCTGATTCCAGTCTCTGTCGGTTTCCTTCACAACATCGATTCACTTATCAATGCGTTGCAGTCTTATCGCGAAGGCGATCCGCTCGTCATTATCGAAGAGCTCGTCTCGGCACTCGAGCTTGCATTGTTCGTAAGCCGCGTTACTGAGACTTCGATCGAATCGCTTTTGGAAGATTGGGATAGCCTTGTTGGCCATCGCAAGGGATCGAAGATTCGACAGCTTCCCAAAACGTTGGTGAAACAGCCAGTGGTGAATTCCGCCTATCTTGCAGACAGTTTGGGAGTAACCCAGCGCACAGCAACCACGCTCATCCTTCGCGCTTGTGAATACGGAATGCTCCGACATATGGGTAAGCGCCAACGCGGCGACTTTTATCAGTCGGACGCCATCATCAACGTTCTCGACGAGATCAACGAAGCCAGCACATTCCGTAACATCCGAATCGCATAGGTTTCAACCTACGAAGGTTTTTCCCTGAGTTACTAGTCATAAAAAATTTTTGCGGGCCTTAGAACGGCTCTCAGAGCCTCGTATTTTGAGGCGATTTTCAAAAATTGATTGATTTGCTGCCAGGGGAGCCTGAAGTCAGATGGTTAGACGAATCTCGAAGATTCCGAAGGTGATGAACTGCCCATTCGTTCATCGCTGTAGAGAGACGAAATAAGAGACGCAAACAAAGTCCCTTTGATTTTCAAAGTTCGGCTGCTTTGTCTACAGAGAGCATCTGAGCGTTTGAGCTGAGTTTGTTTTTTGCTTCAGGTTGATTTGAGGTTTCAAGATCAGAGTCCATTTGGAGCTCATTGAACTTATTGCGAAGCTTCATTTTTGCGGGTTTGCGCACAGAGACTCGCATCAGAAGCCACCAGATGCTTTCTAAGACAAGCCGCGAATTCTAATCAAAAAAATGGCAAAAAATGGGGTTTTCCACACAGAAAACGCCTGATAGCATGCTGTATATCATCTGTATAGCTATCTGCTAGAAAACTGCTAGAAATGGGCTTGGAAGACAGCTAAAAACGGGGAAGTCTGCTCAAATTCAGCAATAGAATTACGTCCAGTTGAAATAAGAAAAATAGCACATGCAAGATGATAAAAATGCTGCAAAAATGAGAGCGAATCGTGTGCGCACTGAATCGTATAGCTGAATGTATATCTCAAAAGGTTTGGTAAAAAAGGTTTTCCACAAAGAAAATGCCTTCTTCGTGCGTTCAATCCGCATTCACATTTCGTTCACTTTTCAGATCGGGTCCAAACTCGGGTAAAAATCGAGAAAACGTGACCTGGGAAAACGTATGTGGAAAACATTCCCTTATTTAGCACTGATCGCAGCGTTGAAAAGGCCGCAGATTAGACTAAACCCCAGTAAAACTACAGATTACAAATCAGAATCGATCATGTGGAAAACACGGCAGAATTACAAGGAGCTTAATTGTCGCGAAAAACGCTCAAAATCCAGCCAGAAATGGACTGTGATGGCTCTCAAATTGTGTAGGAAATGTGAAGATTTGCATGACGAAAATGTGTCAAAACAGCCTAAAAATCACGTTTCGATGTCATTTTGGCAACGTGGCAGGTAGCAGTCTGTTTTTCATGGGCATCTTACAAACGCTATACGGTTTGACCAGATATTTTTATCGCGTAAAAATCGAAACGCGATCCAGAATCTAGCCGAATGCTATCGGTGTTCTCCACTTCACTAAAGCGCCAGTTCAGACGCAATTTTGAAATCCCCATACACGTGCGCGACCGCGACCAGGGTGCTAAAATCGGCGATGCCGGTTAGTGATGAGGAACGAAATTTAAATGCAACAACTACGCCAACACACGTTTGGTTGTGGCCACTGCGCACTCTGCGTAGCGGCTAAATCTGTTTTTGCCCTTTTTGCAGGTTTCCTCACCCTGGCGCTCACATTTGCTTCAACTTTGATCCTCTCTTCAGTCCTATTCACTTCAACCGCGTTTGCCCAGGTAAACGCAGAAAATTCAGGAAGCGCGGCATCCGTTCAAACAGCCGCAACTACTCAAAATGCTTCAAATAAAACCGCAGGTCAAAGCGATTCAGCTGCAACGGCAAATGCTGGAAATACTTCCGAAAAGGCAAATGCCGCGCTTGCTACGAATTCTGCTTCTACCTCGAAAAATGCGGGAAGCGCGGCAGCTTCTGGCGCATCGAGCACGGCGCAAAATGCGGCAAACAATGGTGCGGCAAACGCTGGCCAGGAAGCGGCAAATAACAGCAATTCACAAGCAAATCCAAAGACCTTTTCTATTACGTATATAGTTGATGGCAAATCAGCTACTACTGATGGCGTTGCTGGAACCATTAAGCTCGCAACGCTTGAATCTAAGACAGTTAATGGTGTTTCCTACACCTTCTTGGGTTGGAAACTTGAAGATGGCACTTTGCTCAAGGGCGGTACCGATTTTGAAATGACGAAAGACGTAACGCTCACGGCTGAATGGAAGGTTGAGTCTGCAAATGGCTCCACCTCGATCGATACAATAACCGATCAAGATTCTTCCAATAGTGCAATAAATGGTGAAAATCCTGGTCAGGGAGACCTTCCTGAAACGGATAATGGCAACAAGGGCCCCGATGCTCCTGATTATGTTGTCTTGCCGAATGAAGGAGAATCGAACAGCCAGGTCAACGATGGCAATTCTTCCTCGAATAGCCAGGTCACCAATACGACTCCACCCCAAAATCAGGGTGGAACTGCCACTTCACCTGGTAATTCAGGGACAACTCTGCCCAATTCCTCGGGTAGCAGTGTGTCTTCTTCCAATAATTCGAATTCTTCAAGCGCTAAAGATTTGACTGCAAGCCCCAACGCTCCTCCAGTCAACGCCCCAAAGAATTCCTCAATCTCCGCTGCCTCGGAGTCAAACAAGGCAAACCTTGCCGCTCAGGCAACTCCAACGGAGAATCCCTTCTCTGCGACCCTGAAAAATGTCTTTTGGTCATGGGATCCCGTCTCAGGTACCTTAACCATCGGTAATATAGGTACGAACACCGCCACAATTAATATTGGCGCATTCACCGCATCAACGCTGCCCTGGCTTACCGCCGCAGATGGCGCAGCACCCCAGGCCATCAAGCATATTGTTACGAAACAGAACGCTTATGGCGGCGGAATCACCTGCGATTCCTTCGAAAGCTGGTTCGAAAATTACACCGCGCTCATCTCTTTTAATGGTATGGGTCTCGTGGTTACGAACTCCACCTCCTTCGCACGCATGTTCAAAGGCTGCGTAAGCCTTACTTCCATTACGGGAATCAGCGGTTGGCATGCTGAACAAGCTACTGACTATTCAGAAATGTTCGCTGGCTGCTCTTCTCTCGAGTCGATCGACCTGTCGGTCTTCGTTACCGCTGACAAGCCTGCTTCAGGCTCAGGCACGGTAACCCGCAATCGCACTAACATGCTCGCCGGAATGACCTCTCTGAAGCAGATCCGTTTGGGCACCATGACCTCTCTGGTCGACACCGGATTGGATGCTATCAGCAGCCGTACCGACAAGCTTGGTGTTTGGGATGCAGAAGACAAAGTGGCTGATGAGGACGCTAGATGGTCGGGTACTAGCAGTCAGCTTATCGCGCGCTATCCTGTCACGGGTGGCGTCTCGATCAACAACGCGCTCATCACCGACATCATCGATTACATCTTCCATCCCAAGGGAACCTTCGACAGCAACAACAAAGTCAATTGGGACTTCAACACCACCACTTCTACGCTGACCATCTTCGCCAGCGACAGCGCGCTTCCTAACGAAACGCTCGTCACTGAAGCGGTCATGCCATGGCTCGATGCCATCGACAAGAACTCCGTCAAATATGTGAGCTTCCTGACGCAGAACACGGGCGGTCAGAATCTGAGCAAGGTGCTCTTCTCGACGCTCGCGGGCGTATTCGAAGGCTATGTGAACCTGATCACGTTCGATGGTTCTGGTCTGAACACCACACGCGTCAACGATTTCTCGAATCTCTTCAAGGGAGACACCGCTCTTACCACCATCAGCCTGAGTGGCTGGTCAATGCGCGATCAGCGTGATGCTGGCAATCTGCAGATCAGTGGCATGTTCGAAGGCTGCAACGCTTTGAGCACGCTTACCCTTGGAAAAGATGTCGTTCTCTTTGTGAGCGCCACCAACCATGCAGGCGTCGATGGTCTCTATGGCCGTGGCGACAACGATGGCGTGTGGGAGCGCACCGACTCGAAGACGAACGACCCATGGTTCGGCACCTCTGCCAACCTCGAGAAGCGCTACAGCTCTGGTACGCTCTACGTTGACCGCAGCGACGCGGTCTATACCTTCACCACTGCTTATCGTGGTGGCCGCTTCGACAACGACAACACCTGGTGGAAGTACACCGTAGGTGCCAATCAGAAGACGCTCACCATCGGTGCCGACCTTCTTGAGCCCGGTGAAACGGGCGACTATCGCATCGCACGCATCGAACGTGATGACCTGCCTTGGCTCAAGCTGGTGAACGGTCAACCGATCGTCGACATCACGCAAATCACTTATATCACCACGGTTGGTTCTACGGTTGGCAACATGGTCGGCCAGGCAGCACCTGAATTCATGGCACACTGGTTCGAAGGTTTCACGTCGCTGATCAACTTCAACGGCTCGAATCTCAACACCCAGTACTGCACCGATTTCACCGACCTGTTCAAGGGCGACACGAAGCTCATCTCCATCAACCTTGCTGGTTGGGACACGAGCGCAAGCTCGATCGCTACCCGCGCTGGCATGTTCGATGGCTGCGACGCACTGCTCACGCTCACGGTTGGCCCGAAGGTCGAACTCACGGGTACGGGCCTCGAAGCGCTCGCCAACCACACCACCGACGATGGTACTTGGGTCCGCCAGGACAGCACCACCGACTCCTGGATGGGTTCGAGCGAAAACCTCGTGAATCGTTACAACGGCCCCACCTCTGAAGGTGCCGGTCTTCCTGACGAACCTGCCATCTACTACTTCGACGACAGCATTCTGCGCAACGTCTTCCAGAGCAACGCCAACGTATGGTGGCAGTTCGATAAGGACGAGAAGACGCTCACCATTGGTGTCAACATGGCAGGCGGCAACATCGCCGTCGACGAAACGTACGACCTCGTGCCTTGGCTCGCGGTTCTGGGTAAAGGCACGGCCGACCCCGCCGCAACCGCACGTGCGATGATCGAGCACATCGACTTCAAGCAGCTCGTTCAGGTTCTGAATCCTGCGATGTGGTTCAAGGATTATGTCAACCTCGCAGACGCATACGTTGCGAACCTGGGCATCTCGCAAGCAACCTCCATTGCCTCGATCTTCCAAGGCTGCGGCAAGCTCAAGATCCTGAACGGTCTCGGTAGCTGGGATCCCAGCAACGTAACCAACATGTCGCACGCGTTCGACGGTGCGAACTTCACCGATCCGGGCGCGCTCGAAAACTGGAATGATAAGGTTGGCAAAGTTACCGACCTCTCCTATATCTTTGCGAACAATGGCAACGTCACCACGCTCGAGTGCATCAAAGACTGGATCCTTTCGAGCGCTACGAACTTTGCCTATGCTTTCGCGAACTGCTCTCGTCTGGTTTCGCTCGACATTTCGGGCTGGGACATGGGCAAAGCAACCACTGCGGCAAGCCGCGAGAACATGCTCTATGGTCTCGACCGCTTGAACACGCTGGTTCTCTCTAACACCTCGAATCTCAACAACACAGGCCTCGGCCTTACCGATAGCACCGTAACACGCGGTGATACGAACGGCACTTGGGAAGCTAACCGCGTTACCAACACGTTGGTCGGCACCGCAGAGAACGCATGGTTCGGCACCTCCGAAGACCTCATGCGTCGCTACGATCCCACCCGTTATCCCATGGGCTTCAACCTGGGCGACGACATCACCTACACCTGGAAGCCAGGTGTCTACGGCGGTCGCATGCCGGATGCAGAGCCGGGCAACCCCTATGAGGATCTCTGGTGGAAGTTCGTCAAGGGCACCGACGATGCAACGGGCCGCAACACGGGTACGCTCACCATCGGCACTGATGCTGCGGGTGGCACGAACCTCACCCTTACGCCCGATACCGCTCCGTGGGTCGATCTGATCTGGAGGATCTTCGGCGATGCGGACGCGAAAGCAGGCCTTTCGCATGTAACACACTTTGTAGCACAGGCAGGCAAAGCCCTTACAGCTAACCTGCTCCTCTCCGCAGATAGCCTCACGGGCCTTTTCGCAGCGAACCTGGGTTACACCGGACTCACTCGCTTCACGGGTACGGGCTTCGATGTTTCTAACGTCACCAGCCTTGCGCATCTCTTCGATGGCACCTCGACTCTCGTCCAGGTGCTCGGCATCGATGGCTGGAAGACGGGCAACGTCACCGACCTGTCCTACATGTTCGCGGGCAACAGCAAGCTCACCACCATCACCTCCCTTGCTCCCGATGGCACCAAGGGAACGTGGGACGTGCACAATGTGCGTAACTTCAGTCACATGTTCGAAGGCTGCTCTGCTCTCACTGAGCTCACCGCATTCAACAACTGGGCGGTAAGCGCAGGCAGCAACTTCGCCTACATGTTCAGTGGCTGCACCAACCTCACTACGCTCGACATCTGGGCGTGGGATATGTCGAACGCAACCTCGCTCGACCACATGCTGGCCGACCTTGAGTCCATCACCACCCTGGGCGTTGGCTCCAAGACCGCGCTCACAGGCGCAGCTTTCGAAGACATCGCTACTCGTCAGAAGAAGAATGGCTCGTGGGATCGTCAGGGCAGCACCTGGTTTGGCAACACGCAGAACATCGTTCTGCTCTACCCGGCCAACGTTTCTGGTCTGGGCAACGCGCTCGGCGACAAGATCTACTACACTTGGGCCGAAGGCATCCTGCGCGGCCGCTTCGAATCTAACGACAATGCTTACTGGTCGGTTACCTGGAACGGCACCCCTTGGACCGCAACGGGCATCCTGACCATCGGCATTGACAACCCAGCTGGCAACCGTGTGGTTACCGAAACCTGGGAACAGACTCCTTGGACTGAAGCGCTCTCCACTGAAGGCACACGCGATGGCAACAACCTGATCACCTTCATCACCATGGAGCGCGGTATCACGCCGACCAACTTCGCGTTCTGGTTCGCTAACTACGCGAACCTCACCGACTTCAATGGTCGCGCCGACAACGACGAACTCGGCCTCGACGTCTCGCAAACCACGAGCCTCGAAGGTCTCTTCCAGAACGATCGCAAGCTCTCCATCGTGGGTAACATCTACGACTGGGATGTCGATCAGGTCACGAACTTCGACTCGCTGTTCGAGAACTGCTCATCCCTCTACACGATCGATATCCATAAGTGGATCATGGGCCCCAACGCAACCACGTCTCACGTGAATATGCTCAAGGGTCTCACCTCGCTGCGCACGCTCATTCTGAATGGCAACATCTCCTTGAAGGACAGCGGCCTGGACGACGCAACGAGCGATCCGACCCACGCAGAAACTCAGGGCAGCTGGCTGCGTATCAAAGACGGCACGGCTTCCCCCTATAACACCGACCCCTGGTTCGGTTCTTCCGCAAGCCTGATCGGTCGTTACTACGAGAATACCAATATCCATGGCAGCGGCGACGGCGAAGGTGCCATCTACACCTGGACCGATCAGCTCCGTGGTCGTTTCGATGACAATGACAACACCTGGTGGTCATGGGATGCTAACCGCAAGATCCTCACCATGGGTGTCGATGCAGCAGAGCTCAACGAAACCATCGACCCCGCTACGGGCTATCGTGTGACCGCAACTGCAGGCGCACTGCCATGGGAGCGCGCGATCCCCACCATCAAGAAGGCGGCGCTCGAGATCTATGCAGTCCTGAATGGCACGCTCAAGATCTGCCCCACCAGCATGGAAGGCTGGTTCCAGGGCTACACGGCACTCACGTCATTCGATGGTACTAACTTCGATACGTCGCTGCTCACCAGCAACACCGCTTCGCTCGACAACCTCTTCAACGGTTGCACGGCGCTGCGCACCCTGAACCTGACCAACTGGAACTGGCAGGCAACGGGCGTGAGCCACGTCGACATGTTCAAGGATCTGAACTCCATCACCAAGATCACCCTCGAAACGGGCGCTGCGCTTGATGGCACCGGTTTCGATACCATTAGCACACGTCAGAACACGCAAGGCCGCTGGGTCATGGAGACCGAGCTCACGGGCGCGGGTGCCGCAGACATTCCGTGGTTCGATTCTTCCCAGAAGCTCGTCTATCGTTATCCGGGCTACTCGGCCGGTGCAGTCGTCGCCAAAGTGAACGGCGTCTGGACCGTGCTCAACCTGCTCGCTGGCACGCACACCTACACCTGGAACACCCCGATTCTGGGCGGTCGTTTCGAAGACAATCCGAACGCCTGGTGGATGTTCTACAAGGAAACCGTGAACGATATCGTTGCGGGCACGCTGGTCATCGGTACCGACGATAAAGACCCCAACAGCACCTACGGCATCGAAGTGTCGGTTCGTGGTACCGCTACGGGCAATGTTTACGATTCTTCGAACATGCCGTGGTACAGCGCACTGGGTGGCAATGCTGCTGGCCTCAACCGTGTTCTCTATGTGCTCACCAAGCAGGAGAACACCATCCGTCCTAACAGCATGCTCGGCTGGTTCGCCGGTATGGGCGAGCTGCTCACCTTCGATGGTCGCGGCATCGATATGTCGCGCATCGAGAACGCCGACGACGTGTTCCAGGGCATCTTCGCTGAAGACCGCAAGCTTCACACGGTTGACATCCGTAACTGGGATATGGGCTCACACGCTCATACCACTAACGCAGTGGCCAACATGTTCCTGAACAACGCGGCGCTGAAGTACCTGATCGTCAATAAGGCTGCGGTCCTCTACGGATCGGGCATCAACTCCAACATGCTCAACCACACCCAGAAGCTCGGCTCTTGGATCCATGAATCATGGTTCGGTTCAGGCGACGAATTCGCAGGCCTCTTCCTGCCGGGTACCCCGGGTGGCGCAACCGCTGAGGGTCTCAAGGAATTCCCGACCGGTGTTGACTACATCACCTTCATTTGGGACGAAGGCAACCTCTGCGGTCGTTTCGAATCCAACAACAACGTCTGGTGGCGCTACACCGGTGTTGCTCAAGCAGGCGATCCGTATCTGCACGTTGGCCTGTTGCGCATCGGTTCCGACTCCGACGACATCGCGCAATCTATCGTCACCGAATTCGGCGACGATCTGCCGTGGCGCAAGCTGCTCGACAGCATCAAGGTCATCACTGAGGTCATCACGGGCGCAGACTACAGCGGCAAGGTTGCCGTAACGTCGCTCGAAGGCTGGTTCGGTCGCAACACGCTCGATGCCGATGCTGGCACCTTCGAATACCACACGGGCCTCACCACCTTCGATGGTTCGGGCCTCGTACTCTATGACGATGCGCTCACCCCGCTGGGCATGAACTGCCAGTCGGTGAAGGGTCTCTTCGAGAACGCTACGGCGCTTCGTTCGCTGAAGGGCGTCAATGCTTGGGATACGCGCGGCGTCCAGGACTTCTCCTATGCGTTCTACAACACCCCGCGTTTGGTGAACCTCGACATTCGTAGCTGGATGATGCATCACGTCGCCGACAGCTCCAAGTTCGAGAATATGTTCAAGGGCATGGGCACCTCGGGCATGCAGTCCATTACGCTTGGCCCCTACGCGGTCCTCGAGAATACAGGCTTCGGCTTCCGTGACACCGATACCGAGCAGAACGTCCCCTTCCTGCCAGAGACCGATGGTCGCTGGGTTATGGGCGATCCGCTGAACCTCGATCCTACCGTCGCTAACACCGACGTTGCTTGGTTCGACAACACCGACGGCCTCGTCGAGCGCTATCGCGTTGGCGAAGGCTCTCGTCAGCAGGACAAGACGCAGCTGCGCTACATCCACACCTACACGTGGGACACGGCTAATCGCGGCGGTCACTTCGATTCCAACCGTAATGTTTGGTGGCTCTTGAACAAGGATTCCAAGGTACTCACCATCGGCGTGTTCGACAAGAACGCAACGGTTGAATACATGGACAACTGGACCACAGAAGTCTATCGCAAGGACGTTACTGGTTGGGCACATCGTGTTACTGAAAAGAACGAATTCGTACCGTGGCACCAGCTCGACCTTTCCTTCACGGCGTTCCGCACCGATGGCACGCAGGGCAAGGTCGCACCGGAATCCTTGGAAGGCTGGTTCCTCGCGCCTACAACGGTCGAGCTCCTCACCTTCGAAGGTGGCAACATCGATACTACGCACGTCACCAGCATGAAGAATCTCTTCAAGGGCGAGAACAAGCTCACCAACGTTTCGGGTATCAACTCCTGGATCACCACGAACGTTACCGATATGTCGCATGCATTCGAGAACTGCTCGGCTCTTACCACGCTCACCTCGCTCTCCAACTGGAACGTGGAAAAGGTCGTCGACTTCTCCTACATGTTCTACAACGTGCGCGGCCTCGACATGACCAACGGTCTCGCTTGGAAGATCTCCAGCGCAGAGAACCTTTCCTACATGTTCGCAGGCTGCACGCGCATCGTGAATACTAACTACCTGGCACGCTGGGATGTGGCTAAGGTCACCAACTTCTCCTATATGTTCTACAACTGCACCGGCCTTACTACGGCTGATGCATTGGGACTCTGGATGGTGGCACAGAACGCTATGCCCGATGCTAAGGTGGATCTTACGGGCATGTTCCGCAACGCAACGCGCTTGAACTTCGTCGACTTCACCAATTGGAAGATGTACGATCGCGCAAGCGGCGAGGTCTATGTCATCACCACCAACATGCTCGCAAACGATGGCGCACTCAACCAGATCGTCATGGGCTTGCACGGCTTGCTCGAAGGCACGGCACTCGGCTACACCGAAGTAGGCGGCACCGCGCTTCCTTCCCTGCGCGCGATCAACGGTGGTTGGACCCGCCATGGCAGCAACGTTGCTTGGTTCGGTCCTACCGACTCGCTTGTTTCGGTCTACACCCCCGGTTCGGTCTTCGAAGCGCCGGAGAACCTGATCTTCACCTATGTCTGGCGCGTTGAGCAGACCGGTGGTCATATCTTCCCGTCCAACCGTTTCGCATGGTGGAAGTTCATGACCGACTCGGGCACGCTCATCATCGGCCTGAACGACAACACCAATAACGACCCCGACTACAAGACGTGGGTCACCGAGAAATGGTACGAACTGCCGTGGCTCGTTAACATCACGGGCGACAACGAGGCAACCTACACCCGCGATCAGATCAAGTACATCGAATTCGTGGGCGATCTCTACATCGTGAACCCTGAATACTGGTTCGCTGGTCTCGAGAACTTGATCAGCGCTGATCTTACTCACATGAAGATCGAACTGGCAGGAAGCCTCGAAGGTCTCTTCGGCACGCTGCCTACCGAATTGCCTGATGGCGCTACCGAGTGGCCGGGCATCTTCGGCAAGAACGATGCCGACAAGGGCAAGGCTTGCACGAGCCTGAACTTCGTTACGGGTCTGCAGGCATGGAACAACTCCTTCAACGTGGGCGCTAACGCAGGTACGCTCGTCTACGATCTTCCTATGGTCAACACCACCTCGCTGAAGGGTATGTTCCAGGGCGCTTCGAGCCTGAAGGATCTGGAGTACGTGGTCGGTTGGGACCTCTCCACCATCCTCGACCTCTCCTTCATGTTCGACGGCTGCTCCACGCTGAACGACGTTTCGCAGCTGGCAGGTTGGAATACCTCCGCAGTCAAGACCATGGAGGCCATGTTCCGCAACGTCTCCAGCTTGAAGCGCGTTGACGGCGTTATGACCTGGGATACCCAACAGTGCATCAACTTCCGTGATATGTTCAACGGCTGCACCAGCGTGCTCGACCTCGACTTCTCGAGCGACAACTGGCGCCTCGATGCGGCGCTGAACGCACCGGGTGGGGTCGATAACCTTACCAACATGCTTGCGAACCTCGATTCGCTGCGCACCATCTCGCTCAAGCAGCACTTCGTGCTCGAAGGTACGGGCCTCGACAACTGCAAGACCCACAAGAGCACCGATGGCACCTGGGAGCAGGAAGCCTTCAAGAACAACTATGTGGCATGGTGGGGCAACGCTGGTCAGCTCTGCAGCCGCTACCCGAATGGCAACAAGCCATGGCTCTGGCCGGCATACCAGAATGTGTGGGATGTGGCAGAGGTTCTTACCTATACCTGGAAGACCCACTACCTGGGCGGCCGTTTCGAATCGAACGAATTCGCTTGGTGGAAGTACGACAAGAATGGCAACTTGGTCATCAGCGTCGATACCGATATCACCAATGGCGTAACGAATAATACTGAAACGCGTGTCTGGGAAGACACGAAGGCAGACGACGATGCACTTGGCTACATCGATTGGCGCGAAGTCGTGCTCGGCAACGCTCCTGTTCCCACGGGCATCTACAATGCTCCCGATATTCCCTGGCTGAAGGTCATCAATGCTTCGGTCATCAAGAAGGTATTCCTGCAGAACAACATCGCGCTCGTTAACCCCGCTGGTTGGTTCGCAACCGTTAGCGGCCAGAACTACGGCAACCTGGTCGAGTTCGACGGTGCTCGCGCTGATATGCAGTACGCAGTCTCCTTCGATTCTATGTTCGAGAATTCCGCGAAGCTCACCCGTGTTTCTTCAGGTGTGAACGGCTGGAACAACATGGCCGCCTGCACCAGCATGAAGAAGATGTTCAAGGGCTGCCTCGCTCTGAACGAGATCCTGGGCATCGACAAGTGGGATGTCACCCACGTCAAGGACTTCACCGAGATGTTCTGCATGACCACCGCCAATGGTGCAGCAGGCGTGCTCGGCGATAGCGTTCTTGCCCAGATCGGCAAGTGGACGCTCGGCACTAACCTCAATGCGGGTGAATTCATCACCATGCAGGATATGTTCAAGGACTGCCGTGGTATCACGTCGCTCAATGGTCTGGCCAACTGGGACACCAGCCGCGTTTCCAACTTCTCCGGCATGTTCTCCAGTACCCAGAACGACAAGGGCGTTACCTTCGAATACAAAGATGGCAAGCTCGTGAAGACCGCCGGTACGCTCGGCATGCTCCTCACGGACGCTACCGCAGTGAACAACTGGAACATCTCCGCTGCCACCACCATGGCACGCATGTTCGCTAACGCTATCCGCCTCGAGCGCATCAACATCTCCAGCTGGAACATGCGCGACCTCGACATCGCCAATATGTTCCTGAACAACGCAAGCATGCAAGAGATCACGCTCGGTCGTCTCTCGGTGCTCGAGAACACGGGCTTTGGCAACAACATGTACTTCTACGAGACGCATCCCACCAACGCAACGGGCTCTGCTTCGCAGCGCAACGAAGTGTTCTGGCGCGATCGTCTGCACAACAATAATCAGTCGGTCAGCTTTGGTGGCAACACCTGGCAGTTCGGCTACTGGGGTGGCGCATGGGTCGCTGAAGATGCGAACCGCCCAACCACCAACGATTACGAAGGCTTGAACCTCTGGTCGGGCACTTCCACCAATCTTGCTGATCTCTATCGCAACTCGAAGCACTATGCACCAGCAGCCATCACCACCTACCGTTGGGGCGATAGCTTCTATGGCGGTGTCTTCGACAGCTCCATCGTCTATGACAATGTGAACGACATCTACCATTACTATTCTTGGTGGCGCTACTACACTTCAGGCGATCTGAATCGTACGCTCATCATGGGCACCATCGCAGGCGCAGGCAACGACACCACCACCGGTGTGGTCACCGAGGCGAACACCTCGCACCGCACGGGCGGCGTGAACGATCTGCCATGGGCGAACTACGAAGGCGCCAACATTGTAAGCAACGTGCAGCACATCAAGACGGGTGCGGTCATCCATCAAGATGGCTCCATCACCTACGATAGCCTGATGGGCAAGATCACCCCCACCAAGCCAGAAGGCTGGTTCCATAACCACTCAAGCCTGATCTCCTTCGATGGTCGTGGTCTGAACACCACGCTGGCTACTTCGCTCGCCTACTTCCTGTCCTCTAACACGCGCCTCACCACCATCAGTGGCATGGGCGATTGGGACGTCGATCAGGTGACCGACTTCTCCTATATGTTCAATGGCGACAGCGCGCTCAAGGATATCTCCACGCTGCGCACCTGGGTGCTGGGCAACACGAACAGCATCAACATGGAATACATGTTCGCAGGCACGGGCGTAACCGATCTGCCCTCGATCGCCTACGATAAGACCAATAACTACTGGAACACCAGCCATGTTTCCAACATGGAAGGTATGTTCCAGGCAAGCAAGCTCGTTAACCAAGAGGGCATCAAGGATTGGGACGTTTCACGTGTTGAGAACATGCGTTACATGTTCCGCAATGCTGTAGCGCTCACCACGGTGAACCTCTCTCGTTGGGCGATGCGCACCATCGGTTCGTTCGTCCACCATACTGCCAACATCAATGTCGATGACATGTTCTTGGGCTGCAAAGCACTCGGTCAGATGACCTTGGGCGAAGCATCCATCCTGCAAGGCACGGCATTCAATAACAGCTTGGCCAATCATGGCCCAACAGACAACGACACCGGTGGTATGTGGGAACTCGTGCAGATCTACAATCCTGCAACGGATAGCAACGACAATCTGCCGCGTACGTCTCACGGTACCGCTCAGTGGTTCGGCTCAACGGGTAGCCTGGCTGAGCGCTATAAGAGCACCGGTCCCGCTTATGCTGCAGCGCTCGTCTACGTATGGCGCAGTGACATGATCGGCGAACGCTTCGAATCCAACCCGTTTGCTTGGTGGACCTACGACAAGAACGGCAACCTGGTTCTTGGCGTGGACAAGGGCGCAGAGGCGAGCATCTATGCTCCTAAGCCGGGCGACACGAAGACCGCAGCACAGTATGCCGATACGGTCACTGAAACACAGCGTGTTACCACCACCACGAAGAACGCCGACGGCACGATCTCGATCGATACTCCTTCCGCAGATGATCTGCCGTGGCTCTACAGCCATTTCAACGAATCCAACAGCGTTAAAGAGGCTTGGGGCACGTACAACCCCACCACACGCGATTCTATTCTCACCGTTACCACCAAGGGCGGCATCCTCCTGCGCTTCCCGCAGAACTGGTTCATGAACTACCTGAACCTCACCACCTTCGATGGTTCTGGCATGGACGTTCCGCAAGCAACCTCGCTGCAGAACTTCTTCCGCAACGATGCGAAGCTGACCACATTCACCACGTCGGCAAATCGTTGGAACACTTCTAACATCACCAATATCTCTTACTTCATGTATGGCACGGGCATCGTGAGCCTGGACGGTCTGCAGACCGCAGGCGCAAACGGCTGGGATGTGTCCCACGTGACCGATATGTCGTTCGCGTTCGCCAACATGACCAAGCTCACCGACATCTCGGGTCTGGCAAACTGGAAGACCACTTCTTCTGCAGCAAGCCCGCTCAACATGACCGACATGATGTCGGGTTACACCGCACTGGTCGACGCAAGTCCGTTGAAGGACTGGAACGTGACCGGCGCGAACCTCACCAACCTCTTCTATAACAACACCGCCCTCACCACGGTTGACATTCATCTGTGGGACATGCGTGATGCAACGGTCACCAACATGTTCTACAACAACCGCAAGCTGGGCGATAAGGCCACCAATGGCTATATCCGCTTGGGCGCGAAGAACAAGCTCACCGATACGGCCATCAACTCCATCGCCACCCGCACCGCGAAGCTCGGTAGCTGGGTGCGTACGCTCGATATTCCGGTGGCATGGTTCGGCACGGGCAATTCGCTCATCCGCCTCTACAAGGATGGCATTACCGGCTTGGCGAACACCTACCTCACGCCTAACTACATCGACTACTTCTGGGATTCGACCTTCATCTCGGGTCGTTTCGAGTCCAACGAGAACGCATGGTGGATCTACTTCCTGGTCGACACCAACTATAAGGGTGAAGAGATGAAGGCAGGCACGCTGCTTCTGGGTGCTGATGAAACGGCTGCGAATCGCGTCGTGACCGAAGAGGCAGATGAACTGCCTTGGCTCGACGATCCTTCCACCACCGCAAAGGACGAACTGGTTGGCAAGACGCAAGTCAAGTATGTGAAGACCAAGTTCGACATCACGCCTACCACTCCGAAGGAATGGTTCAACGATTACACGAGCATCATCACCTTCGACGGCTCGGGCATGAAGATCACCAACAGCGTTACCTCGTTCGAGAACTTCCTCGGCCGCAGCGACGATAACACCACCGCTTCCCAGCTCACCACTGTTTCGGGTGTTGATAAGTGGGATGTAACAGGCGTTACCTCCCTCAAGGGCATGTTCCGCAATGCTAACGCCCTCACCAAGCTGGAAGGCTTTGCTGCTTGGGCGAACAAGCTCACCTCCCTCACGGATATGTCCTACATGTTCTACAAGAACACATCGCTCACCAACAGCAGCCTCGCAGAGCTGGCTACTTGGAACGTGGGTAACGTTCGCGACATGAGCTATCTCTTCGCCGGCTCAACCGCTATGGAATCGCTCGACAATCTCGCAGCATGGCGCCCCGCTAAGCTGCAGACCCTCGCCTATGCGTTCCAGGGTATGACCAAGCTCGCCAACATCGAAGGTCTGCGCAATTGGAACCCTGGTAGCGACGCTTCGGTCACTGCCGTTTCTATGGAAGGCGCCTTCAGCGATTGTGTCGCACTCACGAGCATCGAGCCTATCACGGGCTCCAGCACGAACACGAGTGCAGCTCACTGGGATGTGCGCAAGGTGAACAACTTCTCGAAGATGTTCTACAACTTGGGTACAGGCAATACCTTGAAGATCACCACTATCGATCTGTCGCAGTGGAACATGCGTGCACACAGCACCATCACGCTCAATGATATGCTGGCCATTTCCAAGGGTGGCACGGGCAAGACCAATTTCGTTTCCTACATCTTCGGCCCCAACAACCGTCTGTGGATCTCCGATACCAACAATGCAGGCATCAATAATGCAACGCTCATGAGCGCTTCCGATGGCGTATGGATCAAGAATACCGACACGGTTGGCCTCTCTACCACCATCGGTAACTCCATCGATCTGATGAAGCGCTATGCCACCACGTCGCCTTCGCTCGTTACCACCTACACCTGGGATCCGACCCACCGTGGTGGCACGTTCGAAGACAACCCGAACATCTGGTGGACCTATGCGAAGGAAGATACCACCTCCGTGGCCGATCCTAACCTCGCCGAGAAGACTGGCATGATCCGCGTCGGTCTGGTGAGCAATGCAGCATCGCATACCACTAACGTTACGGCGAACGTGCCGTGGAAGGTCGAGCCGAACAACATTTGGAGCTCGGCTAAGTTCTTCGAGGCTGATGCCACCAACGGCACGGTTGCTCCGAACACCATGGCACAGTGGTTCCAGAGCCCGTCCAAGAACTTCGTAAGCTTCGACGGCACCAACTTGAACACCAGCAACGTGGCAAGCTTCTACCGTACGTTCTACAATGCAACGGGCCTCAAAGAAGTGAAGGGCATTGCCAACTGGGATGTTACGCACGTGACCACGTTCCAATCTATGTTCGAAGGCTGCTCCGTTCTTGAAGAGCTCGACCTTACCGCTTGGAACATGCGCGCGGGTAATCCTACGCTCACCGGTATGTTCGCTGGCTGCCTGAGCCTGATGACCCTCACCTTGAACCCCAACGTGGTTCTGGAGGGCACGGGTCTTACCGAGGTTACCACCCTTAATGGCGAGAAGATCGGTTTCTGGTACATCGACGAATACGCCCGCCAGAACCGCTACGGCACCACGCAAACGTTCGCGAACACCCACTTCGGCAAGAATACGCATGACGCTACGGGCGTTCATACCTACTACTGGTACTACGGTGCTGAATTCGAGAACCCGAACGCTTGGTGGAAGTATGATCGTAACAGCCACACGCTTTCTATGGGCCTCTATGATTACTCTGCCTCAGCAGACCATCTGGTTACCGAATACGGCGCGAAGCTACCCTGGTTCACGGCAACGGGCGCACTTTCGGTGCCTATCATCGAGGTACAGCACATCGAGACCAACTTCGGCAAAGCTGGCGAAGATGGCGGCGTATGCGATGGCACCAATGGCATCCAAGTGCGCGACTTCAGCAACTGGTTTGCTGGCTTCACGGGCTTGCTCGATTTCGACGGTCGTGGCTTGGATGTGTCGAACACCTACTTCTTCAATGAAGCTTTCAAGGGCGATTCGCGCCTCCAGAAGATCAACATCTCCACCTGGAATATGGTCTACAACACTCGCTTCAACCAGAAGGACAGCAGCGGATACCGCAGCACGTGGCCTGTGGTCACCAGCATGCTGGAAGGCTGCTCGGCACTTACGCGCATCGTTGCAGGCAATCAGATCTATCTGGTTGGCTCGGGTCTGGTGCGCGATGGCGGCATGTGGGCTGCGGGCGAATTTACGCACGATAACGAATACACCGATGTCGACACGCTCTGGTTCGATACCACCGAGCATCTGTTCACTTCTTCCGGCGGCCGCTACATGGCAAACGTGGGCGTTACGCAGGCAACGGGCCGCGCACTGGGCGAGATCGAATATATCTTCGTGCCAAGCTCACACTACGGTGTGTTCCCCGATAACGCTGAAGTTACTTGGATCATTGTCGATAAGGATTACAAGCTTTCCGATATCACAACGCTCCAGGCAAGCACGCTCTATGTGGGCGCTCGTCCTACCGCTTCGAACAAGTCGACGAGCCGCGTTGGTTCCTATTCGACTACCGATGCGACCTATCGTGTGCCCTGGCATGGTTTGTCTTTCAAGAATGTACGCACCTTCGGTGGCATGGCGCCTTCGTACATGAAGGCATGGTTCGCTCAGGGCGATGGCGAGATCTTGAGTGATTATCGCTACTTCAACAACTGGACTTGGTATGAGAATCGTTCTTCGGTTTCTCTATCCTCTACGTGGTTCTCTGCTCGTGCCAATACGGGTACAACGTGGGTTCCGGGCTATCGCGACTCTAATGGCGTATGGCACGATGGTTATTATTCAAGATGGACCGATTACGCCTACATTTCTTCGGGCGAGATCTTGCTGCGTGCAGGCTATACCTATACGCTCTCGTTCAGCTACTACAGCACTTACCACTATGGCACTACTCGTCAGTTCGGCTTGAGCAGAAGCCAGCATACGTCGAGCTTTGCATATGCGGTCTCACTTAATTCGGATACCAAGAACTGGACCGAAATGACCCTGACCTTTACGGTCTCTGATACAGGTCTGTATTACTTGAACTACTACGAGTGGGATACTTCGAACACGTATGCCTTCAACATCATCAATCTGTCGCTCTATGAGAGTGGCATAGCATCGGGCCTCGAGCATTTCGATGGTACTGGCCTGAATGTTGCGAACACGACAAGCTATGCGAACACCTTCAGGAACAACAGGACCATCAAGTCGGTGGATATCCATAACTGGAGCATGCGCTCGGGCTACTACTACGAGAATATGCTCGATGGTACGACCTCGCTTACACGCCTTGATCTGGGTCCGAACACGACATTGGGCTCTACTCCAGGCTATGGCTCTACTCATTGGCAGATTCAGTCCGACAATTATGGTGTAAGCAACAAAAACTACGCCAACAGCACGCGTTATCAGTGGGTTTTCCGTCGCACGACCAGTGATTCTATTCGTGTTTACTTCTATGGCAACTCTGAGCTGGAAAATGGCTGTGATTACGTTTACATCTACTACGGCATCGGCACCTCTGTCTATGATCGCGAACCGCTTCGCTTGACGGCAAAAGAGATGGCGGGGAAGACCTTCTATTTCGATGTGCCTTTCATTACGATTTATTTCTACACCGATGGTAGCGTTACGAGCTATGCAGGCTTCAAGGCTGATATCGGTGGCGCTGATCTTCACAGCTATTCGAGCTTCAATGCGCGCAAGAATGCACACTTCTACAGCAATCCTTATGGTATTGGTTGGATCGGCCCCATTGCTAACAATGCGATCTATGGCGCTGGCACTTGGGTCGAGCATAACCGTGATGGTGCTTATGATGAGCTCACACGCAAAGAAGCACCATGGTTCGGCACCTCACCGAATCTGGTGAAGCATCATAACGTTACCGCCAATAAGGGCAAGTACACCTACATCTGGGATCCGAACTGGTGTGGCGACCGCATCAATGGCGATGATCACCTGTGGTGGTACTATCGCCCCGACGGTCATACCCGCGAAGATGGCTATGTAGTGAAGGATAACTCGCTCGTTATTGGTGCGGACCCGGGCTATGCTGGCAAGACTATCAATATCGATCGCGATGTGCTCACCCCGCCGTGGGAGATGGCAGTTCCTTCGGGTAAGATTCATCATGTTGCCACCATCGGCCGCTGGAAAGCACCGACGCTCAAGAAATGGTTCAACTCCGGTTGCTTCAGCAACTTAGAATCGTTCGACGGTTCGGGTATCGACGTGTCTTCTACCACGGATATTTCTTATATCTTCCAGAATCGCACGAAGCTCAAGGAACTGAATCTGCGCGGCTGGTCCATCAAGCCAACCGTTAAGATCGATGGCGCGTTCAGCTCGCTCTCTGCGCTCGAGCGTATGATCATGGACAACCACACCTCGCTTACCAAGAGTCCAAGTCTCATCGGTCAGATCCCGGGTCATGTTAACGGCGTGTGGGTTGCCACGAACGTTACCGAAGACGATGCGAACCCCAAGCTCGACTCGGGCGCGAACTATGTTTCTGAAGGTCTCTATGCGCGCACCACGTCGCCTTCTACCTCTACTGATCGTAGCCTCGAAGTGCTCTATGGCTACACCAACGCAGGTAACGACCATGGCATCATCACGTGGGATTGGCGTTTCGGTACCCTGGTAAGCTTCCGCCCGAACCATTCTTCGGCCACGGGTAACATCCCCGATGTCTTCCTGAATGGCGGCGAGACCATCAACTTCTACAAGGGTAGCGACGGCAAGTACTACGTCGAATTCCCGAATGGCGATATCTACGAGGCGTATGTTCGCGATGGCTACATCCTCGACCTGTGGAATACTGAACAGAACCTGCGCACCGATAAGCACGGCAAGCCTGTTGGTGGCACCCAGATCTATTGGGGTGGCAGCTACACGGCGCCGAATACGAGCGATTCCAGCTCGGTCTCGGTCACCTTCTGGGCACAGTGGATCAAGGATGCCAACATCACCATCAAGTTCGTGGTCGATACCACGGGCTCCACTTCGGCAAGCACCTCCGAAAGCACGATCGGTTCCGACCGCGCTCAGGGTTATCTCGAGATTACGGGCCTGAAGGTGGGCGATACCATCCAGCTCTTCAACGGCACGCAGGCAGGTCTTTCGATCTATGACGCGCTCACCAATGCGATCCTGGATATGACCAGCTTCGTCGAGTTCTCGCGTCCCGGCTACGATCTGATCGGCTGGACCTACTACATGCGCCACATCTCTTCGGGTGGCGATACGGTCACGCGCGCTTATCAGATCTACTTCAACCGTGAGAACAACGAGATTCGTCTCTTCTGGCCGCCGAATGCAACGGAAGCCGATACGGTTGCTATCGATACCTTCTACGCCCTCTGGGCTCCGAAGACCGGCTACACCATCGAATACATGGCACCTGAGTCCGCCTACAAGCCCAATAACCGCACTGGTCTCTCTTACGTAGAGATCAACCTCCTGCCGTCCGATGCAGGCAAGGTGAAGCGTCCTGGCTACAAGCTGGCAGGCTGGTATGTGCTCGATGCTGCCGGCAATCGCATGACGCTTCCTGTGCCGGCAATCGCATGACGCTTCCTGATGGCTCGACCCTCATCACGAGCAAGAATCAGGCTGCCATCCGCTTCCGCGATATCGCACTTTCCGCAGACGTGGCAGACATCCTCTATCTCTATGCTGAATGGGAAGAGGACAACATTCCGCTGACGTTCCAGTCCAACACCAAGGAGAACATCGTCAACCCGACCTCGCAGGCACCGCTGCTCTCCAATGGCAACGGCGTGCGTAACGTCGGCGTGATCGTGGCAAAGGGCTACCACTTCGTCAGCTGGACGAACAACCGCACGGGCGATGTGTTCACCAATGCGGTGCTCACGGCAGACCAGATCCGCTCTGTTGCCTTCATCGATGGCAACTGGAACCCGACGGTCTTCACGGCGAACTTCGCACCGAACGAATACACGATCGTCTTCAAGCCAGGCACCGCAGCTGGTCCTACGGGTACCCCCGATAAGGTCGCTAACGGTGCAGGCAACATCGCCGACATGGAAGCAACCTACGGCATTGCCTTCCGCGCTCCGGCTGCTGGCGACACCTCCACCTTCTGGTTGGATGGCTATGTCTTCGACGGCTGGATGACCGACGAACCTTATAACGAATCGAATCCTTCCACGCCGCGTAAGATCTATGCAGGCCAGACGGTCTACGATCTGCTCGCAGCGCATGGTGGCACCATCACCTTCACGGCAACGTGGCGTCCGCAGACCATCAAGGTTACCTGGATCGCAGGCACGGGCGGCAAGGTATGCGTCAATGGCGATGAAGCGCATCAGACCACTACGCTTACCAAGAGCTATACCACCATCTCGCCTTCTATCGACATCGTGCGCCCTGTGGCAGACGAAGGCTATCGTTTCGTGGAATGGCGTATTACCGACACGGGCGAGACGCTCACCACCGAAGCACTGCTGAAGTTGGTCAAGGATGGCGAATTCTGGCCGTTGTCTCAGTCCTTCACGGCCATCTTCAGGCCTATCACCTATACCATCGCCTTCGACTATGCTCGTGGCGACGATCACCAGCAGCTTGCAACCGGTACGCTGCCTGGCCCGATCTCCAAGACCTTCGGCGTCGAAGTCCGTCTGCCGAACATCCTCGACATGGATGGCGAGATCATGCTCACGCGTGATGGCTATGTCTTCGCGGGTTGGAACACCAAGGCCGACGGCACAGGCAAGCGCTACAGCATCAACCAGCTGCTCAACGAAGACTTCACCTTCACCGAGGGCGACACCATCTATCTCTACGATATGTGGACGCCTTCCAAGTACACCGTTGAATTCTTCCATGGCGCAACGGGCGTTACCGGCAAGATGGACAAGCAGACGCTTACCTACGATGTCACGTCGTTCCTGAACGCTAATGAGTTCATCCGCAACGGTTATCGCTTCATCGGTTGGTCCACGTCCTACTTCGATCCTCCCATCTATGCCGATGGTCAGGCTGTGAAGAACCTGGGCAAAGATGGCGACAACATCATGCTCTTCGCTCATTGGGAAGCGATCGGCGAATACAATGTGTTCTTCGAGATGGACAAGAGCTCCACCGATAAGGCAACCATGCACCTGCCAGCATCCTACGATCCGTACAAGGGTGTTCAGGTCAAGCAGGGTGGCTTTGTTGCGGTCGATCAGGCACCAACCTTCAGCCAGAACGACATTCAGCAGGCAGCAGGTTACTTCCTGTCCTACTGGTCATATATCATCGAGCACGAAGATGGCAGCACCGAAACGGGCGTTACCACCGACGTGAAGAAGATCGCCATCACGGGTAAGACCACCTTCTCGGCTCACTTCGCACCTGACCATGTCTTCGTGGTCATCTACGAACCGGGCACGCATGGTACGTTCCCCTCCACGCAGGATAAGACCTTCTTCGTGAACCTCGATCCTCACTCCACCCGTCCGACCTTCGGCGGTCAGGCAGCGGGCACGCAGCTCGATCCCGATTACTTCGATACGGCAACGTCCAACCCGAAGAACATCGATAACCCCAAGGGCATCCCGGGTTATGAATTCATCGGTTGGCACTGGACCACTACCGACGAGAACAACGTTGTTACACACCACTTCTCCTTCAACACGGAGTACGAAGGCGTAACCTACACCGCAGAAGCACTGCCCAGCGAAGTCGATCGCAACTATGTCTTCGAGGCATGGTGGCAGCCTTCCGAGGTTACCGTTTACCTGAGCCCCAACGGCGGCGAATGGATCCTCGATTCCAACGGCCAGCTGGTGAACCCTGATGCTGCGGGCGATTTCGTGCTCGAGCGCGGTCAGTCCTTCGCAATGCTCACGCAGTACTGCGGCCAGATCGTCGAACTGCCTTCTGCCGATAAGATCATGCAGCGTGTTGGCTGGCGCTTTGTCGGTTGGACCGACAGCGCTTGGGAAGCGGTGAAATGGCAGCCCGGCGAAACGCTGCTGGCTTACTATGGTCTGCGCATCTATGCTGTATGGCAGCGCCTTACCTACAATGTTTCCTTCAACTCCAATGGCGGCACGCCTGTTTCCGACAAGAAGGGCATCGGCTGGTCCGATCGTAACGTGCTCCAAGGTGTCGATACGCCTACCAAGGTCGGTTATGAATTCGACGGTTGGTATATCGTGAACCCCTACAGCGATCGCTTCGACGACAGCATCGATAAGGTTTCCAACAACACCACCTACGCCGACCTGGCACGCTACAACGGTCTCACCGACGAAACCGCACTCGCTAACGGCATCATCCTCTATGCGAAGTGGCTCGAGAAGCAGGCGACCATCTACTATCGTCCGGTCGTCATGGACGCTCAGGGCAGGTTCGTGAAGACCACGGGTGGCTCGCTCACGGTAAGCTCCGAAAACATCTATGCAATTTCGACGCTCACGGCGCCGCGCGGTTCCCAGGCATCGAGCAACACCGGCTATCACTTCCTCGGTTGGTACGATGCTCAGGGCAACCTGCTCTCCCGTAGCGAGAAGTACATTCCTACCAAGAGCGAATACAACCTCACCGGTCAGTACTGGGGCGACGCGAACCACAGCGTATACTATGCGCTCTTCGAGCCGAACTCCTACACCATCGAGTTCATCAACAACGGTGGTATCGGTCGTATCGAGGCCATTACGGTCAAGTACGACGAATACCGCAACCTCCCCGTGAACGATGGCCAGATGGCACGCGTGGGTTATGGCTTCGCTGGTTGGTCGACCGCAGCCGATGGCTCGGGCATGCACTATGGCGATGGCGCTCAGGTTCATAACCTCTCCAGCATCAATGGTGCGGTCATCTCGCTCTATGCGGTATGGCAAGGCAACGTCTTCACCCTTACGCTCGACCCGAACGGTGGTAGCCCGAACTCATGGGATAACGTGGCTAAGCCGCCCGTGACCTACAGCGGTTCGCAGGTTATCTACCACATGGTGGCAGGCTCTTCGATCCATCTGCCCGATACCTTCACCTTCGTACGCACTGGCTACACCATGGATGGCTGGGTGGATAAGCCCAATGGCGATAAGGTCATTGCTCCAGGCTCTCGTTACTGGATGCCTGGCGGTTCTGTGGTCCTGTATGCTCACTGGGTACCCAATAGCTACATCATCCGCTTCCAGCCAGGTGCTGTTGATGTTCTGGGCTACGAAGACATGGTCGACGTCCGTGTCAACTACGACACCCACGCATACCTGCCTTCTAACACCATGACGCGCGAAGGCTATCGCTTCGTGGGTTGGACTTCGGACTATGGTTCGTTCTCCAACTGCGGCGAAGTTTACAACCTCACCACGGTGAACGATAAGGTCATCACGCTCACGGCAGTATGGCAGGCGCTTCCGCATACCGTTACGTTCAACGGTGGAGAAGGCGGCACCCTTTCAGGTGTTGCGAACCCGCAGACGGTCAACCATGGCGGCCATGCCACTACGCCAAACGCATATCGCCAAGGCTACGTGTTGATCGGCTGGAGCTACTCCATGGAGATCAACGGCGGCCAGACCCTCACCGGCATGACTGATGATCCCAGCTCTATCGAGATCTTGGGCGATACCACCTTCACCGCATATTGGGGCGGTCCGAGCGCTGTCGTTTACCTGCCGGGCAACCACGGCTCCTTCGCTTCCCACAGCAAGGATCCGGGCTCCCAGACGCTCTACACCGATCTTCCGTTCGGCGCCATGGGCGATCAGTACGCTTACCGTGGTCCTACGGGCACCACGGGCCTGCCGCTGGGCCAGGAAGGCTGGACCTTCACTGGTTGGGTGCGCACCGCCTACGATAACGATGGTCACAAGATCGGCGAGAGCTACTTCATCTCTGCTGAGACCTGGGTGCGCGACAAGACGGGCAGCCTCGGTTTCATCGATGAAGGCGAATACACCATCTACTTCACCGCTCAGTGGTATAAGCCCTTCAAGCTCACCTACGATCTGAATGGTGGCGGCGAATGGGTCAAGGATTACGACTTCGGTTACACCACTGATGGTGTGAGCGACCCTGTTTCCATGATGGTCGGCGCTGGCGAGACCGTGCACATTCCTACCAAGGATGCGCTTATTCGTCCGGGCTACATCTTCAATGGCTGGGCAACCTCGGAATACAACGCAGCTCACGGTTGGGTTACCTATCCGACCTACGATGAAGACGGCAATGTGGTGAACCTCTACACCATGCCTGAACACGACGTGACCTTCTATGCCGTATGGACCATCCGTACCTATAACGTTCACTATGCAACCGGCACGGGCACCTACATCGGCGTTCAGAAGTTCACCTACAACGACACCGGCCTCCTGCCGAGCCCGAACCCGGTATGGCCTGGTTATACCTTCAACAACTGGTACACCGAAGACAACTCCAACCAGTCTTACGGCGACGTGCCTCATGGTGATCGTGTCTACAACTCCACGCATCTCTATGAGATCCTGCCGAACGAAGAGGTTACCGATATCATCATCTATGCTTGGTTCGTTCCGGGTTATGCGAACATCTACTACTTCGTCGATCAGCAGTTCCAGGGCGGCACGCTCACCAACATGCGCGACTCTGGCATCTCCGCATTCGACGGTGTACCTACCGGATCCACGGCAGTGCCCGATGCAGGCTATGAATTCATCGGTTGGTACGATGCGAAGGGTCGCCTGGTAGGCACCGAAGCGAAGTTCGTTCCCACCAAGAGCCCTGACACCGCATGGCTCGATGGTACGGTCTACTATGCACGCTTCCAGTACAAGCAGTACTCCATCATCTTCAACAACAACAACGGCCAAGGCAGCTTGCCCACCCAGCGCGTTGCCTACGATGAATACGTCACGCTCACCCCGAACGCCAACCGCATTACGCGTCCTGGCTTCGAGTTCCTGGGTTGGGCTACCGGCCAGATCGATCCGCTCATGAATCGCGAAGATCTGCAGCAAGCGCTTGCCGACCGCGGTCTTTCCTTCTTGGCAGACCAGGCACGTGTGGTGAACCTCGCTGGCCAAGACAGCAGCCAGGTTACGCTCTGGGCTATTTGGCTCAACGTTGGTTGGAAGGTCCACTACGATCTGGATGGCCAGAACGACTACTATTGGAACACCAACAAGGATGGCCGCTTCCTGGGCTGGATCGCTCCTGAAGACAACGACCGCATCCATCAGGTGGGCGTTAAGGTGAACGCACTTACCTACGAAGACACTCATGGCGCACATCGCAATGGCTATAAGTTCGTAGGCTGGCAGTACCTCACCGAGGCAGGCACCTGGCAGACGGTCAACTTCGGCGCAGAATTCACCATGCCGAACCACGACGTAACCTTCAAGCCGATCTGGGAGGCCATCAAGTACACGGTCATCTTCGATCCGGGTCTGCCGGAAGGCTACGACATCTCAGGTGCGTATGCGTCTGATTCGAACCTCTACTTCACCGCAGACGGCAAGCCGTACTTCCAGCTCGAGGTCTCCTTCGACGAGCTCTTCGACGCAGGCGAGCGCTACTATCGCAGTGGCTACGACTTCCTGAAGTGGGTCGTTACGGGCTCCAGCAGCTGGGGAACGTCCTTCTCCGTGCTCGACGGCGAATATGACGCTGGCTGGTATAAGAACTTCTGCAACGTTGAAGGCGGCATCGTCACCTTCACGGCGAAGTGGTCGGGCAAGAAGGTCACCGCGATCTTCGAATCCTCCGATCCTACGCAGGGCACCGTTACGGGCGATATTCGCCAGGAGCTCTACGCAGGCGATAACGTTCGCACGGGCACGGTCTATACCACGCCGGGCTACAAGAAGGCTCTGTCCTACTGGAAAGCACGCGTTACACTGTTCCATGAAGACGGTACGTCCTACTATGAATATCACGACATCAAGCCTTCCGACTTGAAGGATTATGTCCTGCAGGGTGACACCACCTTCACCGCTTACTGGACCGATGCGTTCGACGTGTGGTTCTTCGAAGGTGAATACGGCGACTTCTACAGCAATGGTGGCCACGATGCAGGTCACACTGGTGGCGAGGAAGGCGCAACGCGCTTCACTCATGCGGTTGGCACCGAGGGCATCCCCACCTACGCAGGTATGTGGAACGGTCTGCCGCGCTCGACCACCTATATCGACGCGAACCGTCGCATCACCTATGCATTCAAGGGCTGGGCACTTGCAGCGATCGGCCCCGATGGCCTGCCGCTCATGGAGGATGGCCATGCGGTCTATCGCACCATGGAAGATGGTAAGACGCCAATGTATCTCTATGGCCCCGATGGCCTGCCGGTCACCGCTGCTGATCTTTCGAGCCTCATCCTCATCGACAAGCTCAAGGAGTACGGTCTTGAGGGCACGGGCAACCTCTACCTGGTCGCAACCTGGGAAGAGGCAGACTACACCATCTACTTCGAATCGCAGTTCCCGCCGCAACCGAGCCTGCCTTCTGGCTTCGGTAACATCGACCTGAATTCAGGCACGATGCCCATCCAGCAGATGGCCTACGAGACTGAGGTCGCTCTGGCACCGAACCAGTATGCAGCGGTCGGCTATGAATTCATCGGTTGGTCCACCAAGGCGCTTTCCGAGATATACGACGGGAAGACTTACTTCGACTATAACGTGACCCTTGACATGATCAAGGAGCAGATCAACTCTGCTAATGCTCGTTTCTATGCGAACATGGCGCTCTTTGGTCCGAAGACCGCTGCCGACTTCGAGGTCGAACCTGGCAGCATCACCCTCTACGCAATCTGGCGTATCCAGCGCTACGAGGTAACCTTCCTTACCTCCGGCGACAACGTTGGCGGCATCATCCTCGACAATGATGGCAATGTGCTGCAGGACGGCCACGAGAAGCTCACCCAGTGGGTCGTCTACAATACTCATCCGCGCTCCGAGAAGATTCCTCATCCGAGCCAACCTGGTCAAACCTACGACCTCATCCTTCACGAAAACCCCGGTTATGCCTTCGCTGGTTGGGACTACGAAGTAACCCTGCCGAACGGTCAGAAGTTCACTGGCTTCTTCGAGAGCCCCGACGGCATTCCTGGCATCACCGTTTATGGCCGCACCATCGTTCGTGCGGTATGGGAGAAGCTCCACACCATCACCTATAACCCTGGCGATCACGGTGCTTGGGCAGAGAACACCATCGTTTCTGGTGGTCTGCGCGCCGATAAGGATTACCTGATCGACTACGTCACCCTGGGTGGCAAGACCGATCCTAACTTCACTACCCCGCTCGACTACGGCGATGGCAAGGGCGCGCTCGTCCGCACCATGCCGGTATCCAACAGCGATGAGTGGATGTTCGACGGTTGGGTGTCCAACGACGGTCGCTTCTTCCAGACGGTCGAAGACGTGCTCAAGGCACTCATGGGCCGCGAAGACATCATCCTTACTGCAAACTGGCTTCGTAAGCCGGTCACGGTTCACTTCGACCCGAACGGTGGCACCCCGGTTGCTGGCTCCACGGCACTGAACGACCGCACCGACCTCATCCCTTACCAGCAGATCGTTCTTCCGTTCGTGGGCACCGTTACCAAGGCAGGCTACGAACTCTATGGCTGGTCTTACGATGGCAAGATCTATCGCACCTACGAGGAAAGCTCCGATGTGTTCATCGTTCCTCGCTTCGGTGCAACGCTCACGGCAGTATGGCAAGAGATCACGGTGTTCATCACCTTCAAGTCCGAAGGCACCAACACTACCGGCGCTGGCTACATCGTGTCCGATCAGGGCACCCCGATGTGCACCTACAACCGTTGGGGTCAGATCACGGGTTATTACTACGGCATCAATGGCGTGCCGGTTGTGAAGCGCGAAGGCGCGCACACCGGTTATGTCTACAACCCGGCAGTTAACGGCGGCGCGGCCATGTATCCGCAAACGTTCGACACGCTGCGTATGCGCCTTTCCTCCATCACGGGCGAGACGCGCGGTTATCTCTACGACTATCGCTACAACACCTATTTCGATACCCCGATCTCTATCACGGCTATCGCTCGTCAGGGTTATCACTTCCTGCACTGGGTCGATTCGCACGGCGTTATCGTCTGCGAAGACGCTACCTTCGTAGCACCTGCTGGTTCTTCTGGTGTGTGGGCAGAGACCACCTACTACGCCATCTTCACCGAAGACCAAGACGTTATGATCAAGTATCAGGTCTCCGATCCTGATCATGCATGGCTCTCACGCGACAAGGAATCGGTCGCACCTTCCACGGGTCGCGCACTGGGCACCGAAGTGCATCTGCTTCCGGGCTACCGTGTTGTCGGTTGGGCGGTCGACTGGGATGGTGGCGATCTGCCTTCCATCGACGAGCTCATCGAGCTAGGCAAGATCATCTTCAACCCGCCGCGTTATGGTGAAGGCCTTGCAGGTGCTCAGATCTTCTACGATCCGGCAGATCCACTGAAGGGTGGTCACACCTACACCGCCATCATCGAGCCGGCTGAGGATGTTGAGTTCACCGTGAACCATCACTTCCAGTCCAGCAACGGTGTGACCTTCGAACTGAAGAAGACCGACGAATACAAGGGTCCGCAGGACGCACGCGTCGACGTTCGCTATGAAGATGTTATGCAGCCCGATGGCTCCACGCTGCGCAAGTATCACCTCTACCTCATCGACGATAACGGCACCGCAACGGGCATTCTCATCGACGAGATCCTTCTCGGCCCCGATTACACGAGCGCAAATGGCCTCACGTGGCTCTATGCTCCCGATATCTCGGCGCAGACCGCTCATGGCACCATCAGCCTGGGCCGCAAGCTGGTTCTGGATCTCTACTACCTCATCGATCCGCGCAACGTGGCAACCATCGGCTACCAGGTGATCAACCTTCCGAGCGGTACCAATAACCAGTACGGCAATGGCGACTACGGCGCCACCGAGCCCACCTTCGAACTGATCGCAGGCGGCACGCACAATGTTCCGAATGGTTCTACGGCACAAACGCCTCCGGGCTATGTGTTCCTGGGCTGGTATGCACACCTCTCCGATATCGCCGGTGGGGTAGCGCCACTCTCGACCGATCTCACCTTCATCCCGCCGGTGCCTGCTGCTGGCTGGGTGGTTGGCGACACCTACACCTACTATGCGATCTTCCGCGAGCTCGAAGACATCGAGATCTCCTACGACTTCACGCCTTCCAACGGCGGTAGCGTTTCGATCGATCACGATTCCTTCGCTCCGGTCACGGGCAAGCCGAAGGCAGTCTACACCACGCCGAACCCCGGCTTCCGCTTCTCGCACTGGACCAACAAAGATGGCCTCTGGATCGCTGCAGACGGCACTCCGATCGAAGGTTCCGACACTTGGACCGAGGCACCTCAGGGCGTATCGCTCATGGGCTCCACCTTCTTCCCGCAGCACGTGAATGGCAGCTACCTCATCTACAACGGCCAGACCTTCACGGCTCACTTCACCACCGACATGGTGTCCTTCACAGTCGAGCGTTATAAGGTCATCAACGGCCGCGTGGTCTACATCAACTCCGACGGCACGCTGAACTTCTCTTCGAAGGCACCGGTCGAGAAGCTCACCTTCATGGCAATGCCCGATTCGCATGTGGCAGTGCTCTACGATCCCGATAACGATCGCTACTATGTAGCGGGTGTTGATGCAACGGGTCAGAAGCTCGCCGATGCGCTCGAATACTTCTTCACCGAGTGGGCAGGTTACACCTACCTGCCGGGTTATGAACTGGCTATCGAATCTGGTGTGGTCAACGCCGATGGTACGCTTGTGTTACGCATGTACTACGCAGCTGACCCGAACACGCTCGTTACGGTCGAACGCTGGACGGTTACCATCCCGAATGCCAACGAGCCTAACAACAAGGTCACCGACCTCTACGACACCACGTACTACGGTGGCAACTACAACAGCAACGGCTTCTACACCGACACCTGGCTCACGCTTCAGGTCATGGCAAACGCAGGCCAGACCATTCCTGAAGGGTATCTGGGCGTGCTCGCACCACTGGGTTATCACTACATCGATCATCCGAACGAGATCCTCTCCGGCATCGTTCTGGGCGATGGCTCGCTGCTGCTGCGTATCTACTTCGAGGCAACTGAAGGTGCTACGTCCTACACCGTCGAACACTACATCATCGACGGCAAGAAGAACGTCACCCTCCTGAACTCCGAAGTGATCGACGGCGTTACCGCGGGCCAGGTCGTTATGACCGATCCTTCGCTCTTCGATCCGGGTGCACATGGTCATCCGGGCTACTCCTACGTAGACAGCGCTGAAGGTCTTGTCGGCGGCGTTCTCATGACGCTCTACTCCAAGACCACCGAGCTCTACGTGGCAGGCGACGGCACTACCAAGCTCATCGTCTACTACCTGGCAGACACCCGTTACCTCCAGTTCGATCTGGGCGTTGAGGGCAAGTGGGCCGAAGACTTCCGTGACGAAAAGGTTCGTCCGATGCAGGCTGGCAACGAGACCATCCTGCCGGGTGCCGATTGCGCAGTCCGTGAAGGCTACGAGTTGGTCGGCTGGTACATCACCGACCGTGGCACCAATACGCGTGGCACCAATTCTGTTCAGGTAGCAAACGATATCCTGGCGAATGCTAAGACTGGCCTCTATGCTCTGGGTGGTCTGTTCGTGATGCCAGAGCTCGCTAACGATTCTGAACTCCTCACGCAGATCGGCGACAACTACTTCTACACGCTGCATGCGATCTGGCGCGCAACGGATGCAACCTACTCCGTTGAGGTGTGGGTCCAGAACGCTGATGGTACGCTGCAGCGCGTCGAAGTGAAGCTGCCGGGCGCAGATGCTAATGGCGTTCTGAAGTCCACCTTCGGCGACACCATCGACTTCAACGATCCTACTGATCCGTATCGCATCTGGGGCGCTAACCCTGAAGATCGCGCTTCTCTGGGCGAGGGCTTCGGCATCACCGATCCGGCAGGCTATACCTTCGTGGCTAACTTCAGCTGCGATCCTTCAACGCCGATCAGCCCGAACAGCTTCGACAAGACGCTCAACGTGTTCAACTCTGTGAACTCCATCGTTCTCGATGCGAACGGCAAGACCATCTACCTGTTCTACCGCTACATCGAGAACGGCGTGCACTTCACGGTCAACCGCTACATGGTTCTCTCCGATAACACGCGCGTTGAAGTGGACAAGAACGGCAACCGCCTCCATCGCAATGCTAAGGGTCAGATCCTCGACGCTTCCGGCAATGTGGTGGCAGAAGAGAATTACGGCGACTACCTCATCTACGTGGAAGCATCGGCAGGTCAGCTGGCACACGCTGTGCTCCAGCAGTTCCTCATCGACAACGGCATCACCTACCTGCCAGATGCTAACCACGTAGTGAACCCCGCCGATCTGGTGAATTACTACATCATCACGAACAACATCCCGGGCTTCAGCTATTCCCAGCTGCTCTCCGAGCTCACCTGCAAGGCATACGTTGCAGGTGATAACTCCACGGTGCTCGAGCTCTTCTTTGCAGCCGATCCTCAAGCGATCGACTACCAGCTGGGTGCAGGCCAGTGGGCAATGGCTAACCTCAACCGCGACGACGGCCTGTTCGGCGGCACGCTCACGCACGTTTATCCTTACGACACCATCACGCTTCCGGTGGCTTCCAACGTGGAGCGCAACGGCTACGATCTCGTCGGCTGGGCAACCTCCGAAGACATCGCGAAGGCCATGACAGATGCGATCCTGGCCGACCCGAGCATCGACCTTAACACGCTCTTCGGTGACACCTTCTTCGCTGCAGGCGCACGTTGGGAAGTTCCGGGCTCCACGCTCATCATCGACGGTTACGGCGTTACTCGCCTCTATGCGGTCTACAGGGCAGCGAACGTTAACTACAACGTGTATGTCTACCGCGTCGAAGCGGGCCAGATCATCCGTGATAAGGCCTTCGAGCGCTCCGAGTACACCTGGACAGCTAAGGACAGCAACGGTAACGACGTTACCTATAAGAAGTACGCCTATGTCGACCTCGACGGCAATTCGCTGCTCACCGCTCCTACCGACAGCATGGTAGGCTTCGTTGCTGCACCGTCCGGTTCCTGGACCTGCGTGACCAACGGCACCATCACCTACATCTATGGCTACAAGACCGATGCAGATGGCACCTATGTGCTCGACGCAGATGGCAACCCCATCCCGCTGTATCGTACGCTCACGCTCCAGCAGGGCATGCTGTTCTCCTCATCCTATTCCGGCACTATCGTAGGAGATCCGAACAACATGCTCGTGCTCAGGTTGTTCTACACTCCTGCTCCGCGTAACGTTACCTTCGTTCCGGAGCAGGGCGTGTGGGTCAGCGGCACCGATACGTTCAGCTCGTCTTCGTCGAACACCTACACCACGGGTCAGACCATCAACGTCCCGCAGAACACGCACCTCACGCGTCCGGGCTACGAGCTGATCGGCTGGACCACCAACCACGATCTGGTCGACACCACCATCACCGATGCGTGGATCAACGATCCGAACCGTTCGCTCGAATCGCTGAAGACGCTCCTGGGCGATTCGTTCGCAAGCGTGTTCTTCGATCTGAACTACACGGTCACCGCAGATTCCGACCAGTTCCTCTATGCGATGTGGGCACCGGCTGAGACCACCTTCCTGGTCGAGCACTATCGTGTGGTTGCAGAGGTCGATCAAGACGGCAACATCGTGAAGATCCACAAGATCGAGGATGCACCGGCGGTCACCACCACGCAGCAGGGCAAGTCGGAAAGCGCCATCACGGCCGATATGATCAACAAGATCACGGCAGCGCTCTACAACCTCTACCCGAACATGAAGGGCTATTCGTACTATGAAGGCTTCAGCCAGCTGTGGAACGGTGTCCAGTACGACGAGATCTCCTCCATTGCTTCGCTGGCTCCGAATGGCACCACGCTCTTCAAGCTGTATTACGTTTCTGAATACGTTCCTTACACCGTTGAATTCTGGAAGGTTTCCGGTGAAGGCGTGGCATCGCGTGTTACCGATACGAACGGCAATGCGGTGAGCATCCAGCACGAAGGTCTTGCTGGCGCCTACGCCAAGGCCGACGCTGAGAAGGAAGCCGATGGCATCACCTGGAAGGGTTACACCTTCGTCGACGCTGATGGCAACACCATCATCCCGGCCTTCCTCACCGACGATGCTTACACGAGCCTCCTCATCCCGAATGGCTATGTCTACACGCCGGGCACGTTCACCATCAACGACTTCTCTTACACGTCCGATCCTTACAAGCTCATCAATGGCGATGGCTCCACCATCATCCGTCTGTACTTCGCACCCGACACGCACAAGCTCTCGCTCATCCTGAACGGCACCGCAACGGATGCTTCCTGGGTGAAGAGCTACGCTGGTGCGGGCAACGCATTCGTCCAGACCGGATCGATCAACGTGGTCACGGGCAGCGTGGTCTACCTGCCAGGCGCTGCTGCGGCAACGCGTCCGGGTTATCAGCTGGTGGGCTGGTACGAGACTAATGACTATATCGACTATGTGGGCAACGACTCCATCACGCTCTACAACAACGTGCTCAAGACCGATCCGAAGTTCCACGCAGTTGGCTCGCTCTTCACGGTTCCGGCTCCGACCGACCCGAACAACCCCGAAACGTTCCTCTACGCTGTTTGGGTGGCTCAGGAGTCCAACTTCCAGATCGAGTACTACAAGGTAGTGGGCGGCCGTCAGACGCTGGCATACACCAGCCGCCTGAACAGCCTGCGCTATGCAACGGGCGACACCGTCGATCTGCGCACGGCCGATAAGTCCGACCTGCAGGCCATCTACAAGCTCATCACCAACAGCACCTTCAGCGATGGCGGCCGTGAATACGACTTCCGCGGTTACCACTTCAGCATGGATTCGGCTCTGGGCTACGATCAGTTCCTGCGTCTCGTTATCAAGGGCGATCCTACCGATCCGACCATCTTCAAGGTCTACTATGTGGCAGATCTCACCACCGAATACAAGGTGCATCACTGGTTCGTCGATGGCGACGGCAACGCTTATGAAGCGCTCGTCGAAGTTCGCCAGGGCGAGACCGACACCGAGATCCAGCCTTCCGATATCGGCTTGGCCTATCAGAACAACCCCGATGTGGCTATCCGCGGTACGGTGAAGAATGGTGAGATCTACTGGCTCTACGATGGTCAGCCTGAGAATCTGCACTACAGCTTCAACGGCTTCATCTTCTTCCCGAACTCCGATGGTACGGTTCCGGGCACCAGCTACCAGACTTCGCTCGCGCAGCACATCAAGGGTGCACCGCTGGGCGCTGGCGGCACGGAATTCTTCCTCTACTATCTGGCAGACGAGCTGCCGCTGAAGTTCCTGCTGGGCGTTGAAGGCACGAGCGACTACGACAAGCGTGCGTGGACCTCCGGCGCAGCAGACATCTCGGGCAACTATCGCGTTGGCAAGACCATCCGTACCCCGAACTCCTCCTCGGCTATCCGCCCGGGTTATGAGCTGATGGGTTGGTACTCTGGTCCTAACGACACCGTCTTCACCAACATGGTGGGCTACAACTCCCACACGTGGGCACAGTGGCTCGCTGCTAACGGCACCACGGCCGATGGCTCTGGTCTCTACATCCCGGCTGGCGCAAGCTTCAAGATGCCTCAGCGCGGCATGACCTTCTACGCGATCTGGCGTGCGAAGGACGTTGTCTTCACCGTCGATCGTTGGCAGATCGAAGGCGGCACCACCGCAACCAAGTACGACACCATCCGTCTGCACGGCTATGCGGGCGACACGGTCTCCTTCGTCGATCCTACCAACCCCACGGCCACCACGCCGATCTACGTGATCCAAGGCGATGGCACGCTGGCGATCGACCACAACGAGACCCGCGCTATGAACACTTGGTCCATCCCGGGCATCACGGGCTACCATCTCTTCGGCTCTGAAGTAGATGATGATCCGGCAGATGCTACGGTGGGTGGTGTGAACTACGCAGACCTCGTGGTCACCGAGGGCGTGGTCGCAGAGATCACCGGCCAGGCAACGGGCGAACCCAAGATCGTCCTGGTCTATGTGCCTAACAAGAATACGGAATACAAGGTCTATCACCACCTGGTGAAGGGCGATGGCGCAACCATCTCCGACGTGGTGGACGAGAACGGCAACCCCTATGTGGTCACCTACACCGGCAAGACCGGCGCCTTCGTCGATGAAGCCACCGGCCGCAGCTATGCGCTCGTCTACGACCCGAACAACCCGGTTGCTCCTGGTCTCTACATCAAGGGCTACGTCTTCGGCAGCCACACGGGCGAGAAGCTCTCCGGTACCATCTTGGCCGATGGCACCATGCGCCTGGATCTCTACTACCTGGCAGAGCGTCAGCAGCTCAACTTCGAGCTGGGCACCAAGGCCAACGATGGCACCTACAACAATGGTGCTTGGTGGCGTGGCGCTAACCCCTCGACCAACATCTACAAGACTGGCGAGCTCGTTACCCTGCCGAACGCCATGACCGGCATTCGCCCGGGTTACACTCTGTATGGTTGGTATGTCGTTCCGGCTGACAAAGTGGCTACCAGTGGTCTTGCGACCGCTATTGCCGATGCGCTCTACAATGGTTGCGACCTGAGCGGTAATGCAGCAAGCCAGTGGATCGCTGCTAACGCAGCTCGCATCTTCCTGGCAGGCTCGAACAACTTCGAGATGCCCAACGAAGAGACCACGCTCTACGCTATCTGGATGCCGGCTCAGTCCGAATACAAGGTCGTCGTCAACGTGCTCCAGGGCAACGGCGTTACCGAGAAGCTGGCGGAATACACCCGCACGGGCACCACGGGCAACTACCTGAACTACGTGAACCCGCTCGCTCCTTACGAGGCTAACCCCGATAACCACGCATCCATCGTTCAGTGGCTGCAGGCTATCGCAATCGCAGCTGGCTACGAGATCGACCTCAACCCGGCTAGCCCGCTCGGCCCGGCTGATGGCATCCTGAACGCCTTCGGTCCCGACGCAACGGCAGCAGGCATCGATCAGACTATTCTCTACATCTACCTGAAGGCGATCCCGAATGGCACCACCTTCTACGTAGAGCGCTACACCGTCGATGTGAACAACGCAGGCCTCTATCAGCAGCCTAAGCTCTATGACACGCATGAGTACACCGGCACCGCTGGTTCGTATGTCCGTGTCGATGCAGCGCTCGATACCAACGGTGTCGATATCCTGAACGCTGTGCTCGATGCGTACAACAACTGGATCGCAACTGCAGCAGCAGGCGCAGAAGAAGGCTGGCAGTACCTCCACGCTAACGGCAGCATCTTCGGCTTCAGCTACGATGCGAACTTCTCCAAATACCTCGCAGAGGGCGACCCGGCAGCGCTGCTCTACGCAACGCTTTCCAACGGCCGCATCGTGGGTCACTTCGGCGATGCTACCTCGCATCCCGATGCACTGGTCCTGAAGCTCTTCTACGTGGTCGATCAGTACACCATCACCTATAAGAGCCTGGGTGGCCAGATCACCGATGGCGCCACCACGGCAGAGAACGTTGATCGCACGGCGTATTACAACCACACCTTCACGCCGCTGCCGGCAAGCCAGGTTACCAAGACCGGCTACGAGCTGGTTGGCTGGCTCAACACCACAACGGGCGACACCTACAACATCAAGGCAGATGGCACGTTCGACGCTATCACCTATACCTGGAACCAGAACATCACGCTTGAGGCGATCTGGAAGGCACTGCCTGCTAAGGTAACCGTGGTTCATGCGAAGCTCGACCACGAAGGCAACTACGTGGACAAGAAGGAAGACACCTTCATGAAGGACTCTGGCCTTACCTTCACCGTGGCAGAGCGCGATAACACCACCGCACACGACGCTGAGACCTACGTAGACCGCTATGGCCGTCTCAATCCTAACAACAACGCAGATCCGCTCTTCTGGCGCGGCTACACGCATCTGAAGACCGGTCCGTTCCTCCTGAATCGTGTGCTGCCGGGTGGCCTTACGGTCAATAGCTCCATCGACGCGGCGGGCTATGAGCGCGCTGTGGTTCTGGCCGATGGCTCTACCGTCATCTACGTGTTCTACTATGCAGGCTTCGTTCCCGAGGATCCGACCGATCCGAACAAGCCCGATCCGACCGATCCGCATGATCCTTACGATCCGAACAAGCCCGATCCCGATCCGTTCGATCCAGACGATCCTAACCCGGTGAACCCGCCGAAGCCCGGCCCGGTCGATCCTGACGACCCGGATACCCCGACGCCTACTCCGGACCCGGATGAGCCCGATCCTAACGATCCGTACTATCCGGATCCGAACCCCACTCCGAACCCGGATCCTACCGAGCCCGAGATCGATTACTCGGTCAAGGTCAACTATGTGGTCAACCGTTATGTGGTTACCGGCGACGGTAAGCGCGTGCTCGTAAGCTCTCACTACTACAAGAGCTATGTGGGCAACACTATCTACGCAGACGCGCTCTACTCTGGTCAGACCCCGGGCACCACCGGCACCACCGAATGGCATGCATTCGACAAGGCCATCGTGGGCTACACCTACCGCGATAGCCTGCTGGGTCCGGCAGCTTACTGGGCAACGGCTCACCCCGACTGGGTAACCAACGATTCTGGCGTTATCGCAAGTGTGGCAGGCAACGGTTATGGCCTGGTGCTGAACCTCTACTACGAGGCGAACACCTACCGCCTGACCCTGAACCTCGATCCTGATACTGCCAAGGGCAGCTTCACGGTTCCTGCTGGCTGGACCCTCTCGGCAGACGGTCGCAGCATCTATCGCGATTACCTCACCGGCCAGACGGTCGATCCGCTGCCTTCCGACCTCATGGGCACCAACAACCAGCACAATAACACCGCGGCGAACCCCTATCGCCAGGGTTACGAGCTGGTCGGCTGGTCCACCCAGAACACCGGCGCTCTCTACGGCGCAGGCCATGTGGGACAGCAGGCACACGAAATCGCTCAGAAGTACTTCGACGATGCAGCGCTCGCTACCCCAGCATGGCTGGTGGCTAACGGCACGGCAGGCTACGATGTGCTCACCGCGGCACTCGCAGCAGACGGCATCTACTCCACCATCCTCTGGAGCGCTGACGGTGCAACGTTCATCATGCCGGGCACCAACCTGCAGCTGTGGGCCATCTGGAACCCCGACAACAACACTGAATACACCGTGAACCGCTACAAGATCGATGGTCAGGGCAACAAGGTGCTTGTTTCCACGCAGAAGTTCACGGGCTACACCGATCAGCTCATCACGGCCGATCGCAACTACTATGAGAAGCGCCTGGGCAACACCGTCGATGACACCGACGCATCGCACACCTATCGTTACCACGATACGGCTATGAACGGCTACACCTACGAGCGCATGATCACGCAGACCATCACGGTTACGCTCGCCGATGGCTCCACCCGTACCTTCACGGTTCCGGGTATCCCGGCTGCTGGCCTGGCTTCCATCTACGAACTGCGTCTGGCATCCGATGGCTCTTCCGTGTTCGATCTGTACTACGCACCGTACATGCTGGATGAGCATGGCAACCCGGTTCTGAACAAGCTCACCTACGCCACCGAGCTTCCGGTAGGCACCACGCCTACTACGGGCTACGGCGCTTGGACGGGTAACCCCAATGCGGGCACCTACACCAACCGTGTGGAATACTTCTTCACCGAGCAGAACACCGGCAAGCTCTTCGACGACATCGCTCGTGCGGGCTACGACTTCCTCGGTTGGTCCACCGACGACGACGCCGCCTTCTCTAAGGGCTCCTACAACCGCAGCACGGCAACCCTCATCGCTGCACTGCCTGGCTGGGATACCACGGAAGGCGCCTATGTTACGGCATGGCTCGCTGGCACCGACCTCACTAACGCTAAGGCACGTCTGTTCACCAAGATCGATGCGAATGGCTATGGCTTCATCATGCCGGGCACCGACGTGGTCATCTACGCGGTCTGGTTCGCACGCGACGATACCGAATACACCGTGAACCACTATCGTGTCGATGGTAACGGCAACGTGAAGGACGTTATCACCGAAACCATCAAGGGCATCACCGATGAGCCGGTAACCGCGATCGATCGCATTGGCGACCAGGACATCAAGGATGCTTACGATGCAGCATCCAAGGCATATAACTGGGATGATGAATTCAAGGGCTACGAGATCGTGCTCGATGGCACCACCATCACCTTCAAGGATGCAACGGGCGCTACGGTAACCAAGATGAACATCCGCACTGGCAGCATCTTCGGTGATGGTAGCCTCGTGCTCGAGCTGTACTACAAGGCACTGCCGTTCACGCTCACCTTCGACGGTGGCAAGGATAAGGGCGCTTGGAACGTTATCGATTCCTCCATCGATCCGAACGATCACTCCAAGAAGTACGTGACCCCGGTCTATGCAGAGCAGTCCTTCGACATCGGCGCGAACTACTCTGGTGCGCACATCACGCGCCCGGGCTACACGCTCATCGGTTGGACCACGAAGAAGGAATGGACGCTCACGGCTGCCGATGGCTCTACGCGCACCCTTGAAGTGGCAACCGCTATGGGTCTCGATTCCCGCGCGATCATGCAGGCGATCATGCTGGCTAACGCAGGCTATGCTCCTAACGATCCGAACCGCATCTTCTACCAGGTGGGCGATACCTTCGTTATGGGCAACGGCGACACCACGCTCTATGCGGTCTGGTCGGCACGTACCTACGACCTCTATCTGAACCCTGGTACCACCACCAGCATCGATAACAACGTATGGCAGAACCACGTTTCGCTGGTCACCGACGAAGAGTACAAGCTCCCTGGCTCGAGCGTTCTGAAGCGCGATGGCTACGAGCTGGTCGGTTGGTACTACAAGCAGAGCGTTACCGTTTCTGGTCAGGCTAACCCCGTCTACGTAGGCACTTCCGAAGGCCGCCTGTCTCAGCTGGCTGCAGCAGTGGCACAACTCGACACTGGCTGGAGCTACACGGAAGGCGCTCACTTCACCCTGAACGACCCGAACACGATGTATTCCATGCCTGCTCCTGAGCCCATGGGCTTCCTGTGGCTCTACGCAGTGTGGCGCGCATCTTCGGATACCGAATTCACGCTGCACTATTACAAGGTTGACGGCAATGGCAACCTGCAGATCTGGCAGGAGCTGAAGGGCAAGGGCATCGCAGGCGAATCCTATAAGATCGCTAACCCCTACGATGCTACCGAGGTGGCAAACGCTCAGTACTACAAGATGGATGGCTCTGCATTCAGCTTCTCCAGCGTTGATTGGCGCGGTTACAAGTACATGGGCTTGGCAGATGGCTTCACGCTCTTCAATGGCAACCAGAACGGCTACAATTCCGACAGCACCCTTACCTGGAACGGCATCACTACCTTCTCCGTCTACGGTCTTCAGGCAATGGCAAACTGGACCGCAGGCGTTAAGGGCAACATCATCGCTACGGTTGCAGGCGATGGCTCCACGGTAATCTCCGTGGTCATGGACACGCTGCCGCTGAACCTCATCCTCGATCCGGGTATCTACGGCGAATGGCAGCCTAACGGCACCATTCCTAGCCCGTATGACAGCTATGCAGACGCAGCGAACGGCAACGGCGTACGTGCCGACCAGAACCTGCCGCTGCCGGATGGCACCGAGGTCAAGCGCCCTGGTTACACCCTGGTGGGCTGGTACTACTACGACACCGCCGTTAACCTGAAGGGCAACGCCTCTATCGCGGCTGCCAATGCCGCTGAAGCCGATGGCAGCAAGGTGGATGGCCTCTGGGTCTTCACCGCCGTGGGCGATCTGTTCACCATGCCGAACCACGATGTAACGCTCTATGCAGTGTGGCGTGCAAACGAAGACACCGAATACGAAGTTATCATCTACAAGATCGATGGCGATGGTAACCGTGTGGTACACAACACCATCACGCATAAGGGTGTTACCGACGAAGAGGCATGGGCAGATTCTACGGATACCCCGAAGGTAAGCTATCGTAACGACGATCGTCCGCATCAGCACCCGATCGATAAGCGTCGCCCCTACATTCTGGGTTATGAATACGTTGAGCCAGGCACCACGGTCTCCTATACCGATGGTTCTGGCAATATCGTGAACGTAACCACCAAGGCGCGCGATTACATCATGGGCCACTTGGACGATGGTACGCACCTGGTCCTGGAGCTCTACTTCAGCGCAGAGGAGTGGGATCTTACCATCGACCTGGGCGATCCTAACGAAACTGGTGCTGGTCACTGGACCAACGATGCAGTTGAGACGCGCCCCGATGCGTTCCCAGCAGCTCCTGGCCAGCACAGCCACACCCACAAATACAAGAGCGATCAGTCCATCATCCTGCCTATCGACGTACGCTATGGCGGCGTGGTTACCGCAGGTCCCGACGCACAGGGTCGTCCGTACTCGCTCATCGGCTATGCGTTCGACGATGGTGGCACGGTCAACGTTCTGCTGCCGGGTGACACCACCCCCACCACCATGAGCACGATCGATGCCATCATGATGGCTCGCAGCCTGAATGGCCTTCTGAACTTCGCGTATCGCGATGCGCTCATGGCTTCTATCGATCCTAATACGGGTCGGGGCATCTTCATCAAGGCAGACGATACAGGATCCCTCTGGAAGATGGGCTACGAGAACATGACGCTCTATGCGATCTGGGGCCTTTCGGTACAATCGCTCACGTTCGATCCGAATGGTTATGCCGATGTGAACGATCCTACGGTTACCGACTCGAAGCACCATGTGCACGTTAAGCCAGATGGCACGATCGATGACACCACCACCACCGCAACCCCAGGTGGTCAGTGGAATCCTGGTCCGAACCCGCCGGCTGGCTTCGAAGATGGCACTATGCACAACATCTCTGAGGTAGTGCCGCTGCCCGACTTCGACTCGGTGAAGCGTCCCGGCTATACCTTCCTGGGCTGGTCAACCAAGCTGGGTGCAACGGCTCCCGATGCAGACCTGACCTACGTTGATATTGATGGCGACGGTATCCCCGATGCTCCTACCAACTGGGTTATGCCGGCAGACCCCACCATTCTCTATGCAGTATGGCAGGCAAACGATATCGAGCTGGTTTACGATGCGAACTATCCGGGCATCACGCCTCCTGATCCAACGCTGGGCAAGATCGGTTGTGTAGTGAAGGTGACCTTGCAAGAGCCTAAGCGTGACGGTTATCGCCTGAAGGGCTGGGCAGTCAAGGCTAACGCGACCCAGATCGACTACAAGCCAGGCGACGACTATGAGATGCTCGACCTGATCATCGATCCGATCACGGGCGACATCATCAACCCGAACGTCCTCTATGTAGTTTGGGAGCTTGCAGGCGTTGAGCTTCAGTACTGGGGTGTTACTGAGGATTCTCCTAACGATGAGGTATTGCTGAAGACCGAATATGTGCAGCTTGGTGATTTGTTTGATTGGAAGTACGATCCAAACAAGGATAGCGATCCCTCAAACGATTATATTTCTCATGTTGTGACTGGCTGGTGGGATGATTGGATGTTCGAATTATTCAATCAAGACTGGGTTGATATGATGGGCTTTGAGCCAACCATTCAGTATCTTGCAGATTGTGTTGAATGGGATGGAGTAAGCCCGATCTTGGTACATTCTAATGTTGAACTTCGCATTATTAATGTTATTTACGAAAGCAATGGCTATGGTGATGAGCATAGTTTCTCAGAGACGCGACCCATTGCATGGACGGCATCACCGTTTTATCCTGGTCTTTTGTGGAGTGGTTATATACTTGATGCGCAAACCGACGACTGGGGTGATGTTATTGATTCTTCAATGACCTGTGGTGAGATTCTAATGGATCTTCTTGGCGATCCTCTTGCTGATGAAATGTATATTTACATTACTTGGATGAAACTTGTTTACAACACGCATGTCGTATTCCCGAATGGTTACGAACAGAATGTTACTCAAGGCTTCTCGGATCCCATTAAACTTCTTACCGCAGGTCCCGGCTTCAATTATCCTGGGTTTGATTTCGTAGGATTCTTTACTGAGCCGGACGGTAATGGTATTCAAGTAACGGATTCTATGACCTATGCAGATTTAGTTGATAATGACTCGGTTACTGAGATTGCTCTGTATGCGTACTTCGTGCCGAGTGGCACAGCAGCAACAGGAGAGGATGTTCAGAACAGTCCGGCAGAAACGGCACAGGAAGCAGCTCAAGCAGGTGCTTCTGCTCTGGCTGCAGGGGTCGAGTCTAACACCACGATGAAGCCTGCAAAGGCTGCTCAGGCAAGCGCCTCGGCCGCCCCCGCAGCCAAGGCCGCTTCTGCTGTAACGGCAGTTCAGAGCATGGGTGCTGCTTCTTTTGCTGATGCCGCACCGCTCTTCACGGCAACTGCCAGTACGGATCTCCCCTCTGTTGAAACCGCTGAATATGCCTACACGGTGAACTACTACAAGAGCACGATCGATGCAGCGAACCTGCTCGGCGAAGCAGTGCTGGGCAAGGCGCTGTTGGGCACGGAGATCCCCTACGAGCTGGGCAAGTTTCTGCCAGCTGGCTACACGATAGAGGATGCGCTTATCGAGGGAGCATTAACGGTGGGAGAGAACGAAGAGGAGAACGTGCTCAACATCATCTATGCTCCTGAGCTCTTCTCCTTCTTCGTGAACTTCTATAAAGACTGTGTTGAAAAAGGCAATCTGGTCACTTCGATCGAATACGAAGAGCAACCCTTTGGCAGCGTGGTAGACCTGCTGGCAGAGGATATGAACAAGTACTGCCCTAAAGGCTATACAGCGCTCACTGAAGACACGTCGTTTACGGTAGGGGCAACTCCGGCAGAAAACGTGCTTAACCTGGTGTTCAAGCCGCTCGCAAGCGTGCTGCCAAACGACCCTGTAGAGCCAGTAACGCCCGTAGAGCCGAGCACTCCTGCTCAGCCGAGTACGCCTTCAACCTCTGTTCAGAAGCCTATTCAGCCAAGCTCTTCTGCTTCGAGCGCCGCAGTGAAGACCGCTCCTGCTGCACCGCGTGCATGGGTGAACCCAGTTATTGCGGTACCAGAGCCCTCTTATAGCGCGGAGCCCGAACAAGCCGCAAACAGTGAGATCATCCCTGAAGATTCCCGCCCCCTTGCTGCGAATCCGTTCGTTAAGCGCTCCCAAGGCTCTTCTACGGGGGTAATAGGAGGCTTCTTCCTGCTCTTGGCTGCAGCAACCACTGCTGTCTCGTTCGCGTTCATGCGTATGCGCAAGCAGAGCATTCAGGAAGCACAAGGCCTCAAAGGTTCTGCTTTAACGCTCGAGCAAGCGCGAACACAGCGTCTCACGCGCTATGCCATCCTCGCGGCAGCTCCTGCGCTCCTTTTCTACGCACTTTGGGTCCTCTTCCTCATCTAACCCCTCAAATCAAAAATTTTGGGCCCTTTTCTCAAAAACGGCTTACTGTAATCCTGTCTCTCGCTCGATATTGATTACACATGAGTAAATACTCACACTAATACAAACCATAGCCTTAGAATCGCTTTCAACGCTTCAAATCGCAAAAAGGCGCGATTATTTATCTTTTTGCCACAGATGTCGCACAAAATAAGCCCTTCTTCGCCTTAATGTGTTTATGTTCATAAAGGCGAAAAAGCGCAACCGTAAAAATCGTGATAAGTCGATAGGTAATGCTTGGTTAGCAGCCGTGCAGATCGGTGGAGAGGGCGCGGCAGCAAAGCAAGCAGCTGAGCCCATGGGGTACTTAAATTACTCTGAGTCCGCATTCTTAA
>OGYY01000271.1_pt1 | contig 55052 bp, 56 predicted proteins | sample 1576671 | NCBI WGS metagenome assembly OGYY01 (sample SAMEA3541593, study PRJEB24748) | human gut metagenome | biome: human gut; feature: human-associated habitat; material: faeces | place: China | collected 2012 | reverse complement strand
GCAATGCTCACGCAGTTATCTGCTGCTCTTTCCAGATTATAAAGGATCCCGGAAAAGCCTATTGTTAAACCAGGATCACATTTCTGCTCTTTTACTCTGTTCAGGTGTGCCTTATTAAACTTCTTTTCCGCCTTGTTCATCTTTTTCTTATTCTTAAATACCTGTTCCGCCTGCTCGGCGCTTCCTTCTTTCACTGCTTCCATCGCTTGATTTAATAAATCCCATGTAATAGCAATGCAATTTCCCAACTCTTCATTTACAGTCGCAGAAAGTTTCATTCCCTTACTTTCGATCTGATCCCAGATTCCATCAATATCCTGACATCGATCTGCTATCCTCTGAATATTATTCGTCACATAAAGCAGTCCCGCAGTCTGTTCCGACTGTTGTTCTGTCAGATTACCACTGGAAAAAAGTCTGGTAATATATTCTGTCACATCTTCCTGTAAATGCTGTACAGTTTCCAGTTTTTTCTTAAATTTATCATATGCGGCAGATGTTTTTCCTACGCTGATCACTTCTTATAACTGTGTAAGCATAGTTGCAGCAAAACCTGCCAGATTTTCCAGTTCCTGTGATACCAGATACATAGCAGCCACCGGCTGGTCAATCATCTTGTTGTCCAGATATTTCGGCTCATAAGCTGCCTTGATTTTCTTATCTTTTCCCGGAATAATCGTAGTTACAATTTTAACCATCAACGGAATCAGTGGCAGCCACACCAGTGTACATACCACATTGAAAGTCGTATGCGCATTCGCAATTTGACGTGAAATTACCTCTACTTCGTTGCCTTTTGGTGAAATATACTGTACGAATTTCGCAAACCACGGAATCAGCCATACAAAAACAAAACTTCCTGAAATGTTAAAGATACTATGTGCGATTGCAGTACGTTTCGCATTCTTTGACTGTCCAATAGATGCCAGAAGTGCTGTAATCGTAGTACCGATATTATCTCCAAGCAAAATAGGAATCGCTCCTGCCAGACCTATCACACTTGTCACACCATCCGGTCCTGCCTGAGATGCAAAGTTCTGAAGTACTGCAATCGTAGCAGAAGAACTCTGCACTACCAATGTCATCGCCGCACCAAGAAGTACACCTAATACCGGAATGGAAGAAACTTTTCCCATAAGATCAGTAAAAACCGGACTGGTTGCCAGTGGTTTCATTACACTGCCCATAATTTCCTGTGACCAGTGCTCCTGCAAGCGCTCCCATGACCGGGTTCTTCGTAAGAAATCCCAGAATCTTTTTCATCTTTTCCCCGGCAGCTTTTTGCAGCGCATCACTCATGCTGTTCATTCCATAAAGAAATAACGCCAGGCCGCCAATCAGTCCAAAAATCACTTTTACATTTTCGTTCATTACCTGTTTTCTCCCTCTTCCTTTTCAAATACGTTCTGGTATTTCTTTCACGTTCATTTGTAAAATAAATACTGATACAAGTTCCTCATGCTTCTTGGTTTGCAACTTTATTAATTGTATCAGTCAGAAGAGGTTCCCTCTATCACGCTACGGTTTGAATAAGGTAAAATTACTGTAAAATATTACATTATAAATTTTTCTTTCGATATTCCGATGGTGTCTGCTTCAAGTGTTTCTTGAATACTTTAACAAAATAACTGTTATCTTTAAAACCACACCGATATGCTATTTCGTTAATTGTTAATGACGATTTTGCCAAAAGTTCCTGAGCATATTTTAACCGGTATAAGGTAACATACCCCATTGGCGACTGTGCATAGTACTTTTTAAAACATCTCCCAGCCTCGCTTCTGCTGATACCTGCAAAATCCGCCAGATTCTCCAGTGAAATTTCTTCCGCAAAATGTTCCTGTATGTAGCGTAGCATTTTTTGAATTCTTATCTGTGTCTGTTGATTTCCTTTGCTTGAATTTATATGAGAGAGTTCATTTTGATGGCAATACAAAATCTGAAATATGGATATCAGTTTTTGATGTATTTCAATTTCAGGGCATGCTGATTCTATTGGCTTAATTACGCAACGCTCAGTACTATTATCATTAACATTTTCATTTTCCGAAAGAAGTCCGTATATCTCAAACAAATGATTCAATAACGGTTTCTGCCATTCTACCGTTGAAGAAAGAATAAGATAAGGCAAATCCTGGTTGTTGAGTACAGGCGCAAAATATTTTTTAAAAACAGTACTTGTCATTGGTGCAAGTACTTCATCTGCAAATACAATATTGGGACACAGACAACATTTTCCAACTTCTGTCATACGATAACTGTGCATCTGTTCAGCTCCGATCAAAATTGACTCACCTTTTAAAAGGCGCAGATGTTTCTGTCCAATCTGTACTTCAATATCCTGATAAATTGCTGAAAAAATCTCATATCCCAAATGCCAGTGCAACGGCACCTGATAATCCGCCCACTGTTCCAAATTATCTACATAATATTTTATTGGAAAAGAAGAATCCTCAAACAGAAACATTTCCTGAAGCTGATGATCAAGCAGTATCGTATCCATATCTCTTATCTCTCCTTCTTTTATATTTGGGTAAATAATACCATAAATTGAGCAGATAAACCATAGAATCGCCTATGAGCAGGTGATATTATCTGGTAAAAAGGTAACTGTTCACACGCTACTATCCCGCGAGGCGTTTTGGCATGAAAATGCCAAAATCCCGAGACATGCAAGCCAAAATTCCATTGCCGCAGGCAATCTGGAATGAATTTTGGCTACGTTACTGAGAACGGAGTGAACAGTAACGTAAAAAGCGATTATTCACAATAATATATCCAAACGATATTGATATTTGAAAAGCAATGCAAAAAGATACGGAGGTAACATATTAAAATGGCAACTATTTTACTTATTTTTATCTACATTTTTTATATCGGTCTGGGAATCCCAGACTCTCTGCTCGGTTCTGCCTGGCCGGCTATTTATGGAGAATTTCATGTTCCAGTCTCATATGCCAGCATCATTTCAGCAATTATTTCCACCGGAACAGTTCTGTCCAGCCTTTTCAGTACAAGAATCATTGCCAAACTGGGAACAGCAAAGGTCACCGCTCTTTCAACGAGTCTTACCGCAATCGCTTTATTAGGTTTTTCATGTTCCCACAACTTTCTCTGGCTTTGTTTGTGTGCGGTTCCTTTAGGAATTGGTGCCGGTTCTATCGATACTGCATTAAATAATTATGTAGCACTCCGCTATAATGCAATGCAGATGAGCTTTTTACACTGTTTTTATGGCGTTGGTGTTACTGTCAGCCCTTACCTTATGTCACTTGCATTATCAGACAACCTGAACTGGCGTGGCGGATATCGAACTGTTTTTTATATCCAGCTTATAATTGCCCTCTTATCCTTTTTCAGCCTGCCTTTATGGAAAAAGGTCAAAGCAACGCAACAAGAAGACGACAATATTTGTGTATTGCCACTATTTCAGATGATAAAGCGTAAAAAAATATGGGCCTCCTGCGGTGTATTTGTTGGAATCAGTGCCTTAGAGTCCACCTGTCTGATCTGGGGAAGTACCTATCTTTCTGATACTATCGGATTATCCGCTGATATGGCTGCAGCATTGATCACCTTCTATTTCGCTGGTATGACTCTGGGCCGTTTTCTCTCTGGTCTGTTATCCTTGAGATTTTCTGACTGGAAAATTATCACCATAGGAGAAAGTATTATACTTGCAGCCGTATGTATTTTGCTGCTGACAAATACTGTTTCCTTTGCAGTACTTGGGCTTTTTCTGGTAGGACTTGGTAACGGCCCGATTTTCCCTAATATGACTCACTTAACCCCCATCCTCTATAAAAAAGAAACATCCCAGTCCATTATCGGAATCGAAATGGCATTTTCAAACCTGAGTATCATGCTTACACCGGTGCTTTTTGGTTTTCTGTCAGACATTACCGGTACTAAAATCTTCCCGGTTTTTATGGCAGTTATGTTTGCTTTTATGGCAGGATGCACGATTATACTTAAAACAGGCGATTCCAGGAGCCGTTAACAATCTTAACTCTATAAGCCTGATATTAATTTTAAAAGATTGCTGTTCTCACGCTACTATTCCGTACAAAATAAACAGCAACTTTAAAAGTCGATTTTGTGACTGTTTTTTACTGACATTTTTTCAAAAACACTTGACTTCCAGTACTCTTTAAGTACTAATATGTAATATACACAGGTATGTTTTCCGTATGTGTCAAACATATCTACATTGAATAATAATACATGTATTGACGCATCTATACTATGTTGCAATGCATGTATTATTGCATATAAAGGAGGAAATCGATAATGAAAACACGTAGATTGGGAAAAACAAATCTTCAGGTGAGTGAAATCGGCTTCGGTGGAGAATGGCTGGAACGTCATCCGGAAGAAGAGAGCATTGAGCTGATCCGCTATGCTTCATCAAAAGGAATCAACATTCTGGACTGCTGGATGGCAGACCCGAAATCCAGAGATATCATTGGAAAAGGAATCAAAGAAAACCGAAGCCAGTGGTTCATTCAGGGACATATTGGTTCTACATGGAAAGACAACCAGTATTTCCGTACCAGAGATATGAAATACGTCCGTCCTGCATTCGAAGATCTGTTAAAAAGACTGCAGACCGATTACATTGATCTCGGCATGATCCACTACATAGATTCCGAAGAAGAATGGGAACAGATTCAACATTCCGATTACATGGACTATGTGATGGAATTAAAAAATACAGGTGTGATCCGCCACATCGGTATGAGTTCCCATAACCCTAAAGTAGCAGTCAAAGCTGCCGAATCCGGATTCGTGGAAATGATTCTTTTCAGCATCAATCCGGCTTTCGATATGCTTCCTGCAAGTGAAAATATTGATACTATGTTTGCAGATGAATTTGACAAAAATCTCAAGGGAATCGACCCGGACCGCGCACGCTTATATAAGGTCTGTGAACAGAACGACGTCGGAATCACTGTTATGAAAGGCTTTGCCGGAGGAAGACTGTTCGATGAGAAGCGTTCTCCATTCGGTGTAACCTTAACACCAGTACAGTGTATCCACTATGCCCTGACCAGACCGGCTGTCTGTTCTATTATGTGCGGATATGATACAAAAGAGCAGATTGATGCTGCTACTGCTTACGAAAATGCTTCCGAGGAAGAAAAAGACTATGCATCCATACTTGCAAATGCACCACTTCACTCCTACCGTGGAGAATGTACTTACTGCGGTCACTGCAAACCTTGCGTATCCGATCTGGATATTGCAATGATCAATAAATTCTATGACCTTGCAACTATGCAGCCAACCGTACCGGCAACTGTACAGTCTCATTACGAACTTCTGAAACATAAAGCTTCCGAATGTATCGGATGTCAGGCATGCGAATCACGCTGTCCGTTTGGCGTTCCGATTGCAGAACGAATGAAAAAAACTGCTGAATTATTTGGATGCTAGACAAATTTTTCTGTAAATACAAAAGCAGACAATTCCCGGAACTCCAGGTTTGTCTGCTTTAATATTTTCTTTTTATTTTTCTTACTCAGTCAGAGAAGCTTTCTGTATTTGATAATAACCTACCGAATAACTATTTGATGTAAAACCACTCAACAATACAGTTATCTTTACTCTATAAATTCAAATCATGAAGTCTTCTTTCCACTCTTTTGTTCTACGCGGTTAAGATATACATAAAATCCAATGTTCAGCACAACTCCCACCATAGTTGAAATCGGTGCTGCCAGACCAATCTTTGTCAGGCTGGCGTTTGGCTGGATACTCATAAAATATGCCAGCGGGAGACGTACCAGAAGTGTCTGGATCAGTCCCTGTGTCATAACCCAGATGGTCTTATTGTTTCCGTTGAAATAACCTACCATACTGAAAAGAATCGCTGTCACAATCGTTTCCAATGCAAAACCTTTCAGATAAGCATAACCATTCTCAATAACAGCCGCATCTGTGGAGAAAAATCCTGCAAGCATATCACCTTTGAATATAACAAGCGCAAATACCAGACATCCGACAACCAGGCCGACTCCAATACCTGTAAACATAGATTTCTTCGCACGTTTTTTCTTTCCTGCTCCTATGTTCTGGGAAACAAAAGACGCCATGGACTGCATCAACGCACTCGGCACAAGCATCGCAAAGTTTACGATTTTACATGCAACTCCGTAACCGGAAGATGCTTCCAGTCCCAGACGATTGACAAACGCACATAATGCCAGAAATGAAACCTGTGTCAGAAACTCCTGAAGGGCCAGTGGTAATCCGATTTTCAGGAATTTTTTACACTGCGGATTCAGACGGAAATCTTTTCTTGCAATGCTAAACGGAAGTTCTTTCTTTATCAGAAGAACTACTGCAAACACCACACTAAGTGCCTGTGCAGAAACGGTCGCAATCGCAGCTCCTGCTGCATCCATATGTAGTCCAGCCACGAGAGCCAAGTCTCCAATCACATTTACGATACATGCAACCAGAACAAACAGCAGTGGTGATTTGCTGTCTCCAAGTCCTCTGAAAATTGCAGACAGAAGATTATAAACTACAATGAAAAAGATACCGCCTCCGCAGATACGCACATAGCTGGCAGTCAGATCAACTGCCTCTTCCGGTGCCTGCATAAGTATAGAAATCGGATGAGCAAAACATACCATTACAATAAACAAAACAACCGAAATGATGGTAAAAACAATCGCTCCTCCACCAATAACTGCTCCTATCTTTTCCGGCTTCTTTTCACCAAGATATCTGGCGATCAGAACCGTAATACCCATGGCGAACTGAACTACCACAAACGTAACCAGGTTCAGTACCTGACTTCCTGTAGAAACAGCTGAAAGTCCGGAAGTTGAACCAAATCTTCCCACTACCAGCAAGTCAACAGCACCGTAGGCTGCCTGCAAAATTAATGCCCCAAGAACCGGCATCATAAAAGCTACCAGTTTCTTCAGAATACTTCCCTGCGTAAAATCCGCTTTATCACTTTTCATAATGTTCTCTCCTCTCACTCATAATCTCATAAAATTTCCCGATCGTACAGATCATGCAATCTGCATCTTCCTCTGAAATATCATCCAAATACGAAGATAGTTCATTGAAATAATGCTCATCATACTTCCGGGACAAAGCTTTTCCCGCTTCCGTAAGAGTAATAAAAGTGACACGACCATCATCAGGAGAGGATAATTTCTGGAGATATCCTTTCGTTTCCATTTCTTTTACTGTTCTGGTAACTCCCGGGCGCGGAATATTCAATGCGTCACTGATGTCTGATACTTTTACACAAATGCCCTGTTTTTCCATAGTCTGGATTTTATCCATGTATTGAATGTAAGATGGCATAACACCTTGCGGCAATGGCGGAAGCATTTCCCGTATCCGCTTTGCCAGATAACATGCATCAAACATTCTTTTGATTTTCTCATTTGTCATGTTAATCTCCTTGTATAATTACCTTAGTTAATTACCATTGGTAATTATATGAATGTTTTTCCGCTTTGTCAAGCAAAAAATATTACTTGTGAACTTCCAGTTTTTCCGACTAAATCGAATGTCGCTATATCTGCGACTCAAAATAATTCTATTTTTCCGTCTTTTCTCCATCTGATCCTGCATTTAAAAAGTTCATGATCTCCTCATATGACCGCCCACTTTTTACAACTGCTGACAGGATCTCTTCTTTTCTTATGGCATCCCGCTTGTCTAACAGTTCTTTCAGATTTGCTGTTGCCTGGTCATACTTTTTCTTCGCTGCGATCACATCAGCCTCTGCTTTTTCAATCTTTTCTTCCAATGCTTCCTTACTTGTTTTTCTTGTTCTTGCCATCTTTATTTTCCTTCCTTATTCTGCTTCTTTCAGTTCCTTACTCAGTTCTGACGCAAAGTATTTTATACTATTCGCATCCAGTCCAAAGGCTTTCAATATTACTTTCTGGTTCGCTGTTACTGCATGATCCAGACGGTATATATTGTCTAACTGACGTACCATTTCTATTTTTTCCAGCTCTTTTATTGCCGCCGGTACAGTCATATAGTTCAGTTTCTTATCCAGTTTTTTCATTTCTTCTTTTAGTTTTATATACATCTTGCAGCGCACTATCATGGCTACAAATTCAACAAATATCTTCGCTCTTGCTGATTCTTCTGAATACACCCGGATGCTCTTATTCCCCAGATATGATTTGTCTCCGCGGAATAGTTTCTCCGATACATCCCTGCTCTTATACAGTTCGATTGCTTCCTTCGCACTCATCTTTTCCGATGTAACGATACAAAAATATCCTGCCAGATCCAGTTCTCTTTCTACCACACTGCACCGTTCTTCTGGTAGTATAAAAGCCTGGCTCTTTTCATCATAATAAAGGTTAAAATACTTCTCAAATCCAGGACCGAATTCCTTTACTTTATTCTGGTACTTTTTCAGATACTGCGTCATCTGGTTGATCCGATTTTCAATCTCTATCCGTTCTGCGCTTTCTTTGGAAATACTATGATACAGATGAAAATAACGCTCTTTTTTATCACTTGCATACAGTTTGTGCCGTATTGTCTTTCCGTAAACTCCATATTCATAGATATTGTTTACCCGCTTATTTTCGAATGTCCCTTTATTTTCCAGGATCAGTTCATTCACAAGGGCAGACATCCCTTTCACCATGATAACAAAACTATACCCACATTTATCCATATATTGTATATTCTCGCAGCTGAAATATCCCCTGTCCAGAATGAATCCGATCTTCTTATAACCATATCCGGATGCTTTATCCAGCATGAACTGAAGCTGGGAGATATCATTCAGACTTCCTGGATATTTTTCATAAAATAATGGTTCCTGATTATGAGTATCATACGCAACTGCATAATTAAATACCGGCTCTCCCATATCTACTTTCGGATGCCCAAATTCAACCATTTTTATATCCCCGGCCTGACAGTTTTTATTCGTTGAATCATAAGAAATATAAATCTTTTCATGGTAATTCCGTGACTCATTCCATGTATTCAGAAATCCTGTACTCTGATCATCTGTTACTGAATTCAGGAAATCTAATACGGTTGAATCACTGTATTGTTTCATCTTTTCCGTAAAAAGTGGATGGTTGTATGTATAATCCGGATAGTACTGCGCTGCATTGTTTTCCGCTATGATCGAATAAACAGCCAGATCTAAAAACAGCCCCATATCACGCGATCCAAAATACTTTCCAAGGATATCGTTCAAGCTGCATTCTTCTATGATCTTACGCAGTACAAAATATGTTCCTACCCTGAGACAGCTACTTCTGGAAGTCCTGTTTTTGCTTTCCGGAAGCTCTGCATCGGGGAAATATTTCAGGAAATTTTGATTCGGTTTCATGAGTTCCGGATCCGTATCTGACAGTTTTCCGATCGTTACTCTTTTGAGAAAAGTATACTTCCGGGATGGATCATAAACCCGGTCATACTCATACTCTATATATACAACATTTGACTTTTTTCTCCGTGTGATTTTGCCTTTTACAGTTGGTACTTTCACTAAAAAATCCAGATACATAGCGCCCTCCTTTTAGGCGGTTATCCACCTAAAATAGGTGTACTATATTTCCCGGCTGTCTGCAATGGAAAAGCGCAGAAAACCGGGATTTTTTATGATTTTATTTTTGTTCTTTTTTCTTTAGGCGGAAAAATTACTGGAAGTTCACATTCAATGCTGTGATTATTGATGGGGCTTTCTCCCTTTACTGGACGCACGTCTGATCTCAATGTGCTGACTTTAAATAATATTGTCACAGTGATATTTCGCTCTCACACTGGCTGTAAAGCCAACCGGGATCGTAGACTTGATAACCATTACCTCATCCAGATTATACTGAATCCTTGTCATATAATTTCTTTAACGCATCCTTTCTCATCATAATAATTCAGATTGGTTCCTGGAAAAGCCTCTATGAGTGCTAGTCGTATTTCCGGTTCGTCGCAAAACACTTCCATCCATATCGAAAAAAATCCATCTCCCAATGCCGTCATAATAATCTGATTTTTCATATCATTCTGATATTCTTTTGACAGGTCTTTCATATGATTCCAGTGTTCCAGCGAGTTTAATGCTTTTTGATAAGCTGTATTTCTTTGTCCAAATCGTCTATCTCTATCTTTTCCCATAGGAAGATTGCCTAAACCTACAAGGTTATATGTATTACGTGCTCTTTTCAGGTAATCCCCTGTTGAATCCAGTTTTATCAATAACTCTTCATTCACCTTTGGGATACCATTAATGTACGAATATGCGATAGCAGTATTATCTTCATCTGGCCACAAATAGTTTTTTTTATTTTCCGGCATTGTCTGTGCCTTTTTTCGTGTATTACAATATTTACATCCCAGGTTAAGATTATTCCAGTCTGTTAAATCTCCACCTTTGGATTTTGAAACCACATGTTCTACCTCAGGAACATGTGGTATAGAAAATTCACAATAAGAACAATACATTCCTATCCGTCTCTCTAAATATGGCAATGCGTCCTTATATTCATTTATTTTTTTATATGGAGACTCCCCCTTATTTATTGGTCTCATTCTTTTTCACTTTCCATTTCTGTTCCAGATACTGCTGATGTACCCACGCCATATAAGCAGGATTTTCGCTGTATTCAGCCTCCAGTTCCGCCAGTCTTTTTCCCAGCCTGTCTATGTCTTCCTGCGATTTTGCCTGTGTAAGTGCTTCAAAATACAGCTTTGAAGCTTCATATATTTTTCTCTTTTTTTCACTATATTGAGGTAACACAACCCCCATAATATCCTCCGAAATATCTTCAATACTCTCTCCTGAATATTCAGATTCCAGAGGCTGGTCTAATGTGATCAGCTCACCCTCTTCAAGTGATTGAATAATAAAAGGCGAATGTGTTGCACAGATAAACTGAATTTTAGGAAACAGTTGTTTTAAAATCCCAATAATTCTTTTCTGCCAGGTTGGATGCAAACTTAAATCAATTTCATCAATAAGAACAATACCCGGTGTTTCCTGTAAGGCTTTCTCCTTCAAATATGGATTTAATATACACATTCTTGCTGCAATATCCAAGATTATCTTGATAACGTTTCTATAACCGTCACTCAACATCTGAAATGGAAGAACGGTTCCTTCAGATGTTCTAAGTGCAATAATATCATCCTCATATTTTGTAGAAAATATAATTTTTTCACCTGATTTTAACTCATCTCTAAACGCCTCATTAACCGCCCACAAAATGACCTCATAAGCCGGGAAAATTTTTCCATCATTTTCTTCAACTGCAACAGCTTTAAGCGTATCTATATATCGAAATGCAATATCCAATCCATGCTGCGCATCAAGGCAGTGGCTATATGCGTCTGTTCTGCTCAATACGCCTGTCTTTACTGTTCTTTTATTTCCATCTTTCCAAAGTCGTGCTGAACTAAGGTATAATACCAGTGGCAGAATAACATCTTCATCAGAGTGATCTGCATTTGCGATTTTGCTTTCCCATTCAATTACAGTCTGCTGCATTGGATTTTTTCCACCAAACTTAGTTCTGCCATCCTGTTTCAAAAGAACACGCTGAAAACCAATAGACTCATAATCAATATTCCATGCAGCCTTACAACTAACCTTGCAAGGATACTGTGGGATTGCACCAGCAGTAAGAATTCTGCTATCATCTGAAATCTGAGTCTTTCGTCTTGCATCAGTTGATTTGATATTAAACACAAACCTGGAAGGTACATATGTCTTAAACGCTGCAAGATATGCCCCCAGCACGACATTAGCCGCTTCCAGTACTGTTGTTTTACCAGAGCCATTCTTTCCTGCAAAAACATTCATTCTTGAATTTAACACAAATTTCTTATCTTCAAACTGCCTGTAATTAAAAAGTTCTATTTCCTGGATATTAAATTCACACATACAATATGCCGCCTTCCTGAACACTAGTGAATCTGGAAATTTCAATAAATCCACTAATAAAAATCCGCTATACATTGTCTTTAGTATAACGGATTACTATGAAAAATACAATTTAAAGTTTTATTATAGAAATTTTAAAAGCAGAACTGAGAGACCAGTAGCAAACATTTAGGTTACTTGCCATCCTTCTTTTGGTTGTCAGGCATACTTCCTATTTACACACTACAGAAGAAAATGCAGGTTCTCTCCAGTTGATATATCTTCCCTGTATAACATGAATAGTTCCAACCAACTCCGAAGAGGTATGTAAAATCTCACCATAACGATAAATGCATATGTTGTCTTCCATCCAGACCACGATGTCGACCCTCTGGTTTTTCTCGTAGCCAGGAGTTGCATCCAGTTCTGCCTCCATCAGCTCCTGCGGGATATCCTTGAAACTGTCTTTCAGAAGCGTGTATATATCTGCAACGCTATTAATGTTGTTTTCTGAGATGATCTGTCGAATTTGTTCTTTTGCAACTGCCATAAAAAATACTCCTTTTCGATAAGAATTGTCATATCTGAATTCTTACCAAAAAGGAGTTATTTTTTACCAAAAACACAAACTATTTTACACTACCCTTACAGTTGACCACAATACTTCCCTGCCTTTTACATTATCCTCCCGCTGATGACATCTGAAATAATATTCTGCAGGATACCTCCTGCAAAAATACTTATATGTTTTCCAATTTTTTTCATAAATTCTGTCCTGTTTTCCAGATTTCCTGCCTGAACAATCCTACTTAATGAAGAATATTCCGGTGTACATGGCTCAAGTTCCTGTAAAGCACTTTCCGCTCTCTTTAAAACTTCTTCTATTTCCATATCTGTAAGTACTTCTGCTTTATCTGTCACTTCCAAATTTCTGGCTTTTATTTCCAAGTCACCGCCACTTCTTATTTTTACACCTGTCAGAACTTTTGCATCGTTATATACTTTTACACCATCAAGCTGAACTTTTATATTCATATTTGACTTCCTTCCTGATTATTATCTGTTATCTATCCTGACTAATTCCCATATCCGTCAGAATTTTAGCATTTCCGCTAATATCACAGTTACTAATACTTACAGTAATATTCTTATTTCCAATACTACCCGCTTTCATAACCTCTTCCAAGACATCCAACACTTTATTAAGAAATTCTTTATCATGAAACAGAATCGGAATTCTGGTTCCGGAGTTCATCGCCAACGTTAAGAGTATTTTGCTCTTTAAATCTTCTCTTTCACTGAACCAGGAAAATATCCATAAACATCCTGCTACAAGACAGCCCAAACCAGTAGCTACATTAAACTGCCATACAATAAGACCAAACAGTATCAGCACTACAGCCAATTTAGGAAACGCCGGTAACGCAAATTTTTCATTGGTCACATATGAAATGTTCTGAATCTTCATGACTGTACCATTCCATTTTATTATATCCCCTGTAATTTCAAAGCTCTTGGGATCAAGTGGTTTTGTATTGTCGTTCATAATATACTTCCTCCTGTAAAAAATACCTCTGTTGCCAGTTACTTTTAACAGCTGATCAGCTTGTTTATGATTTTATTTTACCTTGGAAATTTCCCAATGTCCATTTCTTTTACCATTACAAAATCCCCTGTTTTCTCAGCAGCAATTGATAATAAAATCATATATTTCTCCTTGTTCATACTCAAAATCCCATTTTTCATTTTTTATATCCCATTTTTTCGAAAGGACTGCCAGAAGGGCCTTACAGGCCCTATATTTGTTCAATTCATTGGCTTTTCTTGCTGCTTCACATGCTTTTTGTAATTCTTCTTTTGTATCTAAGCCTTTAATCGTCATAAAGCAACAGTTTAAATAATAATAGCCGGCTTTGTACTGCTCATCCAGAAAAGGGTGTGATTTTATCACAGAATCTGTCTTGTTTAATGATTCTTCCATTCCATTAATATATCCTTTATCAGATGGATCTTGCACATACATCAATAAATAGCATCTTACTGTGTATAACAGATAATCCACTGCAGCACGATAATATTTCCTGTCATCTGCCATTGCATAACCGCTTTGAAACATTTCAGCCATCCGGTCTAATGTATCACTTTTTAACCGAAAAACACACTTTAATTTCCAGCGTTTACACCAGGAAATTTCACGATCACTCAGCGTGCAATTTTCGAGCATTTCCTCCCATATTTTCTGAGCCTCCCTGATTTCACTTCTCACATTAAAAAGAACTACTGCTTTTCCATTTAAAAAGCGACTACAATCATATATATCAATATTTACATGTTTTTTCAAATATTCTTCCGCTTTCTTCAAATTTTCCTGAGCATAGTCCTTTTTATTTCTGGCAATGCATCTTCTCATAAGCATACCATAGGTTTCCAGAACCTGGATATGGTTCTGACAACGCTCTGCCACCTTTCGTCTTTCCTCATTTATATCATCTGCCAGATCCATTTTTTTGCTTCTCATGAAAAAAAAGTCTGCCAGATTGTTCCCAGTTAAGCTAAGATATTTACTGTCAAGCTGATTTGTATTGCAAAACTGCAGTACTTCTTCTAAAATCATCAGTTCACCACCACGATCCAGAAAAATCTTTTCTCCACTATACAATGCATCTACATCTAAAGTGTTGATTTTTTCCATATAAAAATCAACACTTTTGTCCATATATTTCTCATATTCTGATTCTTCCCAGCACTTAAAGCGAATTAATTGTTTTACAATCGGAAACAGCCGTACCCCTCTGAAATTTCCATTCTCTCCATTCTGTTGATTTCTTCCGCTTTCCATTACAAGCATATACTGATATGCCTGAGAAAGTGCTGTTCTCCATCTCTCATCGGTCATTTTATTCCCCAGTAGACATTTAAGCAGATCCAGACTGATATCCCCTGTAAAATAACTCGCACATCCAAGTAATATCTGTGTATCCGTGCTGACTTTATTCCAGGTATCTTCCATAAAATCTTTCCACATATCTTCGTACACCGACTCCAGTTCTGGATTCAAATACAACGGAAGCGCAAAAAACTTTTCCAGATTTCCTTCATATCTGAGAAGTTCTTTTTCAAATATAGCATTTCCTAACCTATACACAGCTAACGGAATTCCTCCTGTTTTCTCATTGATTCTGGAGATCAAAATGTCCTGACAATCCCGATTTCCATACAAAAGCTCTGGAACATATGTTTTTAGCAGTTCTTCTGTACATCTTTTCTGATTAACCAAATCATTAAAAACCACATAATCCATATTTTTCAGATATAAATTTTCACACGGCGTATGTGCAATCAAAATAACCTTACCATCTCCCCAAAAATTCATCTGGCTTAACGGAAATGTCTGAAGGCCAATATGTATGATTACATATTGCTGAGACCAGAGAGCAGCTTTTAAAGCCATACATGTCTTAATTTCTGTCATCTCTTTGTTATAAAAATCGAAAATCTGTGGAGTTTTTCCATAATCTTTTTCTTCAAAATATTTTATCACACTGGCTGTAATTCCACTTTTATAAGTACCTGCAAGATATAAAAAGCGCTTCTTACTTTTTTCTAAAAAAGTATCCAGTTTATTCTTCAAAACCTGCGGACATATAATATACCTGTTCTCATTATCTTTTTGTCTGTAATATTCCAGTCGATTCTTATTCTCCATGTGATTTTCTATTTCTACTTTATATTTGTAATATGTCCAACAACTATCTGTACAGACTTCAACAAATTCTTTTATTCTTTCAGCAGAAACCCTATGCTTCATTCCAGCTTCCACACATCCAAGCAGAAACTTTTCCGGTCTGCCCTCTATTTTTATTCCCTGACATCTTTTAACAATATCTTCTGAAAGATTAATATTTTCAGAAATCTCCTTATAGAGATCTCTTTTCTGAAATTTCTTCTCATGATTTCTTTTTCTGATTCTATTTTCCTCATCTATAATGAAGTCATAAAACATCTGTATCAGCAATGGTGGTTCTATATTTTTATTCCAGACTGACACTTCCTGCTGTTCATAATCTGTCCTTTCCATTCATTTATCCTCCCCATTGTAAAATCGTATTGTATTCTTATAAGTCTTTCTGCCTGATGATTATTATCTCACACGAACATTGATTTGTAAAAGCAATAATTTGTCATATTCTATTGAGTTTACATCTATGGCAATGACACAAAACTTAGCAGTTCTGGGACATGAGAGCAAATCTGATTAGTGACAAACTGAGGAATCAGCAACATTGTAGCAGAATAAAAAACGAAAAAACAGATACGGATGATTACCTACTTACTTTTATTTGGAGTGAGATTAGCACAGGTACCAGAAGAACTGAAGTGAAATGGTCCTGATTATTCCGGGGTTCTTTGAGCCACCTGTCCGGACTTTGAGAGCCACCATTCCGGAGAATGAGAGCCACACATTCCGGTAATTCAGAGCCACATTAGGCTCTATTACATAGATTTCCTTTATACTGTAAGAACACATCGTCAGATGTGAATACAGCTAAAGGAGGTCACCATTATGACCAAATATCGAGAAATCCTTCGCCTGAAAAGCTTAGGATTTAGTGAACGGAACATCGCACACAGCTGCGGCGTATCCCGTAACACAGTTGCCAAGGTCGTAAAACGGGCTGCGGAAATAAATCTTTCCTGGCCACTGGATCATGACATGACCGACAGCGCACTTGAGGAAATGCTTTTTCCCAAGGTAAAATCAGCAACCAATAGAAGGATGCCTGATTATGACTACATCCGCAGGGAGCTCCTGCGTAATGGAGTCAACAAGAAACTCCTATGGGTAGAATACTGTGAGGAATGCCGTATGAATGGCGAAGAACCCCTCATGTATTCCCAGTTCTGCTACTACATTCAGAAGGATGAAGAAAAACGCAGGGCAACCATGCACATCCCACGGAAACCGGGTGAGCAGATTGAAATAGATTGGGCCGGTGATCCGGCACAGCTTATCGATCCAGACACCGGTGAGATCACGGAGGCATGGATATTTGTAGGAGTCCTTACTTACAGCCAGTATGCCTTTGTAAAGGCATACCTGAACCAGAAGACAGACAACTGGATCAAAGCGCATATCCAGATGTTTGAATTCTTCGGCGGCGTTACACCGATGCTTATTCCTGATAACTGTTCTACGGCAGTGGATCATTCAAAAAGCGACTGGTATACGACCGCACTGAATGCTACTTATCATGAGATGGCAGAACATTATAATGTCGCCATCATTCCGGCAAGAGTCCGGAAACCCAAGGATAAACCAAATGCAGAAGGTTCCGTTGGTAATATCTCCACATGGATCACAGCGGCCCTCCGCAATGAGCAGTTTTTCTCTCTCGCAGAATTAAATGCTGCGATCCGGGAAAAGCTGGATGCCTACAATGCAAGAAAGTTCCAAAAGAAAGAATGCAGCAGGCTTAGTTTATTTCTTGGGGAAGAAAAGCCATTGCTGGCACCGCTGCCTGCTACACCTTTCGAACTGGCTGAGTGGAAACAAGCCACTGTCCAGTTCAACTATCACATCGCAGTAGACAAGATGTACTACTCCGTGCCTTATCAGTATATCAAAGATAAGGTCGATGTGCGCATAACAGATACAACGATTGAAATATTTTATCATCACAGCCGGATTGCCTCACACCGCCGTCTCCATGGCAGGAGCGGCCAGTATTCTACGGTAACGGAACATATGCCGCCGGATCATCAAAAGTATCTGGAATGGAACGGCGACCGTTTCCGCAGGTGGGCAGATTCGATTGGGATCAACACAAGGAAAGCAGTTGATGCAATCCTGACCTCCGGCAGGGTGGAACAACAGGCCTACAGAAGCTGTATGGGACTGTTGAAACTGGCTGAGAAGCATTCTCCCTCAAAACTGGAAGAAGCTTGTAAAAGGGCACTTCTTTATTCCAGGACACCCAGCTATAAAAGTATTAAAAATCTATTAGCTGCCATGAAAGAGAATCCCGAATCCGCATCTCAGGATTCGGATCAACTTTCATCAGGATCACAGGCACATGGCATTACCAGAGGTGCCAGATACTACGGAGGTAAAAAATCATGATCAATCAAAGTACCATAGATAAACTAATTGAAATGCGGCTGTCATCTATGGCAGATGCATTCCGGATCCAGATGAATGATCCCTCTATGAAAGAAGTCCCTTTTGAAGACCGCTTCGGAATGCTTGTTGATGTTGAATATACAAACCGTAAAAACAACCGGTTAAAAAGGCTGATCCGTAAAGCAGAACTGGAACAGCCAGACGCAAGCATTGCAGCAATCGATTATCAGTCTGGCCGGAAACTGAATAAAGCTTTAATCAGCCGTCTGGCAACCTGCGAATACATTACGGAATACCGTAACATCTTTATTACCGGCGCTACAGGGAGCGGCAAAACATATATGGCATGCGCCTTTGGTATGGAGGCCTGCAAACATTATTACACCGTGAAGTATGTCCGGCTTCCAGACCTGTTACTTGATCTCCAGGCAGCCAGAGATTCCGGTGCTTTTGCCAGTGTACTAAAGAAATACACCAAGCCAGTCCTGCTGATCATTGATGAATGGCTCCTGCTCAAACTGACCGAGTCCGAAGCCAGAAACCTTTTCGAGCTGATCCACAAACGCAGGAAGAAGTCATCGACCATCTTCTGCTCCCAGTTCCGGGAAAGCGAGTGGTACCAGCAGATCTGCAGCGGTGAGAGTACTCTTGCAGATGCCATCATGGATCGTATTTCTTACGATTCATATAAAATCAACATTGAGAGCATCGATCCATCGAAAGACCTTTCCATGAGAGAGGTATATGGCTTGGATCCTGCTCAGGCCGAGTAACTATAAACAGGTGGCTCCGTTAGTCCGGACAGGTGACTCACGCCACACCGGACTGGCGGCTCTGCCGCACCGTAATATTCAGAACGCCGCCCACGATCTACGTATCAAACAGTTTTGCAAAATGAATGTGCTATATCAAAAACACTTTGTAATCCATGAGGTATATTGCCAGTAAGGATGTATTGTAAATAATTCAAATCATGGTCGTGTTTTGGAAAAACGAAAATATGCAGGTTTGATTTTCTCCATTTTTTAAAATCACCACGAATTTTATCAATGTCAGCAATAGGGATATTTGCGTCATCTTCACCTTGAAAAATATATATGGGGACATTCAGCGAACGCATGATGGTTGCAATATCAGGCAATGCAAAATGTTCTTTACACCATTTTGCTGTTATTTGAACAGAATAATTATTCCTCAACCATTCATCATCGTTATCCTCTATATCTTGAAACACTTGCTTTTTATAATCTGCTAATTGTAATGCAAAATCATTTTGTGTGAGTTTTCCATCTTTATCTATGTCCAAATCTTCAAATTCAACATCTGGGAACAAAGAAGAACGGATATCTAGTTTATCAAGGACAAAATCTGTTTTTTCTATGAACCCCCTTTCCCTGCAATCAAAATGCTTACCATATTAACCATAGAACTGCTACCACTTAGCTGCCAATCCAGGGTATCTCTCATATTTTCATAAAAGAAACTTAAAAGCAGCAACCCATCCACATCATCACACTGTGCCATTGCATAAGGAATAAGGGTCGCCCCCTCACTAATTCCCATAAGCAATATTTTAGAATTTTTAAATTGCGGTAACTTCTTTATATAATCTTTTACCGTTATAATATCTTGAATAGATGTTGAAGGACAATAATTTGCATATTCCTCAATATTTACAGACACAAAATCCGGAGGAACATCTGATATTCTGCACCCTCTCGTGTTCCAACGGCAAAAAGCAATATTCCGTTTACCAAATTCATCAACAAACAAATCAAAATAATTGAATTCTTTTCCTGCAATCTCTCTGTGATTATCGTAGGTATTAGCACCGCTGCCATGACAAAAAATAATAACACTTTCACTATTTACTGGATAATCTATTTTAACATCAAGACTGTAGTTGTCATGTGTCTGCACTTGGACTATTTTTGTTTGTTTCACAAATTTCACGCTCCTGGAAATTCTGGTTTTATATGGCTATTATTCTGACGCAATCCTTTCATTCCCTGAATCTGTACTTCCCTTTGCCGTGTCCGGATACCGGCTCAATGACTCTGCGCTCTGTCAATTCCTTCAAAAATTCCGATGCTCTGGACGGCTTAATATCAATTACCTCCATCACATCTGCTCGTCCGAAAATCGCCTGACCAGGAAACGCCTCGCGAAGCTTGCGAATGTGACTTGCCGTTTTCGGTTGGAACGTTTTCTCAATGTCCGGTTTTGCATCTTCAATGTCCACTTTTTGTTTCATTTATTAATTCTCATATCGTTCACTCAAGTACTTTCCAATAGCCAGTCTTTTTAGATCCAACCCTTTCCACATATCGATTCTCTTTCAGGAATGTAAGATTGTTTTCCACTGCTGTTTCACTGATTCCCAATATTTGATGCAGTTCACTGGTAGTAATATTCGGATTATCTCTCATTTCCGTGATAATTCTTTGCCTTCTTGCATTTAATCCTTTTTTATTCCCCACCTTATTCCCAACTTTATTCCCAACCTTTTTTATACGATGTAGCGGGATCGTGACAACAATCGAATTTTTTCTGAAAGTAAATGCTTCCCTTCCATAAGTCTCAATGATTTTAGGCACGCCGCGGCCTGATTTTTCACTGATATGCAGCTGCAAAAAGATTTCTGATAGCTTTTCATTTACCGGAACCGATTCTCCCAGAAAAAATCCCTCCATTGTCTGTGCCGGCGGCAGTGTCCCTCTGGATAAAATTTCTATCCTGTCTGAAAACACAGAAATCATTGGCTCATTTCCGCTTACCCACAGATTATGCAAAACTGCATTTATAATTGCTTCTCTAAAGGCTTTGTTATCAAACAACGGTGTTTCTGGACGTTCCACTACCCGCTCACTTTCATCTGTCTGGATCAGATTCAATACATCTGCATACCTTAAAACTTCATCCAACGTATAGAGCAGACAGTTATTGCCAAATTCTCTTACAGAGAATAAATTAGAGCCTTTCGTTTCTCCTTCAAAAATCGAAACTCTTAGTGGAAAATGCGAATTATCCGAAAGGAGCTGTGCCAACAGATTATATTCTCCGTTTTTATTTCTCAAGCCAAGATTTTTCTCGAAAGTTTTTTCATTTAAAACAATCCCTTTTGAGCCATAATACCCAAACAGTTTAGAAAACGTCAGTTCCTGATATTTTGCCGCCAGAGTTTCAATGGTCTCCACTCTTCCATCCAAAATTTTAAACAGCTGGATCTCCCTTTTCGGATAATCCTTTAAATTGGCTTTGGACGAACCAATGCGGATGTATCGCTTTTCCTTAAAAGCAGTCGGGATCTCTTCTGCTGCAGGAATGACCAGAACAACAACTCTTTTATCATCTATAACTGCTTCGTCGAACGAAAAATTGATACTCGGAGATAAATTTCTCGCCAAAAAGTTCTGATAGGGTTCTTTATTGTAGTCCCCATATTGATTGAATGTTGTACCTACAACCTCATGGGTTTCATCATTTACGCCCCACACAAAATAGGCTTGAGCCTTATAATGAAATGCTGCCGCATTTGAAAGTGCCGAAACATATTCACCCAGCACCTCCGGCTGAAACCAGTTTTCTTTAAATTCAAACCATTCTTGTTCGTCATTATATGCACATAAATCCAAGACTAATTTTTCGATATTCATCATTCTTCATCCTTTTCCCAACTTTTATTCCCAACATTAATACTATAACACATTGGGAATAAAGTTGGGAATATTTTATGCATTTAGCAAAAAATTATTCCTAAAACTTATCAAAATCCTCCGGCGTGGCCACCACCGCATATTTATGCTCATCGTTCCGGCTCTCCACATACATGTCGTTCACCATGGTGCTGTCCCCGGTACGGACCTTCACGTACCCATTTGCCAGAGGCGCTGCCGTAATAGCCAGCGTTTCCGTCTGTACCTCGATCTCCTCCTCATTGGTTGCGGACTCGATGTTGGCCCTGGCCGCCAAGCAGTTATACAGCACATGGCGGATTTTCTTCACCTCCCCGTCATCATCCACTGTAATCAATGCGTAATGCACATTGCAGATATTAAATTTTACCTTATTTTTCTTCGCAAACATATCCTGCTCCCTCCATTCCCTTATCCGTCCTGCCCTGCGCTTTCCTCACCTGTCGGCATCTCAAACACTTACAACCTTTTACTGTCGATCCATGTTTCTGTTTTCAGAACTTTTTTTCAAAAGTTTTCGCATATGGCAGAATCGCTTCCTTTCGTAAAGAAAAATCCGGCCATCGCACCGTCCGGAAATTTTTTGTCCAAAAATCGGAAAACCCGTTCATCTCATACCTAGATCTCCGAAAGATGCAGATATCGACCAGCCCTAAAAATTTTTTCAGGAGAATTCGGAAAACGGCACTTTCTCATACCTAGACCACCAGAACAGAAGAACGGAGGTGCAACGATGGAAGACAGAACGATTGCATAAGCCGCCCCGGTAACAATTACCGAGGCGGCAAACAGACAAAGAGGTGAACCTTGATAGATGAATATTAAAAATAAGGAGAATGACAACATGAGCAAAATGAGCGAATTGTCACAGGTCCTGGATGATCTTATCTCCTGCGGAGAACAGCTGATCCAGACCGCAAATGCCATTAAAGAATGCTTCACAGAGACGGCAGAATCCACGGAAGAGTTTAAAAAGGAAGCTAAAGCTCCCGAACCGGAAGTGCGTTCCTACTCCAAGGAGGAGGTCAGAGCCCTCCTTGCTGCCAAAGCAAAGGAAGCCGGCGGACAGCTCAAGGCACAGGTGAAGGCCATTGTAAAGAAATACGGAAACGGCGGCAGCCTGACAGACGTTCCTGCAGAAAGCTATCCAGCTCTCGTTTCGGAAGTGGAGGGACTGAAAGATGCCTAGACACGCATATCTCTCTGCATCAGCTTCCCACCGATGGCTCTCATGCCCACCCTCAGCAGAGCTCTGTGCAGAGATCAAGGAGGAAGCTTCTCCCTACGTCCAGCAGGGTACCGACGCCCATGAGCTGTGTGAATACAAAGTGCTTCGGGCATTAGGCGAAGCGGTTAAGGATCCCACAGAAAATCTGGATTTCTTTGACACGGAAATGGCAGATGCGACTGATGAATATTGCTCCTTTGTAATGGAGCAGTACGAAAAAGCCCGGCAGCACTGCAAGGATCCGCTGATCCTTGTTGAACAGAGGCTGGATTTCTCCAAATGGGTACCGGACGGCTTCGGCACCGGCGACTGTCTCATCATATCGGACAAGATCCTTCAGATTATTGATTTCAAATATGGTCTTGGGATTTTGGTCGAAGCGGAAAATAACCCGCAGATGATGTGCTACGCTCTGGGAGCCCTGGATACCTACGATGGGATCTATGATGTGGAATCCGTAACCATGACCATCTTCCAGCCGCGTCGGAACAATATCAGCACCTTCACCATCAGCAAAGAGGAACTACTTGCATGGGCTGAGAATTTTCTTAAGCCTACTGCCAAACTCGCATACAACGGCGAAGGCGAATTCCATGCCGGCGAACACTGCCAGTTCTGCAAGGTCAAGGCGACCTGCCGCAAACGGGCCGAGTATAACATGAAGCTTGCTTCATACGACTTTGAACAGCCCGCCACTCTGGATGATGCTGAGATTGCAGCTATCCTTCCCCGGATCGATGATCTGATAGCATGGGCCGGAGACATTAAGGAATATGCTCTCCAGCAGGCAATGAGCGGAACCGAATATCCCGGATTCAAGGTTGTGGAAGGCAGATCGATCAGAAAATACACCGACGAAACTACGGTTGCTTCTGTCGTTACAGAAGCCGGATACGACCCTTATGAGAAAAAGATACTCGGAATCACAGCGATGACTTCCATTCTGGGGAAAAAGAAATTTAAAGAGCTTCTGGCCGACTTTATCACAAAGCCGCCGGGAAAACCGACACTTGTGCCGGATACAGATAAGAGGCCGGCAATGAACACAGCCAAAAATGATTTTAGTGAAGAATAAGGAGGACAATATTATGCCTAAGTTTATGAACGCAACAAAAGTTATCACAGGAGTCAACACCAGATGGAGCTACGCAAATGTCTGGGATCCGAAGAGCATCAACGGCGGAGCGCCGAAGTACAGCGTTTCCCTCATCGTCCCAAAGTCCGACACGGCGACTGTCAACAAGATCAAGGCCGCCATCCAGGCTGCCTATGAGGAAGGCCAGAGCAAGCTGAAGGGTAACGGCAAATCCGTTCCTGCTCTCTCTGCCATCAAGACCCCTCTCCGTGACGGCGATCTGGAGCGTCCCGATGACGAAGCCTACAAGAACAGCTACTTCATCAACGCCAACAGTTCCACTGCTCCCGGTATCGTAGATGCGGACAGACAGCCGATCCTGGAGCGCTCGGAAGTGTACTCCGGCGTATATGGCAGAGCAAGCATTAACCTCTACGCTTTCAACAGCAACGGCAACAAGGGCATCGCCTGCGGTCTGAACAATCTGCAGAAAATCCGTGACGGCGAGCCACTCGAAGGCAAGCCCAGGGCTGAGGACGACTTCGCAACTGCGGACGATGAGGATGATTTCCTCGATTAAACAGACAATCAGGCAGGCGGCAGCCCTGTAAGCTGCTGCCTGCGGCACTCAATGAAAAGAGGTGAAATCAATGACAATATCAGCATTTATACTTGCAGTCTTTTGTGTCATCGGCATCATTGTATCCATGAACTTCATCATGGATGTTATCATTAAAGTCGCGGTCTCTTCCAGTGAACGAAAAAAGAAACGTCAGGAATCCCTGGATAAGATCAGCGAAAAGCTTGATGAGATCAGTAAGAATTTGAACAAATAAACCTGCAGGGTGGCAGCACTGCTGCCGCCCTCTTTTTTAAGGAGGACATTCATGAATATCGATCATATCACGGACATCACCATCCATTTCAACGATCCAGAATGGATCCTGGAGCATATCACCATTGGTCTGCAGATCTGCTCAGACGACGACATTATAAAGAGCCCCTGCGATCTGGACGGTATCGGACAGTACCTGTTCCTGAAAGGAAAGCTCTCAGATACCAGCTACTCTGTCAAAATCACACTGAATATTCTATCTCACGCCGGCATTGATGAAAGCCGTGCCTGGGAAAAAGCAATAGAGAATCTCTGTGCAGATACGCAAATCACAAGCCTTACAAAACTTCTGTCGGACATGTCGGGAATTCCAATAGACGCCCCTGCGAAGCCAGACATCAACCTCCATGTGATTACGAATTTTGAAAAATATAAGGGAGCCGCTGCTGTCATGAACCGAAAGGCCCTTCGCAGCTTTGCCCGCGAGCATCATACAAACATGCTGTTTGTTCTTCCCTCTTCGGTGCATGAAATGATGATTTCTCCATTCACAGAGAAAACAACGGCAGTTGAACTTTCTGCAATTGTCAAGGAAGTCAATGAAACTCAGGTCGCCCCGGAAGAAAGACTGACAGACAGAGCATATATCCTCTGTCTGTAGAGAAAGGAAACACTATGAAAGAAATGTCCATCGATTTGGAAACCTTCAGCGATATCGACATCTCCAAAAGCGGCGTCTATAAATATGCTGAGTCAGATCGTTTCGAAATACTGCTCTTCGGAGTTTCCATAGACGGCGAACCCGTCCAGGTGTACGATCTCGCCTGTGGAGACCAGATACCGGAAGAAATCCTCTCCGCCCTAGCAGATGAATCCGTGACCAAGTGGGCCTTCAATGCATCCTTTGAGCGAATCTGTCTTTCCAATTGGCTCAGACGTAGCCATCCGGAATACTTTCTCGGATACAGCATACAGGAAGATCCAGCAGACCAGTATCTGAATCCGGAATCCTGGAAATGTACCATGATCTGGTCTGCCTATATGGGACTTCCGCTGTCTCTGGAAGGCGTCGGGGCTGTCCTAAGGCTCCAGAACCAGAAGCTGAAGGAAGGGAAAGACCTGATCCGCTACTTCTACACTCCCTGTAAACCCACCAAAGCAAACGGCGGACGAACCAGGAACCTGCCTCAGCATGACAGCGAAAAATGGATGCGTTTTAAGAAATATAATCTCCGTGACGTGGAAGTAGAAATGGCCATAAAAAAACGCCTTTCCAAATATCCTGTTCCGGACTTCATCTGGGATGAATATCATCTCGATCAGGAAATCAATAACAGAGGCATTGCCCTGGATATGAATGTTGTAAGAAATGCAATCTCCTTTGACGGCCGTTCCAAAGAAACGCTCACTGCTTCAATGCAGGCAATTACAGGGCTCGAAAATCCAAACAGCGTCCAGCAAATGAAACAATGGCTCGCCGATCACGGCGTGGAAGCAGAATGCCGATCACGGCGTGGAAGCAGAATGCCTTGACAAAAAAGCCGTCAAAGAATTGATCCGTAATTCGGATAACCAGACAGTACAGACTGCTCTCATGCTCCGACAGCAGCTTGCAAAATCCTCCGTGAAGAAATATCAGGCAATGCAGAACGCAGTCTGCAGAGACGGCAGAGCTCACGGCATGTTCCAGTTTTACGGTGCCAACCGTTCCGGCAGATGGGCCGGCCGACTGATCCAGCTACAGAACCTCCCCCAGAACCATCTCCCGGATCTGGAACAGGCTCGGCAGTATGTCATGGACGGAGATTATGAAATGCTGGAGCTTCTCTACGACTCCGTACCGGCAGTTCTGTCCGAACTAATCCGCACTGCCTTTATACCACGCCCCGGATACAAGTTCATTGTCAGCGACTTCTCCGCCATTGAAGCCAGAGTACTTGCACACCTCGCAGGGGAGACCTGGCGCTCCAGGGTATTTGCAGAGGGAAAGGATATCTATTGTGCTTCTGCCAGCCAGATGTTCGGCGTGCCTGTTGAAAAGCACGGCATTAACAGCCACCTTCGCCAGAAGGGAAAGATCGCAGAACTCGCCCTCGGATACGGCGGATCCATCGGCGCCTTAAAGTCAATGGGAGCTCTCGAAATGGGCCTGTCTGAAGAAGAACTCCAGCCACTGGTAAACTCCTGGCGTGCCTCTAATCCCATGATCACTGCATTCTGGTGGGATGTAGACCGTGCCGTCAAAACTGCGATCACACAACGCATTCCAACGGAAGTCCGCAGCATCCGCTTCTTTTATAAGAGCGGAATGCTCTTCATCCAGCTTCCTTCCGGCCGGCGGCTGTCCTATGTCAAGCCCCGGATCGGGATCAATCAATTCGGCGGGGAATCTGTCACCTATGAAGGCGTAGGTGCCACAAAGAAATGGGAACGCATCGAATCCTACGGGCCGAAATTCGTGGAAAATATCGTCCAAGCTATCAGCCGGGACATCCTCTGCAACGCCATGAAAACTCTCCGGCACTGCTTCATCGTCGGACACGTCCACGATGAGCTAATCATTGAATGCAGCCCTGGCGTTGACCTGAAAGCTGTCTGCAAACAGATGGGCCGATCCCCGGAATGGATGCCTGATATCCTGCTTCGGGCGGATGGATATGAAACACAATTTTATAAAAAAGATTGACATGAAAATAGCGGCTCCCGGATCATCACCGGAGGGCCGCTATATCATAAAGATTTTTAATTCATTGATGATACAACCCGTAAGAGCGTTTGGACATCCTCTTCCAGATTTAAACTGTGCATCTTTCTATGACAGTTAGGGCACAATGCTACAACATTATCGACGGAATCTGATCCACCATCTGCTAACCAAATAACATGATGCGATTCAAGATACGGATTACCATATTGATCAATGAATGGTGCCAAAGATCCACAAAGCTGACACCTTCCACTCGCGCGTCTTTTAGCATATTCGCTCACATATCAATCTCGTATAAACGAATTACCTATGGTCTGATATCTCAAAGCCTCAGCTGAAGAATGGCGAAAAGCTTTTCTTCTAATTTCTTCATCAGAACAAGTAGGATCAAACTCATCTTGCGAACTATCACAGTAGATGACAATCATATGATCCCCATTAGGTCGATACCGATATTTGTCTTCTAAAAACCGAAAACGAATTGACATTGGATAATCGAATTTATCAATCAATGCCCGGAAGCTGTCACATATAGAGTTCTCATTTCCATATGGCATTGCTGTGCAGATAACGCTCCCATTCCTTAATTTCCACATTGCACCATGATCCAATAAGGAAGTATAAAAATCATGCATGTCCGTCGAGTGTTCATCGCTTTCTGCATTATATCCTTTTCTGTATCCACGCGCTCTGGCAGACGATCCTTCTTCTAAAAGTCTTCTAAAGTATGTGGCGCTGATCATTGTCGGTTCTGACCAATGTACACCAACAATATTAAACTCTTCAACAAAACTGTAGAATTCATCTTCGGCATCAACATACTCAAACGCCCGCCTTGCATGAGTCTTTGGAATATATTCAAATTTCATATCGTTACTCCATCAAATTAATAGCTTCCTGTATTTTCAAACCTGAAAACTTTGAGTATTGTTCTATATTGGTCATAATTGTATTGGTCTTTGTATAGTCCCCAACACCTACTGCCACGACCATTTTTGCTTTAATTGTCTTCTTTTTTCACCTACATTAACACGGTACATATCCAATTTTATTGACGCCAATCACGCCCCTACGAAGAACAGTAATATCTATGGTCTCATATTCAGACGTTTCAACACCTGCGCCCATTATCTGAGTTCGTGGAACATCTATTCTTTCAACTTGCGTTCTCGGAACCGATATAGTTTCAACTCCTATCTCATGCAATACCTCTTCCGGAAGTTCATAATTCTGCTCTACCAATCCGAAACAGGTGAATCCTGTATCCACGCAAAAGGAAATCAATTTCTTCTTTCCGATGTTGTACACTACAGCTACAGAGCATCCCAAAAGACTTCCTATCGCAAATCCGATTCCCGGAAGTTCAGGGAACAGAGCTTGCGCAATAGCGCCACCAATTTTCATGCTAACCAAATACCCAGAAGAGACAACCACCGTATCAACGAAATGCATCCCCATTTCTTTCGATGACATCTTTCCCGCAGCGACCAGAATGCTGTCTTTTATCGTGCCGAAAACAACCGTTACTGCCACACCTACAATAGACGGATTCACTTGCTTCAATGCTTCTCCAAGCACCCCATTTTGAATAGCCATCTCTACGCCGTATGCAATCGAACCTTTCAGGAACGCTTCACCACTTATAGAAATAACCTTCTTTCCTGACTTTTTCAGCCCATTAAGGTCAATTTCACCATGTTTTATCAAATAATCTATGGCCTTGTATAATTCCGGAACAATTTGAGTGATTGCAGTAATTGCAGCAGCTGTTAAGCCCGCCTTCATTGCCTGATCAACATATTTGATTCGCACTTCATCAATCAGCGGATCTTTGGAAAAGCCATGCTTCTCAGGATCAAATCCACCCTTCTTGGCCTCTCTCGCAATCTGCTTTGACTCGTTTATAGATAATTCTTTCGACTCCACGCCCTCGCCATCAGATATTTTTCCTACAAGGTGCTCTTCTGTATCCATGTGCGCATTTGAAATACCTGGTCTGTTTGCAATATCTTTAAGCCCCCTCCTATGTGCCCATGCTTTTGCTTCATCGACCTGCTCTGCCGCAATCAGACGCTCTTGCCCCTGATACTTAGGAACCCTCGTGTCTGCATTAAGAGCTGCCTGCATATTCTCGGCATCCTTAGCTGTATTGGAATACTTTAAACTGTATTCCTTACCAAAATTTGTTTCAACATCGACACTTGCATATCCATTATCCTGCAATGTCCAGGCACGGTGTTCAGATCCCTGTCTAATGGCATCAATATTAAAGGTTCCTGCATGCATCTCCTCCGCAACAAAACCCTTAAATCGCTCAACATCCATATTAATTTGAGGGTGTTCATTTATATTTCTTGCCAGCTGGTCTATAGCATCATTTATCTGCTGAATATGAGCATTCTGCGCCTGTATTGATTCGTTCTGAATAGTGTTTTCAATAAAATCAGAGAATGCTCTGTGACTACCCACATCAGCACCAAGCATCCGAGCCATAAATTCCCAGCCTTGTTGTATTTCAGTCTTTGCTTGCATAGGCAATTACCTCACCGATTCATAAACTCTTCAAGACCATTATTATAAAGATGTATCACACCATAGAAGAGCATCTGCCTTTTCATAAGACTTTTGTTACGGAATAATTCCTCAGATCTCATTGCCACCCGGTTTCCAACTTTTCCTATGGCCTCTGCGCCAGATTCTATAGCCCTCTGTGCTGCCTTAATGAATTTCGGAGTTTTCGACTTGATCACCTTACCATCCTCTGCCGAAACTTCAACTTCTTGATTTTCCGCATCTTCTAACTCTGGATTCATTCCCGTTGAAACCACATTTTCTTTCATTGTTTTTAAGAAAGCTGGCACAGGAAGCTCCGACAATTTATTCAGAAAATCATCATACGCCTTCCGATCAGTAAGAACTTTTGGATCAGCAAACAAAACAGCCTGATTGCCAGCCCATCCATACTTCACTCCGCAATCATCAAACTTCTCATCGACGACAGGAATCAGCTTATCAGTCCCTTTTATATCACCAAGGAACAGAATCTTCCCCTGGATGTTTCCAGCTTTTTTGTTTCCCAGCCAAACCTTCTCCGTCCAGGAAACAATATTGATAGAATCATCTCGTGTTCCGACAACGCTCTCATCGTTATCATCGTGAGTTTCCACCATTTTCTTTAATTGGTTCATCAGCAACTCATCCTTATAAACGACAATGAGTGTTTTCTTCGTCTCAAACATTGCTATTATCCCCTTCAGTTGTTTTAGTGGAATCTTGAAAAATCTGCCGCAAGATATTTCTCAAATTGCTTTTTGCAGTATTCCTTCTTAATACCGGTCTTTTTATCCGTTCGATTACCATTGAACCAGATGCCGCGCTTACCTTTATTCTTACCCGTCCTGTTAGTGACACATTCATTCAGGAACTCTTCCGATGACATGATCCACATCATGTCCAGCCGCTCTGAATAAAGCACAAAATAAAAATTCTCTGTCAGCTCGTGCGTGATTGCAGAAAACAGAGCAGCATCGCCATCCGTCACCTCATTGGATCTTGCTTTTATCTGAACCTCAATAAACGTGCCGTCTTCCTTCTTGATGACGCAATCAACGCCATGATCATCCACAAGTGGCATATAGACATCAAGGCCTTCCATAAGCATCTTTCCGACCAAATTATATTCCATTCGTTTGCCAAATCCGGCAGAATGTCTGAATGAAATCCCCATAAACTTCGCTCCTTACGCCGCCTGCTTATAGTGCGTATAAATATGTTCGTATATAGCCTTCCGGTATGCTTCCAGCCGATCAAACATGCTGTCCGGAATCTCTTCATAAAGCACATTTCTGATCAGAACATCAACCGCTGCCCTGGTCTCCTGCTTATCCGTCCAGTGATCCATACCGGCGATTCTCTCTTTTATTTTCTGAAGCAGGTCTTTGGACATCTTCTTGATCTTATCTATATCGCTCTTCGACAGATTCTCTGAGAAAAGCAGATCATAAATCGACAGCTCTTCATCACTGGAGAACCCTTCACGTGCATATCGCTGCTCTTCCTCTGACATACTCTTTGCCAGATCCATGAGCTCCATAAAGGTCTTCTCTATGGTCGTCCGATCCTGCTCCGCATTATAGGTTTCGATGATTCCCATATAGCGGACATAATAATCAACGCGTGACGGATTTACAGCCATCATCTTTGATAAGCGCTCCTGCACCAGATCATTCAGGTCTTTGATCATCAGATTCTTTCTCTTCACCTTTGCAAACTCTGCTGCCAGCAGATCAAAGTCAATCTGACTAATATCAAAGCGGCGGGATTCCACCAGACCTTCGCCTTCCTGATGCTCAATCTCCACATTTTCATTGATGATATGGTTGATCTCCACCATCAGATCCGTCGTATCAATATGTTTGCGTTTTTTCTGCATCTCCCGAAAAATAGCGCAGATAGCATCCGTCTGTTCACGGACATCCTGCGTAATATCATTACGATCAAGATACTTAACAAGTCTGCTAATCTCATTTGCGTATGTATCAAATGATTTCTTAGTCTCCGGATCAGAGCACATTGCTTCCGCTCCGTCCTTAAGCAGAGCCATTTTCTTAAAATTCTCAGCCTTGATCAGCGCATCCAGGTCAAAATCATGCTCTGCCAGCAGCTGCTTTGCATCTGCGGCAGCTCTTATGATTTGCTGAATCAGTTCTTCTTTATTGACGGTCGGATCGATTGCATTCCGTCCGTTCTTATTTGCAGTATAGTCATTCAGTGCCTTCTTCAAGGCTCCGACAATACCTATATAGTCGATAATGAGGCCGTTGCTCTTGCCGGCGGCGACACGATTCGCTCTGGCGATCGTCTGCATCAGCGTATGTGCTTTCAGCGGCTTATCCAGATACAGACAAGACAACGACTTAACATCGAAACCGGTCAGCCACATCGCGCAAACGAAAACAACACGGAAATTGCTGTCGGAATCCTTGAATTCCTTATCCAGTTCCCGCTTCTCCATCTTTGTCCTGTGCGACAGAATATCCAGATCCCACTTCTTAAAGGTCTGAATCTCATTCTGCTCCTGGCTGATGACCACGCACATTTCGGTGTCTTTCATCCATTTCAGCTTCCTGGACAGTTCCATCTGCTCCTGATCAGAAACAGTAGTTGCAATCTTCTGTTCAAGCGCTTTGATTTCCTCCTGCCAGTACTCCTGAACGAAGTTATACATACGGACACAAGTGACCTTATTCAAGCAGACAAACATTGCCTTACCTGTAGTCCAAAGATCACTGTAATGCCCGACAAAATCCTTTGCTATAGCACGTAGACGTGGCTCTGCAGTCAGAAGATGCACTTCCTTCTCAAACTCATGCATCACCTTCTCTGCCTGATCCGGATTCAGATCCGCTTCTTCAATAGCATCCAGGATCTTATCCGTGATATCCGGATTCTTGATCTCCTTTATCTTATCGCCACGGTTTTCGTAATAAAGCGGAACCGTAGCCTTATCTTCTACAGCACGCTTAAAGTCGTATACGGAAATATAGCCACCGAATGTCCTAGCAGTAATCTCATTGGAGGATAACAGCGGTGTTCCGGTAAATCCGATGCGGGATGCCGTAGGAAGTAACTTCTCAATATTATCAGCGAACACACCATACTGGCTGCGGTGAGCTTCATCAGAAATGATGAGGATATCATGATCGGGGTAGATCGGCGTCTCATCCGGCTTATTAAACTTCTGGATCAGTGTGAATATAAAGCTCGGATTACCTTTCAGTTTATTGACCAGATCCGTTCCGCTTGTTGCCATAAATTTCTTGCCTTCAGTCTTACCAAGAAGGCCGCAAGCCTCAAAAGTACCGCAGATCTGTTTGTTCAGCTCATCACGGTCTGTCAATACAACAATCGTCGGAGATCCGGGGAATTTCCTGCGGATCTTCTGTGACAGGAACAGCATTGAATAGCTCTTGCCCGATCCCTGCGTGTGCCAGAAAACACCCAACTTTCCTTCACGAAGCTGGCGTTCTCCATATGCCTTCACTGCTTCATTTACTCCCAGATACTGATGGTTCCTTGCCAGAATCTTTACAGTCTTTCCATCGGAATGATCATAAAGAATAAAATTCTCATACAGATCAAGGAAATTCTCCTTCTTGCAAATACCACGGAGCATGGTTTCCAGCGCCACACTACCTTCATCGTCCTCGGACAGACGCTTCCACTCATGGAAGAATTCATATTTGCTGCCAAGTGTTCCTACCTTCGCCTCCATACCGTTGGACAGCATAAGAAAGGCGTTATAATAGAACAGGAACGGAATGGTATCTTGGTAATCTGTGTAGTTATCTGTATAAGCATTTTCCACATCCACATCATTCCGCTTCAGTTCTATGAACAAAAGCGGCAGGCCATTTACAAAGCCCACGATATCTGTCCGTCTGCGGTAAAGATCTCCGTGAATCTTCAGTTCCTTAACAGCAAGGAAATGATTACTATCAGGATCATTAAAGTCGATTACAATGGCCTTCTTTTCTTCCGTCTTTCCGTTTGGCTTCTTAACAGTCACCGGAATTCCATCACGAATCATGAAATACTTCTCTTCATTGATCTGAAGTAATGATGCAGAAGACAGGTATGAAGAAAGCGTTTGCCTTGCCTCTGTGATCTGTGCATCAGTAATCCACGGATTCAGTTTCTTCAATGCCTTATCGAAGTACCTCCACAGGACTATTTCATGATAGTCTTTTCTGCCAAGGGTACCATTCTCACCCAGCACTTCCTGATTATAGGCAAAGACGACATCCCACCCCAGCTCATCGTGCATAAGAGCTGCCGCGCTGTCCTGTACTAATACATTTTCGGAGTATTCATATTTCATAAGGGATGCCCTCCTTGTAATCGATTTGAGGTTTATACTGACCTCACAGTTTTATTTCTCCCGACATAAGCTTTGGAAGTATACGGTCTCGGGCCTCGCATAATAGTCTATTCTGATTGAGTAATAACTGACGTTTTTCAAACATTCTTTGAAACGGAACATATAATTCACTGGTTCCGGTCAAAAGCATGATTGTATCTATATGCTTCTTACCCAAATGCGCCACTGTAGCTCCTACTACTGTTTTCTCGAAATATTTTATGGGTTCATATATTGCGGTAAGAAACCATCCCTTCATTTCATTGTTCCGTGGTTTCATACAGCAGGTTCGCTGAACAAGATATGAATCATCACCACACCATGAGTTTATATGGAACTCTCCATCCATGCCTACAACGATATCTCCATTGTGAATAATATACTGAGCATCTGCTTCTTCCGTTGTGTAATCATCAGTTATTCCGGATGGGATGTTACGAATTCTTATAATCGGCATGCCCTCCTTTTGTGTATTGAAAAGAGAACCATCAAATGCATATCCATACTGAACATCTGCTATATCAATTAGTTTTTCCTTTTTCCATCCAACTGGCACACCATCTATGATCTCTGTTTTCTCATGTCCCGGAAAACGAAGATCCACAAACCATTCCTTATACAATCTCTGTGCTGTTTCCTCCAGCAATTTGATTTGTTTCTGGTTGTTCTCTATCAAATCATCGTATGCGGCAAGAGTATCTACTATCTTGCTTTGCTGGATCTTATCTGGAATGCATATTTCCATATTCCGCAGAGCTGTCAAACTTACAGTTCTCTGTGCCGCACCTATCGCTGCTGCATCAGCTCTAGCGTAAAAATCCTTCGTTAGCATCGTATAAAACAAGAATCTCGGAACGATTTTCTCATTATCAGGCCGAAGAATTGCTATATGTCTTTGAAACACAAAAGCCTTATCTTCTTTCATAAAAACAGGAATTCCAAAAGACCCCACTACCGAATACAGTATGTCATCTTTTCTTGCTTTTCTCTTTTCATCAAGCTTATCGTAATATTCCTGAGGAACAAATAATGTGTCACTAAAATCAAACTGATTGGTTGATGTCATGTTTGATATCGTAACAAAAGGAATTCCCGTCTCTGCTTTTGGCGGCGGTTGATGATCCCCGTCGGCAATGGAACTACAGCACTCCGATAATTTCATTCTTATCCATTCATTCATAGTCCCATCTCCTTCATGTTTTTTGAAATGGTTTCCATTAGCCGATTACTTTCCTCCTGAAGCTGCAATAACTCATCGTGGATTTCAGCCATGCGCTCATGAAAATCTACGCCATCATCTTCTACCGGAGCTACTCCAACATACGCACCCGGAGTCAGTGACCAGCCTTTCTCTTCTATAGAAATTGTGCCGTCTTCTTCTGGTTTATTTTCTTCTGTTGTATATGCGATCTTACAAAGACCGGGAATGTCCTGATACTCGCCATCACCGAATTTGCTGTAAAGCCATACGGCTTCTTTGGCTATCGTGAACTGTTCTTCCTGTTCGGCAATCTTCTCATCAAACTCGGCCTGAATCCTTTTCTTGTCTTTTTTTGCAGCGGAGTCCGCAGCAGCCTTAGCCTCACTTCTCAGTTCTTTAATACAATTTTCCTGAGCATGAAGGATCTCCTCAAAATCACCATCTCCCAAAACAGAATGGTATTCCTCAATAAGCTGCTGGTACTTGTCAGTTTCTCCACGATACAGCCACACAATGGCATTCATGTTTTTCAGCTGCCAGTCGCTCCATTCATTAAGGGTACGATCTACGACAGTGAAATAGTTTCTGGCATCGATAAACAGTACCTTGTCTTTAAGGTCTTCTGCTTTTCCCTTATCGAAAAACCACAAACTGCAAGGCAAACTCTTGGTGTAGAAGAAATTATTACCAACGCTAATCATGACATCCACATGACCGGTCTTGACCAGCTGTTCTCTGATATCCTTGTCCTTTCCCTGGCTGTCTGTTGCTGAAGAAGCCATAACAAAACCGGCTCTTCCAGTCTCGTTAAGATAGGCATAAAAATAAGAGATCCACAGATAGTTTGCGTTGCCGATCTCATTCGCTTTATTCACGCCCGGCAATCCGAATGGTAATCTTCCAGCATTCTGGGTAGCCTCTGCTTTTACCTTGTCCACATTGAATGGCGGATTTGCCATCACATAATCACAACATCCTACAAGATTATGTGCATCATTATAGAAGGTGTTGGCTTCATTTCCGGACTTGATCACACCGGTCAGCCCATGAACCGCCATATTCATAAGGCAAAGCTGAGCATTGTATTCAACTTTCTCCTGCCCATAGAACGTCATGGCCTTATTAGCAGACATTCCCTTACTGTTGACGAAATCGCCGGACTGTACGAACATACCACCGCTGCCACAAGCAATATCTGCTAGCACGCCGGACGTCGGTTCCAGAATATTTACGATCATTTTTACCAGTGACTTCGGTGTGAAGAATACGCCGTCATCAGATGCCACTGCCGGAGCAAACTTACTGAGGAAATATTCATAGATGCGTCCGATCACATCGCCGCCCACATCATCAAGAGCATTATTGTTAAAGATACGCAGTAACTCTGCCAGCAAATCATCAGCAAAATTGGTATATTCTTTCGGAAGAACGCCGGCCAGCTGTTCAGACTGAGCCTCAACCAGCTCCATCGCATGGTTCACGACCTCTCCGAGACTATTCATCTGCTGCCCGTTTTCAGCAACGATATTCGCTGCCTTGATATCTTCTGGCAGATTTACAAGGTATGAATACTGTGCTTCCTTCGGAAGATACAGAGCACTCTTCTCCGCGAAGTCAGAAGCTTCCACAGGCATCACCCGACCATTCCTGACCGGTCTGTCCTTCAGGATCTCTTCCTCCACCTTCTTAAATCTGCTATATGCATATCTCAGGAACAGCAAACCCAGTACCGGCATACAGTACTGCTGAGAAGTCAGCTTAGATCCCTGGCGTAATAGATCCGCTGCCTCCCAAAGGTCTGCCTCCAATTTTTTAATGCTCTTGTTGTCCATTATCTTTCCTCCAACTGTTTGTCTCGCCGGAGCTTACACTCCTTCATTTTCATTCTATTCTTTAAGCTGTCCTAAAAAACGGACTCATTCCTGACTCTTCAGATACAACTCTGGCATGCTGATTTCTATCAGCTGTGCCTCCCTCTGTACCGTCGTCTTTTCACAGTCCAGTAAAGATCTTCTCAGTCTTTGACCGTCCAGTGTGTCTTTTACATATTTGTTCCTGTTATCAGTAATGTATGTAGCTGCCTCTCTTGAAAAGCCGTTACGCTGTAGCATAATCGTCAGCGGATTTACTGAGCCGTACTCAACATACTCATACCAATCATTCCCAAAAGCCTCTTGCCCTATGAAATCCTTATAGGCTGATGAAAATGCCATAAAGTAATTGGAGAAGCTGAACAGGATCACATCATTTATTTCACTGAGTACATCAGCCGCAATCTGATTATTATGCTCAGGGCAATCCCTGTAATCTTCCCTTGAATGATCCGGCATGTACACCTTCTGTCCGCTTGTCTTTTTATACTCTATAGAGTCCTTAATCATTTCCTGAATACTCATTCCTTTGAACCACTTAGACAGTGATACAGCATGCCGTTTCAGGACAGGATGTTCTCCGTTATCATCCTTATTGCCAATCAAGGAACGTTCATATTTCTCCCAGTTAAAGATTTCGCCCAGCTTTTCCAGGAAGCCCATCAGCTCGGCATTGGAAACATATCCATAAGCATTTACTTTTGGATATCGCAGTCCCTCTTTAATTGCCAGATAAAGTCGTTCTGACTGATCAAGCGTAACATTAAGGTCCTCCAGTGATTGTTCCTTCCCTTCAAAAGCTGTCTTGATCTTACTGACCGCTTCTTCTGTAAGATAATCCCCGAACTCTTTTCGGATTCTGCTGTCCTTGTTATTCAGAATACTTCTGAGTAACATGACAGCAATTTTCCTCATCAGGGAATACTCATTCTGGTTCTGAGTGCTTGTCTTATCAAGCTCCATATTTCCTTGAATCAAGCTCTCAACGATTTTCTTTTTCTGATGCTTTGTCAATGCTCTGCTGACGGACAACTCCTGTTCCGGCACAGCCTTCTGAAGCATCTCAACATACTTCTGTGAATCAGCATCTTTTTCCAATGTCATCAGATATACGTTGCCGTACAGGTTGTATTGAATCCTTCCAACACGTCCAAGCAGATTCTTAAACGAAACCTCATCCAGCTCATTTCTGCCGTTCATATAGTGTGTTACGAACAGATTGTCCGCAGGAAGGTTTACGCCCTCCAAAAGTGTGCTGGTACAAACGATGGTGTGGATCTTCTTTTCCTGCCGGAAAAGCTCTTCCACTCTCAGTCTGAGTGCTGCAGGAAGGTATCCCATGTGATAGGCAATACCTTTCTTTATTGTCTTTGCCAGATAATAATCGTCATACACTACATCCTTTATCTCATCGGAGAGTGCATCGAGATCAGGATCATTTAATGGTGGCATCATGTCTGCCAGTCTCTGGGCATACTCTGTCACTCTTGCTTTGGAATGACAATAAATCAGGTTCTTAGATCCTTCACCAAGCTTTCTGATCAGATCATAAAATCCCTCATTTGGATCCAGCTTCGCAGCATACGTCAGACACCTGCGTATTGAATCGTAATATTTGACTTCACCCCTGTTAATATCCACCAGTATTTTCATCTGGCTCACCGGCGTGTAATTGGTGGACAACTTGTTTTTTTCCACTTCTACACTATCCGGGATCAGCTGAAGATATATTTCCGGATTCGGTATATTCGGCGAAGCGAATATAAACTTCGGCTTCGTCTGCCTTGCGCTCAGTTTTTCCACTACGGAATAGTAGAACGCACTTCTCGAATCCTTAGAGGATATCTTATGTGCCTCATCTATAAAAATATAGTCCAGTGGCATATTACTGTATAACGTCAGCAGATATGCCATTCTCTCCGGTGTCATGATGAAAATGAAGTGATGATAATCCTTCAACACAACTGCACCGGCAGAAGTGACTATTCTATAATCTTTTTCTGCAAAAAAGCCTTTCAGCGCTTTCGTAAGCTCGCTCGTAACCTCATTAATCAGAGCTTTCGTCGGTACTAGTATTGCGAAATTTGATCCCTTATCAGCTATAACCTGATTCCGGATAAATGTCTGCATCACAAAGGATTTTCCCATTGATGTCGGACCCGAATAGCTGAAGCTCTGATCGTTAAAATGATCGTATACCTGTTTTTGTGATCTGAAGAAGTGTTTTTCTTCATCCCCTGGCACCTCAAGGTATTCCTTCATCAACTCCGAATATAGTCTTTCAAACAAGGAACTTCCCTTGTAATCCGGAGACAAAATATCTCTCCCTCGGAAATTCGCTGTATTCGTAAGTACAGATCCGGCATAAAACGATACATCCTCATCATTAGGAAAAAGATAATCCAGTATGGTCACTATTTCCTGTGCCAGAGACTTATGGATCTCCGAATCATCTGAAAATACCGATTTTGAAAGAATATCCGCAAATCTTAATGCGTCTATCTTTTCGGTTTCTGTAGGAATATCCTGCCCTTTGCCAAACCTTCTGATCGTATAGCAACGCAAAATCTTATCGTACAGCTCTTTCAGATAGTCGTTATCCAGAATGTCCCTGTATATTGCATCTGCCAGCCGCAGTGGCTTATCTGCTTCTGTAATATCCGGCATTAATCGTCACCTCCAAGCAGCCTGTCCATAATCTCTTTCTTGTCTTCCAATGCCTTATTTAATGGCAGCACATACACATAGAAAGAGCTGCGGCTCAGGTTTAAGCTGTTAATTTTGTCCACGATATACTGAACATGATTTTGTATATCGAGAACCATCTTATCCTGAACTGCTTTTCGGTACTGATCATTCGTGTATTGATTAGGATCCAGACCTATGGTGTATCCGATAAACATTCCATAGGCGTTATCCACAGGTATTCTCGTTTTGCTGGGGAGCAGTATTTCTTTCAGCCTCGCAGTAGTATCTTCATCAAAAGAACGTCCCATTACAGTGCTATCTACGACCTGCCGTTCTTTTCGCTGGCCATTAGATACCGCCGCAATTTCTTCAAAAGCCTTATCAATAGCATCCTGAATATCATCTATAATGCCGGATGCGCCATATACCAGCTGATACGCAGGAGCTCCAGCCTTTCCGACAGATAAAAGGTGTACCCCTTCACTTTGTGCTTTATAGGTGCCTCCGGCTGTTACTTGCTCATATTTACTCAAAATCTTAGGCGCTTCCAGTACATGTTCAAAGAAACAATAATCAAGGATTTCCCCAAGTTCGCTTCCGGTTCCCTTTTCTCCCGGATTGCCGGTCTTTATCAATCTCCTTACTGCCTTAAGTGCGACCGTCCTGTCTTTTCCGGCATCCACCAGCTCATCCAGCTCAGCTCTCGAAAACACATACATCCCCAAATTATCTTCCAGAAATTCCACAAGCGGATCGTAATTAAACTGATTTGTCTCAATATCAAGGCAGAACAACTTAAGGTCATTACGATTCAGGAGATTCAGTGTCTCCTGATGAGTGACCTCTTCAAAAACGGTATCAAATTTTTGGTTTAAAGTTCGACTTAAAACCTGATCCGCCATTGCAACTCTCCGCCTTTCACATTAATCTTCTGCACTCGAATTATTATCGGCAGCCTCGCCGGATTTTACCCATTTATCTACTTCCGACAACTTGAATTTCCATAGCCTCCCCATCTTATAAGCAGGCATATTCTTTTTAGCAATCCACTGTAGGATGGTTTCTCTCCCTACACCCAGATGCTCCTGAACTTCTTTCAGTGTTGACCATTTTTCAATTGTGTTGTCACTCATCACTATGCCTCCGTTGACTCCCGTGACTTATTAGCTACCGTAACTGTAAATTCAAACAACCATTTCTCACTCGGAAAACAATCATTCCCCGATGAATCTTCCATTTTCCACGTACTTGTAAAAGTGTTCTCGTTTCCTCTTGCGTCAACCTGTATTATAACTTCTGCCGTTTCTCCCGGATCGGTATCTGGTACATCTATCTCATACACATTTGTCTTAATAGACTGGCTCTCTTTCGTCAGACATACAAGCCTTCGATCCCTCCAAGGTACTTTTCCGTCATTTCTTATCAGCCACACATGATCAAACTTTTCGTAAAAACCCCTGTCATAGTGCCGGGATCTCTGCCCATTCACTATCCACGCTCGGTCTCCTGAATGATACGGTGCTGCTATAACAGTCTTGATATCAGCTCCATCTCTAAGTTTCCTATATGACGATGCCACAATATCATCCGCCGTATGGTCCGCACCTCCGACCTCAACCAACCCGAAAAACTGAGCAGCCAAAGCTTTACAGATGCAATCTATGTCTAGTGATTTGTCAGCAATCTTAAAGGTATTCGCAAGTGCAGGTACCTTCTTTTTATCTATGTGCTTAACAAAATAATCCGCAAGTTCTTCAATCCTATACGGCTTTGGAAAACCGGCGATCATGTCATCCGTAATGGGCTTTGATCCGTTGCAGATTTTCTTCGCATAATCCTCATCTGATGAACTCGGAAAACGATCGTACCCCGAAGCCTTAAACACCTCTCTCATGAACCTTCCCTGGTTCATAGATGTTCCAAAGCTCTTCTTTACCACATCAGAGTATTCTTTTATCAAAATCACATCACTCATCTCCGAAAGTCCCTTTTTAAGTCCCAAAAGTCCCTTTATTTCAAGGCTTTGCCCCGCTGTAAGTCCCTTTTTGGATTGGTATCCTTAAACCATCAAATGAAAAGAGGAAAGGATATGCAAAAGGGTACAAAAACTCAAAATATATTTTACCATATCCAGTTCCATAAATCAATGTTTTTGGCGGTCTTTGGTTATAAATCGACTCAAATAGACTTTTCATTTGAAATCGTCTGCTACCGTTGGGCCCAGCAGATTGAGCGGACAGAATTTGGAGGTAAAGTACATGTTCTGTTCTAACGAAGATTTGCTCATCAGCATTCAGGATGCAGCCAATCAAGTCGTAAACGAATATGGAGAAGATGTAGCAAGATCCGTATTTCAGAGATTCGGAGCCTCTTGTGCAGAAGATCTTAATCCAAGCGACTATGAAGCAGCTTTCAGCGAACTGTATCTGATAGCAAACGACAACTAAGGCAAACAGGAAGACGTTCCTGTATGTCATCCGTCCTCAACATGACATAAAAAGACTCTTCGCCGCGGGCGGTTGCCGATCTTGTGCACGAAGTGAGGCGCTCTACCGCCGTCCAAAGCGAAGCAACATGTAACCAGTCAGTTCAAGTAGAGCAGCTGACCGATTTATAGGAGGATCCCTATGAACGGTCATCTGAAAGAAAAATTGAATATCAGCCGTGTGGTTTCCTCCACTGCCAATCTACGGAGGAAATCAACATGGCAAGAAAAGCAGATTATAGCAACACTCACAAATATGACAACCGCAAATCCTTTGACGGACAGCCCATAGCGGAAGACAAGGTCTTAGTACCCTTCCTTAGAGAAAAGTTCGGCTTGCAGAAAGGCGACTACATCCAGGACAACTTCACCACCATGAGTCTCGGGGAGTTTTCCTTTGAGATTGGATTCATGGCCATCAATGAAGAACAGTACGCTTCCTACATGAAAGATTTCTGGGCTGAGCTCAACAAAGATATGGAAATGCGCCGTGAGGGCCGCTGCGTCATCGGCAAGAACCCGGACGGAACCAAAAGGCTCTGTCCTTCCACCAGACGCTGCACAGGATGTCCGAACAAGGGGCTTTTGGAGCGCCACAACCCGAAGCGTGTGGAGATTCTGTCTCTCGATTACGAATATGACGGCGAAGCCTTTGAAATCGAAGACACATCACAGCCGTCCGTAGAGGATCAGGTTTTGGACAAGCTCTGCCCGACACCGACAGAAGAAGAACTGCAGATACAGCTTCTGGCACACTTCGATCGGGAGAACCCCCGCTATGCCAGGATCATTCGTCTGAGCCTGCAGGGGCTGTCCACTGATGATATCTGCATCGAAATCGGTCTGAAGTCCAGCCGTGGCCGTCAGGAAATCAACAATGCTCACGATGCCGTTTGTGAGTATCTGAGACTTCGCCATCACAAGAAAAACAGAAAATAATATAAGCCAACAGGAGCGGAAGCACCCATCACCGGATGCTTCCGCTCCCTCTTTTATCCTCTATAAACTGGCTTCCTTCCATTCATCTGAAACAGATCATGCTTCTTAATATCCCGTATGGCTTGCTTCATCGTCCGGCTTCTTCCATGTGCATGATAAGGATCAGAAACCTGATGCTTATGCAGAATTACCGTCACCTCTCCATCTGGCTGCTCTACATTCCGAAGATACCAGACGTGCCGAGTGTTACGTGACATTAAAATCACATCGTATTCATCCGCTATGATCACTTCGAAATATCTCCGATCTATTGCCTCCAGTTCCTGCCGTGTGTACATATCTCACTCTCCCTTCGCCTTAAAGTAAAGCCCAAGTGCTTTCACCAGAATTTTCTGGACGTCATTACCATCCGCCTCTGAAAAATATCTATGATAGACATCTGCCGGAATCTTCACATTGATAGAGCTTTTTTTCTTGACCTCAGTAACGGTTTTATTCAGTGCCAGTATTGACCGTACCGTTTCTTCTGTAATGGTTCCTGCTGCCGCTTTAAGCTTCCTTGCCATATTACCTTTGACTCTGATCCCATTCTGCTCCAATGCCTTGTTGACAAGCTCCTGTTCCTCATGCGATAAGAAGGAAAGCTCCACCCCTGATACCAGTGTGAGAGATCCATCATCCAGCATTTCCTTGAATGCTGGAATCAGCTGATTGCAGCGAACATACCTTGCAATATTCCGGCCGGTCATACCATATTCCTGCCCAACCAGCTCCCTGGACTTTGCCTGCTGGTGGACATCATGTCCACCAGTGTCATTCAGTCTGTGAAGTTCTTCTATGATCTCTTCCCGTTTCTTTGTACCGCAGACCTTATCATACCTGGCAGCCAGTACTGCAATTCTCTCCGTAATAGTCAGATCACTGAAGGATCTCTGGATCACATTGGTCTCCAGCACATAAACCCAGGCTTCTTCATCCGTCAGATCTTCTTTCACAATTGCCGGAATCTCTTTAAGCCCCGCAATTCTTGCCGCATTCTGCCTGTTATGCCCTGCCAGCATCTCATATCCAGAGCCAATCTTCCGAATGATCACCGGCGTCAAGATGCCGTGTTCCTTAATGCTCTCTACCATATCATCCAGCCTCTCACCCTGATATAGCTTAAATGGATGCTCATGGAAAGGCTTTATCTGATCCACCGGGATCATCTGAATCCCACTATCAGGAGCATCACCGGTCAACAGATCAACAGCGTCATTGAACAATTTTCTCTTAGGCTGATTAGCCTTCATATCCCGTCAGCTCCTTTCCAAAGTCCAGATACGCCCTGCTCACCTTTGTCTGCGGTGCATATTCCAGAAGCGGCTCACAGTAATAGATACTCTCGCCTACCTTTACAGTACTGGGAATTCTGCTCTCAAAGATCCGGATCCTTCCTTCAAATGCCTCCGCCAGCTGTTCTGAAATTACCTTACAGAGATTTGTTCTCATATCACACATGGTAGGCAGGATTCCTTCTACCTCCAGCTTCGGATTGATGCGCTTTTTAATTTTCTGAATGGTTTTCAAAAAATCCTGCAGTCCCTTCATCGCCAGTAACTGGGGATTTACTGTAACTACAACTCCGTCAGCCGCTGCCAGAGCATTAATGGTAAGTGCTCCCAGCGCCGGACAGGTGTCAACGATCAGATAATCATACCTGTCTCTTAACGGCTCCAGGATGTTTGCCAGCATCCTCTCAGCGCCCATCTCTATCCGAAGCTTCGCATCAACCGCAGACAAAACCATTGACGAAGGAATAAAATCCACTCCATTCCGACTCATAATGTACTCATTCAGATCCGGAAGTTCTTCATCGTCAAGCTGCAGCAGCATCAAATGCCCGATTGTTGTCAAAAGCGTCGCCGTATCTTCAACGCCAAAACATGTGGTCAGGTTGGCCTAGCTGTCGAAATCAACAGCCAGAGCCTTTTTCCCCATGCTTGCAAGAGAATATGCCAGATTGTACGTACTCACCTTCTTGCCTACTCCGCCTTCGTAGCTCCAATCAAAATGATTTTTCCCATATTTGCCTCCTATTCTTCTGTACGGGTACCGTACTCAATCTGACTCTCAGCCACCCGACGTTCAAGCAACTCTCTTCTTTCTTTTACCCTCTTCTTCTTTCTTTTACCCTCTTCTTCATTGCCTTTCTCTCATTTTCCATGATTTCGACTTCGTCCTTCTCCAGCTCTGCTCTTTCTGTATCCGGAGTAATGATCAGTTTCCCGTCCTCACAGACAACGGAGATGTAATTAATCTCCAATTTCAACCCCAACTCTTTCAGCCACATTCCCTTCAGCATGATTGTCGGTGTCTCCTGATATTTATAGCCGCTCTGCCCATAAACCTTAATACTTATTCTCTATGCCATAGATTGCCTCCATTTCGTGATTGTCATTGATTATCCATTGATACTTCGCTTCACTTCTACAGGTCAAACCACCGGCTCCACCTCCCTTCAGCGATTTCAGACAAAGAAAAAAGCTGCCAATGCTTTTATGCATCAGCAGCTAATCGCTTTCTGTTCGGTGTTCTATTTTTAGTTCTGATTCTTCTTGGCATCCTTGATACGATAGTAATCTTCCAGATCCACATCGATCCTGACTTTCGTATCCGGTTTCCGGTTGCTCAAGAGGCATACAGTCTCCACATGTGTTGTCACTAACATTGGAATACACATCCTTCACCTTGTCACTGACATCGGAACACATTTTTTTCGCTTTTTCTCCGACACCAGCGGATTTTCCAAACCGCTTCTTTGCATTTCCAATTCCGTTTGTAAATCCTGTTTTATATATGAAAGTGATTTTATAGGGATCTTTTTCTCCGTTTTCATCGTAACCGCCAACGATTACCTTTTCAATTATACTCTCAAAGATACCTCTGTCAAATTCCTCCAGCACCTCATTTTGAGCCAACGCTTTCTTAAAATCTGCAATCCTCCTTTGCAGTGAACTTTCTTCATCCGCCTGCTGTTGAAAATACTCCAGCTTAGCTTTTGCATTGCTTAAATCGGTCTTAAGACTTACATCTGTTTCTTCATAAATATCCTGTTCCACAATGCCGCTCAAATAATTATCCAACAGCTTCTTTCTCTTATAGGAAAGATTGTCAATCTTCTTTTGAAGCTTGTTCAACTGATCTTTTGCAGAATTTTCTCCGAGGGCTTTTTCCGTGCGTTTCAGAAATTCTTCCAGGACATCTTTATTGTCTCTGCAGAGCATCCGATACGATTCCACAAAGGCTTCCTCTATTACCTGCTCTGGGATTCCTTTACTATCCGGACAGAAACGCTTGCCCTCTTTCGTAGCCCTCACACACTGCCATATGGTTTTCTTATACTTTGAATTGCTGTGCCAGCGTCTGCGTGAAAGATTACCCCTGCAGAATCCACATTCCAACAAACAGCTAAAAGCATACTGCCGACTGAATTTTTCCCGTTTTCCCGGTGTAACACCATGCTTGCGATTCCCGTTTCGGCGGCTCCTGATTTCCTGCGCTCTGGCGAACATTTCTTCTGAAATAATCGGTTCATGGTGATCGTGTATGTAATACCGATCTTCCTCATTGTATAGGATAACTGCGTAATAGGTTCTGATATTTGGTTCACATATTGAAATGCTGCCTGAACATCACCGATACGGATCTCTCCACTGATCACTGCAATCGCCCCACGGACTGCAATTAATACATATCCAAACTGGCCGATAAGACGCACAACAGGATTGATCACATACGTTATAAACTGCGCCTTCATTGAGGTTTTTCTAAGACGCTCATTAAGCACATCATTTTGCATGATCATTTCTTTTTTCAAATTAAAAGCCTTAATTAGACTGTTCCCCGTAAATGCTTCTTCAATATTTGCATTCAAATCCCCTAACGCAGCCTGGTTCGCCGCATGATATTGCTTTGTACGTGAGCCAATCAAAATGGAAACAACTGCGCTGACAATGACTGTTACCAATGTAATCAAAGTAAGTGAAGGACTGATCATCAGCATCATAAGGAAGGCTCCGATCAATGTGATAGATGCTGTAATCATATTGGCCATTGTTTCCTGCACGGAATCAGCTACCCGCTCCAGATCATTGGTAATCCGGCTCAGAATCTGTCCTTTTTTATGGGTATCATAATATCTCAACGGAAGTTTATTTAATTTATCGCTGATACGTTTACGCAGATCCAATATCAGGTTTTGCGAGACGCCAGCCAGAATCCTTTGCGGAATATAATTAAACACTGTTCCCATGGTATAAAGCCCAATAAGAACAAGCAGTATTGTTCCCATCGTAGTGAAATCTACTGAGAACACGGTTCCATTTTGCAAAGCATTCCTTACTCCATCAAATATTTGATTCGTAGCCATACCAAGTAGACGTGTCAAATCCGGCAATTTCGTAATAAGTTCCATCTATCCCCTGTACCTGTCCTCCGCTGTCTACATCCATAACCAGAGAATATCCCAGCACCGGGACGTCCTGCCAGTACTGCTGCATAGTATAATAATCCCGGATCCCGACCGTCTGCCTGTCCACGCACTGATATTCCTCACGGACATTTCCGATATTCATATCATACTGCAAAGCCTCCAGTGCATCCATCGCGCTGCTTTCATCATAAACAGTTCCTGCTTCACGATCATTCAGTCTGTCTCCGGAAGGCGAGTAACTCACAGATCCCGACTCAGCTATTTCATTATCTCTCTCCTCCTGCGCATCCAGGCGTTCCTGCACCTCTGCGGGAACAGTTCCCGCCGCCGTCTGAGTCTGTTCCGTCTGCAGAGGCTTCCCCAGTATCTGCCATGCAAAATAACCGTTTATCGCAAGCGCCGCAAGCAAAATTCTGGTAGAAAACCTGGGTGGTTTTTTCTTTGGACTCCCTTTTTTCATAATCTCATTCCTTTCCGTTTCACCTATTTATTATTATCCCCCTCTGCATTATCTCTGTCAACATATCCCAAATTTTCAGCGGGTGTCGTTTTCTAAAAATGCCTATAGCATTAAGATGCTTGTAAATCATCAAAGTTGAAAATATGCGTTTCTATATTCAGGCGGCATCCGGCTCAGATATTTTCCAAATAGTTCCTCTGTAATTTCCGTTTTTTTATAACAAAAAGCCTCTGCCGGTTCTCTGAATGAATTCTCAGACCGGCAGAAGCTTCACAGCCCGCTTCGTATTCGGATAATATTCAATTAATACACTTCCGGCTGTCTCCAGTCTTTCATAATCCTGCCCCGATATCTCCACCCGGATCTTTTCCCCCTGTAGATCTATGCCCAGCAGATAATAATGATGTGAGAAAATACCTGTATGCGCCTGCGTCCCGCTCAGCTGTATGTCTGTCAATATAGCTGTCTGCGGGCCGGCCGCAAGATCAGGCACTATGTCTTTTGAAAACCAGAGTGCGGCAGCCATACATACAACAACGGCCGCCGCCCCCACAGCTTTCCCTGAAAAGGACAGAGCGGTTCTGTTCCTTAAAATCCTCATGATCACAAAGATACACGCAATCCATATGACCGCGGCATTGCAGAGTTCATCCAGAAGGACAAGATTCCCTGTCTCTGGCAGCAGCAGACCGGCCGCTATGACTGCCAGCACAAGAATACAGAGAATGATCTCATATTTTTTTATTTTTCTTTCCGATCTGACCATGATGATATCATCCTTTCCCTGCATACTTTTATCTAAACAGTCGGATATTCCGGCTATACTTCATTAAAAGTAATCTCTGGTGATCCTGATATTAAAGCAGTTAAATTCCCTTTCAAAACAAATTATATAAGACTTAGGTATATACCGGAAGACAAGTTTAAACCAGCCATGATGCTCCGGAGCTGAATTTTCCTCAGACAATACCACACTGCTTTTAAATATATGAAATATCTCCTCTTTTACGAATGCCAGCGCATCTGATCCTGTTAAGTACTTACCTGACTTCATATAAAGTTCCTGTCCCTCCCTGTCCTTCCATCAGACTTATAATACCATTTCTCCATGAATATTCCTTTGCATAATCAAGGCACGTTTTGCCAAAGTTATCTTTTTCACAGATATTTGAACCGTGATCTATCAAATATTGATATACTGGCATGGCCGCCTCTGTCGGCAGCTTCACAACGGTAATCGCATATTTAAGCGGTATCGCGCCATATTTATCTTTTCCGTTTATGTCCACCCCCGCCTCAACCAGAAGCTGAGTTGCTTTTAACATATACTGCGGATCGGGTCTCATTACAGAGAAATAAAATATATGCAGCGCATTTCTTTGGTCTTTCGGACTTTTATAGTTGACATCCGCTCCCTCAGATAATAAAAATTGAATCATCTTTATTTTTTCATCTGTATTATGGTCATTGACAAACGCCAATTGAAGCAGACTCAATCCTGCATATTTATTGAACAGATTCGAATCTCCTGTATAAAACTTCAGGAAATCCGAATAAGTCCCCTCTCTTACCGCATCAAAAATATTTGTAATCCTCATAAACCACCCTCCTCAAATCACTCAATCTTGCTCAATAACTTTGTCATCACCCCTTTTCAAATATGACGGCATTTTCTCAATACACTTCTGCCGCAGTTCTCCCGCCTTTGTCCTGTCTGCCGGTTCCGGAAAAATGCGACTGCGGGACCGGAAGTATGCATTAAGTTCTCGGATTTGCCGGGCACTGACCTGAACTCCAGATCAATTTTCACCACATCCCCGGTTGCATAAAGAAAAACCACCGGTGTCGTGTCCCGGTTCATTATGTTGAAAGTTACTTTGGCTCCTCCCAGAATCGCGAGTTCTTTCGGAATATATCTTCCATTGATCCGGAGCCAGTGCTCACTTTCAGCAAAATCTGTCCACCGCAGTGATTCTGACTTTAACTCAGTGATCGTCTCAAAATTTTCGTTTTCGAGCAGTTCCTCCTGCTCTTCTTTTGTAAGCCGCCTGTTCAGAGCGGGCAGACTATGGTATGTTGTTCTGTAATATCTGAGCAGGCGCGGCAGCGTCAGGACTGCGCCCGCCAATGCAAGAACACACGCCGCCAGTGATGAAATATTATCCGGGCAAGACAGTGTTCCGGCACAGCCAGCAATCGCCATCACTCCCCATACACAAAGTGCAAGAAATTTTTTAATGGGATATCCTCTCCGCCACTCTGTTTTTCTCAGCTGTTTCATTATTTCCCTCTGACAACTTCGCAATTTTATCTATCTCAAAGAGTATAGGACTTTGATAATCCGTCGTTTCGTCAGCAAAACACCGCGCTATGCTGTTCCAGTGAATATCAGGAAGTTCATTGATATTATCGCAGGATATGATCTGTAACATAACGTCATATATTTTTTTGATTATTCCCGAATACTGTAACTGCGTATTATAATCGGAACGAAGCATCTGTATAATTTTTTCACAATGCCGCTTTATCTCTTCCATGTGCTTTGAAGAACCTCGTCTAACCACTTCATAAAAATTTCGCTTGAATCTGTCCCTGTCTTTGCGGAACAGATACTTTCATATTTATATTTCGTGTCTATTTTACCACTTTTACAGTCATAGATCATTTTTAATTCTGTGGGGACAGGTTTTCCATAGTGTATGCATATTTGTTTTATCTTCTCCAGATCCGATTCACCAAGATCCAGGAAATCCCATATCGAGTCTGTATCGGCAGCTATATTATTTGTTGTTTTAATCTGACCGTCAATCTTGAAAAATGCATTGAAAGAAATACTGCTTTCTTCGATGGAGCCATAGGCATAAACCTTATCAGCCCTATTGCCCGCAAATTCGACACATAATGAAATAATCTGTGACTGCGCATCCATAAATTCATCTTCAAATTCTCTGTCCATTGCGTCCTCCTTTGAAACAATACTCATTTTCCTCTAACTTCCGCTGTGTTCTCCTGACAACAGCATTTCTCTCACTTCATCGTACTCGTCCGGCAGCACCTGCGACAATAAGCCGGATGCCTTTACACGGAACACCGTTCCGTCATCATATTCTACAGCCAGCACCATATACTGGGGATCTGTAATTTCCTCTTCACCCGTTCCGGATTCCCAGCCAAAAACACCATACTTGTCTAACGCCTCAACGATCTGCTGTCCGTCCGCATAATATCCGGCCTGTGTCTGGTAGAGATCATCAAAGAGATACGCATCCGATGTTTGATACCGTTTACTATCCAGTATATCGTAATATACACATTCTGTACTTGTATTCCTATTTTCCATAAAAGCAATGGCATATACATTCTCTGTAAAGTCAGATGTGCGTTCTTCTATGTCGTCTTCAAGGAGATAACTTACATCATACATGCCGAATTTGCGTTCCGGTTCGTATTCTTCCAGGAGCAAAGGTATGTTGAGCGTATCCACATCTTCTTCCGTGATGGCAAAATCTTCAATAAACTGTTCAAGATCAACTCCCCGGTACTGTTCTTTTGTAAGTCCTGCCGCCCGGATCAGTTCTTCCGGAGTGATCAGCCTCTGTTCTGAAAGCATTTCCTCCTTGTCTTCTGTCACATAGATTCCCGGTTTTTGTTCCAGACTCCAGAGAAACCCATCCTTGTTAAAAGTTTCTTCCGTAGTGATCTCTATTGCGGTAAGCCCTTCTTTATCCGGTTCTTCTCTGTGAAAAGGAATATAAATATATGCTATTTTATATTGTGCTTCATCTGTAATAACCGAATAGTGCCCTCTCAATTCCCGCCATGTTATTTTTCCGTGTTCACTTTTTTCATGGGAACTTGCATTTCCTTTCCAGCTTTTGCATTCGCCCTGAAAAAACTCTATGAATTCTTCCGCCTGTTCCGTTAAGTTTAACGTACTGTCCCCGGCATACTGCGAAAATAATCCCGTCAGCGCTTTTGCATCTTCCTTCTCTGCGCACCCGATAATGTTTTCTATCATTTCATCCGCCAATTCTTTATCAGAACGATATGCATTGGATGATCCCCGCCTGAAAACGATGCATCCGCTCAAACTGCATACAAGGGCGCAGCATACGATAAGCAGTAATACCTTCCTCATAAATTCTCTTCCTTTCAGCTAATATACGGTCACTTTCCCGCTCCCGGATATCGCGCACTCCGCCTCTTCGGTACAGATATCTTCCCGGAGCTTATCCTCATAATCAGATCTGCCAATCTGTTTCCACGCTTCAGACTCTGCCATGCGCAGATAGATCCCGGCCGGCACGCCCTGGCAGTTCTCCGTCAGCCAGTCCGGCACAGCCTCCAGAAACGCCTCGTACTGTTCTGAACACAGGGCGTCGTCCATAAAAATATACGTCACGGCGGAAACCTCGTTCAGTATCGCTTCTTCTTCTGCCGCGCCGCTGCCGCCGTTCTTTATCTCCGTGTATATCTTTATCCCTTCGGAAGGCAGATACTGCTCCGCAAATGCGCGTACCTGCTCTTCATAGGCGGGGCGCATCAGGATCGCCCCGTAATCGTCTTCATACCGGTACATGCCGTTTTCATATGTGCGGTACACTGTCACAACATCCGATTCATCGCCCTGTTCCGGATACACTTTCAAGTGTTCCTGCTCGATGGAGTCTCCCGGCGCATAAGATACATAATGGAATTTCTGCTGATATTTTTCTTCCAGCCATGTCAGCATATCCTCAATTGACGTAACTGCACTCTTCTGTGTGTCGGTCAGAGCACTGTACTCTCCCGGAAGGCCTGTTTCCCGCATAATTTCCTTCTGCAGCTCATCCTCTCCTGTACTGACATAGCTTTTTTCCCACTCATCCGGTCCGAAATTAATCGCCTCATCAGGCAGCGTTCCCTCTACGACCGTTGCGCCGGTATGGCAGTTTACAATTTCAGCATGGATATGCCAGTCCGGATTTCCTGTCTCCATAATGCCTTTCAAAGCATAGCTTGTGGTAAGCGACAGCAGAACTTTTGCCTGCAGGATGCCGTCTATGTTTTCGTCGTACCTGTACACCACTCTGCTGTAATCTTCGTCCAATTCACAGGAATACGAAGGATCAGCTTCCACCATATCATCCATTACTTCCCTGATATTGTCTTCATGCATCTGTATCAGCGTTTCTTTCTGCTCCGTCGTCACTTCGATTATCATATCATCCCCATCCTGTCTGACGCTGGTGCAGTAGTCGCTGAATGCTTCTATATTATCCTGCAGATCCGAACTGGAAAACTTAATCAGCGAAGCCGGTATGGTTATTTCCTCCGTCTTTTCATCCGCAGCATCCTTCCGGTCTCCACTATTGCCTCCGTGATTTTTTTCCGGTATTGCTCCGCATGCGCTGCAGACAGATATTACGGCTGCTGCCATTCCTGCAAGCACCGGTCTGTAAAACCTTTTCATAACTAAAGTCCCTCCTCAAAGATGCCGGTATTCGGCTTATCTCTTCCGTGTCCCGTCCGGCTTATATCCCCCCTGTTTCAACAGCCTCTTTTTGAATCAAGTATAACAAGAAAAGGCTGTAACTTCAACGAATCTCAGAACTTATCCAGGGATTTCGCTTTTATATAGATTTCCCTTTTATAAATATTCACCTGCGCTATTTTCCCTTACCAATTCTCTTTCCCCTTGTCTTGTCATCTTTTGGGACAGAAAGTATCCTATCTGAAAACCTCCCCTTTTTCAGACTCCACAACCCCTTATTCTCTTTTTTGAATTTCTATCCCCCTTCTATATACAATATCCAACATAGATTCTCTGCCTGCAGATCATCCCGAAAGATTCGCGTTACACTTTTCCTTGTAATCTTGCTTCTCTCAAATCCATGGATCCGCCGGTACAGATACATTTCCCGTATGTTAAATGCTATCAGCATTAATAGAAAGATCACTTCCACTGCTTCATGACAGTAACAATGGTCTGCATGATAATAAGTCTTTAGCTGATGGAATGCATTCTCTTCAATATCCCATCTCCCGTGCAAAAGATGTCACTGACGGAATAAAGCCGTGTCTCAACAATCTGTTCCTCCGTATCGTCATATTCATCTGTCGTAGGTGTTCCATCTGTATAGAGATTAAATGCAATACGGACAATCTTTTCGCTCCCGCTGGTCTGCCATCCTTCCTGCAGACACTCCGGCTTTATAAATCCCGTCTCAAAGTCATAGATTCGGTTTACATTTCGTCTGGTATCTTCTGACAGTCCCATGCAGTAAACCAGTGCTTTATGGTATGTGTCCTGATACCGACATTTTGGAAGATAGGTGTGATAAAACTTCTCATGTTCCTTGTTCTTAAAAGTAATGTTTCTTTTCTTGCTCTTTTCTGCTCCTAACGCTGTGTTCTTTGCCATTTGCTTTTCCTCCTGAATTTTAATTTTATATAAAAAATAGGGACACTCTGCTGCAAGTATCCCTATCTTCTATCAA
>OGYY01000267.1_pt1 | contig 55777 bp, 60 predicted proteins | sample 1576671 | NCBI WGS metagenome assembly OGYY01 (sample SAMEA3541593, study PRJEB24748) | human gut metagenome | biome: human gut; feature: human-associated habitat; material: faeces | place: China | collected 2012 | reverse complement strand
TCACCGAAGGTGACGGATGAGGGGGCGACCGGGTTGCCCAACGGGGCAATAGAAAGACCTCGTTGAGGCGACGGCCGGGAGAGCCCCCCTTTTCTACAAGGAAAGGTTGGGTACAGGATCGCCCCCTCATCCGACCCGGCTTTGCCGGCCCACCTTCCCCCCAAGGGGAAGGCTTTGAGGGTGGGAGCGCAGCGAAACGGTCGTTGGGCTGTTTCGGGGCCTAAGTACGTGCCCTGATTTGGAAACTTTCTTTCGCAAAGATGCTTTCCAGCATATTTTCCCTCGAAAATGCGTCCCAAATCGGTTTTAGGATATCGGTAGTAATAGCCCCTCGAACGGATCAGAGGCAACCAACCCAAAAACCAGCGAGTGGGAACGAGCGGCTATAAAAATGGGGTCCAGGGGCTTGCCCCTGGTGTTCTTTCCCCCGACTTTCTCCAAAGAAAGTCGGGCTCCCCCGCCGGAGTCGGCGGGGCCTCCGGGGCGCTGCGCCCCAAAGGCGGCTTCCGAGCGACCCACCCGTAGGGTACGCACCAGCCCCCCACGTCTCCGAGCCCAGGATAAAAAAGACGCGCCGGGATGCGGCGCGTCTTTGGGATGACTGCGATTAGTCGGTCACGTAGGGCAGCAGAGCGATCTGCCGGGCACGCTTGATGGCCTCGGTCAGCTGGCGCTGATGCATGGCGCAGGTGCCGGTGGTTCTGCGGGGCAGAATCTTGGACCGCTCCGAAAGGAACCGGCGCAGCTTGGCAGCGTCCTTGTAGTCGATGTGCTCGACCTTGTCGACGCAGAAAGTACACACCTTACGGCGCTTCCGGCCGCGGGGCCGTTCTCTATCCATAGCCATGAGAGCAAACCTCCTTATATAGAGTAAGAATCAAAGTGGTCTGAGGGACCTCTCGGAGAGAGGCTCAGAAGGGCAGCTCGCCGTCGTCGTCGGTGAGGTCAGCGAACTGATCCACCATGGGGGCAGCGGAGTAACCGCCGCCGGAGACGGGGGCGCTGCTGTCAGCCGGAGCGCCATAGCCCCCTCGGCTGGGCTGGGGGGCACCGTAGCCGCTGCCTTCGCTGTCCCGGCGGGAGTCGCCGAAGTAGACGTTGTCGGCCACCACTTCCGTGGCGTAGCGGCGGTTGCCGTCCCGGTCGGTGTAATCGCGGGTCTGGAGTTTCCCCTCCACGATGGCCAGCCGGCCCTTGGTGAGGAAGCGGGAGACGAACTCTGCCGTCTGCCGCCAGGCCACGATGTTGATGAAATCCGCCTTGCGCTCGCCGGTTTCCCGGTCCTTAAAGTCCCGGTCCACGGCCAAGCGGAAGGAAGCAACGGCGATGCCGTTCTGGGTGTGGCGGAGTTCCGGGTCGGCCACCAGCCGGCCCTGTAAAAAGATCTTGTTCAGCAAGCTGGGTTCCCCCTTACTCGTCCTTGCAGATGATCATGGAGCGCATGACCCCTTCGGTGATCTTCAGCACGCGGTCCAGCTCAGCGGGGAGCGCGGGGGCTGCGGTGAAGGTCATCAGGACGTAGTGGCCCTCGTTGAGATCGTTGATGGGATAGGCCAGACGGCGCTTGCCCCAATCGTCGATGGCGGCCACGGTACCCTGGGTCTCCACCAGCGCCTTGAACTTCTCGATCATGGCGGCGATGGCCTCCTCCCCCAGGGCGGGGTCCAGGATGTAGACCACTTCGTAGTTTGCATTTACCTTTGCCATAGTTTCTTGCACCTCCTTATGGACATTTGGCCGGCAGTCCCTGCTGCCGGCAAGGATATGCCTGCGGATAGACAGGCTATATTATTATACTGGAAATCCGGGATTTGTCAAGGGGATTTGGCGGATTTTCGGGGTTAGGGCAGGGTGCACCGGTACAGCCCGTGGCGGTTGCAGTAGGCGTAGACCCACTTCATCCGGCGCAGCTTCAGCCGGGCTTCCGGGTTCCCTTCGGGGTAGAGCTTGATCAGCTGGACCCCTTCGTCGGACACCCCGGCCAGGAAGGAGATGAAGTGCCCCTTCTCCATGGGGTGGTTCAGGGTGACGTAGACTTCGTCCTCCACCGGCTCCAGGGTGATGGCGTGGTCTTCGTCGGGGGCCTCGGGCTCCAGCGGGGGCAGGGTGAGGCCGCAGCAGCTGAGCACCGCCGCCCCGGTGCTGTGGATGATGTTGCCGCAGATGGGGCAGACGTACCACTTGGCCCGGAGCAGGTTGCCGGCGCGGTTGGCGTTGGTGACGCAGTCCCCGGAGAGCAGCTCCATGACGGAGATGTCCAGGGCCTGGGCCAGGGGCTCGATGAGGGTGATGTCGGGGTAGCCTTTGGCGGTCTCCCACTTGGAGACGGCTTTGTCGCTGACCTGGAGCCGGGCGGCCAGCTGGGCCTGGGTGAGGCCTTTCCCCTCCCGCAGCCCTTTGATGACGGTTCCTGTGACGTATGGATTCATGGTTTTCTCCTCCTTTTGCCCCCGTATCTTACCATGGGGCGGGAAAAAAGGCCACCTACGGGGCGTAGAGTGGCGGGATAGGGGAGCACCTTTTGGGTGGGAAAATCCATTGGCATATTCTTCTTCCAAAGGGGGAACACTTCCCCTGAGGTGATAGCCATGGATTTAAACCGTTTGACCAATGAGGCCTACAACGCCTATGTCAAGGCCAAGGCCAAACCCTCCCCCATGGGGAAAAACCTGGTGTGGGCCTTCCTGGTGGGGGGCGGGATCTGCCTGGTGGGCCAGGCCCTGCTGGACGGGTATGCCAGCCTCGGCCTGGACCTGACCCAGGCCAAGACGGCGGTGTCCATCACCCTGATCTTTGTCACCGCCCTGCTCACAGGCATCGGGGTGTTTGACCGCTTTGCCAAGCACGCCGGGGCGGGAACCCTGGTGCCCATCACCGGGTTTGCCAACGCGGTGGTGGCCCCGGCCATGGAGTTTAAGCAGGAGGGGATGATCACCGGCACCGCCGCCAAGCTCTTCACTGTGGCCGGCCCGGTGCTGGTCTACGGCATCTCCGCCAGCGTGGTGTATGGGGTGGTGCTGTATATCGCGCAGCGGGTAGGGGGGTAGTGATTCCCGGGCAAGGGCCCCAAGTTCATTCTAGTATAATCCCCCTGGCAGAGCCAGGGGGATTATACTTTTCAGCCGCAAGGGGGGCCGTTACATCCGCTGCACCGCGTCGGTGGCCAGGGCCGACCGCTCGCACTCCTCGGCGAAGAGGGTGACCTGGAAGCACAGGGGGCTTCCCTTCATGGTTTCGGCGGCGTAGCTCAGGCCGTTGGTGCGCTCGTCCAGGAGGGGGTTGTCGATCTGGTTGGGGTCCCCCAGGAGGATGATCTTGGTGCCCATCCCCGCCCGGGTGATGATGCCCTTGGCCTGCTTGGGGGTGAGGTTCTGGGCCTCGTCGATGATGAGGTAGGTTTTGGTCACCGACCGGCCCCGGATGAAGTTCAGCGCCTGGGCGCTGATCAGGTCCCGGGCGAAGAGCTCCTCGATCTTCCCCGACAGGCTTCGCTCGTCGGCGAAGCGCTCGTCCTCGTTCTGGTCCACCAGGAGCTCCAGGTTGTCGATCACCGGCCGGAGGAGGGGGGCGATCTTCTCCCCCTCGTCCCCGGGGAGAAAGCCGATGTCGTCGTCGAAGTGGACGTTGGGCCGGCTGATGAGGATGCGGCGGTAGGCCGGCGTCTCGGTTTCCAGCAGGGCGTGGAGGCCCACCGCCAGGGAGTAGAAGGTCTTGGCGGTGCCCGCCATGCCCTTGACGATGACCAAGGGGGCCTCCTCCGCCCCGGCCATCAGGGCCTCCTGGAGGAAGTACTGCCCCACGTTCCGGGGGGAGATGCCATAGGGCTTTTTCTTTTTATAGGCCAGGGGGACGATTTTCTTCCCGTCAAACCGGCCCAGCTGGGTCTTCTTGCTGGACTGGTCGGCCCGGAGGATGACGAACTGGTTGCACACCAGGTCCACGGGTTTCCGCTCTCCCAGCTCATTGGTCTGGTACACATCCTCTGGGTCGATGGCCTTCTTGGGGAAGGCCTCAAACTTCTTTTCGGAGACGAACACCCGGCACCGGCCGGTGTACTGGTCGGCGCTCACCGGGGCCTGCTCGGAGGTGAAGTCCTCTGCCGGCAGCCCCAGGATCTGGGCCTTGATCCGCAGGAGGATGTTCTTGGTCACCAGCACCACCCGGCTTTGGCTGGCCCGGAGGGCCTGGCACACCTGCAGGATCCGCCGGTGGTTGGGGTAGCCGGGAAACTCTGTGGGGAGGGGGACGTCCACGCAGTTGGTCTCCACCCGCAGCCAGCCGCCGTTGGGCAGGGGCACGCCGGAGAGGAGATTGCCCTGGGCCCGGAGGGCCTCCAGCCGGCGGATGGCCTGGCGGGCGTTGGTGCCCTGCTCGCCCTCGGCGCCTTTCAGGGCGTCCAACTCCTCCAGGACCGCGATGGGGAGGACGATCTGGTTGTCCTCAAAGGCCTCTAAGGCGTAAGGAGTCTGGAGGAGGACGCTGGTGTCCAGTACATAGGTTTTTTCCATGGTGGGATGCCTGCCTTTCCAAGATCAGAGGGGATGATGCTTCCACCCCCATTGTAAAAGACCCGGCAGCCCCCTTCCATCTGATTTTGGTGAAATTTTGGGGAAATCCCTGTGTGCCCCTCCCCCACCCCTCAGACCACCATGCCCACGGCGCAGAGGGCCAGCACCGCCCCCATGGCGTAGTTGAAGGGCCGGTAGTGCTTGGTGAGGAAGGCCTGGAACAGCCCTCCCGCCGCGGCCCAGGTCATAAACCCGGCGGTGCCCACCAAGGTCAGCAGGAGAGGCTGTACCACCATGGTGCTGCTGCCCCCGGCGGGGAAGACATAGCCGGTGAAGATGGTGATGGCGTAGAGAAAGATCTTCCCGTTCACGAACTGCAGCAGAAACCCCTTCCAGAAGGAGGCCTTTCGGTTCTCCTCCCCGGCGGGTTTGCTCCGGGCCACGTGGACCGCCAGCCAGAGGATGTATCCCGCCCCTACATACCGCAGGGCCTGGGAGAGGGTGGGGAGGAAGTGGTTGAGCTGGTAGCAGAACAGGGCGCACACCGCCATGACGCAGAAAAAGCCTGCGATGATCCCCAGCAAGGTGTTTTTGCCCCGGGCCCAGCCGTTCTGGCTGACGGTGTGCAGGGCCAGCACGTTGTTGGGCCCCGGGGTGAAGCTGGTCACCAGGGCGTAGGGGAGATAGGATACAAAAATCGAAGATAGCACTTGCCAAACGCCTCCTTTTCTGGTAGTCTACTCCCAAAGAATCGTGAAATCAAATTGAAAGATTTGATAAAACAGTTCGATTTTATCGAATCAATGGAAGGGAGCGGGGCCTTATGGATCTCAAGTACCTGAACACCTTTCGTACCATTGTGGAAGAGGGAAGCTTCTCCCGGGCGGCGGAGCGCCTGAACTACACCCAGTCCACCATCACCTTTCAGATGGGGCAGCTGGAGGGGGAGCTCTCCGCCCAGCTGTTTGAAAAGGTGGGGCGGCGGATGGTCCTCAGCCAGGCAGGCCGGCGGCTGCTGCCCTATGTGGACCAGGTGCTGGACGCGGTGGACCAGATGCGCTTTTTCCAGGAGGACCTGACCCAGTGCCGGGGGGAGATCACCATCGGCGTGGCGGAGACCCTGCTGTGCTACCGCCTGCCCCCGGTGCTGAAGGCCTTTCACCGGCAGGCCCCGGGGGCGCGGCTCTTCCTCCGGTCCATGAACTGCTACGACATTCGGGACGGCCTGCTGGCCGGGGAATTGGACGTGGGGCTCTTTTACCAGGAGATCGGGGGGCTGGGGGACCAGCTGACCACCTACCCCCTGGGGCAGTGCCCTGTGGTCCTGGTGGCCGCCCCGGGGGTGAAGGCCCTCTGCCCGGATTTTACCGCCCCCGGCCAGCGCCTGCCGGTGCCTCTGCTGACCAATGAGCCCAACAGCATCTTCCGCCAGCAGTTTGAAGGCTACCTCCGGGAGAAGGACATCCGGATGGACCACATCATTCAGCTGGGCAGCATCCCCACCATCCAGCGCCTGGTGGAAAATGAGGTGGGGGTGACCTTCCTGCCCCGGTTCGCCGTGGAGGAGGCGCTGGCCGACGGCCGGCTGGTGGAGCTTCCCGTGGACATGGCGGCCCCTACCCTCTCCCCGGTGTGCGCCCACCACAAGGGGAAGTGGGTCAGCCCCCTGCTCCAGTGCTTTTTGGACCTGGTGACCCAGACTCCGCTGCTGTGAAAAGACCATCCCCCGGGACACTCGTCCCGGGGGATGGTCTTTTCATGGGGAATCTCATTTGAACTTCACAGCGGTGCCGTAGGCGATGACCTCTGCGGCCCCCTGCATGACGGTGGAGGAGGCGTACCGGATGTTCACCACCCCGTCTGCCCCCAGGGCTTCGGCCTCGCCCACCATGCGTTTGGTGGCCAGGGCCCGGGCCTCGTTCATCATGTCGGTGTAGGCCTTCAGTTCACCACCCACCAGGGTTTTGAACCCCTGGGAGATGTCCCGCCCGATGTTTTTGGATTGGATGGTACTGCCCTGGACCAGGCCGAGGGTCTCCAGCTCCTTGCCGGAGATGTAATCAGTATTGACTAAGATCATCTTCTTCTCCTCCATTGATTTCACGAATTCTCGACCGAGCCGCCCCGATCAGGAACAGGGCAGCGGCCAGCAGCAGGGCGGCCAGGATCCAAAAGAGGGGGTGCCCCCCAAAGGTGTGCCAGGCCCATGCCACCCCGGCGCCCTGGAGCGCCAAGGGGACCAGCACAACCAGCACAGAGAGCCAAACGCCCACTTTTTTTCCACGGTGAGAGGCCATGGTGCGCCCTCCTTTCCCATTACTCGATGTCCAGTTCCGGCGGGACGTCAATCTCGTCGGAGACATATTTCCCATTCTTCTTCCGTTGGCGGACGCATTCGGTGAGCAGATACTCAATCTGCCCGTTCACCGAGCGGAAGTCATCCTCCGCCCAGGCCGCGATGGCGGCGTACAGCTTGGCGGAGAGGCGAAGGGGAATCTGCTTTTTCGCGTCCTTTTTACTCTCAGCCATGGCGGCACCTCCCGGGGATCAGTAGAGGCTGCCGGTGTTCACCACAGGCTGGGCTTCGTGGTTGCCGCAGAGAACCACCAGAAGGTTGGAGACCATAGCGGCCTTCCGCTCCTCATCCAGTTCTACCACACCGCTCTGGTTGAGCCGTTCCAGGGCCATCTCCACGGTGCCCACAGCCCCTTCCACGATCATCTTCCGGGCGTCGATGATGGCGGAGGCCTGCTGCCGCTGGAGCATGGCTGCGGCGATCTCCGAGGCATAGGCCAGGTGGGTGATGCGGACCTGGAGGATCTCTAAACCGGCCTCCTGGACCTTGGACTGGAGCTCTTCCCGGATCCGGGCGGCCACCACTTCGCTGGAGCCGCGGAGGCTCTCCTCGTCGGGGTGGACGTCTCCGGTGGCCTCCGCCCCCGGGGCGATGTCGTAGGGGTAGAGGCGGACGATGTTCCGCAGGGCGCCGTCGCACTGGAGGGAGAGGAACTCCTTGTAGTTGTCCACGTCGAAAACCGCCTTCACCGTGTCCACCACCCGCCAGGTGACGGCGATGCCGATCTCCACGGGGTTGCCCAGGCAGTCGTTGATCTTCTGCCGGGCGTTGCTGAGGGTCATGATTTTCAGGGAGACCTTTTTGCTCGCTGCCTCCTTGGGCTGGCCCGTGGAAGACCCTGCCAGGGCGGCCAGGAGACCGCCGCTGCCCTTGGCGGACTCAATGTCCGGGCTCTGGTTCATCTGGGTTTTGGCGGCGGGGTTCACGGCCACGCAGAAGGGGTTGACGTAGTAGAACCCCTCCCCCTTCAGGGTGCCCACATACTTGCCGAAGAGGGTGAGCACCAGGGCCTCCTGAGGGGCCAGCACCTTCAGCCCCAGAAAGAAGATCCAGCCCAGGCAGAGGTAGACGATGCACACCACCATGGGGGCCACCATGGCTTCCACGGCGAAGAGGATGGTGCCGATCACCGCCAGGACATACAGGACCAGGGTCAGCAGAAGCACGAGCATGCCGTGTTTCTTGTTGGTAAGGATGGTTTCTGTCATAGGAATCTCCCCCTAACGTTCTATTTGATATCAAAATCATATCATATAGAATCGGAGTCGTCAAGGGGAAACTGGCGTATTTTTAGGGGCAGCCCACCGGAAGGAACAGGAAACAGCCCACCAAGGACAACACCAGCGCCGTCCCGGAAGGAACCCACGGCACGAAGGCAAACAGGGTGGTGCACAGCGAAAGGAAGAACGAGGGGAGAGACGACGGCATAACAGCACTCCTTCCAGGAAATAATTGATATCCAAATGGATATCACCAGCCCATGATAGCATTGGTTGGGATTACTGTCAAGATATCCAAATGGATATCAATGGAGGGGAGCCATGGGATATTACCGACGGATCCGCGACCTGCGGGAGGACCACGACCTGACCCAGCGGCAGCTGGCTGCCAAGCTGGGTATGACCCAAACCCAATACTTCCGTTATGAGCAGGGGTACCGGGACGTCCCCAGTGACATTTTGATTGCCCTGGCCGACCTCTACCAGACCTCCACCGACTATATTCTGGGGCGCACCGACGACCCCCGGTTTTTCGGCGGAAGCCGCCGGTAGGGAAAATGGCGACGGACGAAAGTTTCCTTGCCAAGGATGGAAGGATATGGTATACTACAAAAGGAGTAAAATCGAAGGTTAAGGGGATAGCTACCTTGAAAACAGCCATTGTGACGGACACCAACAGCAGCATTACCCCTCAAGAGGCCAAAGAGATGGGCATTTACCTCATTCCCATGCCCTTTTTTATCGACGGCGAAACCTATCTGGAGGGGGAAACCTGTACCCATGAGACCTTTTTCCACCTGCTGAAAGCGGGGGCAAAGGTGAGCACTTCCCAGCCGTCTCCCGAGACGATCACCTCTCTATGGGACCGGCTGCTGCAGACCTATGACCGGGTGCTGCATTTTCCCATGTCCTCCGGCCTCAGCGGTTCCTGCGAAACCGCCAAGGCCCTGGCCCAGGACTACGACGGCCGGGTTCTGGTGGTGGATGACCATCGGATCACCCTCACCCTGGCCCGGTCCATCCGCAACGCCGTGTCCCTGCTGGACCAGGGGAAGACCGCCGAGGAGGTCAAAGCCATCTTGGAGGGGGAGCGGGACGCCTCCAGCATCTACGTGGCGGTGAGCACCTTGGAGTACCTGCGGAAAAGCGGCCGGGTTACCGCCGCTGGGGCCGCCATGGCCACCATCCTCCATATTAAGCCGGTCCTCCAGATTCAGGGGGGGAAGCTGGACGCCTATCGAAAGGTGCGGGGAATGCTCCACGCCAAGAAAACCATGATCGCGGCCCTCCGCCACGATTTGGCCACCCGCTTTTCCGGGATGCGAATGGCGGTTTACTCCGGCTACTCCGGCAGTGACCGTACCGTAGGCGACACTTGGCACGACGAGGTCCAGGCGGCCTTTCCAGAGTACAAGGTGCCCCCCTCTGTCTCCCTGCCTCTGAGCATCTGCTGCCACACCGGCGAGGGTGCGGTGGGCCTGGGCTGCGCAAAGGTGTGGTAACCGAAGGCCGACAACATCGAATAGAGAAGGGAAAGGAACGTGTTTTTCCAACACGTTCCTTTTTTTCATGGGGAAGGGGTTTCATGAAAACTTAAGAAATTCTCTAGCCTTTCTTTATTTTTCCTCTCTATAATAAGTCGCATAGAAGAGGAGGCAGGGCCCATGCATCAACGACGCAAGTTAACCCTCTGCCTGGTGGCCGGGGTGCTGGTTTTGGCAGTGTCCGCCGCGGCGGCCTTTGGCAGTGTCAATGGATATGACCGCTATAAGCAGGCCGTCAAGCAGCTGCTGACCCAAGAGGAAAACCTCACCCTCCAGGCGCAGGTCAACCTGGCGATGGACGGGGCGGAAGTCTTTGCCTGGCAGGGCACCTACGCCAAGGACGGGGCGGACAGTGCCAGAACCAGCTGTACCCACTCCGGGGAGGGGGAGGCCTACCGGGAGTTTTCCACCGTGCGGGATGGGATGCGCACCCAGTTTGTGGAGGACAGCCGCCTCTATACCCAAACCCCTGCGGTGCAGACCGGTTGGGCCGACTCCCTGCTGGGCATCCAAGCCGACGACGAGATGACCCAGCGCATGGTGGACTTTGCCGAAATGGCCCTAGACCTTACGGTGGGGGGCCTGAAGAACAATGTGGTCCAGCTGGCCCAGGAAGCGGGGCAAACTTGTTACCAGATCAATGTGTCCCAGATTCAGTTCCCCAGTCTGTTTAACGCGGGCCTGTCCGTCCTGGCCTACTATATGATGGGGCAGCCAGACCCAAGCTATTTGGAGTATGAGGACTACTATGGCCTCTTCTTTGCCCAGTACCAGGCCGCCACTGGGGTGGCGGTTCCCCAGGACGTGCAGGAACGCTATGCCCACGGAGACATTACCACCGCTTGGTACGAGGCCAACCAGGACCTGCTGACCGGTTTGGACACCTTTGCCAGCACCTGGTCTGCCCAGTATGACCAGTGGAAGGACACGCACCGAGGGGTCCTCTATGTGGCGGCAGACGGTGCTGCCCAAACGTACAACACGGTGGCAGAGTTCCTGGCCGCCCACCCGGAACGGAAGTTCTCCTACCTGGAATACTACCTGGCGGGGGATGTGGCAGTGGATACGGTGGCCAACCTCTTTTCCCTGGACCAGGACGGCCGCTTGACCGGCAGCCAGGTGGAGGTTACCCTTACCAGCACCGACGGGGCGGGAACCCGCCACACCTTCCAGGCCACCCTGGATCTGACCTTTGACCAATACGGGACCACTTCTGTCCCTCCCCTGGATGTGGGGGGGCGGGAGCTGCGGACCTGATTCCCATTCTCTCTCTCGGCTTGTGCTGCGCAAGCCGCGCCGTTCCCCCGGGCTGCTCCTGTCCCCGGGGGAACGGTGTTTTTCTCCGCAGCGGGGAACCCCCGGGGGAGGATTTCCCGCTTTTTTAATGAAATTTTAATGGATTCCCTATTCTTTTTTCAGAGATCTACGGTATAATAGCAACCAGTAAAGAAACCGGTTCGTTCCGGTTCTCCATGGAAAAGGAAAAAAGCTCCACGCAAGCTGCATTGTTTTTGAAAAGGAGGAACTATGATGAGAAAACGCAATCGATTGCTGGTCTGCCTGGCAGTCGGGGTGCTGATCCTGGCGGTGTCCGCCACAGCGGCCTTTGGCAGTGTCAACGGTTACACCAAGTATAAGGAGGCGCTGAAGTCCCTGGCGCTGGAGACGGACAATTTCACGGCCACGGGCACCATGCAGGTCAACTATGATGGGAAAGAGATCGCCAGCCTCCAGCAGGATTTTGCCATGGAGGGGCAGAACGTCTATTCCCATTCCGTTTCCAAGGACGCCTCCGGCCAGATGGAGACGTATGACACGCTGCTGGACGGGGTGCGCACGGAGTTCAATATGAACGACAAGTACTATTACCAGGTGGATTATGGAACCAACCAGGACACAACCCTGGCCTCCAACCTGCTGGGCATTGACACCGACGATGAGATGGCCAACCGCATGGTGAACTTTGTGGAGATCGCCGCCGACACGGTGGTGGGCGAGCTGAAGAACAATTTCGTCCAGGTGGGCAAGGAGAATGGGGTCACCCAGTATCAGATTGAGATCGCCCAGAACCAGGTGCCCTCCCTGGTGAACGCCGGGCTCTCCCTCTTTGCCTACAGTGTGGATGCCTCCAACCGGGAGAACTACACGGTGAACTTTGCCGATTACTCCGCCACGGTCATCCACAACTACGAGTCTACCACCGGCGAGACCCTGCCGGAGGAGTTTAAGGACGGCTATAACAACGGCTATGACGACGCTTGGTATGAGACCTACGGCGACCTGCTGGACAAGGTGGAGGAGGTCAACGCCACCAACTGGGAGGATAAGTACTACAACGTCCTGAACGAGCAGGGCGGCGGTATCGTCTATGTGAACACGGACGGCTCCTACGACTACTATGCCGACTATGACGCCTTCGCGGCAGCCCACCCCGAAGCGGTGGGGGACAGCCTGGAGTCCTACGTGGGCCAGGACCTGAACCTGGAGAAGGTGCTGTGCACCTTCGGCGTGGACGACCAGGGCCGCCTCACCGACAACCACATTGAGGTGACCTTCCAAACCACCGAAAAGGACGGCAGCAGCCACACCCTGGTGCTCACCGGGGATGTGACCCTCACCAACTACGGCACCACCACCATCCAGCCCCTGGATGTGGGGGACCGGACCCTGATCACCTACTAACCAGACCCCTCACATGATGCGGCGGGAGCACCCCGGAGGCCTGTGGCCTTCGGGGTCCTGCCGCCCTTCGCGGGTCTTTGGGACCCCTGTGGAAAGGAGTACAACCCTTGGACACTGTACTGACCTTGGACCATTTCTCCAAGATTTACCCCAACGGCCGGGGTGCCCGGAACATCACCTTCTCCGTGGAACGGGGGCAGGTGGTGGGGCTGCTGGGCCCCAACGGTTCGGGGAAGACCACCATCATGAAGTCCATCACCGGCCTGGCCCAGCCCTCGGAGGGGACCATCACCGTCTTCGGCGCCAATGTGGCCCACCGGGAGCAGGCCTTGGCCAAGGTGGGCTCCCTCATTGAACAGCCGGCGCTGTATGAACATCTCACGGCCCAGGACCACCTGCGCATGGCCGCCCGGTACTACCGGGACGTGGACCAAGATAGAATGGACCGGGTGCTGGAGATCGTGGGCCTGGCCCCCTACAAAAAGGAGCGCTGCGGCAAGTTCTCCCTGGGCATGAAGCAGCGGATGGGCCTGGCTCTGGCCCTCCTATCCCAGCCGGAACTGATGATTTTGGACGAGCCCACCAACGGCCTGGACATTGAGGCCACCGTGGAGGTCCGGGAGATCATCCTCCGCCTGGCCAAGGAGAAGGGGGTCACCTTCCTGGTGGCCAGCCACCTGGCCTCAGAGATTGAGAAAATGTGCGACAAAGTGCTGGTGCTCCACGAGGGGGAGATGCTCTCCTTCGACACCAAGGAGGAGGCCCTGCGCCTGCACCCCTCCCTGGAGGACTATTTTTTGGCCAAGGTGCGGGACAAGAAGGGCACCGTCATCCTGTGAGCCCGGGGCAGGGCCCTGGGACAGGCCGGTGTTTGGTTGAGCGTGGTAAGGAGGATGTGGATGGAAACGTTTTTGTCCAGTTTAAGCAATGAGCTGTTCAAGCTCCGCAGACGGAAGAAGTACCTGGTGTTTCTCATTCTGGGGTGCGCCATCTGCGTGATCAGCGCCCTGCGGGTGCTTTTGGTCAACTATCTCACCGATGGAAGTGTGGATCCCGCGGCGGTGCTGGGGGGGCTCATGTCCTCCAACCTCACCTTTATCCTGCTGATCTTCCTCCCCCTCATGGCGGTGATGGCGGCCAGCGACCTGTTTGTGGCGGAGCAGGCGGACCACACCATCCGTTTTTCCCTCATGCGCCCGGTGGGAAAGGGGAAGCTCTTCTTCTCCAAGGCCCTGGCGGTGTTTGTGCTGTGCGCCTTTGACCTGGCGGTGATGTACCTGGTGACCACCCTGGCCCAGGTGGGCCTGGGCGGGGGCACCGAAGGGGTGCTCACCAGCCTGGGGGCCTGCCTGCTGGACCTGATTCCCCTGGCGGTGCTCATCCTGTTCTTCTGCCTGGTCAACCAGGTTGGCCGGGGGTCGGGGCTCACGGTGCTGCTGTGCGTGGTGTGTTACATCGGTCTGCTGGTGTTGGGGACCTACCTCCCCGCGGTGGGGGGGCTGGTGTTCACCGGGTATCTCCGGTGGCACAACCTGTGGATCGGCATCACCCTCCCCTTCTTCTCCCTGCTGCCCCGGATTGGGCTGCTGGCGGGGTACGGGCTGGTGTTCGGCTGCGGCGGGTACTGGCTCTTTGACCGGAAAGAGGCCTGAGTAACATCATACATTGCGGAGAAAGGGGGCGGGCGACATGCCCAAGAAGACCACATTGCGCCAGCAGTTTCTCCGGGCCGGTCTGCTGATGCTGGTGCTGTCGCTGGTGTTGGGCCTGGGGGTCATCATCGCGGTGATGGTGGTGTTCTGCCAAAGAGTTCCCGACGGGAAGAAATTTTTGGCGGAGAGCCTGGCCTTCCTCTTTGGGAAGGAGACCATGGGCCCCAGCGGCATGGTGCCCTACCTGGTGCTGGCCGGGGTGGTGCTCTGCCTGCTGGTGGCGGGGGTGTGCATCCTGGTGACCCACCGGCTCACCGGGCGGATCACCGCCACCCTGAAAACCCTGCGCCGGGCGGCAGACAACCTGCGGGACGGGGAGCTGGATTTTCAGATCCTCTCCTGCGAGCTGCGGGAGCTGGATGAGCTCAGCCAGTCCCTGGAGAGCGTCCGCCAGCGCCTGAAGGCCACCGCCGTGGCGGAGGCCGGCGCCCAGGAGGAGCGGGGCCTGCTGATGGCCAACCTCTCCCACGATCTGCGCACCCCCATTACCGCCATCAAGGGGTATGTGGAGGGGATCCAGGACGGCATTGCCAACACCCCGGAAAAGCAGCGCCACTACCTGGACATCATCTATAACAAGTCCCTGGTGATGGAAAAGTTGGTGCGGAACATGTCTGACTTTTCCGAGTACGAGCTGGGGCGGATGCAATACCATTTTGAGTACGTGGACATGAGCCCCTTCCTCCGGGATCTGGGGGAGGAGTACCAGGAGGATGCCCGGCAGAACGGCATGACCTTCTCCAGCCAGATCCCCCAGGGGCGGTACATCGTCACCGCCGACCGGGGAAAGCTGAAGCGGGTGTTGGACAACCTCATCTCCAACGCGGTGAAGTATGGCCGCCCCGGCGGCGCCATTGCCCTGTCTGCGGAGGAGTATGAAAAGGGCCTGGTGATCCAGGTTTCCGACAACGGGAAGGGCATCAGCCCCCAGGCCCTGGGCCATGTGTTTGACAGTTTCTTCCGGGCGGACACCGCCCGCACCAGTTCCGTGCCCGGCAGCGGCCTGGGGCTGGCCATCTGCCGGAGCATTGTGGAAAGCCACCACGGAAAAATCTGGCTCACCAGCGAGGAGGGAGAGGGGACCCGGGCCTTTCTGTACCTCCCCCTACAGAAGGAGGAAGGGGTGTTACGATGAAGATTTTAATCATTGAGGACGACCAGAGCGTGGCCGAGCTGGAGCGGGACTACCTGGAGATCAACGGCGGCTTCCAGTGCGACCTGCACACCGACGGGACCCAGGGCCTCCAGGCGGCCCTCACCGAGGACTATGCCCTGGTGATTGTGGATGTGATGCTCCCGGGCCTCAGCGGCTTTGAGATCTGCCGCCGCCTCCGGGAGGAGAAGGACACCCCCGTCATCATCATCTCCGCCCTGGCTGACGACATTGACAAGGTCCGGGGCCTGGGCCTGGGGGCGGATGACTACATGACCAAGCCCTTCTCCCCCAGCGAGCTGGTGGCCCGGGTGAAGGGCCACATCCAGCGGTACCAGCGCCTGGTGGGCAGCCGGGAAAAGCCCCGGCCGGAGATTTTGAAGGTCCGGGGCCTGGAGATCGACCGGGAGAGCCGGCGGGTGTGGGTCAACGGCAAGGAGGTCAACATGACCAGCAAGGAGTACGACCTCCTCCTCTTCCTGGCCGAGCACCCGGACACGGTCTTTTCCAAGGACCGGCTCTTTGACCACGTGTGGGGGATGGATGCCTATGGGGATGTGTCCACCATCACCGTCCACATCAAGCACATCCGGGATAAAATTGAGCTCAACCCCGACCGCACCCAGTACATCGAAACCGTCTGGGGCGTGGGCTACCGCTTTCGGGGATAAGCGCGGAGTCCCCTGCCGCGGAAAACATCGAGATGCTGAAACCACCGTTTGGCTCCTGGCCAGGCGGTGGTCTCTTTTGGAAACGGAGAAAAACACAGCGCCCCCAGGCCCAATGGGCCTGGGGGCGTGGTTGATCCCGGGGCAAAGACAGGGGGAGAGGGTGGAAAGGAAGGATATCAAGACAGAAAAGAGGGTGCCCTGTCCCAGCGGCGGGGGGGTCCGAAAAAGGTTTCCGGAGGACGCTACACATCCTTTGTGCTGAAATAATACCTCAAAACGGCTGCAAAATCAAGAGGGAAATGCAGAAAATATCGAAAAAGAACGGCGAAAAATGAATGAGAGGAAAAAAACTTTGCAGAATTTCTGGGCCGTCAGGAAACGCAAGGCCCCTTTGCCGCCGGGGGCGGCAGGGGAGAAGCCGGGGCCCTGGCCGGTGACGGCGTCGGCCATGGCCTTCCTTCTTCCCCCGGCATACAGGACAGGAAACCCACCTTGGACTCCGAGCCAAGGTGGGTTTCCCCGACAAAGGGACAGAAAAGGGTGTAAAAAAGAGGAAAGGGAGGAAACGGGGGCCTCAGCCCCCGGCAGGGTGGCAGCAGACCTGCACCCGGGGCGGCACAGCGGCCCGCTGGCTGATGTGCAGCAGCAGGTACTGGTGCTGGGGAGAGAGCTCCGCCAGCGGCTCCTCCCGCCCTTGGTAGACCAGGGAGAAGGAGAGGTCCACGCCCTTTGCTGCGGCCAGAGTCTGCAGGGCGTGGAGGAAGGCGGCGCCTTTCCGGGTGAGGGAGACCCCCAGGTACTGCCGGACAAAACCGGGGTCTGCCAGTTCCGGGTGGATGCCGTCCACTAGAAGGTAGTCCGGGGTCTGGTATCCCACCGGGGAGAGGCAGCAGCCTAAGACGGCCTGTCCCGGGGCGCAGCCAGCGGCTTTCTGTTCCCCCGTGAGGAGGGCAAGAAGGCGGCTGGCGGAGGTGGTAAGGGCGGTTCTTGGGTTGGATGCGTTCATAGTATTCACCTCCGATAATGCAATGATACACCAATTGACTTGCAAAATCAAGAGGGAAATCCCCGAAATTTTGGGAAAATATGAATTACGCGAAAAAGTTTCATGCAAAAAAGAGGGCCGGCAAACGAGCCGGCCCTCTTGGCGGAAGTCTCAGAAGGTGCTGATGGGCAGGTCCGGGTCCTCCCCGGTCTTTTCCACCTGCTGGATCTGGACGTAGTAGGCGAAGGTGTCGCTGACTTGGATTTTCACCCGGTCCCCCACCTTGTGGCCCAGCAGGGCCTTGCCCACGGGGGACTCCTTGCTGATAAGCCCTTTCAGGGCGTCCTGCCGCAGGGTGGTCACCAGCTGGATGGTCTCCTGGGTGCCGTCGTCCTCCACCAGGAAGGTGACCTTGTCGAAGAGGGCGATCCCCTCCCCCTGGGAGGTCCCGTCGATGACCACCGCGGTTTTGATCATGTTCTGGAGGTAGCGGATGCGGCTGTCGTTGCGGTTCTTCTCCCGCTTGGCCGCCTTGTACTCAAAGTTTTCGCTGAGGTCGCCGAAGGACCGGGCCACCTTCACCTCCTCAATGAGCTGGGGACGGAGGACTTGGATCCGGTGCTGGAGCTCCTCTTTCATCTTGTCGATGTCCACTTGGGTCAGTTCGTCGTGCATAACAGTCGCCTCTTTTGAAAAAATCGGGAAGTCAGAGAAATTTGGGGGGCAGGTCCGGGGCCCCCTCGGCGGCCAGCAGGGCGCGGATGGACTGCTTCCCCGCCAGCAGCATCAGCTTGGAAGTGCCGTGGGCCAGGAGTTTTCCCTCTGCCGTTTTCACCGTGGCCTCCGCCAAACAGATGGACCGGCCGGCCCGGATGACCCGGCCTTCCGCCACCAGCGTTCCCGCCTGGGCCATGCCCAGGTTGGTGACGGACAGGTCCAGGGAGGTGTACCCCTGGTCCTCCTCCATGTCACAGTAGGCCGCCCAGTAGGCCGCCGTGTCAATGAGGGAGGAGTAGGCGCCCCCGTGAATGCTGCCGAAGGCGTTGCCGTGGCGGGCGTAGGAGAGGGGAAGGGTCAGCCGGCAGTAGCCTGGCTCCATGGCCTCAAAACGCATTCCGAGGAGGGAGAAGTAGGGCGCCTGGGTGAGCAGGTCCATGAGGGCTTGGGTGTGTTGGGGGTTGACGGTGCGGGCCATGGGACGGCCTCCTTTCTCACGAGTCCCTGCCAGTCCAGGAGATGCCAGGGGGATGCTATCCCATTCAGTATAGCACGCCCCGCCTGTGGGAACAAGGGAGGGACCAGATTTTCTCCCGCCCCTTGACAAGGGGGCGGGGATCTGCTATCCTCCATACATACCAAAAGAATGTAAAGGAGGGAGCCCATGGCCCGCAACAAGCACCCCGAGGTGACGGAGGAGCGGATCTTAGACGTGGCCCAGCAGCTCTTCCTGGAAAAGGGGTATGAGAATACCACCATCCAGGACATCGTGGACGGTCTGGGGGGCCTGACCAAGGGGGCGGTGTACCACCACTTCAAGTCCAAGGAGGAGATCATGGACGCGGTGGGGGACCGGATGTTCCTGGAAAACAACCCCTTCGAGGCCGTCCAGGGCCGCACCGACCTGAACGCCCTGGAAAAGCTCCGGGAGGCCATCCGCCTGAACCAGAGCGACCAGACACGCACCCGCTGGACGGTGCAGGCCATCCCCCTCACCTACAGCCCCCGGATCCTGATAGGGATGATCGAGGCCAACCGGCGTATCCTCACCCCCTACTACCAGGCGCTGCTGGAGGAGGGGAACCGGGACGGCTCCCTCCGCACCGACTATCCCCGGGAACTGGCGGAACTCCTCCCCCTCCTCACCAGCCTGTGGCTGCTGCCCTCGGTGTTCCCCGCCACCAAGGGAGAGATGAAGCGAAAGTTCCAGTTTCTGGGGGAGATGCTGGCGGCGATGGGGGTCCCCCTCTTCGACGAGAGCATCCAGAAAGTGGTGGACCAGTTCTTCGACCAGATCCCGGAGGACCTCGCCCCCCAGACGCCAAAATAAGATTGCCGCAACGGCAATTTTATTTTCCACTAATACATTCATTCGGTAGGTATGAAAAAGAAAAGGAGGTATCCCATGAAACCGATGTGGAACAACCGAAACCTGCGCCTGCTGGTCCTGGGCCAGGCCAGCTCCCTGGTGGGGAATTACACCTTGAAGTTTGCCCTGTCCATGTACATCCTGGAGGTGACGGGCTCTGCGGCCCTCTTTGCCACCTTCCTGTCGGTGGCCATGGTGCCCACGATTGTCCTGTCGCCCTTTGGGGGGATCCTGGCCGACCGGGGGGACCGGCGGAGGATCATGGTCACCCTGGACGCCTGCGCGGGGCTGGCGGTGCTGCTGGCCGCCCTGACCCTGCCTCTGGGCCACGCCCTGGGTGTCATCGGCGCCCTGCTGGTGGTGCTGTCCGTGTTGGGGGCCTTTGAGTCCCCCACCGTCCAGGCCTGCGTGCCCCAGATGCTGGAAGGGGAGGACCTGGTCCGGGGCAACGCGGTGGTGGCCCAGGTCCAGGCGGTGGCCTCTCTGGCGACGCCCTTTCTGGGCAGCGTGCTCTATGCCGCTGTGGGGCTGGTCCCGGTGCTCTGGGGGGCGGCGGGCTGCTTTTTGGTCACCGCCCTGCTGGAGTGCTTCCTCCAACTGCCCCCGCCGGCCCCGGTGGAGGGGCTGGGGGTTCGGGAAGTGCTGAAGCAGGACCTGGCGGCCAGCGGGCGGTTCCTCTGGCGGGAGGAGCCGGGGATGTTAAAGCTGCTCCTCCTGGCTGCCCTGGTGAGCTTCTTCCTGGCGGGAATCCTGGTGGTGGGGTTTCCCTTCCTGGTGCGCACTGTGCTGGGCCTCTCCGCCACCCACTACGGCGGGGCGGAGAGTGCCCTGGGGGTGGCGGCGGTGCTGGGGAGCCTCTGGGTGGGCCTGCTGGCCGGGAAGCTGCGGCCGGTCCATCTGGGGCGGGCCATTGGGGCTGTTGGCCTGTGTCTGCTCCCGGTGGGGCTGGCCTTCCTGCTGCCCCTGGGGACCTTGGGGCGGTATGGGGTGCTGGTGGCGGGGTTCTGCCTGTGCCAGTTTGGGTGCAGCTTCTTCTCCACCTATGCCATTGCCACCATCCAGGGGCGGACCCCAGCGGGGCTCATGGGGAAGGTGATGTCCTGTGTGTACACCCTCTCCCTCTGCGCCCAGCCCCTGGGGCAGCTGGTGTACGGGGCCCTGTTTGACCGGTTTGCCGGCCAGGTGTTCTGGGTGCTCCTCCCCACGGCTTTGGTGGTGTGCGCCGTGGGTTTGGCCACCCGGGGCTTCTTCCGGCGGTGGGAGGGAAAGACACCGGCAGAGAGATAAAAGCAAAATTTGTCCGCTAAAATGCAATATATAATTGACATATCGGAAGATATCGTGTATACTCTCCCTGTCAGAAGCCGAAGACGGCGGAGGAGGTGCCCGTGAAGAACAAGAAACTGAAACTGGCCCGGCTGGAGCGGGACATGAGCCAAGCCGACCTGGCCCAGGCGGTGGGGGTCACCCGCCAGACCATCGGCCTCATTGAGTCCGGCAACTATAACCCCACCCTCAAGCTCTGCGTGGCCATCTGCCAGGCCCTAGGCAAAACCTTAAACGACCTGTTTTGGGAGGAGGAGACAACATGAAACACACCATCGAAGACGAACGCACCCGCGGCCTGAAACGCCAGGTCCGGGGGGAGGCCTACCTGCTCACCGCGGCCCTGCTGCTGGTGTCCCTGTTCTGGAAGACCTACGGCCTGGGGCTGCCGGTGACGGCCTGCCTCACGGAGCTGGTGGTCCTGCTGGTGGGGGTGGTCTACCTGGCGGTGCGGAGCACCTTGGTAAGCTACGAGTTTGTGGACCCCAGCAAGGCTGGCCGGCGGCTGCGGGCCCTGGCGGTGGTGGCCATCAGCGCGGTGGTGGCGGTGGCCAACGCCGTCCGCAACTGGAATACCTACGGCGACCGGTACACCGGCCTGCTGGACGGCCACTTCCTGGCGGTGCCGGTGGTGACCTTCCTGGCCTGCGGGGCGCTGCTCTCCCTGGCCTTTTTCGCCCTGGGCCGGGCCAGCAGCGCCGGGCAAAAGCGGCTGGAACGGCAGATGGAGGACGAGGACGAGTAACCGCAAAACACCCCGGCTGCCGGAGGACTTCCGTCCCACGGCAGCCGGGGTATTGTGGTTTAGGGGGGCTCAGGGCCCGAGCATTTCGGCAGCGAAGGCATCCAGTTGGGCCTGCAAACTGGCGCCCTGGTCGCCGTAGCGGGACTGCAGATCGGCGGGGGTGGCATCGCCGATCCAGGTCCACAGCTGTTCCCCGTCCCGAATGGTCCAGAGGAAGGCGCAGTAGGGCTGGTGAGGACTGTTCCCTGGGGTGAGCCAGGTGGCCCCGTCTATGGTTTCGGCGGCCATGCCCTGGTCCAGCAGGGGGGCCAGGTTTCCCTCCCCCTGGAGGCGGTAGTCCACGCGGTAGACCACGACGCCGTCGGTGTCGGAGGCCTCCTGGGTGACCACGGGGGTCAGGGCGGTGAGTTCCGCTTGGGTGATGGCACCGTCGCTGCCGGCCTCTGCCAGCGTCTTTTGGAATTCTCCAATCCGCTGTGTCAGGAAGGACTGGACGTACTCCGGCACCTCTTGAGGGACTTCCTCAGAGAAGGTAGATGTGATAGAAACCCCGTTGTGGTGCTGGGCGAACACCTCCCAGGCAAAGGTGGCGACATGGTCCTCGAAGGTGCCTTCCAGGCCGTGGTTGCCGTAGTCAAAGGCCAGGGAATCGCTGTTGGTTCTGGAGACCAACTGCCAGGTGGTCTCTCCGTCCTTCTCCTCCCAGTAGAAAGCGTAGTAGGGCTGGCCGGCGCTGGTCCATTCCGTAAGCCACATCCCGCCAGTAGGAGAGGGCTCGGCTTGGGCCCCGCCGGCCAACAGATAAGCGGGCCCATTCCGCACATGGAGGCGATATTCCACGCGGTAGACTGCCACCCCGGCATCGCCGGTGGAGACCTCAATGGGAACGGGGGTCAGGCCGGTGAGCTTGGCCTCGGTGACGTATCCGCCCTCTGGTCCATTTTCGTTGTATCCAGCGGCGATGTCAGCGATCGCATTTTCCGTCAGGGCTGCCACGGCCTCCGGCACCTCGCCGTCAAACTCCCTCTGGATGGGGACGGCGCTGCTGGGGGCGCTGCCGGGGAAGGTGCACCCAGCGGCGACAGCGACCAGCGCCAGCACGGCGACAGTGATACCGGCCTTCCGGCGGGTGCGCTGGGCGATGCGGGTGATCCGCTCCCGGAGGGCCCGGGGGCTGCCGGCCATGGTGGTGGCGGTGGTGAAGCAGGGAGAGGGTTTCCCACAGGTCAGGCGGAGCAGGGTGCGGGCATAGGCCCCCCGCTCCCCTTCGCCCAGGGTGCGGATGGTGGCCTCGTCGCAGGCGCTCTCCCCGTCCCGGCGGGAGAGGACGGCCCCCCACCACACCAGGGGGTTGTACCAGTGCAGCGCCACGCACACCCCCCGCAGAAGGGCCCAGATGGGGTCCCCGTGGCGGAAGTGGGTGGTCTCATGGGCCACGGCGTAGCGCAGGGCCTCTGGGTCCTCCAAAATCTTTGGGGGCAGGTAGATGGCCGGACGGGCCAGGCCGAAGAGGCAGGGGGACTCCACGGCCTGGGTGACGTAGACGGGGCGGCGGGTCCCCGCCACCTCTACCGGCTGGCGGGACCGCCGGAGCTGCCGGGCAAAGCGGAGGTTGGACCCGGCAAACCACAGGGCGACTGCGGCCATCCCCACCAGCCAGAGCAGGGTGAGCCCTTGGGACAGGGAGAGGGTGGGCAGCCCTTGCCCCTCCTCTCCAGGGGAGACGGGGACGGTGGTGGCCGGCGCTGGGTCGGCGGCCTCCGGGGAGGCGGCCGGTGCTGGGTCGGCGGTCTGAATACTGGGGACGGTGATGCCCTCTGCGGCAGAATCCACCGGGACAGAGGTGGTGGCGGCCAGGGCGGGGACGGCGTTGCCCACGGAGAAGGGGGCCCACCCGAAGTTCACGGGGATCAGCAACCGCACCAGCACCAGGGCCCACAGGGCGTACTGGAGCCGGGGATCGATCCGGCCGCCCAGGGCGTAGCGCAGGCCGATCACGGCGGCGGTCAGGACACAGGCGCTAAGGATCCATTCCATCATGACGTTCTCCCTCCATTTCTTGCAGCATGGCGTACAAGGCGTCAATCTCCTCCTGGGGCAGGGCTTGCTGTTTCGTCAGGGCACTGACCATGAGACTGAGGCTGCCCTGGTAGACACGGTCCAGGAAATCCTCCGTCTCCTGGAGGACGGCCTCCTCCCGGCCCACCAGGGGGCGGAAGGTTTTGAGGCCGGTTTCCGCGTCGCTGGCCACGGCGCCCTTCCCCTCCAGCCGGCGCAGGAGGGTGAGGGTGGTGCTGCGGCTCCAGCCCAGTTTTTCTGTCAGATGGTCGGCGGCCTGGCGGCCGGTGGCAGGGCCATGGGCCCACAGGAACTCCATGACGTGCCACTCCGAGGGGTTCAGGTGAATGCTTTTTGGGTTCATGGGGACCGCTCCTTTCTGTTTACTTCTGTAAACAGATCATAGCACGAAAGTTTACAAATGTCAACAGGAAAAGGGAAAGAAAAAGGCTGAACCTGGAACGCGAATTGCGGCCAGGTTCAGCCTGGGTTATGTTGATAAAAAAGGTGCCCGTGCGCATTTAGGAACCCAAACCGCAACCCAGCGCCAGCGGTTGCGGTTTGGAAAGGAGGAGCAAGGGAGCGGGCGGATGACGTCTTTTTTGCCGTAGGCATAAAAGACGTCGGAGCAAAGCGGACTTTGCTCCGACGTGGTGCCGGTGACCGGACTCGAACCGGTACGGTGTTGCCACCGGTGGATTTTGAGTCCACTACGTCTACCAATTCCATCACACCGGCCTGTGAAATCGCAACTGATTATACAACAGGATCCCGCTCTTGGCAAGAGTTTTTCTGCGGCAAATTGCAAATTAGCCGTAGGAAAAAAAGGATAAGTGTGGTATCATAAAATACTAGAATACATTCTTGAGAGAAAGAGGGGCTGGCATGGGAAAACGGATGCTGGGCGGCCTGCTCCTGGTGGTGTGCCTGCTGGGGTTGGGGGGCTGTGTGTTTGGCAGCGTGGATGAGATGTACGCCCTGCCCAAATCCTCCGAGGCCTATGTGAACCTACAGGCAAAAATCAACGAGGAAAAGGGAACCGGGGAATACATCGCGCCCTTAAATGGGGAGAACCGGCAGACCATCCAATTGGTGGATGTGGACGAGGACGGCCTCCAGGAGGCCGTGGCCTTTTTCCGGGATGCGGACTTGGATACCCCTCTGCGCATCGTGATCTTTAAGCAGGACGACCAGGGGGAGTACCAGGTCTATGCCCGAATCCAAGGGGTGGGCAGCGAGATTGACTCCATCGAGTACGTCAACCTGGGGGGCGCCGGAGAGAGCGACGTGCTGGTCAGCTGGCAGGCGGGGTCCTCCCTGCGTACCCTGGTGGGGTACACCATCACCGACGGCCAGCCCACGGAGATCATGCGCAGTGCCTACGACCGGTACCTGACTGCGGATCTGGACGGCGATGGCCAGGAGGAAGTGGTCCTGGCCCAGGCGGAGGAGGAGAGCAGCAGCACCCGTATCGAGTACTATGACAGCCGGGACGGGGTGCTGACCCTCACGGCCACCTCCCCCCTGTCGGATGGAACCACCGACATCAGCAGTTGGAGTGCGGGGTGGCTGGAGGAGACTGTCCCCGCCCTGTTCGTCACCTCCTATTTCGGGCGGGATGTGCTGCTCACCGACGTGTTTGTGCTGGATGACCAGCAGGGGCTGCGCAACATCGCCTGGAACCCGGAGACCCGCCGCAGTGACAGCACCTTCCACTACTACACCGGGGTGGCGCCAGAGGACATCAACGGGGACGGCTTGGTAGAAGTCCCGGTGGCCCGCACGGTGGCCGCCTATGGCGAGAGTTCGGTGGACCAGTTCTGGTGGCTGGACTGGATCCATTACCAAACCGACGGCACCCAAACGGTGATGACCACCACCTACCACAGCGGCGACGGCTGGTATCTGGACATCCCCGCCGCGTGGAACCAGGTGGGGGACATCACCATGTGCCAGCAGGAGAGCTCCACCATCGGGGTGCGCAGCGTCACATTCGCCCGGGGCGGCCAGGACGAGGAGAGCACCCCGGAGCCCTTTTTGGAGATCTGCTGCCTGACCGGCAGCGACCGCAGCCGCCAAGCGGACCAAAGCGACCGGTTCACCCTCTATGAGGATGCCACCATCATCTACACCGCAGAGTTTTTGGATAGCAGCTGGGACTGCGGCCTGAATGAGGAGACAATGCTGACTAGCTTCCACGCCAGCCTAGGTGTGTGGAACACCAGCAGCTGAGCCCATACAGGAACCTTGGAAGGAAGGAGTTTGCAAGGATGAAAAAAGTTCTGGTTTTGGAGGATGAGGCCAACATCCGCGGCTTCGTGGTCATCAACTTGAACCGGGCGGGCTACGAGACCATCGAGGCGGGCACCGGGGAGGAGGCGCTGGAGCAGCTCCGGCTCAACCCAGACGTCCGGGTGGCTCTGCTGGACATCATGCTGCCTGACATGGACGGGTTCGAGGTCTGCCGCCGGATTCGGGCGGGCAACTCCAAGATTGGCATCATTATGCTCACCGCCCGCACCCAGGAGATGGACAAGGTCACCGGGTTCATGACAGGGGCGGACGACTATGTGACCAAACCCTTCTCCCCGGCGGAGCTCACCGCCCGCATCGACGCCCTCTACCGGCGCATCGGCGGGGACCAGATGGACGATGGGGAGATCAAGCAGCCCCCCTTCGTCCTCAACACCCGGAAACGCACCTTGGAGAAGAACGGCCAGCGGATCAAGCTGACCCAGGTGGAGTATGCCATCATGAAGATGTTCATGGAAAACCCGGGAAAGGCCCTCTCCCGGGAGGAGATTCTCCGCTGCGTCTGGGGCAAGGACTACCTGGGCGAGGTGAAGATCGTCGACGTCAACATCCGGCGGCTGCGGGTGAAGATTGAGGACGAACCCACCAGCCCGGCCTTCATCACCACCATCTGGGGGTATGGATATAAGTGGGAGTTTTAAGGAAAGGGAAAGCCCTGTGGGAACGGGCCACCCAACGGTTCCCCCAATTAAAGGTCAAAGGCATCCGCCAGCGGTGGCTGCTCAACAGCATCAGCATCTTGGTGATGATTCTGCTGGTGGTTGTGGTGGCCTTCTCCGTGGTCATCCGCAATTACTATGACAGCAGCATCCTCTCCGACATGGAGAGCAAGGCGCGGATTGCTGCCAACTACTTCGGCACCAACGCCAGTGGAGACACCAGCAGCGAGGACTATCTCACCACCGCCCAGAACTACGTCAGCTCCTTCGAGGACGGCACCCGGCTGGAGCTGCAGTTTCTGGACCCGTCGGGGAAGGTGATCTACTCCTCCAACGGCCTGACCCTCTCCGGCACCATGCCGGGCACCGGGGACATCGACCGGGTGCGGGAGAAGCAGGAGATTGCCTCCTGGCAGGGGGAACTGCCCCAGACCGGCGAGCGGATCACGGCGGTCTCCGCCCCCCTGCTGTACAACGGGGAGCTGGTGGGGATCATGCGCTACGTCACCTCCATGCGCCTGGTGGACCGGCAGGTGACCATCCTCACCCTGGTGGCGGTGATCCTGTCGGTGAGCATTCTGATCCTGGTGTACATCTCCAACATCTACTTCGTCCGCTCCATCGTGGACCCGGTGAAGAACATCACCGGCATCGCCCGGCGGATCGCCGGGGGAAGCTACGGCATCCAGGTGGAAAAGAAGTTCGACGACGAGGTGGGGGACCTCACCGACGCCATCAACGACATGTCCCTGCGGATCAAGCAGGCGGAGAGCATGAAGTCGGAGTTCATCTCCTCGGTCTCCCACGAGCTGCGCACCCCTTTGACCGCCATCACCGGCTGGGCCGAGACCATCATGAGCGGCGAGGCCCGGGACGAAGGGGACGTGCGCAAGGGCATGGCCATCATCGCCAGCGAGGCCCGGCGGCTGTCGGGGATGGTGGAGGAGCTGCTGGAGTTCTCCCGGATTGAGGACGGCCGCTTCACCTTGTCGGTGGAGCCTATGGACATCAAGGCCGAGCTGGAGGATGCCGTCTACACCTACCACGAGTTCCTGGCGGCCAAGGACATCGCCGTCTACCACACCGACTGCGAGGAGGAGTTCGGCCCCATCCCTGGGGACCCGGACCGGCTGCGCCAGGTGTTCTGCAACCTCCTGGACAACGCCGCCAAGCATGGGGGCGCCGGCAAGCGCATCGACACGGCCATCTTCCCCGACGGCAGCGACGTGGTCATCACCATTCGGGACTATGGACCCGGCATTCCGCCGGAGGAGCTGCCCAACGTGAAGTATAAGTTCTACAAGGGCAGTTCCACCGCCCGGGGCAGCGGCATCGGCCTGGCGGTGTGTGAGGAGATCATCTCCCGGCACAACGGGGAGCTCACCATCTCCAACGCGGAGGACGAGGCCGGCGGCTGCCTGGTGGAGGTCCGCCTGCCGACTGGAACATAAGTTCGAAAAAATGCCCCGGGATTCTTGCTTTTTCCCCTGGGGTTTGTTACAATCACCTCAAAATGACCCAAGCAAACAGATAGGAGTGACTATGAAACCCGAGAAACACTGTGAACCGTCGCAAGACTGCGCCTTCCGCACCACCATTGGCGGCCAGGCACTCATTGAGGGCATCCTCATGCGGGGGCCGGAGAAGCAGGCCATCGTGGTGCGCAACCAGGAGGGGGAGCTGGAGGTCAAGGAACAAAAACTCAAGCTCATCAAGGACCGGTACCCCATCCTGGGCATCCCTTTCATCCGCGGGGTGGTCAACTTCCTGGCCTCCCTGGTGGAGGGGGTGAAGGCCCTCATGTGGTCGGCGGAGTTCTATCCTGACGACCAGGAGGAGGAGACCCCCTCCAAGTTCGAGCAGTGGCTGGAAAAGCGCTTCGGCAGCGAAGGGCTTATGAAGTGGATCATCGGCATTGCCGTGGCGGCGGGGATCGCCTTCGCCATTGCGCTGTTCATCATCCTGCCCACCCTGTTCACCTCCGGCCTGCTCTACTTCTTCCCGGATGCCCCCATGTGGCTGCGGAACCTGCTGGAGGGCGTGGTGAAGTTGGTGATCTTCTTCTGTTACCTCTACTTCTGCTCCCGGCTCAAGGACATTCACCGCACCTTCCAGTACCACGGGGCGGAGCATAAGACCATCTTTTGCTACGAGCGGGGGCTGGAACTCACCGTGGAAAACGCCCGCAAAATGCCACGGCACCACCCTCGGTGCGGCACCAGCTTCCTGTTCGTGGTGATCGTGGTGGCGGTGCTGGCCTCCTGCGTGGTGTTTGCCCTGCCGGGGATCCGGGATGTGGCCGCCAACCCGCTGGTGCGCATCCTGCTTCACCTGGTGTTGCTGCCCATTGTGGTGGCCATCACCTATGAGATCAACCGCTTCATTGGCCGGCATGACAATCCGGTGACCCGGGTCCTGTCGGCCCCGGGGATGTGGATGCAGAACTTTACCACCTTCGAGCCGGACGACTCCATGCTGGAGGTGGCCATCCACGCCTTGAAAATCGTGCTCCCCGAAAAGGCGGGAGCCGACGCCTGGTAAACCCCAGGCAGACCCTGTAGAAATCCTATGCATTGGGGGGAGAGAGGTGGCAATCACCTACCATGATTTGTATTTGAACACCCGCATGGCCCTCACCGGGGCGGGGATTGAGGCCGCCCAGCTGGAGGCCCGGGAACTGATCTGCGCCGCCGCCGGAAAAACGGCGGAGGAACTCTACCGGGACATCTCCCTGTACACCACCGACGAGATCGCCGTGCAGACCGAGGCCCTCCTGGCCCGTCGGCTGGCAGGGGAGCCCATCGCCTATCTCATTGGGGAGTGGTCCTTCTGCGGCCTGCCCTTCTATGTGAGCCCGGAGGTCTTGATCCCCCGGGTGGACACGGAGATGCTGGCCCAACTGGCCATGAACCGCCTGAAGGAGAATCCCGGCCACACCCGGATTTTGGACCTGTGCGCCGGCACCGGCTGCCTGGGCATCACCGCGGCGGCCCTGGTGAAAACCACCCGGGCGGTGCTGGTGGACCTGTCGGACGGGGCCTTGGAGCTGTGTAAGCGGAACATCCGCCGCAACCGCCTCACCGGCCGGGTGGTCTACCTGAAGGGGGATGCCCTCCAGGCCCCCAGCCATGCCCTGGGGCAGTTTGACGTGCTGGTGTGCAACCCCCCCTACATCCCCACCGGCGACCTGGCCGCCCTAGACCATTCGGTGAAAGATTTTGAGCCCATGATGGCCCTGGACGGCGGGGAGGACGGCCTGGACTTTTACCGGGTCATCACCCACCTGTGGCAGCCGGCCCTGCGGCCGGGGGGCCACCTGCTGTTTGAGGTGGGCATTGGCCAGGCGGAAAAGGTGGCCTGGCTGATGGTGAAGGCCGGCTACGAGAACATCCGCATCACCCGGGACACCGGCGGCATTGACCGGGTGGTGGAAGGCCAGCGCCCCAAGGATCGGGAGATCCCCGATCCGCTGCACGACACCACGGAAGAGGAAGGGTAACAGACTATGGCAGAGCGAAAGAAAGCAACAACCGAAACCGCAGGGCCCGCTGCGGATAAAAAGCGGGCCTTAGAAACCGCCATCGCCCAGATCGAGCGGACCTACGGCAAGGGGTCCATCATGCGCCTGGGGGCCAACGAGCAGGTGGTGGTGGAGAGCATCCCCACCGGCTCCCTGGCCCTGGATCTGGCCTTGGGCATCGGCGGCGTGCCCAGAGGGCGGATCATCGAGATCTATGGCCCTGAATCCTCGGGCAAAACCACCCTGGCCCTCCACATCGCGGCGGAAGCCCAGAAGCGGGGGGGCGAGGTGGCCTTCATCGACGCCGAGCACGCCCTGGACCCCACCTATGCCCGGGCCCTGGGGGTGGATATTGACAACATGCTCATCTCCCAGCCGGACACCGGGGAGCAGGGCCTGGAGATCTGCGAGGCCCTGGTGCGCTCCGGTGCCCTGGACGTCATCGTGGTGGACTCCGTGGCCGCCCTCACCCCCCGGGCAGAGATCGAGGGGGAGATGGGGGACTCCCACGTGGGCCTGCTGGCCCGTCTGATGAGCCAGGCCCTGCGGAAGCTGGCCGGCTCCATCGCCAAGACCCACTGCGTGGTGATTTTCATCAACCAGCTCCGGGAAAAGGTGGGGGTCATGTACGGCAACCCCGAGGTCACCACCGGCGGCCGGGCCCTGAAGTTCTACTCCTCCGTCCGCATTGAGGTGCGCCGCATCGAGGCCATCAAGGCCGGCACCGAGATCATCGGCAACCGCACCCGGGCCAAGGTGGTAAAGAACAAGGTGGCCCCCCCCTTCCGGGAGGCGGAGTTTGACATCATGTACGGCGAGGGCATCTCCAAGTACGGGGAGCTGGTGGACCTGGCGGTGAAACTGAACATCATCCAGAAGAGCGGCTCCTGGTTCTCCATGGGCGAGGAGCGCATCGGCCAGGGGAAGGACGCGGCCAAGCAGTTCCTCCGGGATAATCCCGAACTCTGCGACCACGTGGAGGAGGAGATCCGGAAGAACGCCTTCCAGCTCCTCTCCAACCAGGGGAAGGTGGCCGCCCGGGCCGCCGGCCGGGCCCCCCAGGAGGTCCCCCCCGCCCCGGCACCTGCCCCTGCCCCAGTGCCCAAGGGCATTGACGTAAGCGCCGACGACTTCGACGACGATGAGGATTGAGAAACTCCTCCCGCCCCCCCAGCCGGGCAAACCCTGGTCGGTGGCCCTGGAGGGGGGGGAGGTGCTCCGGGTGTCGGAGAGCGTCGTGGCCTCCTTCGCCCTCTATGGGGGGATGGAGCTGGAGGCGGAGACCCTGACCGCTCTCCAGGAGGCCGCCGCCCTGGCGGCCTGGCGGGAGAAGGCGGGGCGGCTGCTCACCGCCCGGATGCTCTCCTCCGGCCAGCTGGCGGAAAAGCTCACCGCCAAAGGGGCCACGGAGGAGCAGGCCGCCCAGGTGGTGGCCTGGGCCCAGGACATCGGCCTGCTGGACGACAGCGTGTACGCCAAGGCCCTGGCCCGGCATTACACCGCCAAGGGCTACGGCCCCTATAAAATCAAAGACGAATTCTACCGCCGCCAAGTCCCCCGAGAGGATTGGGAGGAGGCCCTGGCGGCGGTGGAACCGCCGGAGACCTGGATATCGGACTTTCTGTCCCGGAAGATCCAGGACCCGGAGGACCCTGCCCAGATCAAGAAAGCCTCAGACGCCCTGGTGCGCCGGGGCTTTTCCTGGCATACCGTGTCCCAGGCGGTGACCCGGTTTCTCAACGGGACAGACCCCTGGTGACGGGAGAGGAGACAACCATGAAAGTAGGATTCATTTCCCTTGGCTGCGCCAAGAACCAGGTCAACTGCGAGCAGATGATCTGGAAGACATACGAGGCCGGTTACGAGGTGGCCCTGGGGGCCGAGGACTGTGATGTGGCGGTGGTGAACACCTGCGGCTTCCTCCAAGAGGCCCGGGAGGAGGCTTTGGCGGAGATCGACGCCCTGGCCCAGGCCAAGGCCCAGGGCAAGCTGCAAAAGATCCTGGTCACCGGCTGCATGGCCCAGTGGTGGAAGGACGAGATCCAGGCCCGCTGTCCCCAGGCCGACGGCTTTGTGGGGGTCAGTGGGTACGAGGACATCGCCCAAGTCATCGCCCAGGCCCTGGAGGACCAGCACCCCGCCCACTTCGGAGACATCGACGCCCCCGTGCCGGAGACCGACCGGGTGGTGTGCACCTCCGACCACTGGGCCTGGCTGCGTATCGCCGAGGGGTGCGACAACCGCTGCGCCTACTGCATCATCCCCTTCATCCGGGGAAAGTTCCGCAGCCGGCCGGAGGAGGCCATCCTGGCCGAGGCCCAGGACCTGGCCCAGGCGGGGATGCAGGAGCTCATTGTGGTGGCCCAGGACATCACCCGCTACGGCCTGGACCTCTACGGGGCGCGTACCCTGGCCAAACTCCTGCCCAAGCTCTGCGCCATCGAGGGGATCCACTGGGTCCGCCTCCACTACCTCTACCCCGACGAGATCACCGACGAGCTCATTGACGTCATCGCCAGCGAGCCGAAGATCGTAAAGTACCTGGACATCCCCATCCAGCACATCAGCGACCACCTCCTCAAGTCCATGCATCGCCGGGGGACGGGGGAGGAGATCCGAGCCCTCTTCCGGAAGCTCCGGGAGCGGATCCCTGGCCTGGTCCTGCGCACCAGCCTTATCGCCGGCTTCCCCGGGGAGACGGAGGAGGACTTTGAGGAACTGTGCACCTTCCTCCGGGAATTCCGCATCCAACGGGCGGGGGTCTTCCCCTTCTCCCCGGAGGAGGGGAGCGCCGCAGCCACCTACCCCGACCAGGTGGACGAGGACGTGAAGCGCCGCCGGGTGGAGCTCATCACCGAGCTCCAGATGGCTGTGGTGGACGACTGGTGCGAGTCCATGATGGGCCAGGTGGTGGAGGTCCTCTGCGAGGGGTACGACGACGAGACCGAACTCTACTACGGCCGCAGCTACGCCGACTCCCCGGGCATCGACGGCCTGGTCCACTTCGAAGGGGAGGAAGGGGGCGTGCGCCCCGGGGCCTTCTACCAAGTGAAGATTACCAGCAACTACGATGGGGAACTCATCGGCATTCTGTATGAGGAGGACGACGAACCATGACCACAGCCAACAAACTCACCCTGTGCCGGGTGGTGATGATCCCCATCTTCCTGGTGCTGCTCTACGTGGACTTTACCGGCCACCTGTGGGCAGCCCTGGCGGTGTTCATCCTGGCCAGCGTCACCGACTTCATCGACGGTTACGTGGCCCGGCACTACCATCAAATCACCGACTTTGGCAAGTTCATGGATCCCTTGGCGGATAAACTCCTGGTGATGTCCGCCATGGCCTGGTTCGTGGAGGTGGCCTGGATGCCCGCCTGGGCCTTCTTCGTGGTCATCGCCCGGGAGCTGGCGGTCACCGGCCTGCGGCTGGTGGCGGTGGAGCAGGGCCGGGTCATCGCCGCGGCCAAGTCCGGCAAGGTGAAGACTGCCTGCACCATGGTGGGCATCATCCTCATGCTGATCTTCCCCAACGCCACCCTGCGCCTGGTGTGCGTGGCGGTGATCCTGGTGACCACCATCTACTCCGGCATCGAGTATTTCGTGAAGAACAAGGACGTGCTGGCCAAGGGCACCATGTGAGAGAAAGGCGGTGGCGCTGTGCTAGCCCTGGCCCTGGCCATGGTGGAGGGCCCGGAGGAGCAGAGCAAGTTTCGAGCCCTGGCGGCCCGGTATGAGCGGCTCATGTTCCACGTGGCCCGGCAGATTTTGCCCAACGAGCAGGACGCGGAAGACGCGGTCCAGGAGGCCTTTCTGGCCATCGCGAAAAATTTCTCCAAAATTTCTGCGGTGGACAGTCCAAAAACCAAGGCCTTCGTCGTTATAGTAACGGAGAGCAAAGCCATTGACATCGCCCGGAAGAACGCCCGCCAAGGCCAGCAGGTCCCCCTGGAGGATCTGCCAGGCCTCTCCGTCCCAGCCCAGGGGGAGGACAGCCTCACCCAGTGCATCCTCCGTCTGCCCGCCCGGTACCGGGCGTGGATCCAACTGCACTATGCCCAGGGATACACAGCGGAGGAGACGGCGGAGATCTTGGGCCTTTCCAAGGAGGCCGGCTATAAGCTGGGCCAGCGGGCGAAGCAACGGCTGGAGATCCTGTGCCGAGAGGAGGGACTGCTATGATCCCGGAGGAATCGCTGCGCCAAGCCGCCCAGAGAGCCCAGGAGGCCCTCCTGGACAGCCTGCCGGAGACCCCGGCGGCGCACACCTTCTCCCCGGCTTATCGGAGAAAGCTGGCCCGCCTGGCCCGCCGGATGGACCGCAAGCCCCGGCCGCCCCACGGGGTCCTCCACCGGGTGGCGGGGATCCTGCTGGCGGCGGTGTGCCTGGGGGGCGTGGTGCTGGGGACCAACGCCCAGGCCCGGGAGGCGGTCTTTGGGTGGGTCCGGCAGTGGATGGAAGGGGACCTGTGGTATCGCTACCAAGGGGACGCCGTCCAGAACCGTGTTCTGACGCCCTATCAGATCACTGTGCCGGAGGGGTACCAGCTGGACAAGGACGTGTGGGGAGATACCTTCCAGGATGAAGAGGGCGGATATGTCCGAGAGCACTACGTCAACGCAGCCGGGGAAGAGATCTACTTCACCTACGTCTATGGGACCGACCGTTGGAAGGACATGACCTTCGCCATGGAAGATCAAATGGAGCGGAAGCCCCTTCAGATCCACGGCAACCCGGCGGAGCTTTCCCTGCCCACGGAGCCGGAGGGCCGCAGCGTGATCCTCTGGGTCGACAACACCACCGGTGCCCTGCTGGAGGTGGCGGCCCCCCTGGAGGAGGCGGACCTCATCGCCCTGGCAGAGAGCGCCGCGCCGGTGGAATCCTACTTTTCCTGAAAAAATTTCACATTCGGTGTCCAAAACCACCGCCCCATTTCGTTATAGAGGGTAGAGACGAAAGGGGGCGGTGGTTTCCTATGAAAGGGACTGCGCAAAACATGGTGCTCCCCCTACGTCACACATCCCCTCTCTTCTATGTGGCCCATGGAGAGGAATCCAACAAGAAAGGAAGCAATTCCCATGAAAAAGATGCTTACCATGGCTGCGGTTCTGTCCGCCTCGCTGCTGTCCCTCTGCGCCTGCAGCAGTACCGACCCTCCGGCGGATCCGGGGGAGGCTCCCCTCCAAAGCTGGTACAAGACCGACGCCTACACCCTCCTCCTGCCCCAGGGCTTCGCCGCCCAGGAGGGAGAGGACGGAGCGGTGACCCTCTCTCTGGATGGTCAGGCAGTGGGGGGCGTGCAGGTGGTGCCCTATCCAAACGCCGCGGGCTTCCTGGACACCGTGGGGGCTGCCAGCGAGGACAGCCGGGACAGCGGCAAAGAACTGATGCGGCAGCTGTCCCCGGAGGAGAGGTTGGCCTACATGATGACGGTTTCGGAGGACGGGACCTATCTGGAGATCTCCTGCTCCCCCGACACCCCGGACGTCACCCCGGAGGAGGAGACCATGCACTACCTCTTCCCCCAGGGGGACCAGTTCTATGACCTCTACTTCCAGCCCAGCCAGATTCCAGCGGACCAGCAACAGATTCTGGTGGACGGCTTCGCCCTGCACCCATAACCAACCACCCAAGGAAAGGTGCGGAATTCCAGATTCCGCACCTTTGCCTTGCCTTCAGGGGGTTCCTATGGTACACTGTTTGTCAAGGAAACTGTCTTGCCCGAAACGCCGGCGGAAAAATTCTCTCTCTGGGCAAGGAGAATGGATGTCCCCGGGACGAGATGGGCTGGACGGGCCCCTTCTGGCTGGGCAGGCCCTGTGGGACATCCTGGGCCTGCCGGCGTGCCCTGTCCCAGGCGGCACCCTGACCCGCCGGGGACAGAGACCAACCCACTGGAAGGAGATACCCATGAAGAAACCATTGGAAAACAGGCGGGGGTGGCGCTGGCTGCTTCTGCTGGCCCTGTGTGTGGGGATTGCGGGCGCAATATTCTTTCTGCCCCACCCCGTGGTGCAGAATGTGGCGGAGACCTCCATTCAGGGGCTGCAGTACCAGCCCCAGTACGGCCAGGAGGACGGGACGCTGGACCCGCCTACGACCCTGACGGACTATGACCAGGCGGCGGTGCTGGCCTGCCTGAGCCGGTACCAGGAACAGCGCACCCTGGAAAAGGCCGATGGCCAGGAAGAGGATGCCGGCCGCTTCACCATGGTCCTGGACGTGAACGGAGAGACGAAGCAGCTGGTGCTGGGGGAGGAGTGCTACAGCTATGGGGCCGACGGGTGGAAATACCGCATCCAAAACGGAAACCGCCTCCAACAGGATCTGGGGAAGCTGTTGAACCTCCCTGTCTCTGCATAACCCCAGAACGGAGGGAAACCGGGCCTTTCTCTTGACAGGGTACCCGGGCCGTGGTAAGATACTGGTGCGAAAAGTTCATCTCGTGAGGAACGGGAAGAGTACCCTGCCAGAACCGGACAGAGAGGGGCGGCCACCGACTGCAAGCCGCCCTGCGGGAAGGCAGGGGAACGTGCGCCCGGGAGCGAGGGGGATGCAGATGCCCCCCGGTTTGGCCCCGTTACCAGCCCTTCGAGTGAGAAACAAGAGTGGAACCGCGGTAGCCCTATCGCCTCTTGACCCCCTGGCGGGTCGAGAGGCGTTTTTTGCTGCCTGGCCCTGGTCCCTTTGGGGCGGGGCGGGCATAGCATGGGGCGGTATTTTTTCTGAATTTTTGTGAGGTGACCGGAACCGATGTTTCATTTGAAAGAGACTTTAGCGGCCTACCAGGCCCGTGACCCGGCGGCCCGGAGCAAGTTGGAGGTCCTCCTCCTCTACCCCGGCGTCCATGCCACCATGTACCATCAGGCGGCTCACTTCTGTTACTGCCACAATCTAAAGTTTTTGGCCCGGACCATCTCCCAGTGGAGCCGGTTCTGGACGGGGATTGAGATCCACCCCGGCGCCAAGATTGGCCGCCGCCTGGTCATCGACCACGGCATGGGCATTGTCATCGGCGAGACCGCCGAGATCGGGGACGACTGCCTGCTCTACCACGGCGTCACCCTAGGGGGCACCGGGAAGGACCAGGGCAAGCGCCACCCCACCATCGGCAACAACGTGCTGGTCTCCACCGGGGCCAAGGTGCTGGGGCCCTTCAAGGTGGGGGACGGGGCCCGGATCGCCGCCAACGCCGTGGTGCTGAAGGAGATCCCGGAAAACGCCACCGCCGTGGGCGTCCCCGCCCGAGTAGTGCGCATCGCCGGGGAAAAGACCAACTTCGTCGGCAACGTGGACCAGGTGAGCGTCACCGACCCCGTGCAGAAGGAACTGGAAGCCATCAACTCCCGCCTGGCTTGGCTGGAGAATTACTTGGATAAAAAGCATCACCAGGACGCCGCCGAACAGAGCGACGCAACCCCAACAGAAGAAACGCAACCGAGGAAGGAGAGCCAACATGAAGCTGTTTAACACCATGACCCGCCAAAAGGAGGAGTTCGTCCCCATCACCCCGGGAGAGGTGAAGATGTACTGCTGCGGCCCCACGGTCTACAACTACATCCACGTGGGCAATGCCCGGCCCATGATCCTCTTCGACGTGCTGCGCCGGTACCTGGAGTACCGGGGGTACCAGGTGACCTTCGTGCAGAACTTCACCGACGTGGACGACAAGATCATCAACCGGGCCAACGAGGAGGGCACCACCTCCCAGGCCATTTCCGAGAAGTACATCGAGGAGTACTTCAAGGACGCCCACGGACTGGGGGTGCGGGACGCCACCATCCACCCCAAGGCCACGGAGAACATCGCCCAGATCATCGCCCTGGTGCAGACCCTCATCGACAAGGGGTACGCCTACGCCGTGAACGGGGATGTGTACTACCGCACCAAGAAGTTTGCCGACTACGGAAAACTCTCCCACCAGCCCATTGAGGACCTCCAGGCCGGGGCTCGGATCGACGTCAACGACGTGAAGGAGGACCCCCTGGACTTCGCCCTCTGGAAGGCCGCCAAGCCCGGTGAGCCCTATTGGGACTCCCCCTGGGGCCAGGGCCGGCCCGGCTGGCACATTGAGTGCTCCGCCATGTCCAACCGCTACCTGGGCAAGACCATCGACATCCACTGCGGCGGCGAGGACCTGCAGTTCCCCCACCACGAGAACGAGATCGCCCAGTCCGAGGCCGCCAACGGCTGCAAGTTCGTCAACTACTGGCTCCACAACGGCTTCCTCAACATCAACAACCAGAAGATGTCCAAGTCCCTGGGCAACTTCTTCACCGTCCGGGAGGCCGCCGAGGCCTACGGGTACGAGGCAGTGCGCTTCTTCATGCTCTCCGCCCAGTACCGCTCCCCCCTGAACTACTCCCGGGACTCCCTCATCATGGCCCAGAACTCCCTGGAGCGGCTGTACACCGCCGAGAGCAACCTGGAGTTCCTGGTGAAAAACGGGGCCGACGGGGCTATGACCCCCGAGGAGAAGGCCTTCACCGATACCTTCGACACCTACCGGGAAAAGTTCGATGCCGCCATGGACGACGACCTGAACACCGCCGATGCCATCAGCGTCATCTTCGAGCTGGTCCGGGCCATCAACATCGCCGTGGAGAAGGCCCCCACCAAGGCCCTGGCCCAGGCCTGCCTGGACATGCTCCACGAGTTCACCGACGTGCTGGGCCTGCTCTACAACAAGAAGGAGGAGAGCCTGGACGAGACCGTAGAGGCCATGATCCAGGCCCGCCAGGCCGCCCGGAAGGCCAAGAACTTCGCCGAAGCCGACCGCATCCGGGACGAGCTGAAGGCCATGGGCATCACCCTCATGGACACCCCCCAGGGGGTCAAGTGGTCCAAGGATTGACCGCGACCGCCCTTCCCCAAGCGTTGATGACGGCCAGGTACCGGGGCTTCCCGGTGCCTGGCCTTCCCTTTGGGACGGGGCGGGGCCGTGGCGGAAAAGAAAGGAGCCTACCATGAAACAACGCCTGCAAGCCCTGCTGCTGGCTTTGCTGTTGGCAGCCAGCCTGACCTTGGCTGGCTGCGCCGGGCTGTTCCAGCCGGAGGTGGACCTGGGGTCGGTGAGCATCTCCGACTTCCAGGGGGACAACCCCTGGGTGGAACTGGACGGCAACCAGCCCGCCTTCACCGACCAGGAGAAGGGGGACACCCAGTCCTTTGAGGACTACACCCCCCTGGATGCCCTGGGCCGGTGCGGGGTGGCGTATGCCAACCTCAGCCCCGAGCTCATGCCCACCCAGGAGCGGGGGGAGATCGGCCAGGTGAAGCCCGCCGGCTGGCACACCGTCCGCTATGACTGGGTGGACGGGGAGTACCTCTACAACCGCTGCCACCTCATCGGCTTCCAGCTGGCGGGGGAGAACGCCAACCAGCGCAACCTCATCACCGGCACCCGGTACCTGAACACCCAGGGGATGCTCCCCTTTGAAAACCAGGTGGCCGACTACATCGAGTCCACCGGCAACCACGTCCTCTACCGGGTGACCCCCGTCTACGAGGGCACCGACCTGGTCCCCTGGGGGGTGGAGATGGAGGCCTGGAGCGTGGAGGACAACGGGGCAGGGGTCTGCTTCCACGTGCTGTGCTTCAACGCCCAGCCGGGGGTGACCATCGACTACGCCACCGGGGACTCCTGGGCCGAGGGGGAGAACACCTCCTCCGACGGGGAGATCACCTATATCCTCAACACCAGTTCCCTGCGCTTCCACAACCCAGACTGCGCCGGGGCGGCCCGCATCGCCCCGGCCAACCGCCAGGAGACCACCGCCAACCGGGAGCTCCTCCTGGCCCAGGGCTACCAGCCCTGCGGAACCTGCAAACCGTGACGGGTACGCCCGATAGGAACGGCCATCCTCCTTGGAGGATGGCCGTTCTCTGTGGCTGCGTTTATTGGATGTCGATGTACTCCGCCATGAGGAAGGGAACGGTGAGCTCGTTGCCCATGACGGTCTCATAGGTGTAGTCCCCTGCCAAGGTGCCGTACATCATGACGATGTCATCCTCCAGGATGTTGGCCTCGCTGCTGTCCTGCTTGGTGTAGGTCACCAGAATGGGGTCACTCCAGAAGTAGGAGCCCTGGGTGATGTTCACCCGAAGGGTGTAGCTGTCCCCCTCTGGCATCACTTGGATGACCTCCCCCTTGAACTTGGCGTGTTCCCCAAAGTAGGTGTCGGGGTTCCGGGCGATCTCCTCATAGGAGTAGGTCTGGCAGGAATCCATGTACTGCTGTTTGACCTCTTCCGGGCTCAGGGTGAATTGCTCTGTGTTCACGGTTGCGCCGCAGACGGTGCAAGTCTGCACCCGGGTGCCGGGAGAGTCCTCCGTGGCGGGGGTTTTGACGGTCCAGTCTCCGGGGGTGTGCTCAGCCAGGGGCAGCTCCTGGGTCACCTCCTGCTGGCAGCGGGTGCAAAAACCGGTTTCTGTGCCGGGTTCGGAGCAGGTGGAAGGGGTTTCCTCGGTCCACTGGGCGACGTCGTGTCCCAGGGCCGTCCCGGTGGTCTCTCCGCAGCGGGTGCAGGTGGAGGGCTCGGTACAGGTGGCATCGGTCCAGGTGTGTCCTAAGGCTTCGCCCTCGGTCTCTCCGCATTGGGTACAGGTTTTGGGGGTTGTGCAGGTGGCTTCCTCCCACTGATGCTGGCAGCCACAGCCAGCCAGGGCGGTGAGCATCCATACGGTGGCGATTCCCCAGGCGATGTGTCGTTTCATTGGCGCCTCTCTCCTCTCTCGTAATATGGGGCTGGCGCCATTATATAACAATTTGTTTTAAAATGCAAGATAACAAAATGTTATATCTATACTTTCTGTGAGACCGACAGCCAAGGGAGGCGCACAGAATGTATCGAAGAATCCGCGACCTGCGGGAGGACCGGGACCTGCGGCAGAAGGACCTGGCGGAGGTCCTTCACTGCACCCAGGTATGCTATTCCCACTATGAAATCGGCAAGCGGGACATCCCCACCCGGGTGCTGGTCCAACTGGCGGCGTTTTACGGCACCAGCACCGACTACCTGCTGGGCCTCACCGATGAACCCGCCCCCTATCCCCGCGCCCGAGAAAAGCAGGACCCATAAACATGCGCCCCCAGGTGCCAATGGCATCTGGGGGCGCTGGCGCAGTGGGAACTATCTCCGCTTCTTCCCCGGCCGGCCGGAGGGTTTCTGCCGGTTCCGGGGGGAGGAGGGGGCTCCCTTGGCGTGGGATTTGCCGGCCCGCTGGGGGGCCTTGGCGGGGGCGGAGTGCCCCTCGCGGTGGGGTCGCTCCGGCCGGAGCAGGCACTGGGGGCCGTAGCCGATGAGGTCGGTGCGGCCGGTTCGGTGGAGGGCCTCCTCCACCAGGGGGCGCTTGTCCGGCCGCTTCCACTGGAGCAGGGCCCGCTGCATGGCCTTCTCGTGGGCGGACTTGGGGATGTACACCGGCTCCAAGGTGCGGGGGTCCAGGCCGGTGTAGTACATGCAGGTGGACAGGGTCCCCGGGGTGGGGTAGAAGTCCTGGACCTGCTCCGGCTGCCGGCCGGTCTGGTTGATCCACTGGGCCATGGCGACGGCGTCCTGCAACGTAGACCCGGGGTGGGAGGACATGAGGTAGGGCACCAGGAACTGCTTCTTGCCGTACTTTTGGTTCAGCCGCTGGTACTTGTCCCGGAACTTCTCATAGGCGCCGATGTGGGGCTTGCCCATGGCGTCCAGCACATGGCCCACGCAGTGCTCCGGGGCCACCTTCAGCTGGCCGCTGATGTGGTACTTCACCAGGTCGGCGAAGAACTCCCCCTTGGGGTCCTTGAGCAGGTAGTCAAACCGGATGCCCGAGCGAATGAACACCTTCTTCACCCCCGGGATGGCCCGGAGCTTTCGCAGCAGGGCCAGGTAGTCGCTGTGGTCGGCGTCCAGGTTGGGGCAGGGGGTGGGGGCCAGGCAGTCCCGGTGCTTGCACAGGCCGTGCTTTAGCTGCTTTTTGCAGGAGGGGCGCCGGAAGTTGGCGGTGGGCCCGCCCACGTCGTGGATGTACCCCTTGAACCCCGGGTGCTGGGTGAGGGCAGTGACCTCCCGGAGGAGGCTCTCATGGCTGCGGGAGGTGACCATCCGCCCCTGGTGAAAGGCCAGGGAGCAGAACTTACAGGCCCCGAAGCACCCCCGGTTGTGGATGACGGAGAACCGCACCTCCTCGATGGCGGGCACGCCCCCCATGCTGTCGTACACCGGGTGGGGCTCCCGCATGTAGGGCAGCTCCGCCACCTGGTCCAGCTCCTGGGTGTTCAGGGGCATGGCGGGGGGATTGCAGATGAGGTACCGGTTCCCGTGGGGCTGGATCACCGCCTTGCCCCGGATGGGGTCGTGCTCGTCGTACTCCACCAGGTTGGCTTGGGCATAGGCCCGCTTGCTCCGGCTCACCTCCTCGAAGGAGGCCACCGTCACCGCCGGGAACCGGCAGGCGGCAGGGTCCTTGGTCAGGAAGCAGGTGCCCTTGATCCCGGTGAGTTCCTCCACCGGGGTGCCGGCGGCCAGGGCGGCGGCAATCTCCCGGGTGGCCCGCTCCCCCATGCCGTAGGAGAGCAGGTCGGCCTGGGCGTCTAGGAGGATGGACCGGCGGACCTTGTCCTCCCAGTAGTCGTAGTGGGCGAACCGGCGGAGGGAGGCCTCCAGCCCGCCGATGACCAGGGGGATGTCCCCAAAGACCTCCCGCACCCGGTTGGCGTAGACGATGGTGGCCCGGTCCGGCCGGAGGCCCGCCCGGTTCCCGGGGGAGTAGGCGTCGTCGTGGCGGCGCTTCTTGGCGGCGGTGTAGTGGGCCACCATGGAGTCGATGTTGCCCCCGTTGACGAAGACCCCGTACCGGGGCCGGCCCAGGGCGGTGAAGGCCTCCGGATCCCGCCAGTCGGGCTGGGGGAGGATGGCCACCCGGTAGCCCTCTGCCTCCAGCACCCGGCTGATGATGGCGGTGCCGAAGGAGGGGTGGTCCACGTAGGCGTCCCCGGTGATGAGGAGAAAGTCATAGTAGTACCATCCCCGCTGGAGGAGGTCCTCCCGGGAGATGGGCAGAAAATCCCGTTCCATGGCAGCCCTCACACCGGCACGGCCTGGTTGTGGTAGCCGATGGGCTTTTCCAGTTCGTACAGGGTGCCGTAGGCCCCGGCGGCGCTGCCGGTGCGGCGGAAGCCGTACTTCTCATAGAAGGACAGGGCGGGCTGGTTGGCCTCGGAGCAGGACAGCTGGAGGTCCTCCCGGCCCAGGGGACGGTAGAGGCTCACGGCCTTGCCGATGAGCTGCACCCCCACCCCGTTGTGCCGCTGCTCGGGGGTGAGGTAGAGGAAGGAGATGTACCCCTTCTTCTCCCGGTCCCCCCGCCGGGGGTCCAGCTGGAGGAGACCGGCCCGGTGCCGGCCTGCCATGGCCAGGGTCAGACTCTTGGGGTCGGCCTGCCAGTTCTGATAGGCCTCCTCCAGGAAGCCGGCGCCGTCATACCGGTCCAGGCGGCCGTAGAGGGTTTGCCAGGCCTCCTCCCGGCAGGTTTGGTAGAAGGTGCGGTCGGCCTCCTGGGTGAGGTCGAAGGGGGAAAACCAGAGGTTGACGTCGGCCTTCTGGTCGTTCTTCTTCCACCAGTGCTGCTGGGCCAGGGTGGAGATGGCCGGGGAGAGGTGGGAGTTGTCGTTCATGTAGACGATGTTCACCTTGCCGTCTGTGATCTCCAGCAGGGTCACGGCGGTGTTGTCGCTGTGGCCCATTTTGTGCATCTCCTCAGAGGTGTAGCCGTACCCCAGGAAGGCGGCCAGGGTGTTGCGGATCAGGGTGCCGTGGGAAAAGACCGCCACCGTCTGGTTGGGATGCTTGGCGGCGATGTCCAGAATGGCCGCGGTGCCCCGGCGGCGGATCTCGGGGAAAGTCTCCCCCCCAGGGGGGTGGAAGTCCGGGGAGCCGGCGGAGAAGAGGGCCATCTGCTGGTGGTCGGTCCGGTCGATGCCGGCCCAGGTGCGGTCCTCCCACTCGCCCATGCCCATCTCCCGCAGGTCGGCCCGGGTTTGGAGGGGCAGGCCTTTGGGCACATAGATGGCCCGGGCGGTGGTCATGGTGCGGAACAGGTCGCTGGAGTAGACCGCGTCTATGGGGGTGTCGGCGAAGCGCTGCTCCAGCGCCTGGATCTGCCGGTACCCGTTGTCGGTGATGAGGCTGTCGTATTGGCCGTGGATGCGGCGGTAGAGGTTGCCCTCCGCCTCGGCGTGTCGGATGAGATAAAGTGTGGTCATGCCTTCGCCTCCCGTGTCGAAATCATCAAGAGTAACACCTTATTATAATGGAACTCACAGATTTTAGCAACGAATTTTCCGTCAAAGAGGGGCAGACTAAGAGCGTCTGCCTCAGACAAATTCACGGAAAGGAGACATGTCCATGTGCACCAGAAGCCACTTCTGCCTGGGCCTGGCCGTGGGAATGGCGGCGGGCACCTGCCTGGGGATCCGCATGAAGACCCGGGAGAAGCAGATTCGCCGGGGCATTAACCGGGCGGCCCGCAGCGTGGAGAACGCCTTCGACACCATGACGCGCTGACGAAAAAAGTTTTTCAAAAAACTTCAAAAAAATCCTTGACAAAACACCCTCGGTCTGATATTATAAATCTTGCCTCGAGCGAGAGGCGGACAACCGGATACGGGGGTATAGCTCAGCTGGGAGAGCGCTTGAATGGCATTCAAGAGGTCAGCGGTTCGATCCCGCTTATCTCCACCAAAAGACCTGAAATCGTGAGATTTCAGGTCTTTTGCTTTTTTTGGTAGAGAGATGCCATTAGAAAACAAAAGAGCCGCAACGAATAAATAGTCGTTGCGGCTTTTTCGATCAGATTATCCTCTGGTAATTGTACCATCGGGGGAACAATGCAGAGAAAGCCTAACAGCTACATTTAAAGGAAACTTTTTCAAAGTAGCGGTTAGTGTTGCGGTACCTCCATTGCTAGAAGATACGGTAGTTGTTGTAATCTTATGGTTCTTGTAAGACCATCCACTGGCGAGATTAGTGCTGTAGTCAGTACTGACAACACCTGCTGTAATGGAATTGTACGAGAAAGTTGCTTGTAGCGATACAGTTCCAATCCATACGCCGTTGTTATAAAAATTGCTGGTGGAGATTGCTCTTTTAGTAGAGTTGCGAGCAAGATCTGGAAGAATTTCAATTGTGGATACGGCAGTAATACCGTTTCCTAAATCTTCTTCAATAGTGGTAGGGGTAGAAGTGGAAATTTCAGATGCTTGAGCTTGAGGGAATGGGAAAAAACTAAAAACCAGAATAATAGCAAGAACAGAAGCAAAGCATTTCTTTATAGAATTCAATGTAGATCGGCTCCTTTCTCCTCTTAATCCTCGAATAAAGTATTGGATACGTTAGAAAAAGTATCAGATTCGACAATAACGGTGTTTTCTTCGGTTATATCAGAGTTAAACTGAACATTGGTAGTGTAAATAACAAACGTTGACAACACAGCAATTGCCGCCACTACACAAGTAACAACACCTGTACGAATACGCTTCTTCTTTTTCTCATACTTTTGGATCACTTCATCAGACATCTGTTCCATCAAGGAGTTGGCCAAGTCTTCGGGATCCCCTAGGAATTCAAGGATACCATTGTAGTCCAAGTCAGGCCGATCTGCGTTTAGGTCCATCACTTTTCGGTTGACGTCGTAGATGAGATCGTCCTTGACCTCCTCCGGACAAGTCAGATAACGACGGACCTCTTCGTAGTAATCGGTCAGCGGCACTGCCAGCATCTTAGGAACACTCCTCCACTTGCTTGACTTCGTCTTGGCTCAGAATCTGGTCTACGGCGGCGGTGAAGCTGCGGTATTCCGCGATCAGCTTCTGGAGGTAATCCTCCCCGGCCTCGTTGATGGCGAAGTAGATCCGAATCCGATTGTCTTCCGATACCACCTTCCCCTCTTCCTCAATATAGTGGAAACTCTGCAGGCGGTAGATGGCCTGATAGAGGGTGTTGAAGGTGATTTTCCCTTCGCTCATCCGGTCAATCTCCTGCATCATTTCATAGGTGTACATGGATTTGCGGCGCAGAACATAGAGCACCAACATTTCGGTGGTGGCCTTCTTCAGCGCTTCGCGAATGCTTGCGGGAGTCCCGCTGGTTTTTGTACGTTTACGTCCAGCCATGGCTAAAATCCTTTCTTGAGCTCGAAAATATGGTATTTCAAAAACAATGAAATGTCAATGACATTTTACCTTGGCAGATGTGCAGATCAAATAAATATTCGACAGGAACTTTCCGAAGGAGGGCCTTCTTCCGACGAAAGGGATCTGTGCCGAAGGAATCGTCATTTTCACCTATAATATTACTATAGATTGTATCCCATGTCTATCATCTTTTGCGTAAATTCATAAAAAATTCGTTTTTCCACCCCTGCCAAAAAACGGCAGGGGTGGATCTTACCTTATAAAATCCCCCACGCCGGGCGGAGCCCCTCCAGTTCCGCCACCACGTCAGGGGGGATGACCCGGTGGCACCCCAAGGTGTGCAGGTGCAGGGTGACGGTGGCCACCTGTTCCAGGCACTCCAACCGGTAGTGGGCCTGCTCCATGCTGGTGCCCCAGGTGACGGCGCCGTGGTATTCCAGCAGCAGGGCCCGGTAGTCCCGGCAGAAGGGGGCCACGCTGTCTGCCACCCCCTGGGAGCCGGGGAGGGCAAAGGGGGCCACCGGCACGGTGCCCAGTTGGACCACCGCCTCCTGGAGCACCGGCTTGTCCAGGGGGATGCCGGCGGCGGCAAAGGTGGTGGCCACCGGGGGATGGGCGTGGACCACGGCCCGGACGGTGGGGTTCTCCTGATAGATCCGCAGGTGCATCTTGGTCTCCGAGGAGGGTTTGCGGGTGCCTTCCAGGACGGTGCCGTCCAGGGTCATCTTTACCAGCATGTCCTCGGTCATGTCCCCCTTACACACCCCGGTGGGGGTGACCCAGAGGGCATTCTCCCCCACCCGGACGGAGAGGTTGCCGTCGTTGGCGGCCACCAGCCCCCGCTGGTAGATCTTCCGCCCGGCGGCCAGAATGTCCGCCTTGGCTTGGGCGTCGGTGGGGTAGGGGATCATAGGCCCGCCCCCTTCCCAAACACCTTCGCGAAACTATCCTCAAACGGCGGATAGCAGATCCCCTTCTCCGTGACGATGGCGGTGATGAGGCTGTGGTCGGTGACGTCGAAGGCGGGGTTATAGCACTTCACCTCCGGCAGGGCGGAGGGCTTTTCGAAGAACATCTCCTTGATCTCTGCCCCGGCCCGTTCTTCGATGGGGATGTGGGCCCCGTCGGGGCAGGTGAAGTCGATGGTGGAGGAGGGGCCCAGGACGTAGAAGGGGATGCCGTAGTACTTTGCCAGGATGGCCACCCCGGAGGTGCCGATCTTGTTGGCGGTGTCCCCGTTCCGGGCCACCCGGTCGCAGCCCACGAAGCAGGCGTTGATCTTCCCCTCCTTCATCACCAGGCTGGCCATGTTGTCGCAGATGAGGGTGCAGTCGATCCCCGCCCGCTGGAGTTCATAGGTGGTCAGCCGGGCGCCCTGGAGGAGGGGGCGGGTTTCGTCGCACCAGGCGTGGAGGGGGATGCCCCGCTCCTTGGCCAGGAAGAGGGGGCCCAGCCCGGTGCCATACCGGGAGGTGGCCAGGGGGCCGGCGTTGCAGTGGGTGAGGATGCCGTCCCCCGCCTTTACCAGGGACAGGCCATACTCGGAGATGGCGGTGCACATGGCGATGTCCTCCTGGTGGATGGCCCGGGCGGCCTGCCCCATGGCGTCCTGGATGGAGGCCACGTCGGCGCAGGGCATGGACTCGGCCACCGCCAGCACCCGGTCCAGCATGTGCTTGAGGTTCACCGCCGTGGGGCGGGAGGCGTTGAGATAGTCCCGGTGCTTCCGGCACTCGGCCACGAAGGGGCCCACCTGGGTTTCCCGGCTCTGGAGAGCCAGGACGTAGAGGGCATACCCGGCAAAGATGCCGATGGCCGGGGCCCCCCGCACCCGGAGGGAGGCGATGGCCTCATAGAGATCCTCCGGGGAGGAGAGCTCCAGGTAGACCGTCTCGTTGGGCAGGCGGCTCTGGTCCAGGATGCGGACGGCGCGGCCGTCGTCGGAGAGGCGGACGTTGTCCGCGTGGGTAATTTGTTTCAGATCCATCCGTGGTTCACTTCCTTTTTTACAATCTCCCCCATTGTAACAAGAACCTGGGGGAAAAGCAACGCGCAGGCCCGGGGGTGTCCAAAAACTGCAGAGAAAAAAAGAACAAAGAGCGACAAGAGTAGAAAAATGCCGCTTGTGCAAAACGACGAAGTTAAAAAAGGCGGATCTTCCGTAAAAAATTCGAAAAAAAACGGAAGGAAAAGGGCGAAAAAATTCGTTCCGAGGAATAAAAACCAGGAAAAATCCAAGGAAACGAAAAGAAGGGGAAAAAACGCGGTCAAGAATGCATGAAATCCTGCGCCCGAGGAGGCGTTTTCGCCAGAAATAGCCGGGAATAATTTGTGCAAAAGGTGCATTTCATTTTTGGGAAATTGGTGTTATTATAGTCACAAGTTACAGGGGATGCGTTGAAAAACAAGTTCTCTGGCATCTGATTCAAAACAGGCGGGTTGAGTAGCCGGCTGTTGAGAATACCAAGCCCCACCTGTGGGCGGGCTTGGAAATCCCTATTTTACATCTCAATTTTTGAATGGGAGGAATTTCATCATGAGACTGAAAGACACTGGCCTGACTGTTGCCGACGTGAAGGCAATGGCCCAGAAGTATCAGATCGAGACCTATGAGCGTATGGACTTCCTGGCTGACTGGGCCGAGGGCGTCTATATGTATGACGAGAACGACCAGCCCTACCTGGACTTCTATGCTGGTATCGCCGTTAACTCCCTGGGCAACTGCAACCCCAAGGTTGTCGCTGCCGTTCAGGAGCAGTGCGCTACCCTGATGCAGACCTTCAACTATCCCTACACCGTTCCTCAGGTCCTCCTGTCCAAGGAGATCTGCGAGGCCACCGGTATGGATAAGGTCTTCTATCAGAACTCCGGCGCTGAGGCCAACGAGGCTATGATCAAGATCGCCCGTAAGTGGGGCATCGAGAACATCGGTCCCGACGCTTGGACCATCATCACCGCTAAGTCCTCCTTCCACGGCCGTACCTTCGGTGCCATGACCGCTACCGGCCAGCCCGACTCCGCCATCCAGAAGGGCTTCGGCGACCTGGTTCCCGGCTTCGTGTATGCTGACTACAACAACCTGCAGTCCTTCAAGGATGCTTATGTCGAGGGCAAGACCTGCGCCATCATGTTCGAGCCTGTTCAGGGCGAGGGCGGCGTGTTCCCCGCTACCGACGAGTTCATCCAGGGCATCCGTAAGTTCTGCGACGAGAAGGGCATCCTGTTCCTGCTGGACGAGGTCCAGGCTGGTTGGGGCCGTTGCGGCAGCTTTATGTGCTATCAGAGCTATGGCGTGCAGCCTGACTGCGTGTCCATGGCTAAGGCTATGGGCGGCGGCATGCCCATCGGCGGCATCGCCTGCACCGACAAGGTTGCCACCGCTTTCGGCCCCGGCACCCACGGCTCCACCTATGCTGGCCACCCCGTGACCTGCGCTGCTTCTCTGGCCGTTCTGCGCGAGATGAAGAGAATCGACGCTCCCGCCAACGCCAAGAAGGTCGGCGACTACTTCGCTGCTGAGCTGGCTAAGATGCCTCACGTTGTCGAGGTCCGTCATCGCGGCCTGTTCGTCGGCGTGCAGCTGGAAGAGGGCATCAATGCTGTGGAAGTTAAGCGTCACTGCATCAAGAACCACTTCCTGGTCACCGCCATCGGCTCCAGCGTCATCCGCATGGTGCCTCCTCTGATCGTCCGCGGTGTTGACTGCGACAAGGCCGTTGAGATCCTGTCCAAGTCCATCAACGAGGTCGCTGAGGGCAAGTAATTTAACCCATCGGAACTTTGATACTTCTGATAGGCTAACTCATGCCAGTACGACAACCCCCCGCCATCTACTCTGGCGGGGGGTTGTTTTATGGTTTTTCCCCAAACCGCTCCCGCGCCAAAAGGCAGGACCGGTGGAACCCTTGTGCAGCCCCGCAAAAAAAGCACGGCGATCTTTGGGGAAAGGGGGAATGGACAGGCCCTGGTTCCCATGGTACGATTTTCTTGGCAGCGTAAGATGAGACATCCTCTGAAAGGAGGGCTTCTCCATGGATCGGAACCCCTCGATTTGGCGAGGCGCGGGGATTTTCGCCCTGGGCGTTCTCACGCTGGGCATCCTGCTCCGGCTGGCCTGGAATCTTTTCGTCTTCTGTGACGAATACAATTTCAGCCCGGAAGCGGTTTGCGGCAGCGGTCTGGACCTGGGTCTGCTGTGGCTGCGGCTCTTGGCTGCGCTGCTCCTGCTTCTGGGTGGGCTGGGCCTGCTGTTCCGGTTGCCCCTGGTTCGGGTGGTGATGGTACTCAGCGTGGTCAACCTGGGGATCTCCCTGCGGCTGCTGGGGACCCTGCTGCTCTTCTGCCACCGGCAGGGCATGGCCCCGGCCCTGGTGTGCGGCAGTTCCTTGCACTGGGGGCTGCTATGGGTTCAGCTGATCGCCGCGCTGGCGCTCCTCCTGTGCAGCCTTGGCCGGCAGTTCCCCAGGCGTGTGTCCAAGGCCAGCCCATGATTGCGCCCGTCAAAAATCCTTTCCCAACGCAAAGCGCCCCGCCTCGAAAGAGGCGGGGCGCTGTTTTTCCTGTGTAGATGGGAGGGGGTGAGAACTTACTTCTCCTCTTCCTCGTCCAGGACGAAGGAGATCAGCAGATCCTCGGTGTTCACCCGGTCGCCGGGGGCAACGTAGAGTTTGTCCACCTTGCCGTTGACCTTGGAGACGAAGGTGGTCTCCATCTTCATGGCCTCCACGATCATCAGGGGCTGGTTGACCTTGACCTCGTCCCCTTCCTTCACCAGGACGGTCTCCACGGTGCCGGGGATGGTGGAGCCCAGGTGGCAGGGGTTGTTCTTGTCGGCCTTCAGCTTGCGGTCTTCCAGGACCTCCAGGGTCTTGTCCAGGACCTTCTGCTCCCGCAGGATGCCGTTGACCTCGAAGGTGAGGGTGCGGTAGCCGTCCTTGTCCGGGTCAGACATGCCCACGAACTTGATGAGAATGCTGCGGCCTTCGCTGACCTTGAGGACGGTCTCCTCCCCCTTCCGCAGGCCGTAGAAGTAGACGTGGCTCTCCAGGGTGGTGACGTCGTTGTAGGCCTCGAAGTGGGTGCAGTAGTCCTCATAGACTTTGGGATAGAGGGCGTAGCTAACGGCCTTCTGCTCCATCTCGAAGTCGGAGAAGCCTTCCATATTGAACTTCTCCCGCAGGTGCTGCTTGATCTCCTCAAAGTCCACGTCAGGCAGCAGGGTGCCGGGGCGGACGGTGATGGGCTCGATGTCCTTCAGGACGATCTTCTGCAGTTCCTTGGGGAAGCCGCCCTCGGGCTGGCCGATCATGCCCTTGAAGAAGTCGATGACAGAGTCGGGGTAGGACAGGGAGGCGCCCTCGGTGAGGATGTTGTCCTTGTTCAGGCCGTTCTTCAGCATGAAGATGGCCAGGTCGCCCACCACCTTGGAGGTGGGGGTCACCTTGATGAGGTTGCCCAGCAGGTCGTTGGCCTGGCGATAGAGCTCCTTGATCTTCTCGAACTCGTCCTTGGAGCCCATCTCGGTGACCTGGGCCAGGAGGTTGGAGTACTGGCCGCCGGGGATCTCGTACTTGTAGATCTGGGCGTTGGGGGAGACCATGCCGCTCTCGTTGGCCTTGTAGACCTTGCGGACGTGCTCGTAGTACCGGCTGAGCTCATCCAGGCCTTCGAAGTCCAGGCCGGTGTCCCGCTCGGTGCCCCGGAGGGCTTCCACCACCACGTTCAGAGAGGGCTGGCTGGTGCAGGAGCTCATGGACTCGATGGCCAGGTCGGCGATGTCTACGCCGGCCTCGGCGGCCTTCAGCACGGTGGCCACACCGGCGCCGGTGGTGTCGTGGGTGTGCAGGTGGATGGGGATGTGGAGCTCGGACTTGAGGGTCTCCACCAGCTTCTGGGCGGCGTAGGGCTTCAGCAGGCCGGCCATGTCCTTGATGGCCAGGATGTGCACGCCCAGGGATTCCAGTTCCTTGGCCTTTTCCACATAGTAGTCCAGGGTGTACTTGACCTCGTTGGGGCTGAGGATGTCGCCGGTGTAGCACAGGGAGCCTTCGACGATCTTGCCGGTCTTCAGGGCTTCCTCGATGGGCATCTTCATGTTCTCGATCCAGTTCAGGCTGTCGAAGATGCGGAAGACGTCAATGCCCTTGATGGCGGAGATGCGGATGAACTCCTTGACCAGGTTGTCGGGGTAGTTGCTGTAGCCCACGGCGTTGGAGGCCCGGAGGAGCATCTGGATCAGGGTGTTGGGCATCCGCTCGCTGAGGATCTCCAGCCGCTTCCAGGGGGATTCCTTCAGGAAGCGGTAGGCGGTGTCATAGGTGGCGCCGCCCCAGGCTTCCACGGAGAAGGCGTTCTGGAAGATGACGTTGGAGGCCTTGGCGGCACCCACGATATCCTTGGTCCGCATCCGGGTGGCGATGAGGGACTGCTGGGCGTCACGCATGGAGGTGTCGGTGACGTACAGCCGCTTCTCGCCCAGGATCTTCTGGGTGAAGCCCTTGGCGCCCAGCTTCTTAAACTCGTCCTTGGCACCGTAGACCAGGGCGGTCTCGTCGTACTTGGGCAGGACGCGGTCCTCGAAATAGGGCTTTTCCCCCTTGGAGACGTTGACAATCTTGTCCCCCAGGAAGTCCAGGATCTTGGAGGCGCGGTCCGTCCGCTGGGTCAGGTCGAAGAGCTCGGGGGTCTCCTCGATGAAGGTGGTGTAGCACTCGCCGGCCTGGAAGGTGGGGTTGTTCACCACGTTGATCAGGAAGGAGATGTTGGTCTTGATGCCCTGGATGCGCATCTCCCGCAGGGCCCGGAGGGACTTGACGGCTGCCCCCTTGAAGGTGCGGTCAAAGGCGGAGATCTTCACCAGCAGGGAGTCGTAGTAGGGCAGGATCTCTGCGCCGGTGTAGATGTTGCCGCCGTCCAGACGGATGCCGTTGCCGGAGCCGGAGTGGTAGACGCTGACCTTGCCGGTGTCGGGCATGAAGTTGTTGGAGGGGTCCTCGGAGGTGACACGGGTCTGGATGGCATAGCCGTGGCACTGGATGGCCTCCTGGGAGGAGATGTTGATCTCCGGGGAGTTGAGGGGATAGCCCTCGGCGATGAGGATCTGGGAGCGGACGATGTCCACGTCGGTGACCAGCTCGGTGACGGTGTGCTCCACCTGGATCCGGGGGTTCATCTCAATGAAGTAGGGGTTGCCGTCCCGGTCCACCAGGAACTCACAGGTGCCGGCGTTGCGGTAACCCACGGTCTTGCACAGGCGGATGGCGCTGTCAAAGATCTTCTGCCGGGCCTCCTGGGGCACGGAGAAGGCGGGGGCGTACTCCACCACCTTCTGGTGGCGGCGCTGGACGGAGCAGTCACGGTCGAAGAGGTGGACCACATTGCCGTAGTTGTCCGCCAGGACCTGGACCTCCACGTGCTTGGGGCCCTTCAGGTATTTCTCGATGAAGACCTGGTCGTCGCCGAAGGCCTTCTTGGACTCGTCGATGGCCTCCTTGAACTCCTTGGCCATCTCCTCCTCGCTATTGACGATGCGCATCCCGCGGCCGCCGCCGCCGTTGGAGGCCTTCAGCATCACGGGGTAACCCACCTTGCGGGCCACTTCTATGGCCTCCTCGGTGGTCTTCATGGCGTGGTCCACGCCGGGGATGATGGGCACCTCAGAGGCGATGGCGATCTGTTTGGAGGAGATCTTGTCGCCCATGGCGTTCATGCTCTCCACGGTGGGGCCGATGAAGACCAGACCGTTCTTCTCGCACTCCTCCACCAGGACAGGGTTCTCTGCCAGGAAGCCATACCCGGGGTGAATGGCGTCAATGTTGTGGTCCTTGGCGATCTTGATGATGGTGGGGATGTCCAGATAGGCATCGATGGGGCCCTTCTCGGGGTTGAGGGGATAGGCCTCGTCCGCCAGGGTGCGGAACATGGCGTACTTGTCTTCCTTGGAGTAGATGGCCACGGAGGTGATTCCCAGCTCATTCAGGGCACGGAACACCCGGATGGCGATCTCTCCGCGGTTTGCCACCAGAACTCGCTTGAAGTTCTTGATGCGTACTTCACTCATAAGCAAACTCCTTCTTACAATGTATTGAGATAGAAAGCAGGGGTAGTTTCCCGGGCAGAGGGTCTGCCGGTGTTCGCTTTGCAAGAACAAATGTGTTTCTATTCGGATTTTATTATACACGAAAAGAAAAAACCTTGCAAGTACCCGCAGGATGAAAGCGCGGAGGGGAGGGCTGTCAAAGACCATGGACTGCCCAACACTTAGAGGCGGTGCAGGGAGGGAAATCAGGCGGTTCCCACAAATCCCGTCAATTTTTGGGGAGGGGAATGGGGCCTTTTCCATCAAAATTCACAAGAAAACCCGGGCGCCTTCCCGGGCGGGGCCGCGCCGAGAAGAGCGCACCAAACATTTTGAGGGGCAGGGGGAAAAAATCGGGTAGAATGACGAAGACCCTCCCGGGAAACCCAGGCTTTACAGGGCGGCACCCAGCGTCTATAATAGGTCTGAACGTGCTGAATTTGACCAATTCCCGGGGACGGACATGGCCAGATTGGCCATTCTTACAACCCTGAGGAAAGGAGGGGGCTGGTTTGCTTACCTACTCCTTTGAAAATATCGCATCGGAGAGCATGTACGAGCACCTCTACCGGTGCATCAAGCAGGATATCCTCCAGAAAAAACTCCGGGCAGGGGAGAAGCTGCCCTCCAAACGGAGTTTTGCCAAAAACCTGGGGGTGAGCACCATCACCGTGGAGAGTGCCTATGCCCAGCTGGTGGCGGAGGGGTTCCTCTATACCCTGCCCAAGCGGGGGTATTACGTCTGTGAGCTGGAGCAGGAGGCCCCCGTCCCGGCGCCGGCGCCCCCTGCCCCCCCAAAGCGAAGCGAGGGGAAGGCCCCGGAACAGCGGACCTACTGGGCAGACTTTGTGGGCAGTTCCGTGGCCCGGGACATGTTCCCCTTCTCCGTCTGGGTGAAGCTCCTGCGGGACGTGACTGCCTCCGAGGACGAGGCCACCCTGCTCACCGACACCTCCGCCGGGGGCATCCGCCAGCTCCGCCAGGCCATTGCCGACCACCTCTACCAGTTCCGGGGGATGTCCATCGCCCCGGAGCAGATCGTGGTGGGGGCGGGGACGGAGTATCTCTATGGGGTGCTGATCCAGCTCCTGGGCCGGCACCGGGGATACGCCGTGGAGGACCCCGGCTACCAGCGCCTGAGCAAGATCTATGAGAAGAACGACGTGGCCATCCACCACATCCCCATGGACCAAGGGGGGGTCATCCCCGAAAAGCTGGAGGAGAGCGGGGCGGAGATCCTCCACATCACCCCCTCCCACCACTTCCCCACGGGCATCGTCATGCCGGTGAGCCGCCGGTATGAACTGCTCAGCTGGGCCTCCAAGGGGGAGAACCGGTACATCATCGAGGACGACTACGACTGTGAGTTCCGCCTGGCCGGCCGGCCCATCCCCACCTTGCAGAGCATCGACGTGATGGAGAAGGTCATCTACATCAACACCTTCTCCAAGAGCCTGGCGCCGGCCTTCCGGATCAGCTACCTGGTGCTGCCCCGCCACCTGGTCACCCGGTTCTATGAGACCTTGGGGTTCTATTCGGGGACCGTCTCCTGCCTGGAGCAGATGACCCTGGCCCGGTTCCTGGCCCAGGGCTACTTTGAAAAACACATCAACCGAATGCGCAACCACTACCGGGCCCTGCGGGATAAGCTCTTGGCAGCCCTCCGCCAGTCCCCCCTGGCGGGGAAGGTGAAGATCAGCGGGGAGCAGGCGGGCCTGCATTTCCTCATGGCCCTGGACACCCCCCGCAGCGAGGAGGCCATCCTCCAGGCGGCCGAGGGGCTGGATCTGCGCATCTCCTTTGTCTCCCAGTACTATTTCTCTGCCCCCAACCGCCTGCCCCATGTGCTGGTGATGAACTACTCCGGCCTGGTGGCGTCCTCTATGCCGGACAAGAAAACAATATCCAACATCCGGGCGTACATGACCTTTGCGGTGCTGCTGATCGGGAGCCGCAGCATGGCTCTCGGCAGCGGCATACAGGGCG
>OGYY01000254.1_pt1 | contig 57287 bp, 47 predicted proteins | sample 1576671 | NCBI WGS metagenome assembly OGYY01 (sample SAMEA3541593, study PRJEB24748) | human gut metagenome | biome: human gut; feature: human-associated habitat; material: faeces | place: China | collected 2012 | reverse complement strand
GCAATTCCTCTCCTCCTTATAGAAGGTGGGGTATCCTTGCCGTAATTCTGATGAAGAATAACCACGTGATTTTTATATGTGCTTATGACGGAAACCGAATGGAACTTCGCAATGGAAGATACAGTGCATTTTATGCCTGCCCGGAATACGCCGGTGAACGCCATTGCACAAATCGGCTATCTATGAAAGATGCTGACGAAATAATCAGGGAATGCAAGACCCCAGAGAAAAATTACCAGATCCGAAGATTCCAGGTTTATTTCAAACAGGACCAAGGAATAAAAATTTATTTTATCAGGAGGAGAGTAAAGTGATAAAGATGACTTTTTCGGACTATGACAGGTTGGTGGAAGTATTTAAAGATGTAGAACTAAAGACATTTTGGCCTACACCGGAGCAGGTAAAAGTTATGGAAGCCGAACCGGAGCGGTGGATGGCGTTTGCCTGTTACCTTAATGAGCAGGAAGAACCTCCCCGCACCCAGGAAGAGATGCTCGGAAAATCAAAGCTTAGGGATTTTATCAACCATAATCTGGAACTGATAGATGATGAGGAAACAGAGGAAGAAGTTATAACCCGGCAAGATTATGAAGAGATTAAGCGCCGCCTTGCATCGTACTAGGAAGGAGAGATTGGGTTGCCAACATATTTATTTATTGCGGAAAAACCATCCCTTATGCGAGATGTTAGCAGGTGCTATGAAAAACATAAGCAGGAAATCATCCGCCGGATAGGAGGGATTGAGTTTATAGCTTTAAGTGGGCATGTATGCACTTTATATGAGCCAAATGACTACGAGGGATGGGATGGCAAATGGGAGGATGTATCATATCCTATGGTTCCTGGTCAGTGGGGAATAAAGGCAATAAATGACAAATGGAAAAAAGGAGTGCTAAAAAAGATTAAGGACACGGCCAGAAATTATGATGGTATCATTGTAGGAACCGATTCAGACGTGGAAGGGTATGGCATTTACTATCTCCTGGAGACTTATCTTGGGATACAGGATCTTTATGCATTGCGCTTTATTGAACATTCATTGGCGGATGCAGATATTCTGAGGTCTCTGTTTTCAATGACGGATTATCATAAGGATAAGGTCCATATCCGGTTTGTCCAGTCATTTCTTATGCGTGCGAAGTCTGACTGGCTTTTTGGAATGAATGCAACACGCTTGATGACCTTAAGACTGGGGACATTAATGACCATAGGGAGGGTGAAAGCCCCTACGATCAATCTGGTGTATCAGAACTCAAAAGAGATAGAAGAGTTTAAAGTCAGGACGTATTATCAGCTCTACGCAGACTACGGAGAGTTCCAGGCTGTTTACTGTGACTCTAATGGTGTGCCTGTAAATTTTGATACACTGGTTGATTTACAAAAGCTCCACCCACAACTGGATGGAATAATAAGTGAAATAGAGTCAAAAGTGACTGAAAAACAAGCTCCACAGTTATATGATCTGTCATCACTGCAGATTGAGGCAGGACAGATGCTGCACCTTACACCGGATGAAGTGCTGGAAACTGTTCAGTCCCTTTATGAGAAACATAAGGTCATCTCTTATCCGAGGACACAGTGCCGATATGTTTCCACAGAAAAAGCAAGGGAGTTTCCTTCTATGTTGTCAAAAATGCGAGTATTCCCTGAGTTTGCTGGTGTGAAGGTGGATGAGGCTTCTATTAAGCGTGTGATGAAAAACAAACGGGTCGTGAATAACGCTGAAGTTGAAAAGGAAGCTCATGACGCACTGCTTCCAACGGCAAAGACACCAATACTTTCTGACATGACTGAACGGGAAGTGGCGGTATGCAGACTCATATATGCAAGACTGCTGGCTCAATTTCTTCCCGCTCTTAAGGAAGAAAGGACACGACTAACAATTCTTCATGGAGAAATGCATTTTACCGCTACAGGCAAGCGGATCAAGGAGCTTGGATGGAGAGAGATTTATGGTAGCTTACGTGAAAGTTTTCTGCCACTTTTTACAAAAGGGGATATAGTAACGGCAAAACAGTTCGGACCTGTTGAGCGGAAGACGCAGCCTCCGAAACGGCTGACCCAGGCAACGCTTGTTTCCGCTATGGAACATATCGCAAACAGGATTGAAGATAAGACCCTTAGGGATTCTTTGGCGGGTTCCAAAGGGATTGGTACTCCGGCTACGCGGCATGCCGTGATTGCTGACATCATTAACCGTGGTTACGTTGAGGAAAAGAAAGGACTATATATAACCGAAAAAGGGAAACTATATATTGAGTCTTTAAAGGATATCCCGATTGTATCACCTGAATTTGCTGCTGTCATGGATTATGATATCAAGAAAATTCAGAGAGGTGAAGAAAGCTTCGATCAAGCATGGCGAAATGTGATACAAAAGCTGGATGAGATGTGCGGCAGGATAGAGAATGTTGATACAGGTTTGGTACAGACGGAAAGCCGCTGCCCGAAATGTGGTGAACTTTTGAGTATGTCTGGTAATTCGTATGTATGCGACTGTGGAAACAGGATCCAGAGAAACGTGGCGGGTGTAGAAATTACGCCGACCATGTTGGAAGAACTGATCAATGGGGAAATTCTGGGGCCGTTTACTTTCAGAAAAAAGGACAGATCAGTTTTCAAGGCAAGGATCAAAATGGAAGAAAGGGGAGATCTGAAATTTGTTTTTGGGACCGGCATGGCCTGCCCTTTATGCGGCAAGGAATTAAGATCCAACAGAGGGGGCTTTTTCTGTGACTGTGGGCTATCCCTTTACAGGAAAGTAAAAGAAAAAACACTGACTGATAAACAACTGGAAGATCTGGCTACAAAAGGCCATACAAAAGTCATAGCCGGTTTCAAGAAGAAAGATGGTGATACCTTTTCAGCACGGCTTGTCCTGGACAAAGGAGAAAGATACGCAAAGTTTTCTTTTAAAGATTGAGAATGGGAGGGAAGGAATTTTGAATCATATTATAATTGGCGGGAAGATGTCTTCTTCCATGAAAAACGGAAGTTATCCTGATGGGACAAAACTTCTGTCCTTTCAATTAAAGGAGTCTCATAAGGGAGGCATGAACAGGTTCAATGTTGTTGTTACAGGAGAAAACAATATCCAATATTGTAAAAAGCATTTTCGAGGAGGGGATACGGTATTTGTAAAGGGCCATGTCATTGTGAAAAACTACCCTGTTAAAAATGCAGTTGTTCTTGTAGATGGAAGGAACACTGAATTGTATGTAAAAGATTTTATTATAAAAGCCTATGAGGTAAACAGCAGGCCGTTTGGCGAGAAATAAGTGAACGGAAACAGGACGGTGAGTGAAGCCGTCCTCATTTTTTTATCCTCTATTTTTTCATGTTTTAAGGAAAGAGAAATAGAGGAGGAATGTAAAATGAAGATTATTTACACAAATGCAATTGGGGAGGAAACGAAACACATCTCATGTCTTTATAGGGATGTTGCCAGGCTTTTAAGCGAGGAAGCTCTTGATTCAAAGGGAACCGTGGTAAGGGTAGTAGAAGAAGAACATCCGGAGCACTACTTGGTTTATAATGTCGGCCAAAGATCCGGAACCAGGTTTATAACAGAACTGGAAAATACAATGCCTGATTCCTATCTGGATAAAGAAGTGTCCGACCGGTTTCTTACTTGTGTGGATCCTGAAAAAAATGCGTACAAGTTCTACAAACTATCTTTTATGGGAGATATGTTCCGGGCCTCTTATGGACGCATGGGACAGATGAAAGGCCAGCTTTTTGGGGAGAGGAGTTTCGATTATCCGTTGTCTATGTTTTGGATCAAATACTTTGAAAAACTATCCAAAGGGTATGTAGACCGTACAGATGTTTATTTAAACTCAAAAGAAAAGGAACATCCAGGGCCTGTCAAAGATCAAATCGCAAAGGAAGATCAGAACCGGGCTTCGGTTTCTCTATTTAAGAAATTGAAAGACCTTGCAAAAAAGGCCGTAGAGCAGGCACAAGTCAAAGTGCCGATCACACAGGCAATCCTGGATTATTCCCACTTGGCACTTGAGAAGATGAAAACAGTAGAAACTGTAGAAGAATTTAACACAATCCTGCTGGATCTGATATCCGTACTGCAGCGTCCGGTAAAAACTGGCGATGGCACGGGCGTAAAACAGTTAATGGCAAAAGATAAGGCAGATTTCCTGCGTATTATCACCAGAGAGGATGACCTGCTCCAGGCTATGGAAGGAACCTTTTACGGAAGTCCAAAAAAGCAAATAACAGACGGATTCGCACAGTATGGAATTGAAGTATACGAGGCTACAGAAGATCAGAAGAAGCAAGTCATAGGTCTATTAAGCGACAGTTTGAAGGGAAAAGTGAAAAACATATATCGTGTCATTCCTATAGAACAGCAAAAATCGTTTAATGAATATTTGCGTACACATAAGATCAAAAAAGTAAAGCAGCTTTGGCATGGATCCAGAAACCAAAATTGGCTTTCGATTGCAATCAATTCACTGAAACTCCGTCCAGATGCGATTATTACCGGGAAAATGTTTGGAGACGGAATTTATTTCGCCAAATCGAGCATGAAATCATGGAATTATACCTCTTATCGAGGAACAAGTTGGGCCGGCGGGAACAGTGATGTTGCATATATGGGATTATATGCAACAGCGTATGGCACACCTTACGATGTGCATACCTGGAGCGCCTCCAGAGATTATAAGAAAGAAATGGAAGATCAGAGAGCAAACTGTGTCCATGCACATGCCGGATCCATGCTCCGTAATGATGAAATCATTTTTTATTCCGAAGCGGCTATGGTCTTAAATTACATCGTTGAATTTGTGTAAAAAGGAAATCGGTCGGCAAAAGCTGGCCGTTTTTCTTTGGTAAAAGAATTGCATATTTCTATGGATTAAAAGAAGAGGAGGAACGAAAAATGAGGATAACAAAGTACGGTTTACAGCTTAACGAAGATAAAAGGGTAGTTCTTGTAAAGGAGATGGCGACCAATTATCAGGTAAACGAACTGACGAACAAAGATAAGATAGCAGCAATGCTTAACGATTTGTTTGGCCTTGCTAATTTGGCGGAAGAACATCTTTACGTTGTGGCTATGACAAAGAAATGCCGTCCCATAGGGGTATTCGAAGTTTCCCATGGGACTGCATCTGCATCTATACTTCCAATTAGAGAGATTTTTGTTAGACTTTTTTTGTGTGGAGCAGTGGCCTTTGCAGTTGTACACAACCATCCATCAGGAAATGCATTGCCGTCTCAAACAGATATCAGCGCGACAAAAAAATTGGCTCATGCAGCAAAACTAATGGATATAGATTTTTTGGACCACATCGTGCTAGGGAACGAAGCTGTCAGCATCAGAGAACTGGAACCGGGTATTTTCTCATGAGTCGCATGATTGCGGCTCATTTTTCTTTTTCTTGTTTCCTCCATATTTGTTTTGGATTAATATAAGAGGAGGAATTTAAAATGAAACAGGGAAAGGCAAAAAGGAGAAATCCTTCGCAGGAGATCATATGTGAATTTCGTGGGATTAGTGAAGATTTATTTAACGAGAGGATTGCAAATGGATGGACATTTAACCAGGCGGTTCTTTACCCGAAAGAATGCGGATCGGAGTTTGTGGACCATGAAGGGAACATCTTCCCAAGCCAGGCCGAGATGTGCAGATACTGGAACGTGGATCCTCTTGAGTTCCAGAAGCGCCTCAAACAGTGCAGCGATATGGAAGGTGCTTTAACAGGTGGATACAACAACAAAGCCCAATCATCCTCCAGTATGGAAGCTGAAGAAATTCTGGATGTAATCATGCCGATTGTTGCCGAGTTGTTCTACTCTGTAAAGGGCGCAAAGGAACGCTTAGACGAGGAGATAAAAAACAAACGAATCTCCCGCATGGAGGATTTTAAGGAGAAAGTCCTCTCCGGGTCCATCCCGGTAAAGGATGTCGCGAGGGAAGCAGCGGAAGAGTTTCAAACATCCACCAGATATGGAAGGTATTACCGAAGAGTGTTTCTGGAAGGCAGCGACGAGCTTATCGAGCTTATGGCAGATGAAGCCATTACACTAAAGCAGGCGGATAAGATTGTTTCTCTTGGAAAAGAAAAAGAACAGGAAGCAATCGCCATGTTAAGGAAGGGGAAATCCTTCCGGATGGTCATGACAAAGCTTGGGAATGTCCCGATAAAGGATCATATGGGACGGATATTCGACTCGGAAGAAGCAATGTGCCGACACTGGCAGTTGCCTGTATCTTTGTTTAGGAGCAGAAGGAAAGATAAATGGCCGCTTTGCTATGCGCTTACTGTAGGCAAAGATGAGGAATTTACCATCACAGATCACTACAGGCACACGTTCCCTTCCATTGCAAGACTTTGTGCATTCTACGACATCGACAAGGAAGAATTTGCCAGAAGAATGGATGAAGGATGGACTATGAAAGAAGCCCTGCTTAATCCTTGTGAAAGCATCACACAAGAAACAGCATAACCCTGGAAAGAAAGAAGCATCGTTTAGCGATGCTTTTTCTAATATAAAATGCATTAAAAAAATAATATATAACCAACACAAGTATTTAATTTAGAAAATGAAATGGTATAATTGGAGTATAAAATGCTTTTGCGAGCGGAGAATAGGTTTCATTTTTTTCCAATGTGTTGTAAAACCCTTTGCTTTAACTATGGGAAGTGTCAAAACTGTTCGTCTGACAAAATACTCATCCTATCCAACGTGTTATCATATATTCAGACGATATCATATAAATAATATTATCTAGGCGATGCACTGTTTTACAAAACAATCCGTTTGCGTCTGCCGTTTATGGAGGAGAACGAAGTAATGAAAAAGAAGTACTTAGCAAAAACAACATTTGCAGTCATGATAGCAGCCCTTCTTGCCGTACCCGTTGGAGGGTGCGGAAATAAGAAAGATTCCGAGGATAAGGTTACAACTGAAGTAACCGCAAAACTTACTGAGAAGGATCTGGAAGGGGTTATCACTGGATTAGATGACCATTATATTCTGGAGAACGCAAAGAATATTGATTACCTTCATGGGATCAAGTATGATGATGGGATCATCAAAGATGTAAAAGTTGATAATAAGGAAGTCAGGCTTTCCAAGACAGGCAAGTATACTGCAACCTATACGGTCAGCGTAGATGTAGATGCTCTTGAAAAATATCAGGAAGAAAAAGCGAATGAAAAGAAAGCCTTTTCAAAGGATAAGGAACAGTCCGAAGAGAAAGAAACGACAAAAAAAGATTCTTCTGTTTCATCAAAAGATGACGCTGAGAACAATAAGCAGGATGATAAAAATACGGCGGCAGACAAAAAAGAATCTGGCAAAGATACTAATGAAAGCATAGATGAGGCCGATAAGGAAGCAACTGCTGATAAAGATGCCTCTGACAACAAAGAGGAAGCTTCTGTCGACAAAGGCACATCTGCTGATAAAGAAGACTCTGCTGATGAGTCAAACTCAGGCTCTAAAGAAGATACCTCCGAAAACACAGCAGATAAAACTGATCAGGAAAGTGGGAAAGACGATACTGACACAAGTAAAGATGAGTCTGAAAAGAACGACAATACAGAAGAAGTAGAAATTGACAAAGAAATCGAGGTCGTTGATAAGGAAACAGCAGAAGATCTTGCCGATAAAGGGGAAGTTGTTTGGACTGATGATAACGACACTGTTCCAAAAACAGATGGAACAAAGCCAGAAGAGGTTGTAAAGGAACCCGAAAGCACTGCCAGCTCGGACAAACCCGCCTCTTCTGCCGACAAAGACAATGATAAACAGACATCGACAAGCAAACCCAATAATACAGGGAACACAGGCAACTCTGGAAACGTGGCAAATACAGGAAGTGGCAATAATAATTCCAGTAACTCTGGTAATTCCAACAGTTCTGCTCCAGCCCCAAGTAAGCCTGCCGGATGTTCTCACAATTGGGTAGCACAATATACAAAAGGGGAAGCCCCAGGGCATTGGGAGACGGTAACGGATTATAAAGAAATTGGCGTGATTGTTTGTGACTGTGGACAAGAGTTTACAGATGATCATGCGTTTGAAATCCATTCCGCATTTGAATGTAGTGTTGGGGGTGGGTATTGGGTACGACCAGATAAAATTGCCATTGGCTCCCATAAAGAGTGGGTGGTAGACGGTCCCGCTCCGGATATTCTCACAGGATATAAATGCAGTAAATGTGGAGCTGCAAAATAAGAAAAAAGCGGAACCAGGTTCCGTTTCAGAGACATTCGAAAGGATGTCTCTTTTTTGTGTAGTGACTTGTAGTGGAATATACCACATTCTATTAACTCCCGGTAAGAGCTCAATCCGGGAGAATGAAATGAAAGGAGATAAAAATCATGAAAATCAGACAAGGGACAAAGAAAATCCTGGCCGGGTTCATGGCAATGTCCATGATATTGTCCTGCGGCGTAACAAACCTTACAGAGGTTTCAGCAGAAGAAGCTGATGCATCCCCTTTATATGAGGTACATTTGAACGAGTCAGAGAATGGCTCACTGCATATTGAAGGGGTGGAAGAAAAGACGCTTTCTGTCCAAGAAGGAGAGCTTGTCCAAATTGCTTCTCATCCTTTGGAAGGGTATGAAACAGAAACAATTGAAGTTGTCGGTGAGGATACGGGAACAAAGGTTGAAGTTTCTACAAATGAAAATCTGTATCAGTTCCAGATGCCGGCAGAAAATGTCCAGGTAACAGGTATTTACCAGGCAGTAAAAGCAGTGCAAGGCAATGAGACACTGGAAGGTGCGGGAACAGTGGAAGTTGGTCCTGATAAGTGGAGTGAAGAAGAATCCGCTGAAAATGCTGATACAGCAAAGACTAATAATAAAGGGATCACTCCTGCGTTTGCAGCGGCTTCAAGAGCCGTTGGTGGTACGAGGACTGTAACTGTAAGCGATGGACGCTATACACAAGACCTTTTACGTGTCGGATACTTTGAGTTGGATGGTGGTACAAAAGCATTCTGTGCTTGCCACGAATTACAACCGCCAGAAGCAGGTACAGTAATGAGAAACATTGCCACGTATACTTATGCGAATAAGGCGAATGAACTGCTCCGAAAAGTTATGTATTACGGATGGGGCGGACCTGCAGATGTTGGGGGTGTTTCCGATGGGGATCACTACCGTGAGACTGCACTTGCTATTTCTGTTGCGAATGGGCATGATGATAACTTCTATGGATATGGACAAGCATTTATTGACCGAATCCGCTCAAAATCGAATGCTCCGGATGGGTTTACGGTCTATAAAATCGGAAATGGAACAGGAATCCAAGACCTGGCATATTATTCATGGAACCCAAAGGGAACGCTGACCTTAGAAAAAGAATCCAGTAATCCTTCTATCACAAATGGGAATAGCTGCTATTCTTTGCAAGGTGCAGTTTATGGAGTCTATTCCGATGAGGCTTGTAAAAAAAGTGTTGGATCTCTTACGACAAAAGCAGATGGAACGTCCAATAAGCTTACTTTGAATGCAGGTACGTATTATATTAAAGAAACAAAAGCTCCAACGGGTTTTGCTTTAGATAAAGAGATACACAAAGTAACTATTTCTGCTGGAAAACCATCAACTTTGAAAGTAAAAGATACCCCTATAAATGACCCATTTACCCTTACGCTAGAAAAAATCGATGATGGGAAAGCCGTAAATGGCGCACAAGGAAACGCTTCTCTTGCTGGAGCACAGTTTACAGTAAAGTATTATGACGGATATTATACAAAATCCAATCTTCCAAAAGAAGCAGAAAAAATATGGGTATTTCAGACAAAAGAACTAGAAAATCCATCCACGGGGGAAATTTTGTACTACTTATTTTACAATGATGATTATAAAGTTTCAGGGCCAGAATTATACGAAATTAATGGAACTGAAACGTTACCTCTAGGAACGATCACGATAGAAGAGACAAAAGCTCCGGAAGGGTATACCCTTGACAATGGAACAATGACATCCTCAAAAGGAGAAACTGTCACAGACGGTGTTTATCTTGCACAGATCAAGCAACATGGAGATGCAGGGAGCCTTGATGTAGGAAATGAATTTACTCAAAACGAGAGTGTAATTCGTGGCGGAGTGAAAGTCCAAAAAAGAGATAACGCTACAGGTTCAACAGTTCCACAGGGAGGACTTTCCTTTAATGGTGTCGAACTTAAAATCTATAATAGGAGCGAGAACTCCGTAATCGTAGAAGGAAAAGAGTATGCACCGGGAACTGTTGTAAAAACGCTTACTCTTGATAACAATGGTTACGCGGAAACTGCAACTGATCTGCTTCCATATGGAACCTATGAAATCGTCGAGACTGTACCTCCAACGGGATATATGAATACAGGAGTGATCTCACGGACGTTCGATATTGAAACAGACGGGCAGCTTGTAGATCTTACAAAAGAAGAGACTTCAATAAGGAATGACCTGCTCCGAGGTGATTTTGAAATCACAAAGATCAATTCCAATACACAGGAAGCTATGGCTGGAGTACAGTTCAAAATCACACACGTGGCAACAGGGGAATCCCACATGATCACAACAGATGAGAATGGTTTTTATTCTTCTTCATCTGACTTTAATAAGCATTCCCAGGATACAAATGGTGGAAAAGTTACTTCAGGACTTTGGTTCGGTGATAAGCCAGTGATAGATGACATGGGCGCAATGCCTTATGGTGTATATACCATTGAAGAAATAGAAGGGGAAGCAAATAAGGGCATGGTTATGTATAAATCTACCTTTACCATTACCCGCAACAACTTCATCGTAGATCTTGGGAACATCGAGAATCGCCCGATTACGCTTACAACAACAGCAAAGGATCAGGACACTAATAACCATTATTCTCCTGCTAGGAATGAAGTGACCGTTATTGATGAGATCTTTTACACAGGAGTGGAGCCAGATCATGAGTATACCGTTGTTGGAACACTTATGAATAAGGCGACGGGAGCAGCGGTTAAAGATGCAAATGGAAACGAAGTAACTGCTAAACGTACCTTTACGCCTGTAGCACAGACAGGAATTATTGAAATGGAATTTATCTTTAATTCCTCTAAGATGGCAGGTATGGATCTGGTCGTATTTGAAGAAATGTATGACGCGGACGGCAATTTAGTCGGACAACATACAGATCTGACGGACGAAGACCAGTCGATTTACGTTCCTAGGATCACAACAACTGCAATCGACACAGCGACAGGAGAGCATGTAGGAAAAGGACAGAAGACAACGATTATCCTTGATACCGTTGCTTTCGATAATGTCCATCCTGGTTATGAGTATACACTGGAAGGTGTGATTTATGACCGGACGACAGGCGAACCGCTTCTTGATAAGGATGGAAACGAGATCACAGGACAGACCTTATTCACTCCCAAAGCAGATCACGGTAATGCGATCGTTGAGTTTACTCTGGATACAAGTGATCTTGCCGGAAAGACCATCGTTGTTTATCAGCAGCTTATCCGCCGGGGAGAGACCTATGCATGGCATGAAGAACTCTCAAGTGAAAGCCAGGCAATCCATTTCCCATTGATCGGTACGAAGGCTATTGACAGTGAAAGTGGTATTCAGAACTCATTGGCAGATAATAGTATTACCATCCGTGATACCGTAAAATATCAGAATGTTGTGCCGGGACTTACCTACACAATGAAAGGAACGATATATGACAAGGAGAGCGGAAAACCTCTTACGGTGAATGGAAAGGCAGTAACGGCAGAAACAACATTTGTGCCCAATAGCGCTGATGGAGAAACGGTTGTGTCGTTTACATTTGATGGTAGTGATCTTGCCGGAAAGACGTTAGTTTGCTTTGAAAAGCTGTTTTATAACAACGTGGAACTGACAAATCACGATCAGATTAATGCAAAGGAACAGACGATTTATGTACCTGAGATTGGCACAGAGGCGAAAGATGCCGAGAACGGCACACAGACTTCTATGGCGGATAAGGACATCACCATAACAGATAAGGTTTCTTATAAAAACCTGATCCCGGGAACAACTTATACAGTGAAAGGACAGCTTTATGATCAGGAAACAGGCAAACCAATGTTAGATGATGCAGGCCATGAGATCACAGCAGAAAAGGACATAACTCCAACAACAGCAAATGGCGAAGTAGAGATTACATTTACCTTTAGTGGCGTATCACTTGCCGGTAAAGTAGGTGTTGCCTTTGAGGAAGTGTATTACAAAGACCACCTCGTTGGTGTCCATGCTTCACTTGAAGACGAAAGCCAGATGATCTTTTATCCGGAGATAAAGACAACTGCTGCTGGCGATAGAGAAAACATGGTTTATGCAGATAAAAGTGCAAAAGTCACTGACACCGTAGCCTATAAAGGCGTTCAGCCTGGAGAAGAGTATGTACTTGAGGCAACACTTCGGGATCAGAAAACAGGGGAAGTATTAAAAGATAAAGATGGCAATGCTATCACAGGCAGTACGACATTTACACCGGAAAGCACAAGCGGTACAGTTGATGTTATCCTTTCGTTTGACGCTTCCACTCTTGCAGGTACATCTGCTGTAGTTTTTGAACAGCTAAAGGTAGATGGCTTTGTAGTAGGACATCATGAAGAAGTAACAGATACAAGCCAGCATATTTACATTCCGTCTATTTCCACATCTGCTTTAGACAGTGATACAGGTATCCGTAACTCCTATGCAGATGATTCGATCACGGTTCATGATACTGTAGCTTATAAAGGAATGGCACCTGGAAAAGAGTATGTGATCAAAGGAAAACTGATGGATAAAGAAACGGGAGAACCGTTCCTTGTGAATGAAAAAGAAGTGACCGCAAAGCAGGTATTCACACCAGAAAAGCCGGACGGCACTGTTACTGTGACTTTCACCTTTGATGGTACAGGGCTTGAGAACAGAGCGTTTGTCATCTATGAACAGGCATTTTATAAGGATTTCCTTGTTGCCCAGCACTGTGATCAGTCTGACCGTTTGCAGACCATTTCGATTCCTAAGATTGAAACGACTGCGACAGATACGGAGAATGGAACACATACTTCCAATGCAGACAAAGAGGTGACCGTAAAGGATGTTGTCAGATATGAGAAGCTGATCCCTGGTACAACTTATACGATGGAAGGCGTACTCTATGACAAGGGAACACAAGAGCCACTCCTTGATGGGGAAGGAAACAAGGTTACTTCTTCCGTGACATTTACACCAACAGCGGCTGCCGGGTCTGTAGAAATCCTCTTTACCTTTGATGGGTCGCTGCTTGCAGGAAAGACGCTTGTCGCATTTGAAACCTGTAAATACGAAGGGAAAACCGTTGCTGTCCATGCTGACATCACGGATCGCAACCAAACAGACTACCTTCCGGATCTTCATACTAAGGCAAGGGATACACTGACTGGAACACAGTTCCTGTTTGCGGGGAAAGACGCAAGCATCACCGATGAAGTCTTCTATAAAGGATTAGAGCCAGGTGAGGAGTATACACTTGTTACCACACTTTATGACAGAGAAACTGGCGAACTGCTCTTTGTTCCGGAAAGCGCTTCTGATGAAGAAAATGCAGGAGAGCAGGAAGGGGAAGCAGATGATCAGCAGCCAGATGCCGAAACAGAAAATGCTGTAATGGAAGGTGAAGTTCCTTCAGAGGAAACATCCGAGGATGCTGCATTTGGAGAAGATACATCCAACGAAGAAGTGTCCGGCCATACAGTTACAGTGGAGACAGCGTTTACCGCTGAAACATCGGAGGGAACGGTAGAAACGATCATCCCCTTTGATGCATCTCAATTAGCAGGGAAAACGATTGTTGTATTCCAGCAGCTTAAGGTTGACGGTTATCTTGTTGGATCGGCGGAAGACCTTTATGACGAACTCGAAACAATCCGGATTCCTAAGATCTGTACAACAGCAATTGACAAAGATACACAAGATCATTTGACTAACGCTGACGATGATGTGACAGTCATTGATGAAGTGGCTTATGAGAACCTTATTCCTGGAGAGTCTTATACATTAGAAGCTGTCCTGATGGATAAGGAAACAGGTGAACCTGTCAAAGCCCGTGTATATAAAGAAGCTGCTGCAGTAGGGGAAGAGCCTGGGAATACGAAAGCTCCCGAAGAGGAAGAAATCGTGGACAGCGAAGAGGCTGATCAAAGTTCTTCCTTAGATGAGAAAACATCCGGAAATGAAGAGGATACTGAAGAAATTGAGGATGCAAAGACGGAGGAAATCCTTTCAGAAGAGGCAGAAGAAGTGACCGCTACGGTTACTTTCACACCAAAAGAAGCATCTGGTACAGTGGACGTTGTGTTCCATTTTGATGGGTCCGAACTTGCTGGCCACACATTTGTAGTTTTCGAGCGTGCTTACTACACAGATGCATTCATTGCAAGCCACGAAGACATTGACTCCGAAGAGCAGACAGTATGGGTACCTTCTTTGAAAACAGTTGCAACTGACAAAGCAGACGGAGACCATTTTGTCCTGGTTCCAGGTGAGCAGACCATTGTGGATACAGTAAGCTACACAAACCTTATCCCCGGTAAGGAGTATAGACTTCAGATGGTTCTTATGGATAAGGAAACTGGTGAGCCAGTTACAATCGATGGAAAAGAAGTAACTGCTGAAACGACCTTTACACCTGAAAAGGCTGATGGTGAGACAACAATTGAGGTTACACTTAATACAGAAGGACTTGCCAATAAATCAGCGGTGTGCTTCGAAAAACTCTTCTATGGAGACGTAGAGATTGGATCTCATGAGGATATTACGGATGAAGACCAATCCGTCCATTTTATTGAGGAAGCTTACCAGACAGGAGTAACATTGTTTGGAGCTGCTGCACTGTTGCTTGGAATTGCACTTGCAGAGCTTGCAGCCCTGTTATTGCTTAAAAGCCGTAGGAAATAGTCAATAACTGAAAAGCCCGGATTCCGGGCTTTTCTTGTTTTAAAAACCATATTCTGTGGGAAGGAGATGTGCGTATTTGAAGAGAAAAATCGTAAAAATCATTTCGCTTATCTGTTTGTTGCTGGCAATCCTATTTATATTAGTTGGTATGTTAGGAATCAAGACACAAGAAAAGGAGAAGAGCATTCAAAAGGAAACAGTAGAAAAAGCAGCCCTGCCGGCAGCAATGCCAGAAGATCCGCTGGACCGGGTAATCGATTGGGCATACTTAAAATCCTTGAACAAGGATATCATTGCCTGGCTCTATATTCCTGGGACAGCCATAGATTATCCAGTGTGCCATAGTGAAGGAGATTATTACTTACGGAAGAATATATACAGGCAATACAGTATTTCGGGTTCCTTATTTACCAATGAAACCATGGAAGATCCACATATTGCCATATTCGGCCATAACATGAATAGCGATTGGATGTTTGGAAGGCTTCAAGAATCCGGCTTTAGGGAGGCATATATTTATACGCCTGATAAAGCAGGAAAATACTTGAAAGTATCCGATCTTATCTGCTCCAAGCAACACAGTGTCTTTCAAAGAGGGTTTTCTTTCGGAAAGCAGTATAAGGAATGGCTGGAGAGACACGGAATAGAAGTGGATGAGAAAGAGCAGGTTATATCCCTTGCTGTTTGTGCAGATGGAAACAGGGCGAAAAGATATGTGGCCAACCTAATCTGTGTCCAAAAAAAATAAAACTTAGATTTCTCCATTTTCTTATGAATTTAAAAAAATAGGAGGTAAAAGAAAATGGACACAAGAGAAAGGGCATGGTATACTTATGGCAAGAAGTACGAGGAACTTACACTTGCAAGCGATTTCCTGTTCTGCAAGATCATGCAGGATACGGAGCTATGCAGGGAGATGCTGCAGCGAATTATGGGGCTCAAACTTGGTAAGGTTCAGGTGGTCAATGCCCAGAAGCCGATTGATACAACATTCGATGGTAAGAGCATACGCTTAGATATTTGTGCTGAAGATGAGTCCGGCAATATCTACGACATTGAGATGCAGTGCGCGGATACGAAAGAATTGCCACAGCGTTCCAGGTTTTACCAGTCGATGATCGACCAGGACCTTCTGGATAAGGGCGAAAATTATATGGAGCTTCGGAATACTGTTGTTATCTTCATATGTAAGTTTGATCTTTTCGGGCTGGGAGATGGGAAATATTCGTTTCACAGCTATGAAGACCAACATAAAGAGCTGCAGCTTCAAGACGGAGCTACCAAGATTTTCTTGAATACCAAAGGGAAGGTTTCTGATCCACTTCTTCAGCACTTTTTGGATTATCTGGAGCGAAGGACAGTAGAGGACGACAGTTTCATTCAAAAATTAGAAGCTGCTGTCGCAAATGCTTCGCACAATTCAAAATGGAGGGACGAATACATGAGAGTATCCATGAGAGAACAATACTTAGAAAGATTTTTTATGGAAAAAGGCATGGAAAAAGGCCGTTTTCAGACTCTTTTAAACGCTGCAAAAAGGGGGATGTCGGATGACCAGCTTATTGCTTTTCATGAGGCCAGCCCCGAGGAAATTGCCAGAATCCATGAAACAATGGACAAGGCAAAAAGTGTCTAAACGAGAAAAAGCATCGCTTAAAGCGGTGCTTTTTTTAAATGGAACCAGGTTCCACTTTTATGATACATTTTCTGTTAATTCTTTAATGGCAGTACAAGAAAGAAATTGCGCTAATTGATTCTCCATTACTTGAGCAGCGTTATCCTGCATGAAAACCGGCGTTACTTTTTGATAAATATTTTCGTGCCCGAATGCAGATCTAAGTTTGCGATCCTGGTTCATCCGGCAAATGGTTCGGTTTATAATCTGCTTTACTTCCCGGATAGGCATGTTCATTTCTTCTGCTATCTTATCGTAGGGCATCAGTTTAGAGCCGTCTGGATTCACCCGCATCATGAGTAACTTTCTTTCCAGCTGCGTTGTATTGTTTTTTAAAGTTTCTGCCAGTATACGTTGCTGTTCGCATTTTGTAAGAAACTGCTCCGGTGTCGGAATATCAGAACTTAGGGTATAACTTTCCTCTACACTTGCGATTTGTGAATTACTGGAATATAAGAGAGTGGATTTAATGACTTTCTGTGAAAGTCCCGACTTTCTGGCGATGACATCCAAGGTAGGCCGAATCCCTTTCTTTTCATATTCTGTAACTACATTAGAGATTTTTCTTGCATTTGTTGCGTCATACTGGGTAAGACGTTTGTGGTAGCTTCTAATGTGTTTGCTAATTTCCTGCTTGAAGAAGCGTACAAAGTATGTGGTCGGGGTGGTTTGAAGAGGGTTATAGTATGGAAGTTTCTCAAAAAATATAAGGGCCACACTCTGTAAAACATCTTCTCGCTCTTCTTTGGAAGTGAACTCTCCCATAAGAGAATTGATTTCAGATTTAGCGAATTTATAAATCACTTCCCATAGATATGTCTTGTATTGGTCTATCTGTTTCTGGTCTTTGGGTTCCTGTTTCTCTAAAGCCTCAATCTTTTTTAACGAAACATAAAAAATCGCCTGTTCTTTTGTCATATTTTCCTCCGGTTTACCCTCATATAAATCATAACATAAGCGGCAGAATAAGGCAAACATTTGTTTGATAAAATATGCGGAAACAACCACTTTTGGGGCGTTTTAGAAGGCTGCTTAGAAGGACTTCTAAAATCACCCATATTATAGATATAGTGTGAAAGTAAAGGTGGTGGAAGGAATTGAAGAAATTGAAAAAGATTGCGTATGGATCTGCCGCAAGCATCCTTGCTTCGTTGCTTGCTTTTTCGTCTGTCATGGCTGCCGATACATTTGAAGGGTGGAACGAAGAGAATAAAAATGATGTATGGGAAGTTTATGCAAATACAGAATGGACCCAAATACAAGATCGGCTTATTCTGGATCAATTGACTGGATCTGCATCCGCTGATGTAAATACATTTGTAAGGGCGTATGAATCAATGGTAAGAGATGTTCTTAAAGGAATGGATGGGGGAATATATGGTTCGGAGCCCTATGTTGAATTAATGCTTGCTATGATACAGGTGTTAAGTGGCGGAACTCCGATTGGGAATGATCCCTGTCATGTGAAACGTTGGTTTGATTCTGGAGTTGAAGATATGACAGCCCGCAAGTCAATCGAGTATGTAGCAGAAAGGTTATTTGCTGCAGAACGTGCACATCAGGAGCATGACAGCTTTGCATCTCCCTATAAATGTGATAATGTATTGATGTCTGTTGTGCAGGGAGTCATGCTGGGATCGGGGTATAGTAGGAAGAATGAAGAATATTCTATATCCAATGCGACGAACTATTATAACAAAAACAAGAATGAATATGTAGAAAAAGGAGTTACTCCGGATGTTCGTTTTGCAAATAGTGTAAGCGGAATTTATCACACGATTTCCATGGGAGATTACGGTTCCGGTGTACTTCGTAATCCTTGCCCCAGTGCGACGATCAGCAGTGAGTTTGGTGGGAGAGCTTCGCCGGGAGGGATCGGCAGTACCAACCACAAAGGAAGGGACTATGCAGCGCCATCCGGAACGCCTATTTATGCTGCTGCATCTGGAAAGGTTACGCAGGTTTCTACAAGCGCGGCAAGAGGGAAGTATTGTATCATAGAACATGGGAATAACATGTCCACCTTATACCAGCATTGTTCTGCAATTATCGTGAAAGCAGGTCAGAAGGTTACCGTAGGACAGCAGATCGCAAAGGTCGGCAACACTGGTAATTCAACAGGACCCCACTTGCATTTTGAGGTGCATATTAATGGTGAGCCTGTTGACCCTAGGCTTTATCTACAATAAGTATTGCCTAATTTCTATTGTTTTGGTATAGTAGATGAGGAAAAGAAATTTTCTAATACTCACCCCATAAACCCCTTCCTTGTGAAGGGGTTTTTCACAAAAAAAACTGCCTGTTATTTTCAGGCAGTTGTCTTTTATGGTTATTTCGCTGCACTTTCCATTGTCCGTGGATTATCCAGGGGACTAAGTAGGACCCGCCCAGTTCCTTTATAAACGTTGACCAAACCCTCACCAGATACTGCAGAACCCATCAATGTCTTTCCAGAACGTTCGGTTGTGAAGGTTAAGCTTCCAGACCAGCATATTGCATAGTTTCCATCTATTCTTAGAACATCATCAATTAGATTTACCTCTATGAGCTGCTCTCTTGGTACATTGCTCTCCAATACACATACCCCGTTTCCAACGAGTTTTAGATTAAATAGTCCCATATTCCCAAGTACGGCAGACGATACATTGCTTCTTGCTTCGATTTTATGTTTTATAGTGCCTTCACATGCCATGAAGAGTCCATCATCAAGAACCAATCCATCTTCCCAATCCGATACTTCTTCAAGAAGAAGATATTTATAGGTGGGTTCTAGCATCAGATAACCTTCCCCCTCATATTCAGGTTTGATTGCTGTCTCTTTTGTTACAGCGCTTTTTATCACTTTTCCAAACAGATCCCCGGCTCCTTTGATTCCAGTTGTGGCGTGTACATTCCCCGCCATCCATTGCATTGCACCGGCTTGTGTGATCACGCTTGTTTCTCCATCCATAAGGGCAAGGGCCTGTTTTTGGCGAACCCCCATCTTCGACATAAAAAACTCTGCCTGGGCAGTAATTGGTGACACAGCAAGGTCTCTTTGATGTTCCACAATAGAAAACACACCTTTCGCGTCCTTGATGAGATGGTCAGAGTCATTCAATAAGCCTTTGATATTTACCATTTTCTTGTTCTCCTTTCACTTTTTATAGGAATATGTTTTTTTAAGTGACGGTTCTATTTTGACTATCCGTGAAAATGGACGAAAAGTAAATGCAGGTATAATAGAGGCAGGAGGGATTACAATGGAAAATAATAAGGCTCAAGACAGAGTAATTGGAAAAACAGAAGGGCAGCTTATTGTCGTTGCTTGCCCCGGAAGCGGAAAAACAACAACCCTTCTTCGGAGGATCGACCATATGGTTCATGATAGAGGCATTGAACCAGAACATATTTTAATGATCACTTTTACCAGTGCTGCTGCAAAAGAAATGCGTACACGGTACGAAAGGGATTATGAGAAGAATGGCGTGACTTTCTGTACGATCCATTCCCTTTGTATGGCAATCCTTCGGAAATTTAAAAGCCTAAATAATGAATCTATTCTGGTAGACGCTTCCGATTTCTTTTATGAGAAATTACGTTACAATAACATAATTAATGATAAAACGGATTTTATTAAGACTCTTATGACGGACATTTCTGTGGTTAAAAATAATTTTCTTGATTATAGGGAGTATTTACCAAAGTGTAGCAACGACAAGGTTCTTTTTCGGGAATTGTACGAAGGATATGAAACCTACAAAGAAGAGTTGGGGTTAATTGACTTTGATGACATGCTTACGGAAGCGTATGAGGAAATGATGAATAATCCATTCTGCCTGGAATGGCTGCAGAAGAAATATCGTTATATCCAAGTGGACGAATACCAAGATACAAATTATTTGCAGCGGGATATTGTATATCTGCTTGCCGGTGACAATGGAAATCTGGCAGTCGTAGGAGATGATGATCAGAGTATCTATGGTTTCCGTGGAGCTAGGCCGGATGTGATGCTGCAGTTTAAGGAACACTATCCGAATGCAGAAGAGATCAAATTGAGCACAAATTACCGATCTTCTTCCAAGATTATTGCACATGCAGATCAATTGATCAAGAAAAATAAAAAGCGGTTTTCCAAACAATTCCTTGCTTTTCATAAATCAGATGGGGCAGTGGAAGAGGTACATTGCGATGATCGGAATAAAGAGCTGTATTCGGTTGCCCTTAAAATAAAAGGTCTGATTAAAGAGGGAGTTGCACTAACGGATATTGCTATCCTTTTTAGGACAAACCAACAGGCAGAAGCGATTGCAGGAATCCTTCAGGAAGCCAAAATTCCATTTATGTCTAATGAGAAGATTCAGAGTTGCTATAACCACTGGATGTTGGAAGATGTCAAATCTTTCAAACGACTGACAGAAGACACCTGGAAAAAGAAGGATCTATCAAGGGTGCTGAATCATCCCCAGCGCTTCCTGCTGGGTAAAGACTACCTGAACTGTGGTCTGGATATGGCGAAAATGAGGAATGTAGCAAGTAGGATCAAAGTGGAATGGAAGCGCAATAATGCTTATGATGAGATTACCTCCTTCTTTTATCTCTTGAGGGTTCTGCAAGGGAAAAAACCATTTGAATTTTTGTCTATGATGGAAAAGACCGGGACATACAAAAAGTATCTTGGAGAATATGCCGCTTTCCGAAATGAAAACGTCGATGACCTGATGTGGATCTGGGATAGGTACAAGAAAGATGCTTCAGAGCATAATAATTGGACCGACTGGGGCCGGTACATCATCGGATACAATATGAAACTGGAGGAGTCCCAGAACCAAAAAGATGGCGTGATGCTCTCCACTATGCACTGCTCAAAGGGACTGGAGTGGAAGTATGTTTTCATCATTGACTGTGTAAAAGGCATATGTCCTCATAAGAACGCCGAAACAGATGAAGAGATAGAAGAAGAGCGCCGTCTCTTTTATGTAGCCATGACCAGGGCAAAAGAGAATCTGTATCTATACTCCTACAAGCAGAAAAGGAAGGGTGCAACTGTGAGAATCTCCCCTTTTGTTCTGGAACAACGGTTGTGAGTTTTTTATTTTTGCTTCACGTATTATCCAAAGAGTTGTCTAATTAGATTAGAAAAAGCATCGCTATGAGCGGTGCTTTTTCTCTTGGAAATGGAATCCGGTTCCAGTTTTGCAGTTATCATAATTCAATATTTTGTTCCTTTTCTTTTTTTAGTGCATCTTTCATATCTTCAAGATCTTCCTCAAGAGTTTCATATTGTTCTGGATGCCGATGATGCAGATTGGCAATTGTTTCCTGTAATTCATCATATAATTTTGCTTTCTCTATTAGCAGATCCGGATTCCCATATTGTCTTAATATATTCATGTCGCGCTTAAGCCGTTCACATTGGATGACAAGTTCATTGATCTTTTTTTGCTCTGACTCTATGATTTTTTCCATTTCCTTCAATTCTTGCTGCATCTTGATCTCTTGCATTTTCTTAGAGGTTTCCATTTCTCTTGCCAGAGTTTTTCTTTGTTCCAGCCTTTCTTTCGCCATGCGACGCTTATGAGCGGCATATTCCTCATCACGCCTTCGCATAGCTGCAGCCTGCAAAGTCTGTACGCTTTCAAGTACCCTTTTGTGGTATGTGACCGCACTTTCACTGGCTCCCGGCTCCGGAACCTTGAGGGCATTATTAAGATCTGCATAATACTTTTTGATGTCTTTATGGCGTGCTTGTCCGCCTTCGAGTCCCCGCTCCAAGCCGAACTCCTTCATTGCGTTGGCATAAGATGTCTGCATATCCCGGAGGATTCTGCTGCCTCCTGTATATGACCTGGCACCCAGACGTCCATTTTCATTGATTGGGATTACGATTGCGTGGCAGTGGATATTCCCGTTCTCATCGCTGTGGAAGACAACACTTGCAACGTTGTTTTTACCATCGGCAGCTTTGTTGAATGTTTTCTGGATCCATTCTACGTTTTTTTTCTTCCAATCGTCAATTGGAATGTTGTCCTGCCGTGAAAAGGTAGCCACAACTTCTATGGCAAGCACGTTATTCTTTCTGATAGCGTGGTCTTTATAGTAATCCTGTTCCTCAATCCTTTTTTTGAAAAAATCTACATAGGTCATTTTATTGCCTTTTTCATCTGATGGTAATTGCAGTACCTCGTCATTCAGGTGTTTTAGTGCAGGATCTGCATTGTCTACCTGTACCGTCCGGTAGTTGTGGTTGTATTTTGCGGTTAGCGCTCCAAGGGTGGTGATCTTTTCTGTTGTTACGAAACAGTAGCCCATTTCATCATCTCCTTTGTAAGGGAAATATGAGAAATTCCAGACATTCAAAATCGTTCCAAAAGAGCAATGTATAATAAGTTATACACAAAAAACAAAATCAGATATTTTTTTATTCTTTCGTATCCTATTAATTTATAGTGTTCTGAATCTCTCTTGATGGTCGATAATCAGTTGTGATTTCCAGTTTATCTTCTCGTCCTCTCGTTGCCTAAGCTTCCACCTCCGTAACAACCTTGCCAACGGATTTGGTCGTAGGAGAGTATGAAGGGGTGTACTTCATATCGTAATATCAACTATCTGCTGTGGTTTACTGCTATGAATCCATAGTCCTATCTATTTCCCATCCATTTAGATCAAAGAATGCGTCAACTACATTGTCTCAAATATTTCATAAGCAGCCAGCTACATTGTCTCCAATAATAGGTAGGGCATACCCAGGTACGTTGTCCCAGATAAGTTTATTTTAATCAATAAAGGGTCCAGCTACATTGTCTTAATTAATTTAGAAAATGCGCCATCTACATTGTCCCAAATATGGCAGGCGAGTTTGCAGCATGCACCAGCTACACTGTCCCATAGATGTCCAGAAACCCCCCGTTATTTAACTGCTGCCATAATAGTATTATACTGTCTCTCGTATATATTTCCCCAGAAGTGCAAGGAATGTTGCACCTATATTGTCTCAATAAGTTCACAAATGGACAGGTACGCTGTCTCCAACAATATATAGGATAAAGCATTCCATGCGTCAGTAAGGAGTCATTATAGGACAGATTCGCTGTCCCAATGTACATCAGAAAGGAAATAATAAAACAAGCTGCTGCCACTTGTTCCACTTAGATAGATAGAAGGGGATAAAAGCGACGCAATGAGGAAAGAAAAAGAGAGAAGGAGTGAGAGAAAAAGGAGTTAAGCGGCGCCAGAAATAATAAGTTCCTGGCAGGTGGTCCCCAGCCGAGGATTGACGAGGCTGGGGACGCGCGAAATTGCGTCAGGTAAGGTAACGTATGATCAAGTTTCAGGAATGGGAACATCATACTGTATTCTGAAATAGAAATAATTATCTGAATGGTAATGCCGCCATGACTGGAATTTGCATCAGATCATAAAAGCGGAACCTGGTTCCGCTTTTACAAAAAAAGAGACGCATCATTGCGCCTCTTCTCCTGTCTCGAAATACTCTGCTATCACATCCTTAAAAGCAGAATCATATTTACAGTAATATTCCAGAAACACATTTGGTGTACAGGAGGGGATTTGTGCAGATACCTGATCCATGATCTCCGGGGACATTTTTTCTCCTAGTTTGTTCATATCATCAGCCGTAACTGTAAGGGCCTGAAAGTTTACTTCTGGTTTCTGATCAGCCTTTACATTGACAAGCATGGAACACAGGATGATGATAGTCGCTGCTGTAATTACAAGCGCTGCTTTAAGGGTAATAGTTTCGTTTTTTCTTTTCATAGTAATTCCTCCAATTATTTTATTCTCATAATAAATATTAAAAAATTTATGATTTTTCATATTCTAACGAATTACAAAATAAAAGGAGGAAAAATAATATGATTAACAAGGTAGTTCTTTTAGGAAGAGTGGTAAGGGATCCAGAGGTAAGATATTCACAGGGAGAAAATCCGACATGCATATGCAGATATACACTGGCGGTGCCGAGGAAATATCACAAAGAAGGCGATCCGGACGCGGATTTTATCAACTGTATTGCATTTGGAAAGCTTGCCGAATTTGCAGAGAAGTATTTTGTCTCTGGAAAGAGGTACTGTATTGCAGGACATCTGCAGACAGGATCTTATACCAATAAGGACGGACAGAAGGTATACTATACCGATGTTGTTGTGGAAGAGCAGGATTTTGCTGACAGTTCCGATAACTCTGGAAACAACGGAGGAGGAAATCAGCAGAAGTCCAGTAATCAGCGGCAGGGGCAGGGTAATAACCAGCGTTCCGATGGGAGCACAACTTCCGGTAACAGACGGCAGTCCCAACAGCAACAGCAGCAGACAGCAGGGGACGGATTCATGAATATCCCCGATGGGATTGATGAAGAACTTCCATTCAATTAAGAAAAAGAGGAAAGTCCAGAAATCTGGGCTTTCTTGTTTTTTAAAAAAAGACCTGCGGTAAAAACCGCAAGCCTTTTTTACTGACTATGAAACCATTTCCAAAGCCGGAAGGAAAGTGTCAATGAGGTATTTGTCTGTATTCGCATAAGTATCCTCATAGGATGCTCTTCCTTCAAATTCATCGATCACAGTTTTTTCTTCCGTGGTCATATCTCTGTAGGATTTCTTCCCGTAAGCCGGCGGGAGCCAGCCTTTTCTCTGCGAACCAAAAATGTTAAGTTTCTTAAGCAGTTCCAGGTCAGTAAATTCAATATGGCAGGTTCCTTTCTTATAAAAGGTCACTGTGAAGTATTTAAGCGGGATCTTTTTTGTCTGACCAGAGCATTCCGCTTCATAAAGAGTGGAATGGAGATCTGATGGCAAGGTCTTACCAGAAAGATAATTGAGAGCATGATCAATATCTGATAACTTATGGACAATCTCATACCTGGAAGGCTGATAAGAACCACTGTAATTGTTCCAGGCACTTGTATAAGGAACGATAACCTTCTTGTTGATGATCCAGGCCTTGTTTGTTTTCCAGCCATTATAGTAATGAATATTTTTTGAAAGTTCATCACTGTAGGAATACTGATAAGAGAGTTCATCAAAAAGCTTGATGATACATTCTTCTATGCCGGAAGACAGGCTCCTTGTCATTTCTTCCTGCAACGTCTTAATGTTGAAGTAGGAGAAATCATAATCGCGAAGGTCGTGAACTAATCCACGATATTTCCCCAGCAAATTTGATGTCATGTTTCTGGTGAAGCGTTTGTCGTTAAACAGCCTGGACCAGTATTTTTCACGTACCCTTCTGACAAAAGCATTGACAGATAGTTCGCTTTTTTGCCCAACAGTAAGCTTAAGAATAGGCTGACTGTATGCATTGTCTTTATCCAGAGAGTCAAGAAGATATGGCTTCATAGCTTTGTACTCATTGATCAGACGTATTCCGGCCTCAACTTCCATTTCGTAGTTCTTAACAATGGATCCGACCAGATCATTCACCGCTACATCACGCGAACAGAAGTCATCGTCCTCCTCATATGACCTGGATCTTAGTTCACCCAGGATAGAAGAGTCCTTGATCTTCTCCGGGATCGTAACTTTAATGACAGCCACCTCTACAGTAGTAGGGCGTTCGGCATCCACAAATCCCTCTTCCATAAAATCAATCCTGGCACCCAGTTCTTCGAGCCTTCTCACAAGGAACTTCCTCATATGAGAGAAAGGATTTTTAATTGTTTCCGCATTCAGGATACAGATGATATTACCGCCATTCTTCTGCATATCCAGTGCTTTCATCAGATGTTCAGCGCCTTTGCTGAAAGGCGGGTTCATGGCAATCAGATCATAGTGCTTAAAGGTCTGGTATGTCAGAAAATCATCGTGCACAACCCTCAGCTTGTTCCCTTTTGCAATCTGGCGAAGCTCCGGATCCAGTTCAATACAGTCAATATCCTCAAGATCTCTGAAATGCTTCCCGGCTGCCTTTTTGATCCATAAAGCCATATCTCCTCTGCCACAGGAAGGCTCCAGTACCGACTCAATCCTTGTCCAGTCAACTCCCTCAAATACTTTTTCCAGAAGAAGCTCCGGTGTCGGGAAAAATTCCTTTTTGTAGTTCATGTTCATATGTGTTTCCTCCTCTAATCAATAATTTCTCTGAAATATGGAAAATGAACCCGGGAAGGATTTGACATATTTAAAGCGGAATATCAAAAATACAGGAGGAACACAAAATGGCAAAGAAATTCAAGGAACTGGAAGTAAACAAACCGGCAGTTGCAACAGCGCTGCTGCTGGATGTAGAGGAAAGGCAGACGAAAAATGGAGGAGCATACTGCAAGCTTACATTAAGCGATGGAGGTGACCAGATTGTCGCAAATATGTGGGACTCACAAGCTGATACTCTGGAACCTTTCAAACGCAGTCTGGTATCAGTGGTTGTGACGGCTGGACAGTATCAGGGGAACCCGTCTTATACTGTATCCACAGTAAAGGAAGCTCCGGCGACCGAACATATTGAGGATTATATTGAAAGCGCACCTCTTAAAAGTGAAGATATGTATGAGGGTATTCTTTCTATCCTCGAAAAAGCAGCCGATAAAAAGAACCCGCTTGTACAAATCTCCAGGGAGCTGTATAAACAAAATAAAATGCAACTTTTCCGCTGGTCGGCAGCAAAAGCCGTGCACCATAACTGTTATGGAGGACTTCTTTACCACACATATAGAATGATGCAGGCAGCCGTAAAACTTATGGAAGTATTTCCTGTAACAGCAGAAGTTCTTCTGCCAGCCGTGATGTTGCATGATATCGGTAAACTGGAGGAGATTTCAACAGATGAGATTGGGATCTCTGATTACACGGAAGATGGCAACCTTCTTGGCCATACCCTCATTGGAATCGGTATGGTGGATAAAATGGCTGCCGATCTCTTTGGAAACAAGATAGATGAAGAGACGCTTGAGCAGCTTAGGCAGCTTAAGCATGCCATTGCCTCTCATCACGGAAAGTTGGAATGGGGAGCCATCTCTGCCCCGGCGACAAGGGAAGCTATGTTGCTTCATGAGCTGGATATGATAGACTCCAGATTCTACCAGTTCGAGAAGGTGGAAGAAGGGATTACGCCTGGAACAATGTCGGACCGGATCAACACACTGGATGGGGTGAAAGTATACCATCCTGTATTCGTAAACAGACCAGTGAGATAGCCAAAAAAAGAACACTTCGCTATAAGTGGGGTGTTTTTTTTATAGAAATAAAAAGAAGCCACCCGTGAAGGAATGGCTACATAAAGGAAGGAAAAATATGGAAAATCCAAAAGGATCTGTCATCTTTTATGGGAGGCGTTGCCGCCTCCTGATCTATAAGAAAAGGAATCTCCCCTTTGGGGACGCGAAAAAGTATGATATCTCATTCTTTGATACAGATGCAGGCGGCGGACCATATGAGAGGTCCACCATCCTACCATCCGAATCCCGGGATATACTTCCCGGAAAATAAGAAGAGGAATCAAGAAAATATAGGAAACCCGCATAGGGTTTTACCGTCTTGTATTTAAATAGTTGCCTTTCTTAAGGACGATTATAGTATATCACATCCTTACGTCAAAAGTCATTTTTCTCACGTAAAGGAAGCGTAGCGCAAAAAAAGCTATTTTTTTTACGGGAGATCCATCTCCATTTATTAAAAAAGCGTGAAGCCAACCATATTCCGGTATCTATAGAAAAGAGGAGGAGGGTAATTTGGACAAGGAGACACAAGAAGAAATAGAGTTGAAAGACAGTGTTCTAAATTACATGAAAGAGCATGGATTCAACGTAGAACAGAAGTTAGATGAAAAGGCATATCAATTGCCGATAGAACCAAAGAACATGTTCTTTAAGACTGGATTTTGATATCCGTCTTCCAGCGAAAAAGAGAGAAAGCACCAAACGGCGCTTTCTTTTTTGCTACCCGTTTTACTTTCAAAAACTCAAGATAACAAATGAGGCCGCTGTTTACAAACAGCAGCCCATTTAAGAAGAGGAATAATACAAACTATATGAGAAACCCGATAAAGGGGTTATCGTTAATGTTCGCGGCAGCTGTATGAGGGGGGATAGGCTGCCGCTTTTCAGTTATTGTCCTCTCCCGAAGACATTTATAGTATAACACACATAAATAAAAGTCTATTTTCAGCGGTGAGCCACCCTTACTGGAGAAACTTGCAAATCCGGTAAGCAGTTACAGCCATAGTAAACAGACAATCCTCCTACCATATTCGACTGACACGAAAGAATTAGTTTCAATCCCCGCCGCCTACAGGCGTGGGCACGAAAGGAGTAACGAAAACGTGAGAATCATTCGATATGGATTGGTAGCAGGATTGGCTGCAGCTGCAGACATGACCACCCTTTATCTCTTAACCCCGGTACTTGGGCTTCCCTATCTTGTTGGGACTGCTGCCGGGTTTTTGACCGGGCTTACCATCAATTATCTGTTATCTATCCGCTGGGTATTCCAAGGTTTCAGAAGCAAGGAAATAAAGTACACCCATGAATTTGCTGCATACGCTTTGATCGGTGTGGCAGGGCTTGCCCTGTCCCTTTTACTCATGCGTATTTTTGTAGGTGCTGTTCATCTTCCGGTCATGCAGGCAAAAGTCCTGACGACAGGTTTTGTTTTCTTTTGGAACTATTTGGGGCGAATGGCGCTCTATAAGAAAGGAGGGTTAGGATGGAGAAGATAAACAGTCAGCTTAAATATTACAAATGGATCATAATCCCGCTCTTTTTCGTGATGAGTTATTTCATGGCTTGGATGGAAACGGACTTTTACTTCCTGCTTGCGACCGGGCGTGAGTTCTTAAGCGGCTTTCCGCACGAAGAGTTCCTAAGCATGCACAATGGGCTCCATTACGTATCCCAGCAATGGCTGTTTGCTGCTGTCCTCTACAGGATATACGACGTTTTGGGGATGGCCGGCTGTTACATCCTCGTTGCTGTTTTAAGAGGCGGGACCCATACAGCAGTCTATTTACTGGCAGTAAAGCTGACAAAAGGCAATTACTTGTTTAGCACAAGCTCCTGCCTTTTAGCATTCCTACCGGGCTCGATGTTCCTTTGTGCAAGACCTTTTACTGCATCTGTGCTTCTTCTGGTGCTTACCGTATGCATCCTTGAACAATATACCTCCGGAAAGAAGAGAGTGCTATTGCTCCTTCCTTTGGTCAGTATCGCGCTTATCAATATACATGCATCCATGTGGCCGATGATGTTTGTGCTGATGCTTCCCTATCTTGTGGAAAGCCTGCCTTTGCCAAACCTGGGGTTCCTGATTTTCCAAAAGCGGAACCAGGTTCCGCTTTTGGGGGCAGTGGCTGTTTCGGGGGTTTGTGGTTTCCTGAACCCGTATGGATTGGAAAACATGCTTTACCTGACTTATTCCTATGGGGACAGCGAAGTAAACAGTAAGATTTCTGAAATGCAGCCTGTAACCATAATAAGCCTTCCCGGAATAATGGCGTTTAGTCTTTTCCTTATTGGCATATGGTCCTTGGTTCGGCTACAAAAAGTTTACGTCCGGTATGCAGCCCTGTTTCTGGGGACAGCCCTTTTAGCTTTCATGCACGGCAGGGGGCTTCTTTTGTTCCTGTATATCGGGATCATTGCAGTCTCCCCAGCATTCAAATGGAACAGAAGAACGTATGTGGCAGGAAAGCCAAAGCATTCCCTCCTTATCATGCTTTTGTTCATTGCCCTTTTCGTACTGGTCATTGTAAGGAAAGACACAACATTAGAAGAGCAAGGTTACCAAAAAGCCATTGATTATATCTGCCAGCAGGAGGACGCAAAAGAAGGAGCTGTCTTTACGGGTTACATAGAAGGGGGCTATGCCGAATGGAAAGGACTGACTCCGTATATCGACCCACGGGCTGAAGTGTACCTAAAAGGGATGAACAAAAAGGAAGATATTCTATATGAATTTTTCGATGTGTATTACGGGCAGGCAGACACAAGGGCGTTCCTAAAAAAGTACGATTTCCTGTACGTCATGCTAAGAGAGGAAACCCCGATGCAGTACGACATGGGCTATGTAACAGACTATGAGGAAGTTTACTCCGAAGAAGGGTACGTCATTTACAAAAGGATAGGTTAGAGGCTTTTCCATAAAAAAGGGAAAGGAAAAGCGAACCAGGATACGGACAACCATATTATAGTGCCGCTTCAAGGAGCGGCGCTTTTTTTTTACTTCATATTCCTTTGAGGGACGAACCTGTCCCTGGAAGAAAGCATGTGGGCAGTAAGGTCAAAGCGACCTGCTGCCCACTCTTCCATATTAAAGGGACCATACAGGGCAAGCGCTTCCATAAGGTTGTCCTCCAAACTTGATTCGGAATCGCCTGAAACCAACAACGATCTTTAAGAAGCTGTTGTCCTGGTGGATGAAAGAAAGAGGAGATGCGAAGCATGGAGCATGTCGTGATCATAGGCGCTGGGCCGGCTGGCCTATCCGCCGCATACCGGGTCTTACAGAAAGGCAAGGAGAACTATAAGGTAACGGTCCTGGAAGCGACAGGGGATATTGGCGGCATATCCCGCACTGTCAATTATAACGGTAACCGCATGGATATCGGAGGGCATCGGTTCTTTACAAAAGACCAGGAAGTAAAAGTTTGGTGGGAGGAACTCCTTCCCCTGCAGGGAGCCCTCGCAAAGGATGACGTGATAAGGGATAGGAACGGATATCTGGGCACAGGCGGGCCTGATCCGGAAAAAGAAGATGAAGTCATGTTGGTCCGCCAAAGGATTTCCCGGATCTTCTACCAAAAACATTTTTTTGACTATCCAGTCACCCTGAACGCTGCAACGATACAGAACCTAGGCCCAATCACCTGCATTGAGGCAGGCCTAAGTTACCTGAAGAGCTGCATTGCAAAACGGCGGGAGGATAACCTGGAAAACTTTTATATCAACCGGTTCGGGCGGAAGCTCTACAGCATTTTTTTTGAAACATATACGGAAAAAGTCTGGGGGCTTCATCCATCCCTCATGTCGGCAGACTGGGGTGGGCAGAGGGTGAAGGGCCTTTCAGTCAAAGCTGTACTAAAGGATGCCTTTTACCGAGCAGTGGGGAAGGAACAAGCGAAAAAAGAAACTTCCCTCATTGAAGAGTTCTGGTATCCGAAATTTGGCCCAGGCCAGATTTACGAAAAAGCGGCAAATGAGATTAGCAAGATGGGCGGGGAACTGCACTTGTGGAATAAGGTTTCCCGCATCAGACCGACCAGGGATGGGAAATACCATGTTCATGTGTCCGATGAAAAAGGAACAGAGCGTGCGGTGCTCGAAGCAGACTATGTGGTATCCACCATGCCGCTTAGAAGTCTGTGCGGGATCTACACCGGTATGCCAGGTGAAGTACGGAAGATCGGGCTTGGCCTGAAATACAGGGACTTCGTAACATTAGGGCTTTTGGTAGATAGGCTCGCTTTGAAAAACACGACGGGCATACAGACACTAAACGGCCAGATCCCTGACTGTTGGATCTACGTACAGGACAAAGATGTGAAGCTTGGCCGTATCCAGGTCTTCAATAACTGGTCCCCATATCTGGCAAAGGATCCCGTGCATACGGTCTGGCTGGGGCTTGAATATTTCTGCAACGAAGGGGACCGGTTCTGGAATATGGATCTCGAAGAGTTGAAAGAGCATGCGGCAAAAGAACTAAGCCGGATGGGTGTGATCGATGACAAAACGAAGATCCTTGATTACCACAAGGACTACGCAAAAAAGGCTTATCCCTGCTATTTCGGTTCCTATAAGGAACTGGACATATTGAAGGGTTATCTGGATACCCAGGAAGGGCTCATCTGCGCCGGGCGCAATGGGCAGCACAGATACAACAACATGGACCACTCAATCAAAACAGGGATTCTGGCGGCGGATTACATATTGGACGGCAGCCGGGATCTGGATAGGAAGCGGGCGGTCTGGGAAGTAAACACGGAGGACGACTACCATGAGATCAAAAAATAATTCCAAGAAAAAAAGATTGATAAAAACGGGTGTACTGGCCCTCCTGCTGGTGGCAATCGCCGTCCCGGCAGTAAATCTTATCCGAACATCCAACGACCAGGAAGGGACTGTCCTGTTTGTATCAGATGAACTTGTCTATCTGGACGGGATGACAGAACCCCTGGACTATGCGGCAGCTGTTCAAAAGCCGGATGAAAGCGGAACACAGATTGTAGCGCTTACAGAGAAACAGCATAAGGGTCTGGAAAAGGGAGACATCGTAACGTTCTATACGGATAACGACGGGATCGCGCGATTACGCACGATCAAGAGAGGAGAAGCGTGATGAAAAATCTGATCATAGCATTTGGGCTGACTATGGTCATGATCATCAGCGTCACGATCCTGGCAGCCATGAATACCAATACTGCACAGCAAAGCAAACTGGATAACGCTACGGAGCTTGCCGCATACCAGACACTGAATGAGTTCTACGGAAGAAGCGGTGGGGATGCTGCCCTGGAAAAGACGGCAGACAAGATAGCCGAACGCTTCAGGGTGAACATTGAGAAAATCCTCGATGATGGCAGGGGAGCAGGGGAAGAGGACGCCCTTAAGGCTACTTACGAAATTGATGTCTATGGCGTGGATGCACAAGAAGGGATGCTTTCTGTAAAAGTCACCGAACATTACAAAAACCTGTCTTTTGACAGGACGATCACCTCTGAAGCGACAGTGATCCACGAAAAGAAGACGACAAGCTAAGGGAAAAAAGCTTCCGGTGATGTGGAAATACATATTCTATGTGAAACCCCAGAAATGGATTTCAAAGGGATGGGACAGGTAGTACGTAACCAGCACTCCCATTACCTGATATTAGATGCATTCTTGCAATACCTGTTAAACAGCTGGAATCCAAAAGAAAGGAGAATCTGTGGCTTATGAGAGCGTTTCTTGAAGAGTATGGCATCGCTATTTTCCTAGTGGCGATCATTGTTGCTTTGGTCATCCTGGCTACACCGCTTGGAAATCTTCTCGGCCAGAAGCTGCGTGAACTGATGAACACGCTGACAACCAAGTTCCAGAATGAGGTAAACAATGGGCCAGGCATTTAGCAGATGACAACGGGCAAAAGAACTTGACTCCTGAAAAAAATAAGGAGCAATTTCAATCCAACTGAAGCAGAAAACATTGTTTCGTGTAAAAAAACGTAAAGGAGAGTAAACCTATGAGAGCATTTCTTGAAGAGTATGGTATCGCGATTTTCTTGGTAGCGATCATTGTCGCACTTGTTATCCTGGCTACACCGCTTGGAGAACTTCTTGGCCAGAAGCTTCGTGACCTGATGAACACACTGACAAATAAATTTAACAACGAAGTTTCAAACGGGCCAGGAATTTAAGCGATTCAACCTGTGCCGAAGGATTTCATTTCCCCATAATAATTCGGTCTTGACAATATCAGTCTTTCTGGCACAGACCGGTTTCAAACATTTGTAAAAACCTTAGAAAAAGCCCGGCTTCCGGTCTCCTCCCGGTCCGGGCTTTCTTCTAAATGAGGATCTTTTATCGGGACATCCCGGTTTTAAATAGATGAGAAAACATAGGAGGTTAGAAATGAGAATACAGTTAAGAGACGAAATTTTCGGGGAAATGCTCCCCTATATCAAGGACGATGACATAACAGATGTCAACTGGAACGGCTCTGCTTTATGGGTAAACAGCCTCACGCGCGGAAGGTATATGGATGAAAGCGTGAAACTGGATGACCATTTTATCAATCAGTTCAGTAACCGGATCGCAAACCTGGTCAACCAGAATTTCAATATGTCCTCCCCACTACTTGAAGCTGAGACTGATTCCTTACGTATCTCGATTCTTCATGATGAAGTCGCTGCAACAGGGAAATCCATATCGATTCGTAAAACACCGGCAGTCCGAAGGCTAAACAGGAAAAAGATGGAGGAGACAGGATATTCCAATTCATGGATCAACGACTTCCTCGAATCCTGCATCAAAGCAAAGATGAACATCGTGATCTGCGGTCTTCCCGGTGTAGGAAAGACAGAGCTGTTAAAAACGCTTACAGAGTATATCCCCGCTAATGAACGTGTCATCACCATAGAGGACAACCTGGAGATCCGTTACGCAAAGATCAATCCTGGAAAGGACTGCGTGGAACTGAAAGTAGACCAGGACTTCACTTATACAAAAGCGATCAAAGCCTGCCTGCGGCAGCTGCCAGAATGGATCCTCCTTTCGGAAGCCCGTTCTGTGGAAGTGAAGTATCTTTTGGAGAGCATGTCAACAGGTACACACTGCCTGACTACGCTGCATACGGATGATGTACGTAAGATCCCGGACCGTGTGAAGAACATGATGCCCCAGATCAACGCACAGACGGAGAACGACATTTATTCTTTTATCAATGTAGGAATCCAGGTCCGCTCTTACGAAACAGAGTACGGGATCCAAAGGAAGATTGCCCAGATCGCATTGTTCTCAAGGGATCTGATGACGGGTAAAAACAGTATGACTATGCTGTATAACGAAGGCGCTTACGGCGACGACCCGTTCCCGGAAGAGATCCTTTGGAAATTTGAATCAGCTGGAATCGACCCGAGGAAAAATTATCCTGGCGTACTGACGCAGTAAGGAGGGGAGCGAGTTGAAAACAGGTGGAAACAAAAGTGAAAGGGATCACGGAAGAAAGAAGAAGCCGATTCAAAACCAGGCAGAAGAGACTCTCCTTTTAAAAGAGATTGATAAAAAGCTGGAAGAGGCGCAAAAGGAGAAAAAGCGGAAGGCCAAACAGGCCAAAAAGATGAAGAAGAAACATAACTTCAACCTGCAGGCCCTTACCAAAGAAATCCATGGCTATGGCTTTGAATACCGGATGAGCGATTTTTTGAAAGTAGCTGTCCTGTGCCTTGTAGGGCTGATCATCGCAGGTGTCATCTATAAGCTTGAGTTCTTCCCGCACATTCTTATCCTGATCGCTGTAGCGGTAGCGCTTTTGCCAGGGATCATATCCGAACAGTTCAAGTTCGTGTATGAGCAGCAGCGGTTCGCGGATGCAACCGACTATATGGAACAGATGATCTACGCATTTATTAAGAAGCCAAAGATCATCCAGGCGCTGACGGATACCAAGGAAATGTGTGAAGGCCGTATGACCCAGTGCGTAGGCAAGGCGATCACTTATATCCAAAGAGGGATGTACCGGAAAAACCTGTACCAGGAAGCGTTTGACATCATCGAAGCGGAATATGGCTGTGAACGGATGTCCGCTTTGCACCAATTCCTTGCAAAGGTAGAAACCCAGGGAGGCGGATATAAAGAGAGCATCACTGTCCTTTTGGATGATATCCATTCCTGGACTGAGCGGGTCTATACGTTCCAGTCGGCGCGGAAAAACATCAAGACCAAGATCTTGCTGGTTATCCTGATGTCCCTTCTCATCTGTGGGGCAATGACGTATTCCGTGCCGAAAAACTTTGCAATCACATCCAACCCGGTATACCAGTGGTCTACTACTATTTCACTGATCTGCTTCATGGTTGTCTATGCACAGGTGCAGAGCAAATTAAATTCTTCCTGGCTTGGGAATCCGGATGAGGACTATATCCGTTTCTTTAGCGCTTACAAAAAAGTATTGACAAAAACAGAAGCAGATTTGAGGAAAAAGAGCCTTCCCCTTGCAATTGTTGGCATATTGGTTGCATTGTTCGGATATTTTGGGCTTCATAGCATCCCGATCACGATCCTTGCAGTTGCAATGGTCATCGTGCTTCTGACCCAGCCGAAGCGGAGCCTTAGGGTGGCAAAGAGAACGGTCACACGGAGCATTTCCAAAGAATTTCCCGGATGGCTTCGTGACTTGTCATTGCAGCTCCAGAAGGAGAACGTGCAAAATGCGATCATCAACTCTATCCCGGAAGCTCCGCTCGTCCTTGTACCTGGCTTGAAACAGCTCCAGCATGAACTGGATGAAGACCCGGTTACGATTCGTCCATACGCAAATTTCCTTAAGGAGTTTGACCTGCCGGATGTACAGTCAGCGATGAAGATGCTCTATTCATTGAATGCCATAGGTAAGGATGAGGTCGTACAGCAGATGAACGGCCTGATCATAAGGAACCAGGCAATGCTGGATGCGGCAGAGAGGCTCAAGGATGAGGATGCAACGGCTCTATCCGGAATGCTGGTAGCCGTTCCGATGGCAATTGTAACGGCTAAGATGATGGTGGATATGATCCTTCTCATCCTTTCCTTCTTTAACATGATGGTAGTTTAAGAAAGGAGGCTGTCCATATGCGTGAATTTTTTGAAGAATATGGAGGCGTGATCTTCCTGATCATCTTTTTTATGACAGTCATAGGAGTCCTGATCTCTTTTATCTCTGATGCGGCAAACGAGACAGGGCTGTTTGATTAAAACGAGGAAGGAGGAGGGGCCGCCTTATGGCCCCATAAGATATGAGGCATTTTTTGGAAGAATACGGAGCCATTATGGTCGCTGTTGTGATTGCGGTCGTTGTCGTATCAGTGATCATGGTGTTCCTGCCGGAACTGAAAAATTATTTTAACCATTTTGTAACACAGATGATGCAGTGAAACAATTGCTGGCGGTAACGCATACCCGCCGGCAGAGGAAGGAGGCAAGTTATGCGTGCATTTCTCGAAGAGTACGGCAAAGCGATCACGACAGTGGTCTTTGCAATCCTCATCTTTGCCTTGTCCGTTCCCCTGCTCTTTAACCTGACAGATACTTTGTATCCCCGTGAAAGCATACAGGAAGTCGATATGGACATTGATGCAGCAGTATATAACCAGCCGGTCATCCTGGTGGACTCGGGGCTTAGGATTTCGTATGGAGACCAAAACTATAATGGGAAGGCTGCTGCAGGGAATGCCAGTTCCCTTGCAAAGGTAAAACAGAATTTTGCAAAGTTTGCAAAAGTATACGAAAGATCCCATTCTTCCGCGCCGTATGTAAACGAGAGCGAGCGGATAGATAACCGGTTGGAGATCTTTGGAGTAGAGACAGTGGACACGACGAAAAAAGGGGTATATAGGCTTGCCTATTACGTGAAAAACAATACAGGGCATTCCTTCCTTTGCAATGTCTCGGTAGTAGTAAGTTAGGCAAATGAAAGGCCATGATTGTCTTTCTTGACCGCCGGCCATGCAAGGGAAATTTCATATAAAAAAAGAAAAGCTCCGCATATCGGAGCGGGAAAGGAGAAAAAATGCGTACATTGATCGAGACATTTGTAACGGTATTCCTCGCCAGTATCACAGTCCTGATCTGTGCAGAGTTTATCGGCATACAGCTGCAGACAAATAATGCAAAAGACCTGCATACGACCTACGTGTCCATGATCGAGTCCAGTGATTTTGATACAAACGTGATCAACCACTGTAAGAGCGATGCACAGAACAAAGGATATGAGTTAGTCGTTGATAATAATTCCACAGCAAAAAAGAAGTGTGCGAACTGCAACACGACCATGCCGGCAGCAACAGCAAAGTGTCCGGGTTGTGGTTCAGATAAGATATTCGAATACTATGACGACCGTATCTGTACAGTGAAATTGAATTATAAGATTTCAGTTCCAGTGATTGGGCTTGAAAGAGAGGGCGTTGTCAATGGATATGCAAGGTAAGATACAAAAAGCCAGTTTCTATGTATTTACTGGGTATTTCCTTTTTGTGCTTGCATCCGTATTTTTCCAGATTCCAGATGCGATCATAGCAGCAGTAAACATCCTGGCCATTACTGAATTATATGGCAGTAAGATTATAAGTTACTATATGTCAGCCCACAAATTCAGTTTCCTTTTGGCTGGTCTCTTCCTTTTATATCTTGGCTGGTACGGATCCCAGATCCTGCTAGGAAATGCAGCCTGGAGCGGTAATCAGGTCATCACGCTCATCCTTGCATATACTTACGTGATCGTAGCAGAAAAGATGACAAACGGGAAGGTATCAAAACGGATCATCTGTATTTCTGTTTTTTTCATCGGGATCGAAGGTTGCAAGCTTTTTGTTACGGGGGCAGCGTTTAACATGATCGCAACCGTGGCACAGGTGGTCATGATTCTTATCTTGGTAGACCCCATGATGAAAAGGGTGGCACAAAAAGGGGCAAAGAAGAGAGAGGAAAGTACCTTGGAATACAAAAGAGTCCCCCTTACCCGGAGGATTCTTTTTGGGAAGACGGGAACCCTTAGGCTTGATATGATTACTGGAACCAAGTCCCCTTTTCAAAATGAAAATGAGGGAAATCATTCACATTCTAGCCGGAAGGATCATCCATTAAATATCACTGATTGAAAGGAGGAATAGTAATGAAACGATGGATCATTGCAGCGTCTTTATTCGTGCTCATGCAGTCCGGGATGATGGTCACGGTAAATGCGGCTGCACCACAGACCTTCCCCGTCCGGTTTTCCTTTTATGATCCGGATTCCTATGCGTCTTCCACCCCGACAGGTGAAGATGGCGCTCCAAAAGGGGTAAAACAGATATCAGAAGGAAAAGCCAGCATCTATGACGAAGAGGGTGAGATCATAACCAGCTTCGAGCTAGATGGCAAGAGCCGGACCTTCGATATGGAAAGCGGGAAATATTATAAGGTAGAAATAGACTTTAGTGATACATCCCCTTATTTTGACACGACAGCAGATGCCTATGTGCCAGTGAATCCGGATTTTCCAACTCCTTACATCCCCATTGTAAGCTACGTAAAATCAAGACATATCCTTCCACAGGCAGTAGATGCACAGGATGGGGCGGTACTGACTGATTGTGTATTCCAGATAATGAACCAGGAAAACGGTAAGAAATGGGATATTACTACTGACTGGGAAGAGGGAGATATTTCCATGCTTCCTGCACTCTCACCAGGTGGATATGATGTTTCTGCCGTAAAAATCCCGGATGGCTATTATTTTGAAGGGGGCCAGGAGATCATTTTGGAACCATCTGATGATGAGTCTGCATACAAAACCTATGCGGAGTTCCGGATAGGAAGGCAAAGCGGCAGGATGGACCTGACTGTGAAAAATGAGGATGGGGAACCAATCGAGGGGGCAGTTTTCCTGCTGACCAACGAAACGTCAAAGGAATCCTACGATCCGATGTCTACAGACAAGGATGGGAAGATTTCCCTTTGGGACCTTCCGCTAGGGACCTTTCAAAATGGAAAGCTCACAAAATATGATACTTACAGTATCAAGACACTTAGTCTTCCAAAACAGTATGAGGAAAATGAGCTTCAGGAAGTAAAATTCACCTTTGAAAAAGATACAACAAAAGAAGAGTCTTTCCTCATTAAGGAGGAGACCCTCACTTTCCATAAGACAGAAGAAGACCCATCTGACGGGGAAGCAATCGAAGGTGGAACAAGCAGTAAGGATGAGGAAACAGCAGGCGGAAGCGGTCAGGCAGACGGACAGGGGGAACAAACCAGTTCCCAGTCTAAAAACGCAAAGGAATCTGCTGCCAGGACAGGAGATACTATCAACATCCTGTTCGTGTTAGCTTTATTTGAAGGTTCTATTTTGACGCTTTTAAAGAGAAAGGAGGCGCTCGGCTTATGAAAAAGCGATATGTAAGACTTATGGCATTGTTTTTGACTTGCGCCGTTACGGCGTCCTTCGGTATCCTCCCGGCACAGGCTATGGATCATACTTCTGTAAGCATGGAGGAGTCGGTAAGTGGGACAGATGCGTCTGAAAATGTGCAGGAAAGCATACAAACGGATGAGGCGGATTCTTCCCCGCTTACCTACTACACCTATGGATTAGACAGCAAACAGACACAGGCAGACCTGATAAAGGAAGGCCTTGTGCATACGGAAAAAGAGCAAAATGACGCGAAGGAAAAACTGTCTAAAGCACTGCAGGAAGGGGACATGAAATGGGAAGATACGATGGATGCACTCCTTGGGCCGATGGACATGTTTGCGATCTTTTCTGATTTTACACCGGAAGAATGGAAGACCTTCTTCTCTTCCATGGAAGATTGCGAAAGAAAAGCATTGTCTAAGATCGTACCCTATACACTTCTATCTTATGCAAATTACGCTGCCACTTTACCTGACGGGAAAGAAGAGGCGCTGCTTAAGGCAGTAGAGGACTATGGAAGGATCCTGGAAGAGGGGCATAAGATAGAAATGTCCCATAAAGCGGATGAACTTGCTTATAGCTATCTGGTAAAGGCCAACGGTGAAAGCTATGGTGCAGACAATTTAAGCGAGTACGCTGCTTTGGTAAAAGGCATGGATAAGGGTCTAAAAGAAGTGCTGGAGACTTTGGGGAATCTACCCTTTCACGAAGACGGGACCCTTGGAGAGGAATCCTTTGATACAGCAGCCTTTGCGGTTTTCGGATGGGCCAACCTTTCCTTGGACAGCAAAGAAGAAGATCCTGTCTCCGAAACGGCTAAAGAAGATGCCTTTGGAAAGAACGATCTGAAGCCGGAGGATGAAACACAGGAAAACCAGGGCAAAGCAAAGACGGGTAGCGAAGCGGCATCAGGTGAAGAGACTTTGCCTGAAACAGATAAAAAAGAAGCGCCCAATTCTACGGATGATACCGTGAAAGAAGCGGATGTTTCCAAGGAGGTAAGGCTTACCGCGCCTTCTGCCCTCCGTTATTATGAGGAAGATACGGTACGGTATATAGATGGTTTTGCGGATCTGGACCTTACAGAAAACAGTAAGGTAAAAGAGGTCACAATAAAGGAAAGTGAACTCTCTAACCTTTCTTCCAATTTTCCGGAATCCATTACCGTTGCAGACGCAAACGGGGAAATGGATACGATCCCAGTGAACTGGGTATCTGACGAAAACCCGCTATTAACGGGTGAGCTTCGTTACGAAGTGGCATTGCCGGATGGATATGCTTATACCAGTTCATTAAAAGAGAAGCTTTCCACTCGGGAAGCACAGCTTCCGTATATTATTGTACATGTTACCAAGGACAGTATCCTTGATAAGATCAAACCTCTTATCGGATCCAAGGATGATGCACAGGGCAAAGTCCTTGACGTTAATTACGAGATCGGGGATGACGAAGTGCTCCTTTATTTAAATGCAAAAGGGGTCGAGGATCCGGTAAAAGCAAAGACAGGGGAGACAGACATAAACTTGCAGGAGGGAATCTGGGTTGTAGATGGAAAGGTCTATAACTATCAGGGAAGTGTGGACCAGAACTCCCTTGCCTTCGAGGAAGGTAACGTAGAAGTGGCCTTTTATCAGGAAAATGAGATGACAAGAGTACAAAAGGCTCTCACCGATACAAAAGGGGTAAGTGCTGTCATCCCGGTACAGCTTGATAAGCCATCTGTCAACAGACAGGATATCTTACCGATCTCTAAGGATAAGGTTGCAATCTACCTGAATGTGGAAAACCCAGGATCTGTAGAGAAGCTTTACCTTCCGACATGGAATGAGGAAGGCGGGCAGGATGACTTATCCTGGGAAGAAGGAACCTTTGGAGAATATGCAGTATCCGGAAGATCCTATAATTATCGCTGCATCTTAAACGTAGGTGACCACGGCGTTGGAACCTACCGGTTAGACATCTATGTGAACTGGGAAGGCGGGGCTTCCAGCCTGGGAGGATTCCAGTATTCCGTTACGGAAGGGGAAACTCTCTATAAGGGAAAGGGAATCGAAGTGGCTTTGTTTGAAGACGGGACCCTGACCATCGCATTAAGCAAAGGAAAGTCTTCTGTAGACCCGGACCAGCTGATCCCTGCGAAATACAAAGAAAGGATCCGGCGTGTCCGCCTTTACCAGGAAGGAGAGAGCGAAGCGTATCTTACTTCATGTGATTCCCTGTTTGCAGGGGCTGTGAACTTAGAGTCCATTGATACCGGGGTGTTCTTTTCAGCCCTCTTCCAAAGGGTAACTTCTTACAGCCATCTGTTTGAAGGGTGTAAAAACTTAAGTTCACTCCCAGCTGATTTCCATCTGAATGAAGGGGTATCCGATACGTCCTATCTGTTTGCAGGTTCAGGGCTTAAAGAATATCCTCTGTCCATGGAGCTTACAAAGTATAAAGATACCCTAAAGAAAGTGGATGGTATGTTTGATGGTACACCGCTCCTTTCAGACTTCGATGAGATGTCTGATGCTTCCGGTATTGCCGAAGAATCTATCAACTGGTATCTGGAAAAGACGGGACAAAAACAGAGTAGTTCTAAGTCAGCAGCCACTATGAAAAAGCAAGCGAAAGCTGCACTGGGAGTTATCTCGTTTGACTGGCAAAATGGAGAACCTGTACAAAAATATACCTATTATGATACGAATGTTCCCTTTCCTAATGACACAGCGACAACAATAGCGGAAGACGTAACTTATCGTGGCGGGCAAAGCTATGTTGGATGGATGGCAGACACCTTCCAAAACGGACAGACCATGGGAGATACCAGCCATTACCTGGAAATGTTTTCTGTTGCGTCACCTGTATCTGATTCAGAAATGTCCATCAAAGGACGGGCATTTAACAATAAATCCGGCTGGAGCAGCTGGGTGAAGGAAGGCGGCACCATTGGAGTGGAAGCAAGCAGCAACCGGATGACTGGGATCCAGCTTGACCTGGAAGGAACCTACGCTGATCTTTATGAGATCCAGTACCGGGTGTATACAGACGCAAAAGGCTGGGAACAGTGGAAGAGCAATGGGCAGACAGCAGGCCTTTCTACGAACTCCAATTCCGGAGGGAACCATATCAAGATGCTGGAGATCCGTCTGGTCAAAAATGAAAACGCAAAAAATCCGGGAAAAACCTTTACTGGATGGTATACGGACAAGGAGTGCACACAAAAAGTGACCAGCCTTGCCCCTGGCCAGACTGGAGATTTGACCTTATATGCGGGATGGAAAGGAAATACCTATGCGCTGCAGTATGAACTGGATGGAGGAACAAACAATAGCCAGAACCCGACATCTTTTGTCAGCGGTGAGTCCTTCACGGTATCCAACTTAAAAGCACCCACAAGGACAGGCTGGGAGTTTGGCGGCTGGTATACCGATGCAAATTTCCAGAATCAGTTTACTAAGATCCCAAGCGACCAGGCAGCGCCATTTACGTTGTATGCGGAATGGATCAATCCGGTGTCTTATAAGATCACCTATTCCCTTGGTGGAGGCACAAATGACAGCAGGAACCCGACGACCTATCATAGTGGGGAACCGATCAAGCTTGACTCCCCTGTACGGAATGGATATTCCTTTAAAGGATGGTATAAAGACAGCAGCCTTACCCAGAAAGTAACAGCAGTAGGCGAAAACGGCATGTATGGTAACGTGACGCTTTATGCGTCCTGGGAAGCTGTTACCAAAGCGACCATCACAAAAGTGGCCCTGGAGGGAGAGTCAGACGGCGTAACCAATATTTATGCAAAGGTAGAGAACCTTCCATCCGGAAGCAAGGTCATGGCTCCAACATGGACACAGGAGGATGGGCAGGATGATATCATCTGGGGTCAGATGACAAAAGGCAGCTGGACGATAAACGCCACGGTAATGAACTATAAATACACCGTGAAAAAATCAGACCACTTCAACGATTATGGCCCATACAATACACATTTCTATGAGCAGAAGTCCAATGGTTCCAGGGTAGCCCTAAACGGGTTCCAGGAAGGCTATATGCTTTATGCTGGAGACGGTTTCAAGGTATCTGATAAAGGGGACAACTGTTATACCTGGACCTGCAATATGCCAACAAAGGAATATACAACAGCTACCTCCTTTACGCCAAAAGGGATCACCGGGATCACATATGGCCCGACCTGGTGCGCGGACTGTAACTATGAGGTGCGTCATTATATTACGGTGAAGGAATACTATACAAAATGTTCCCACTTAGGAACGGTCATCCGCTTTAAGAAATCCCACTATAAATGTTCAAGGAATGGTGGCGTTGTTTATGACTACGATGGAAAGGGGGGCCGGCTTCCTTATATCCCATGGGCATCTTCCCTGATCGGAAGGATCGTTCCAGCATCTTACAGCCACAACTATAAAGTCTGCTCGGACCACCGTGCAGGAAATAGCTACCAAGTACATTTTCACTCCAATGGAGGAAGTGGTACAATGCCCGGACAGTCTATGACTTATGGGAAAAGCACTTCCCTTTATGCGAACCAGTTCACGAAACCGGGATATGTTTTCGCTGGGTGGACAACGGACCGGAATGGGACAACGGTAGAGTATGAAGATGGAGAGCTGGTCTACAACCTTGCAAAAGAGGATGGCAGCGTCGTTGACCTCTATGCGGTATGGCGTTCTGACGTGACGGTCGTATATGATGCGAATGGTGGAAACCTGGGACAGGGAAATACCGTAGACCAGGTAGATATTGAAAAAGGAAACTACACTGTCAAGACAGATAAACAGGTGGGATTTAGCACCGACTCTGCCGTAGACTTTGGAGGATGGTCCATCGACCCGGATGGCAAACCAGTGGTAAGTGCCAAAGAACTTCCAAAAGAGATGACGATTGAAGAAATCCGTGATCTTGCACAGGAGCAGATAAGGCTGAAAGAACAAGCGGAAAGCACAGTGCCGCAAAGCGGGATCCATAATGGCGACTATATCCTGTTATCTGGATCTGATGCGTTGACGGTAAAGGCAACGAGAGTTGCTAACGACTCCTTGACCAGCCAGGCAGACCAGCGGTTCCACTTCCTTAATAGGGACAACGGCTATGTACGTATCGCTTATGGGGACGAAGGCCTTTACCTGACCGGTCAGGATGGGAAAGTGAGCTTATCCAAATGGAAAGGGGACGACAGCCAGGAATGGAAATATGCAAACGGCGTCCTGACAGCGAAAAACGGCTCCAAGTGGAATGCAACACCGAAGAAAATAACCTATGGGCTGGAAGATGGCTATTACAGTTTCACTTCAGCGCTTTCCTCTAAAAAATCCATTGATACTGGTTCGGATAAATACTTGCAGATTTATGACAGCAATGACGGGCTTCCACAGCAGTTCAAAGTCCGGAACCTTCACAATGGATATGCTTCCGTTTATGTTATGGACTATTTCAATGCAAGGCATGGCTATTGGACCGTGGAGAATAATTCCGGCGAACAATATGTAAAGATCAAATCAGAACCATCCTATACCGGAAAAGATGGTCAGATGTGGCGGTTCGTAACCATTGAAGGTGTTGGGATGTTTATCGAAAACAGGCTTGGCACACGGCTCGACGTGACTGGCGGGTCTACGAACAACAGTACAGACCTGCAGACACACGACGGAAATAACCTGAATAACCAGAAGTTCACGGCAAACCGTCTGGACCCACTTGAGAGCGGGGTTTACCGGATCACGATGAAGCAGAACCAGAACGCTGCCCTTGCCGTAAAGAATGGAAGCTATGCATCGAACTCTACCATGGTGATCGGAAACAATTCCCTTGCAGAAGATGCCATGTACTTCCGCGTGACCTACTTACAGGGCGGGTATTACCGGATCGACAATGTGCGCTCCAGCTTAAGCCTTAACGTAGAAGACGGATCGAAAGATGACGGTGCTACCTTGCAGCAGTTCCCGTGGAAAGGTTCCGAAGATAACGAGATCTTCCAGCTGAAAGAAAACGGGGATGGATCCTATGATATCTGTGCCGGAAAGCTTGGCACGTATATCGGTACAAAGAACACAACGGCAGCAGGTTCCGCCGTATCCATGTATAAGGCAAGATCCGCTTATACGAAATGGGAATTTGACCGTGTAGGAGACGAGAATGACCACAAGATCCTAACCCTTTATGCGGTATGGGGCGACAATGAGCCGCCGGTTATTGAAGCAGAGGATACCTGGGTCTTCTATGAAGACATTGAGGACGGGACCAATGCGGAAAAGGATTATCTTGAAGAGACGATCCTTGAAAATGCAACAGCGGAAGATGACCGGGATGGGAATATAACAGACCGGATTGAGATCGTGGATTACGAGGAAGTTTGGGAAGAGGCAAAGAAAGAGTACGACAAGAACGATCCCAATACAGAAGATCTTGTAAAGAAGATTGAAATTACCTATACCGTGTCAGACGACTTTGGCAACACTACCGAAAAGAAGCAGAACCTGTATGTGGTATTTGAAGTTCCGCCATTAACAAAAACGGAATCCGCTCACATCCGCTACGTAGACAAGGCGCATATCAGCACAGTGGATCCTTCCTCCAACTGGGGGACTGCGTATAACAACCAGAAACTTCGTAAGGCGCTTGACAACTTGGAGAGTGGTACAAACCCGGTATATGAAATGACGATTGACTAAAGAAAAAAAGCCCTTGCAAGGCAGGTTTTCCTGTCAGGCAGGGGCTTTTTCCATATTTATCCAATGTGTCGTAAAACCCCTTGCTTTAGCTATGGGGCTTGTCAAGGTATGATCATTGTTCCCATTCATCACAACTTGAATCGTTTTTCTCGATTTTATGGATTAAATGAAGCACCGTAGCGCGTGTATTCTTAACTGCTTGCCATGTATCATCGATATCATCCTCATCAGGAACAAAACTGTCATCACCAGGATAGCGAGTCGTAAAATAAAACCCATCTATTTTCTGGAGGTTATTTTTTGTTTCATCTGGAATGGTAATGCCCATGTCATCCCGCATATACTTCACAAGTTTGTTTAAACTATGCGAGTGTAAAATAGAGGTTTTTGTGAATTGTTCGTATTCGTTTTCGGGGTTTGCGTATTCGTGGATAATGTGTTTTAGATATCTCTCGCAAATGCTTTGTCCAATAGCAGCAAGAGTGGGCCTTTTCAGTCCTGCAAGATATGCTTCTTTGAAAAAAAGATAGTCGTTCTCAGCAAACTCAAAATAACTGTTTTGGCTTACCATATTTGGATTCCCTCCTTTCGTACATTTTCGTAAAATGTATCATTCTTTATTTTCCATTTATCCCCAATCACAAATCGGGGTTCGATCTCTGGTAAATAGGTTTCAGTCTCGTTAAGTTTTGAAACAAGGTCAGATAGAAAAAGAGATTTATTTTTTTCTTTGTGAAAACTTTCCTCTAATACAATAAGAAGGTCTATATCACTATCAAAAGACTGGTTATTACGTGCGCTGCTCCCATATAAATAGATATTTTTTACATAGGAAGCTATCTTTGCAGACTTAATCTGTGTTAAAGCATAAGATATAGCGTCGGAATTTCTCTTTTTATAATAACTTTGGACGATACGGCTGCTTTTCTTTGCAACAATCATAGTGAAACCTCCAATATTATTTGTTCTATACTAATATATTATATTATTTGGAGAGGATAAGCTGTTTTATACGGTATATTTTGCAGCTTTCCTTGTATAACTTTTCCTGTATACATATTGTAGCATATTTTATCTAAGGGCGACAGAAAATAATTTCATGATTGTCCTTCTTTTAAAAGATAATAACTTAGAAATGATCAAAAAGGTTTCTACGGATCCGGTCACAAGGGCACGACTCTTAAAAGAGTATGGGATATAGGATCGCTGACTGTTTATAAACAGTCAGTATAGATACGTCCCGCTGACTGCTCTCCACGCTGTTACCAGCGGGAGGTTCCAGAAACAAGATAACATCACTTAGGTAATAAATACGGATACAAAAAATCCAGGAATTGTACTGGTTTGCAGGGTACAGATTCCCGGAAATACGATGGGAGTTTCCTCCTTGTTATTATTATTGTAGAAGAAGGAAGATAGATTGTCAAATGAAATACATAATCATAAATAGGCCGGAAGAGTTTTTACTCTTTTCCGGTCTTAGTCGTCTTGTATTTCCATATGGTCTAAGGCAAATTGCAGCGCCATGCTTACCAATTCGTTGCGGGAATGATTTGTTCTAGTGGCGAGCATTGTGTATTTTTCTTGCAATTCCTTTGTAATACGTATCGTCATGTAAACATAAGGGTCTTCTTTAGGTTTAATAATAAGTTTATCCATGTAAATATCCTCCATCTTAATTTTATAGTTATTTTGAGAATAATTCTAAAACATATATGCGAGTAAAAATTACTATAAAATAATAGTATATTTTTGAGTTAGATATTTAATTTTCCGTTTCGTAGTGTTATAGTAGAATAAGCGAACGTAATTTGGAAAAGTATTTGTTTTACCAAAAGAATATAGGACGGCCGTTGTTCATCTGAGAAAATCTGTTAATAGCTCATTGTGTTATCATGATTCCAGACGGGAAAGATACGACAACCAGGGCAGGCCGCCCGTTCAGCGGATGATCCGCTTACGCTTGCTACTAAATAAACGGAGGGAATATGTAGTTATGAGGAAACAGGCTATCAAAGCAACGACTGCCATGGCCATGGCAGCGGTAGCAGCTTCTTCTGTTGCGGCCCCGGTTGCACAGGTTGTCCAGGCGGCAGATGAAGCGGCAAATTACGATGAAGCAAAGGACAATCTGGAAAAAGCACAGGAGGAAAATGCGAAAGCCGACCAGGCAGAAAAAGATGCCAAAGCAAAGTATGACAAAGCTCAAAAAGAAGCGGATGATGCGATGCAGGCAGCGATTGATGCGGTAAAAGCGAGTACGGATGCGGTTGATGAAGCGAAAGCACAATTTGAAAAAGCCAAAAGTGATGCGGACAGGCTTTTTGGCGATGCTGAACTTTTAAAGGACGCAAGTCAGGAAAACCTGCTTGCGGCACAGGCTGCAGTTGTGGCAAAACAGGAAGCATATGAAAAAGCGGTAACAGCCCTTGAAGAAGCGATAAAGGAACTGGAAAAGATCGAAGCTGAAGTTACAGTAAAGGAAGAGGACGTAACAGCAAAGAAGAGCGAACTTGATGCGGCGAATGCGGACCTTGCCAAAAAGGTACAGGCCGTAGAAGAAGCACAGGCAAAGATCGATGAACTAAAAAACCTCCAGCAGACGTCCCAGGATGAATACACCCAGGCAGAAAAGGATCTGAAAGACGCACAGGCAGCTATGGAAACAGCAAAAGGCAATGTGGAGAGCGCCCAGAGTGCATATGATGAAGCTAAACGTGTTTATGATGAAGCAGTAGCAGCTGCAGCTGAAGGATCCCCGGAATACGATGCTGCCTTAAAAGCAGTGGAAGACGCACAGGGTGAATTGGACGCTGCTACAGCAGTTGTGACAGAAAAGAAAGGGATTCTTGATCAGGAACAAGCTAAGGTAAATCAAGCACAAGCTGCCTATGATGTGGCTGCATCAGAAGAAGAGCGTGCTAAGGCAGAACAGGAGTTGGCGAATACAGAAGCGGCTGCAGCCCAGGCACAGGCAGATTACCAGAGCGCACTTGGCATACAGGCTGAAAAGCAGGCTGCATATGACAGCGCGAATGGCACCCTCCAGTCTGCACAAGCGGTAAAGAATGAAAAAGACCAGGCGGTAGCTGCTGCTAATGCAAAGCTGACGGAAGCCCAGAACGCTTATAATGCTGCACAGCAGGCAGTAACCGACGCGGAGACAAAAGCGAACACGGCAAAGACGACGATGGAAACCTCCACTGCAACCTATAACCAGGCTGTGAAGGATACAGCAACAGCCGAGCAGGCGAAAAAGAATGCGGATGCAGCAGTAACAAAAGCCCAGGAAGCAGTGGATACAAAACAGTCTGCATACGATACAGCCGTAAAGGCATATGAAGAAGCCAAAAATAAGGCAAGCACAGCATCAGAACAGATTGCAAAGGGATCCCTTGGATTCTTTGAGTCAATGGGATCACAGGCAGCTATTATTGTTTTAAACGATGAACGTGCTCAAGCTAATACAGACATCGGTGCTGCAGGGGATGCCACATCCTTAGAGAACATGAAAGCGGCTCTGGAACAGCTGAAGACCTATTATGATATTCTTCAAAAAGAATGGGGATTAAACCGTCTTGACGGTGATAATCCGGTGTATGTGTCAGACGAACTGATGGCTATTTCCCAGATACAGACAAATGAGAGTGCTTACACAATGAATCATACCGGTTTTTATGGTGTTGCAGAAAATCTTTCTTGGGGTTATAAATCTTATGATCCTTATGAGGGCTGGTACTATGATGAGTTTGAAAACAGTATTAATGGGAGTGGAGAGACAGGTCATTATGAAACCATCATCAGTCCATACTATAACGTTACTGGTTTTGCAATTTCCAATAATGGGAATTTTTCCAGAACTGATGGTCAAGTATTTACCAATCAAGGCGTGGGTTCCAACCCAGAATTAAACGGCTTCTATACTTACACTGATTATTACAACCGGTTTATGGACTACTACAACAGCTTGATGAATGCCCCGACCATTGCAGACGAGGCGAAAGCAGCTATGGAAGCAGCAAAAAGGGAACTTGATACAGCCAAGAATAACCTGACAAAAGCAGAAGAGAGCGCAAAGACAGCTGCACAGAATTATACTAATAAACAGAATGCGGAAAAAACGGCGCTTACCAATAAGCAGAAAGCTGAAGCTGATTATCAGACTGCCCTTAATACAGTAAAAGAAAAAGAAGATGCCCGCGATGAAGCGAACACGGATGTTACTAACGCTAAGAATGATGTAACAGCGGCAGAAAAGGATGCATCTTCGGCCCAGAAAACTGTAGATAATGCGAAGAAAGCAGCTGATGCTGCAAAAGCAGAGCTTGACCAGGCAAAGGAAACTGCCGAGGATAAGAAAGCAGCTGCTGACAGCAAAGTTGCTGCATTTGAAAACGGTCTCAAAGCGATGGCTGGCAAAACTATCGTTTATAAGCAGGGAGATAAGGTCGGATCCATGGAAGCGATACAGGGACGCCAGAGTGTCCTTGCATCCATCTATTCCGCTTCACAGAATGAAACAAAGCAGAAAAATGATGCCCTTACAAAAGCAAAGGAAGCATTTAAGCCAGTCAAGGAAGCATATGATGCTGCAGTTAAGGAAGAAACAGCAAAGAAAAATGCACTTTCCGCTGCAGAAGAGGAAAGAGATAGGATCGAGTCCGAAATCGCTGCTGACATCGCGGATAAACGTGCAGACATGGAGTCAAAAGAATCTGCCCTTGAAAATGCAGAAGACACCCTTACAAAAGCAGAACAGTCCGTAACCGATGCCAAGGATGCTTTAACCACTGCTGATGATAAGCTTGAGGAAGTGACCGTACAGCTTGCCAATGCAGAAGCTGCTATTAAGCCATTGATCGAAGATAAGGATATCTCACAGGAAGTAAAGAATGAGATACAGGCAGAATATGATGCTCTCGTAGAGGCGATCACTCCGCTTTGGAATGCTCAGAAAGCAGAAAAGGAAGCTTCTGATGCAAAAGACAATGCTGCTACCGAATATGGCAATGCCCAGGCAGACGAACTCCAGGCACAGGAGGACCTCAAAGCAGCGATTCAGGCATATGAAGAAGCAAAAGACCTGAAAGGCCGTGCGGATCTCCTTTCCTATGAAGATGCACTGGAGACTCCGGTCACCGATGAAGATTTCGCTTATCTGAACGATTACATCAATGCCATCGCTGATGCAGATGCCGCTGTTGTAGCAGCACAGAAACTGGCAGATGAAAAAGCAGCAGCCCTTGCGGATGCAAAGAAAGTATATGAGGATGCGAAAGCAGACCATAAGATCACGCTGGCCAACCTTGCAGCGGCACAGGCAGATTATGACAGATTTGCCCAGGAAGAAGCTGACAGGCTGGCAGCAGAGAATGCCAAAGCGACTGCCGTTACGCTTGATGCGACTGCTACGAAAGCAGCCCGGACAGGCGATAATGCGCCGATCATTGGATATGTAGCTGCCGGAACTCTGGCACTTGTTGCAGTTGCAGTAGCCAGACCGAAAGTACTTTATAGAAAGCAAAAATAAGATTCCATGTATAAAAATACCCCAGAATAATAATTTTTCCGGGGTATTTTTTTCTTGATTTTTTGAGCAGACGGATCTCTTGATGAATATGCGAGAAAAAGTTCATTCTTCCATATTTTATAAAATAAAGTAAGAACATTTTCAAAGCAGGAGGAAGAATTTTGAACAGAAGAAAAGATTACCGAGATATGGATAGGTTTAGAGAAACTTGTAGAAAGCAGCATAGACGATATTATTCCAAAACAGCCTTTATCTATGGCAAAAGGTTGTGGACTGCTGCTGAGGATGCGATGGTTATGGAACACAATGTTCCAGACACTACTCTTTCTTCAGTAATTCAGAGATCAGTCGGAGCAATTCAGAAAAGAAGATGCATGTTAAAGAAAGAAGCGTAATAAAAGAAAAAGGAAAGAGTGGAAATATACTTTTTCGATATTCATGCTTATCTGTTGGCAGAAGAGGAATAAAATAAAAGGCGGCAGAGCCGGAAAATACAATTATTACGCAAGATCATGAATCTGGCTAACAGCAGAGCCATCCGAATGTCACCTTATACGGCTTCTATGTTTGCAGGGCAGAAATCCGGAGCTAAAATCATTTCTTCAATTCATTTCTTTGAAAAGTCAGCTGAAAGTGATTTCTGTATTTTGGAAGAATCATTTCCAATTGATTAATAGCTGACGCAGAAAAGAATGAAAATGGATGGGATCATAATAGTTTTTACAAAAAAGCAAATTCCACAGCAGACAATTTTAAATGTATAGAGAATGAAAACCTATATATTCCTGGTGAAAATGAGTTGTTTTTGTATTTATATTGACTAAGTAGGCACTGATTATATTCAGTGCCTCTTCTTAATTTATTCGAGTTCTAATGGATATCATTCAAATTGAACATGAACTTACATAATAATATCTTATTTTAGTATTTTCGGGATCATTTGCTTCATCTGCAAAAACAAAAATGTTTACCATATTAAGTATTATAACCATGATAAAAAGGAGGGAATCTCATGTTTTATATAGAATTAAATCATAATTGTTATCTGAAGGTTAAAGAGAAATCGTGTACACTTTTTAAAAGATACGAGGGAAAAACAAAAGATGGTCGAGTGAAAAATTCGGAGAAAAAAATTGGATATTATCCAGATATTTCGGGAGCAATTAATAAATATATGGATTTGGTCCAGTCTGAGATGCTAGAAGAAGAGCAGATGCAGCTGGAAGATTATGTAAAGAGAATTGAGCAAATCAACCGGGATACAGTCCATAAAATTGCTGAAATTTCAAAGCATATAACTAACTATATTTATTTATAGATCGATCTGCAAAATAAAAATAACAGAAAGAGGAGAAGCATGTGCAAAAATAGTAAATCAATGAAGGCAAAGAGACGAACAAACGCAGATTTGATCCGGAGCATGACCAATGAAGAATTAGCAGAATTTTTAGCCGGAATCAATGAGTGATGCCTCGCTGGAAGCGGCATGTTGGATTGCAGCATGGCTAAAGACTGCAGCAAATGCAAAGAAAGGACTCTGAAGTGGCTTACCTTGTCGGAAGGAAAGAATAGATAATTCAAAATGAATAGACAGGAGGAATACAATGGCAGATAAAGAAGTAACCTATAAAAGCCTAAAGCCAGGGCAGAAAATAAAGGGAATCAAAGGACATAAGAGGCACAGCTATTTTTCGGGTTATGTGACAGATATAAACACGGCATATGTGACAATAGCAATGTGGAGAAAAGATGGGATCCTCGAAACATATAATTCCGATTATACATTTATTGTCGAAATGTCTCGAGAAGAATGCAGAAGCTATTATAATAAGGCTGCCGGAGAATTAATCAAAGCCCTTCACAATAGATTAAGCATTGCGGCAATCGGTTATCATGAGATTGACAATTCGTGGTTCGAATCTAATCCTTGGGAGATGGCTGCCACATGTAAAAAGAAAAAATATCGTGTGCTTGGATATTGCCTGGAGATACCTCAAAAACGGATAAGTAAAGCTCTGGTCTTTGATGTCGGGATATGTGCGGAAGATGAAGAAGGTCATCGGTTTTGGTGTCATGCCAGAACAGACTTTATCAAGATCATGGTTGAAATGTATGAGTGCTATCAAAAATGGAGAAAGGGTCATGAAGGCGACATTGACATGCAGTTAGCGATGGTCCCTCTCTGCATAAGGAAGGGAGAAATCTGTTGAATAAAGTGTTAAATTATCCAGGGGCTAAACATCGTCTTTGCCAATGGATTTTACAATATATACCGGAGCATAATGTTTATCTTGAACCTTATGCTGGAAGCCTTGCAGTTCTACTAAACAAACCAAGATGTCATATTGAAACAGTGAATGATATTGATGGAAGGATTGTGAATTTTTTCCGGGTATTAAGAAATCAACCAGATGAGTTTGCTCGATTAATTCGATATACTCCGTACTCCAGAGAAGAATACAATCTTGCATTTGAAGAGACAGAAGATCCCCTGGAAGCCGCTCGAAGATTTGCTGTTAAATGCTGGATGGGTTTTGGCGGGGCCGTAAGATATAAAAATGGATTCAAGAACGGAACGAAGTACAATGCTCCCAATACAGCAAAAGCATGGGCTTCTCTTTCAGATATCATAATTCCTTCAGCTCAGAGGCTTTGCGGGGTTCAGATTGAGCATATGGATGCCATACCTTTGATTAAACGATATGATTCAGAAGAAGTATTCATATATTTAGATCCTCCTTATTTGCAAGAAAGCAGAAAACGGGATCTGTATAAATTCGAATACAGTTATGAGCAGCATGAAACGCTACTGGCCGTAATAAAGAAGCATAAAGCCAAAATACTGTTATCTGGTTATGACAATGAGCTGTACCATACAAACCTGAAAGATTGGAAGAAAATTACGATTAAAACACAGGCAGAAAAAGGATCCGTGCGTAAAGAGGTATTATGGATGAATTATGAACCGCCATCACAGCAGATTTTGATGGAAGGCATAGAAGTATGCTAGGAAGAAATAAAAAGGTGAGAAAGGCTGTATAGTAAACCAACTAAGTATGGCTAGCATTTGTTATAAAAAACAGTATCCATAAAGTCCTAGTGAAGGGTGAAATCCTCAAAAAGGAGATTACGAAAAATGATAGATATGACATATTGGATAGAGGAAGTAAAAGGAAAAATTGGTTTAGTAGCTGTCCTTAAACATTTTTGGTATGTATTTTTTACAATAGTAGTAATATGCATTGTGATCAATCTTATAATACCTATATGTATCAAGGATCCTAAAAAAATGAGAAATTATATAAAAATTTTCCCAAGTGTTGCAATAATTTCCATAGTGATTTCTTTATTTACTATGAATTTGGCATATCTATTTCTCAAAGATAAAATAGAACATCAATCTTTTACTCAAAAAGTTGAAGAAATATATAAAATCAGCGGTTTAATATCAGAAAATAAGGATTTTACTCATTATAGATATATACCGAACAGCGGTACATATAAAATAACATACATGAAAAACAACAAGAAAAATACGGCTGAATTATATATAAACGAAAATAAAATCTGCATATTGGATGAAAATAATGAAATTATCGTCCCTGACAATTAATCTTAAATCATCGATAAAAAATTGAAGGTGCGATTTGTAAAAGTAGACGGGAGAATAATCATGTATATATCAGAATATGATTTTGAAAAAATAAGCACACACAAAAAACCATGTGTTGTCTATGGTGAAAGCGGAAATGATGTGAGAGAAGTGGCCAAGGATCTTTATCCTATGGAGATTGTAATGAATTGTACAAAGCTAATGGGATTCTATATTGAAGTGATTGAAAATGATGATAACTACATTGAATATAGGGTCTGGAGTGATCTGGGTGATTGCTGTATTAATTTCATACACCTCCATCAATATAATGTTCTTTCTCATGATTTTGATATAGAAAGAGATACGAAATGTTTGCTGAATGTTTTACTTAAATATAAAGGCATGAAAGGATTCAGAAATCTAATAAAAGATGATAAAGATGAAACAGGATGGATTCCTAAAACATATCTTTATGCTTTGAAGGTCCATGGATAATTTTCATACAATATAATTAGTCAAATATAAAGCTTTCTATTTCCTCATATTAGTTTGGATTTAATTAATGGAGGAAATACAAAATGTATGGATTAAATAAAGAAACTTCTGAACATTGTAAGAGAGTGTCTTATTTGGCTTATCAAACAGCAATGACATATGGGCTAAATGAACGCATGTGTAAAGATATACGTTTGGCCGGATTGCTGCATGATATAGGAAAAATGAAAATTCCATCAGAAATATTGGAAAAAACAGGGAAACTTACCGACAGTGAATATCATGTAATAAAACAGCATCCGGAAATAGGTGCTTCAATTATCGGTTCAATGGGAAGTGCTTCTGTAAAAGAAATGGTATTATATCATCATGAAAATGTAGACGGATCTGGTTATTATGGATTAATAGATGAAGATATTCCAATTGGAGCCAAAATCATCCATATATGCGATGTATTTGATGCCATGATATCAAAAAGATGTTATAAAGAAGAAATGGATCAAAAAGCTGTCATTGAATGGATGAAAAGCCAGAAAAGAATGTTTGATAAAGAAATACTGAAATCCTTTTATGAATTAATGTAAAAAAAGGGTGCAGCTTAATCAGTATATTACATACATGATTTAGTTGCATCCTTTTTTTATAGAGATATACTGCGGGTTTACAAATTATTAGTATCACTTTCTACTTATGAAAGCTTAAGTAAAACATTAAATCAATATTACTATGAAAGAATTCAAGTTTTAATTTTCAGACATTAGCAGCATATAAATAAATTGGTATAAATACTATCCATATATTACATCAATATATTGACATATTAATTTTATAATGTTATATTACCAATATAAAATATAG
>OGYY01000253.1_pt1 | contig 57288 bp, 52 predicted proteins | sample 1576671 | NCBI WGS metagenome assembly OGYY01 (sample SAMEA3541593, study PRJEB24748) | human gut metagenome | biome: human gut; feature: human-associated habitat; material: faeces | place: China | collected 2012 | reverse complement strand
CACTTATGCACCTGGCGTCTACGCAGTGATCCTTTTCCAGATGGTTGCTGATCCGGACGTGCTTTGTGATATACCCGTAGGTCATATGGACATTACTATATTGTTCCTGAAGCCTGGCATAGAACGCCCATCGCATGACTCCCATAAACGCGGCATCCCTGAAGGACTGCCCCCGTTTAATGTGAAGCTCTATCTCTCCCTTATGGTATTTATCGTGACAAGTGTCGCATAGGGTGATCAGGTTATTCGGGGCGTCTCCTCCCGTTTTTCGGCTTTCTATGTGGTGGACATTGAGGATCTTGTCCCCGGATCTGCCTTTGCAGTTCTGGCATACATGTCCGTCCCGCCATAAGACGTATTCTCGGACATTCCAAAAGCCTAGCTGTTCGCCTTCCTGGTAGTCTTTCCCGGCAATATCCGGGTTCTTGATCTTTTGGATGTCAAAGCTGGCAGTTTCGACAATGATCTTTGATATAGGGAGCAGTTTATGTACATCCTTTACCGCTTTCAGATGGCTCTGAATCTTCTGTTCAATCGATGGTGCCAGCCATCCCTTGTTCTTGGAGTGGACACGGTTGTCGAACCTTGCGAGACGGTAACGCAGCCTGTTCCTGCGGGTCCGCCTGTTCTGCCTGCGGGTGGACAGCAGGTCCACGATATCGGTCCTTAATTCGACCTCTGCGGCATAAAGCTCCTCCTTTTCAGTCGTGGCTGACAGGCCGACATGCTTGCTGCCGGCATCCACGCCCAGGGTAATGGGCTATGTCTGGTCCTCACACGCAAAGGTGAGCCGTATCACGAAAGGCGTCCTCTGGACAACCGTAGCTTTGTTATTCTTTAATAGTTTTCTTGCTTTTGCTTCTTTGCATGTCATCAATGGTTCACCATGCACGTTTTGTACATACACCATGTTTTTAAAACCTCCTGTATGCTAGAGTTAGGCAGCCTTCGACAATGTTATCCCTCGGTTTTTAACAGCAACACTGTTCCTACCCGTCAGAACTGTTTAATCACTGTCCTTAGAGCGGCAGACTAGGCTGAACATCCACCGGTAACTATATATTAGAGGGTAACGTAGCGCTCGAAGCGCTTAGTCTGATCAATAAAGGCTTGAAGCCCCCACTTCTACAAGTGGCGAGTTATTGACATCCACTACTCCAAATGATAAAATTCTTTTGCTTCTTTGATGATAAGTTCCCTCATAGAAGCTTTCGCCTGTCTGGCAGCCGTTCCACTCTCCAGAAATAAAGGGGACATTCCAGCTATTCTTTCCCGGTCTTCTTCCTTTAAGGATCGGATATAACGATTGAGAATGCTTTCCACATCCTTATCTTGATTCTTGTAAACATACAGGACAAATTCTTCAATGAGCCGGTCCATTTGCTTTCCTCCTTCCTTATTTTTTTAGTGTACCAACTTTATAAAATGATATTTTTTCTCAGACGCGAACAAAAAAAGAGCGCCCTATGATAAGGCGCCCTCTTTTCCTTAAATAATGTTTGTTGATGACACTTTGAAATCGACCAGCTCCAGCTTATAACTCATCTTGCCTTTAAACCAGGATTCTTCCAGGTAACCGATGCAGTCCAGCTTTGGAATGGACCCAATCATTTCATATTTTTCGCGAAGCCCAAAACCTACTACCGTCAGATTGAATGGTTCGCACTGGGCCATGAAAGAGTCACCGTCACCAATGATCCGGTAATCTGATAACTTGCACCCGGTTATCAGGAACCGAATACGTGGATTTCCATTTCCGTATGGTGCATACTTTTTCAATTCCTCAAGCGCCTCTGCAATATCCGTTCCGAGAAGCTCCAGATCGTAAACCGTATCCTCCGGAAGTTCCGGTATCTTACCACAAGCTTCATGAAAAGCTACCTGAAAGGATTCCAGTTCATCCTTCCTTATGGTAAGCCCTGCAGCACCAGCGTGCCCACCATAACCAACTATCTTATCCTGTATCTTATCCAGTACATCCTTTAGATGGATCTCCGGAATGCTTCTGCCGCTTCCTTTCAAAAGGCCATCCTCACAATCGGTAAATACAATGACCGGACAATGATGTTCCTCACAAAGACGTCCCGCAATAAGTCCTATAATGCCTTCACCAATTTCCGGATTATAAACAACAATCGGTTTTTCAACCCCTCGCAAAGCCAACGATTCATTTACCTTTTTTATGTTTTCTTTCATAATGATCTTACGTTTGGTGTTATTATCTACCACAAATTTGACTTTCCAAGGGAGGCGGAAATCTTTATCTCCCGTTTCCATAACCTGTAGAACTTTTGCAGCGCCGTCATCATAGAGCCTTGATGAAGCATTGATAATTGGTCCGATCTGGAAACCGTAATCCATTTCGGTAATATGGTCCTTAAGTTCAATCTGTTTTAAGATTTCTTTCAGTGCCGGAACACATCTGCCAGCATTAATCAGTTTCAGACCTTCCTTTACGAGTTGGTGATTGACCGGTGTCAATTCCATGACATCAGCGACTGTGGCAATGGATGCCAACACTTTAAGCTGCATATTATCTTTTCCAAGAAGCTCTTTGATAAAGCGGTAAGCCACTGCAGCTCCGCAATAATCATGATATGCGGAATGTTCATCGATCGTCGGGTCGATGATAATGTCAGCGGGCGGAAGAATCATATCACCATTCGGATCTATCGGGGCAAGGTGATGATCAGTTACAATAACAGTAAGCCCTTTCTGCTTTGCTTTTTCAATTGCTTTGTAGGCCGCGATACCGTTATCCACAGTAACAACAACTCCACGATCAATCTCATCGATAATTTTTTCGGATAAGCCATAGCCTTCGCTAAACCGAAGTGGAAGGCGACTTGTAACTTTGAACCCTGCTTTTTTGATTCCCAGTTCCATAATGGTAGTGCCAAAAATCCCGTCTACATCATAATCGCCTATGACATGAACCGGCTGATCCATATTAGTTTTTAGTAGGTCACATCCCTCTTTCAGATTGTGGATAAAAGGGTCCGGTATAGGCTCCAGAAACCTTTCTGTTGAATGTCCGGTGTTCCTTACTATCACATCTTCAATACAGATGTCCTTTTCATTTTTCTATACAAACATATATTGTCTCCTCCTCTTTTTATATTTGCAAGAAAATATGGGAAAACACAATCTTTTGGATTAAATCGAAGACACAAATTGAGACTCCCTTAAACGGAACCTGGTTCCACTTATTTTTTTCATGTGAGAAATTTTACAGTTCATTGCACTCATGTTATGATAAATATGCCAATTTTTCCATTAGGAGAAAGAAGCCACTGTCCTGTATCAGGCGGTGGTTTTCTTTTTTTTACACATTTTTACGTTTGTATACTCCTTTGAGCAACTCGTTTGACAGGTGTCGGCGCGCCGACCATTTCGGATGCGTTTATCACAGGGCTTTATGCGGGGGTAAAAGATGAAAGTTGCAACGGAACCGATTCATTTGTATATGGGGGCGTTGGTTTATCTTTAATCTTTAGAGAACTATAGGGGATTTAGACAGTATGATTTGATAACACTTTCTTCCGGGAAGATCCGATATTCAGGGCCTTCCCGCTTTTTTTCAGTCTTTTTTTACGTGCGCATTTTTAGAAAGAAAAATCCGGATAAATATCACTCTTTTTAGGGATAACTTAAGAAGTGGTGTATAAAATTAGAATCATTTTTTTCCTTCCAATTTTAAGTACATTTTTCGTTCTGCTTAATGCAAATAATTGGTGAAATATCTCCCTGTTCGTCTAAATTTTGTATTCTCTTGAGAAAAAAAAAGGCAAAAAAAAGACGGATATAGTCCGTCCATTGTTCCGTTCTTTCTATATTTACATGAAAAATAAGCCTGCATTCGGCAATACGAAAATCCAGGCACCTTATATTGTAATTTTCTTTTTGTTAGCTAAATAGCGGCATATTCCCTCCTCTTCCCTGCTCCTTTGTTGTAAACAAAAAACGAGAACATTGTCTCTGGTATAGGGAGCTTTTTGCCGAACACATTAAAGGAGTTTAAGCTTTTCTTGAACAATTTATGGAAGAAAGGAACGCTGACCTTCTTTTTATGGTGTCTCCTTGCACGTTCCTCTCTCACAGAATCTTTTTTGAACCCATAATGTACCAGGCCAACAATCGTATTCATGAACGCTGCTTTTACGAGGTCATTGCCTTTTTTTATATACTGCCGCGTCACCCTGACGATATCCTTGGCTTGTTTTTCGGTACATTCAAACCCTTCATTATAGAGAACTTCTTTGACATTGTGTATCAGATATACTTCCTGTGGATTTTGCACATACTTGTGCCGGAAATAGTCGCGCTTAGGCATGATCACATAACAGCCATGTTTAATAGAAATATCCATGCATTTACGCAATGTATGCAGATAGGAACGGATCTGCCGTCTTTTAACGATTAATAAACTGGTAAGATCTGATATCATCTCATCCTTTCTACGGATATAGTATCCGGTCACACCAGCATTATACATAAAATAAAGAATTAGAAACTTCTCCTTCGCTTTGAGTCTATAAAAGGCTTCGGAATGATAATAGTTTTTATTCAGATATATGTATCCTTTCGCACATTCATATTCCTCGTTTCCGAGAATCTTAATGTTGCCTGCCAGATTGACATGGATATGGCCTTTCTTTTCCAGTTCATTCCTTGCATTGTAATAACTTTGCATGCAGATACCAAGTTCTTCTCGCGCACTTTGATAAGAATAGCGGATTACGTTTCCTGCTTCATCTGATAAGAATACAAGATGCAGGAACAGGTTCATTCCCGTTTTTGTAAGATCTGATAGAGAGTTGAGTTTACTGTATGCCAACTTTTCCATCCGGATTTCCTCCTTTGTTTTTTGTTTAAATAAGATGGTAGATTCATCCATCCGTTGCAGAGGCTTGTCCAAAGGATTCTTACCTGCTACCGGTAAGCGCAATCTTTGCTTCTTTGCGTTCAAATAGAGGCTTTCCTGTCCCCGCTACGACACCTTTTGTTATCACACACTTTGTAATGTCCGGGTCTGACGGAACTTCATACATGATATCCTCCATGATATATTCCAGAATGCTCCTAAGCCCTCTGGCTCCTGTCTTCTTTTCAAGAGCCGTCTGAGCAATCTTCCTTATCGCTTCCTTTGTGAACGAAAGTTCGACCCCATCCAGAGCAAGGAGCTGCCTGTACTGTGCAAGGATTGCATTCTTTGGCTTATAAAGGATCTGGATCAATTCCTCTTCCTCTAGTTCCTGTAGGCTGACTATGACCGGAAGACGGCCCATCACCTCCGGGATGATTCCCAGATCCATTTCTTCCACAACGTTTTGTGCGCCAAATCCGATCGGGTTATGCTTCCGCGTAGCATTTGCAAATGCACCGCCGCAGATAAAAAGAATATTCCTCGTATCAATCCGAATCGTCTTTTTCTGTCCGCCCTGGTTTTCTATGATAGGTACATTCACAACATTTCCTTCCAGCATCTTTAAAAGCGCCTGCTGTACGCCTTCTCCAATCGCTCCAGTATTCGCCATGTTTTCTTTAGCGCGCTTGCCCAGCTTGTCAAATTCATCAAGAAAGACAATCCCTTTTTCTGCCTTAGAAACATCTCCATTTGCGCTCCGGAGCAACTGGACAAGTATGCTTTCGACATCATCCCCTATATATCCGGCTTGAGTCAGTGTAGTTGCGTCTACAACCGCGAAAGGAACGTCTAATTTCTGTGCTATCGTCTTTGCAAGCAGTGTTTTTCCGCTTCCAGTGGGTCCTATCATAAGAATGTTACTTTTTTCAATACCAGGCTGCTGCACCCTTTTATAGTGGTTATATACTGCAACACAGATGGTACGTTTTGCACTCTCCTGCCCAATCACGTATTCATCCATGTATTCCTTCAGCTCTTTTGGCGTTGGAAGTTTCACTATATTTTCCTGTTTCTTTACCAGATCTTTCATTTTATGCCTAGCAATAATCTTTTTTATTTCTGGCTTTTCTTTTGCATCTTCCATGGTTTTTTCATATAAGTGCAACACGCAGTCTACACAGATCCGTAAATTACTTGTCTTTGCATGGTACATAGGTGTTTCCGGGGAATGCGCTTCCCCACAGATTGCACAATAAAACATATATACCCTCCCATTTCGAGTAATCATCGTTGTATGTAAATATGATATAAAATTTCTTTTTTCCCTTTTTTTCTCACGCAAGGAACAAAAAAAGAGCAAGGCAAACGCCCTGCTCTTCTTATTGTCCTTCTGTTCGGCTGGACCGGTATGTCCAGGTATTATATATGACTAGCTGAATAGTAATGGCGATAATCAACTCAAAAATTCCTTCCAGAATAGAAAGGGAACCTGCTTCCACACCTCCTATGATTCCCGGATATGCGAGCATTGAATATAGGATCATGATCATTTCCATTCAATTCAACTCCTTTCTATTTTTGAGGTTGCTCTCTTTTCCTTGCCCCAGTTAGAAGCAAGCTTTGACATGTCATCCGCATGATACTTCCAACCATATCGTCTTAACAGCTGGCTTTCGAGATTTGAAAGGTCAATCTCTTCAAACAGTTTTTTTGCTTTTTTTGAAGTCTTTTTGCAGGACCAACAGTTATCTCTTACATCCCAGAAGATATCACCGTATTCCCCTTCTACCAGATTCAGCTTGATCCGGACCTGGCTCTTTTGGTTTGGATTTATGCAGTAGCTTGCCCAGTTTAACTTTACCTGGCGTCTCTGGCCTGTTTCATGCGTCCCTTTATACAAGGAAATAAAATGGGCCATGCATCTTGCTGCTGCTTTTGTATCATCCAGTGCTGAATGAAACTGGAAGCATTCGTCTGGAAAAAGATACTCTGAGACTGCCCCAAGCTTATGGCTTTCGAGTGTTTCTTTCGAGATGTGGTCTCTTGCCATTTCCAAAATGTCCAGACAGGGAGCTTCCAGAAAAGGAAGCCTGGTTCTTTCGGCCATCTGACGGAGCATTCTTAGGTCAAAGCTGCAATTGTAGGCTGCCCATGCATCTGCACTTTCCAGGAAAGAAAAGATCTCTGGTGCTTTTTTTGATTCTGGCAGGCAATGCTGAAGGATATGATCCGTAATACCGGTAATCTCTATGATTTTTTCTTCCAAAGGTTCTTCAGGATTAATCATTGTATGGAACGTATCTGATACGACTAACGCATCCTCTTTGATGTCATACTTAATCCCTGCAAATTCGATTATTTTTGCATTTTTTCCTAATCCTGTTGTTTCTGTGTCAAACACGATCACACTCTTAGATCTGCCAATTGTTCCAAGGATGATATCCTTGTTATGCTCTACATTTCTCCAAGTCATTAAAAGCACCTCACTCTCATTTCATCCATAAGGGATTTGTAAGCTTTCATAAGGTCATTGCACTGTTTTCCGGAAAATGGGTAATATGTGCCTGACACAAGGGTCTTGTAGAGTTTCCAAGCATTCATCTTTGTCACCTCTTTCGGGATCTTACCTGCTTCAAGACTTTTATTCATCCGCTTTTTCCCTATGATCTTGCTTATAGTAATAAGTAGATCCGGTGAAAAGATACATTCTGAAGCATAAAGTGTCTGCCTGGTCTGACGGTATACAGCAAATGCTTCTTCAATTCCGTTATACAAGCCGTCTATGGACTCCCTTACGAGTTTTCCTCGATGTTCGACCGTATTTGTAAGAAGGGCCACTTTGCATCCATCTACTAAAGCAAAGGCAGTTACAGACATAGCCTGGCCTGGCAGGTCGCTTGCCTTAATCAAAAGTCCCAAGCTTTCATCTGGAAGAAAGCGCATTTCGAGTGTTGCACCGGAATCGCCAATAGTCCAGCGTTCTGCTTTGAACAGATGTTTCTCCGAGATCTTATCATTGATCTTCCGGAAAAATTCATCCAAGGGAATGTGGACATAAGTTCCACCTGCTAAGGCCATAAGTGGCCGGACTTTTGAGGATGACTCCCGGTAAACAAACTGCAAATTCTGCATATAGGATATTTTTTCTGAAAGAAGGATCGCGCTGCCAAGCTGACAGTCATCAATTCTTTTAAAAGCAGAATTGCAGTCCATTAAAGATCCTACAGAATTGACTGCACTAAGGGTGATGGGATAGATCATCTCCTCATACATGAAAGCAAGCTTTGTCTGCATCATCTGACTGAACTCCCAGTCATTAAAGGATAGTTCGATGATATCGAACTTTGGCTGCATATCAGGTCCAATATAAAATGCGCCATCTGTAGGCAGGCAATACCAGTAGGATATGATATTCTTACCGACCCGCACCGGTTTGGTTGATGCATGGCACAATACAAAACAAGATTCCCCATTTCCTGGGCTCATGAAGGCTGCTTTGTCAAGGTTAGAAACCGCCTCCTGAAATTTGTGGAACGATGTACCTCTCTGGATAGTTGTCCCATCAGGAAGGACACAGCCGCCTTTTTTTACAGTCCATGAACGGATTCCCTCTCCAACTTTGCACTCTAATATCAGCTGTTCGCTATCTTTTAAGACTGATTTGTTATTGGTGGTCAGAAGTCCAAGCTGTTCTAAAAGCTCGGATACATCTTTTCCATGGTTTAGCATCATCATACTTTTTTCCTCCTCTTAAAAAACAGGAGTTGTCATATTGGACTTCTCCTGTTATATTAATGTTTCGTATGAATATGTATGGTAATTAATTTCCAAAAACAAGCGCATATGCATCCTGTATTTCCTGCTGTTTTTCTAACGCTTTTCCAAGTGCCAGCTCTTCATCCGTGATATAATCACTTAAATATTCTACTGAGAAAGGAATAAATTCAGTCGCGGCATCTGGAAAACGATACTGTACTCCACACTGCGAACAAGTCATATATCCTTCTACGCGTCTATTTTGGATAAAAGCGTCTACTAAAACTACACTTCCCTTTTTTAAGTGGGAAAAATCCCTTTCTGCCTGCTGCAAAAAACTATAAACCCATGGATAGTCAGCCGTAAGGTCGCTTTGGGTCTTGATATAATATTTTCGGTCAACGCCCAAGCGGTAGCGACAGCAGGGAACACCGCTGATCTTAAGCGCTTCAGGCTCACTGACTACCGTGCCTATGATAAGCGCCTGGTTTGATATCTCTTCGTAATGATCCTGCAGGATACGCTCTGGTATCTCTTCATTCCTTTCATAATCTACCTGCAGGCCGTTTAGCTTATGGATGGCAATAGGATAGACAAAGGTAGCTGTCCCGTTTTCCTTTATATTTACAACACCACAACCAGGACACCTTGATGTTTTTGTCAGGGAAAGGATATTGAAAACACCCTTGATATCTACCAGGTCAAGGCATTTTAATGCCTTCATTTTAGGCATCAAATTTTTTCCGTCGTAATAAACCATAATATCTTGGAACTTCATACAAGGATATCCTTCAATGTCTCTGTGTGTGGTCCGGATCAAAAAGATAACTTTTTCACCGCCATCTTCGCCTTCATTCAATATCTGCGGGTCTTTGAGCAGATACCCTATCACCCGCACTTGATTGTGTGTAGCCATAGTTTTTCCTCCTTTTAAGATATAGTGAATATGATAGGGAAGAAGGCAGGAAGGTAGGAAAATAGCCCTGGAGTCAATTCCAGGACTATTTTCTTAAATATGTGTTTCCACTCCATTGAGCTTGATCGGTCCATCAGGGTAGATAGCGATACATTTTCTTCCATTCACCTCAAGAAACGTAACTTGCTCCTTGCCTTTATCCGGTATAACGACTTTGATCGTCCCAATCTCAATCGTTGTTTTTGCTGTTTCTGTGATGCTGTCTGCAAGCACACTCCCTTTTTCGCCAAAAGTCTGGTCATACACGGCTGATACGACTTCTATAGACGATTCTGCCATCCCCGCCTCTATCAGAAGATCCATACACTCCCATTTTGTAAGCGTCGCCTCTTCTTCGTCCATCTCATTGGTTTTCTTTCTTACTGCACCCTGGATATTTTGCATAACCTGACATCCATTTGTATTTTGCAGGGTATTTGTGAGGACATCTTTAAAAAAGTCTTTCTGGATGGATCCGGAGATGATTTCTTTACAGCCAAGAACACCTTTTGTAAACCCCTCTTGCAAGTCCGTATCTTTTTTGGTATAAAAGAGAACCCCATGGATATCTGTTTGCCTGTCATTGAATGCTGGAAATAAAAATCCGTGCATTGGCGGCTTCACAACCCAATCCCGGATACGTGTTTCAACGGAGGGGTCATCCAAATTAATGCAAAGGCCAGAATCTGATAGATCGACAGGACAGATTGCGCACAGTACGTGCTCATAAACCTCTTCAGATGCGTCCTCCATGGTTATTCCATCTGTACTTCTTCCGGGAACATCGTAAACGCCGTGTAATAAGAGGATCATATACTTCCCTGCATAATTATAGGATTCTATGATATTCTCATAAAACTCTGACAAAAATGTCTGATCTGACAGTCTGCTCATTTTTAAGTTCATAAGCAGGGAATGAGCGGAACCAGCACCCTCTTCGTTTGTTTTGTAAGAAATGTTTAATAAGTTTTTGTTCACTTTTCCTGATAAAGTTTTTTTGAAAATATCCAGATATTTAAAAGCCAATTCTTCTGGGAGGCGTAAAAAATTATCACTGAACTGAAGAGCGATCTGTTTTTCCTCGTCAATATAACAGCCACAAATTTTGGTAATCGTACAGTTTGTGATAGTAAATTGTTTTCGAATCTCTAAAATTTCTTTTCTTGTCATACTGTGATTCTCCTTTTTTCTTTTTCTAATAGGGGATGCCTACAGAATATATATTACAAATTCTTTGTTTTTACAGGTTTTCGAGGATAAAGAATGGATGCAATTCAAAATCCTATTTTGAAAAAAGCGGAACCAAGTTCCGCTTTCAAAAAAAATATACAATATTCATCGCTCCCACTCATCCATTTCGTTATAGTAAAGTTCCTCGCCATCCATTTCACGACACATCTCCTCCTGCATACGGATATATTCTGGGTCATTCAGCATACGGGGATCATCAGTGCAGGTGATCGGGTCATCTGCTCGAAACGCGTCAAAGGCATCCCATTCTTTACGCCTTTCTTCTGCCAACTCAATCGGGTAGGAATCAAGATCTACTGTTTTCCATGCCTCCTGGTCTTGCTGTGCCAGCCTTTCTCCTGGCTCTTCTATCTCATCTAAAATTATTTCTGATTCAAATTGTTCCATTACTTCCGAAGCACGCATACCGATAATCGGTTCGCTGAAAGCATTTCCTTTCTCTTCGATAAGGTCAGAAAGATCTCTTCTTACATAATCCTGGGCAATATAATCATTTGCCTTCGCCATTTCATTGGCCCTGTCCACGGCTATGCACATCTTATGGACATCTTGTTCAGTAAGAGAAGAAAAATTCCGGTATTCAAAGAGCATGGATTTGCCTTCCTGGTCATCCTTGGTAGGATAAAAAAGATTTACCTGTACGCCTTTACTTGTCCTTTCGACAGTAAGATGGGATGCGCCATCCGGTTCTTTTTCACCGGTAAATGTATTCAGATACTTCCCATTTTCCTTATCAGGCTGCATATCCGGATTAGCAACAATGCCGATCACGTAGGCGGAAGAAGCAGCATCCAGGCTCTCCAACACGCCATCTTTAGAACGCATTTGGATGTCCACATTAGCTTCCTTCATCTCTTCTTGAAGTTTTCGTACATCTGCCTCTGTTTTAAATGCATAGCATCCCAAGTCTGTAACTTTCTCTTTCTCTGTATAAAGGATAGACATTCCCTCGCGGGATCTTGAGATAGTCAGAGTATTATTTTCACCGAGTACGAGAGAGGGATTCATTTTCCGATCTACTGAAGTGTATAAGCAATCCTTATAATCTAAGTATCGTTGGTTTTTAAGTGCATCCAAAGTAAGCAAGGCAGTTTTTTCACCATTCACCACCAGCTCTACCGCATTCCTAAACTCTTTGCTTCCCCGAAGGGACATCTGTTCCAGGCCGTTCGGAGTTTTGATGGTAAGTTCGGACAACGTAACCGGCTCTCCGCTGATCTGCCCCCTATTAAACAAGGGCTGGTCACAGATATAGCGGACCGCTCCTACTGTAATAAGAGATTTCAGTGCACAGTCAATCTTGTCTCCCTCTCCATAGGCGTAAAGGGCAGAGGCAAGCGCGTCTGCATTCCCCATAATCAGGTCTACTTTTGGCATGATATATACGGTAGACTGAAGATTTCCCTGCTTTTTTCCAAGCTTTTTAAATAGGTATATGTCGGGTGCATTTTGCTCTGGAAGTGCTCCAATACCAATATGGTCAAATGACTTTCGAACCCCTTTTTCATGGAACATCAAGTTTGCAATTTGATCCCTTGCTTCGGGTGCAATGTTCTCTTTTTGGTCTTTTTCCAGTGATTTGTTTTTTGTTTGTAATTCTTCTTTTTCTTTATCTAATCCTTTTTTGTTTTCTACTGGATCAGTCTTTAGACCCTTTTTGGCTATTTCTGTTATATTGAGTCTTTCATTCTTATTGAAAAGAAGCCTGGAAAAGAAAACCCTAACGACTTCCGCAACCGTACCAATAGCGATAGATAATACACCCCAAAAACGGCCCTGGAAGTATCTGTTTTCCATATATTGCCGGTCCGTCATGAGAACTTCTGTTTCTTTTCCATTTGGTGTTGCCGCTTTGGAATTATCCACGTTCTTTTTATTTTTCTCCATATGCCTCATCTCCTTTCTTTGAAAATATGCCAAAAACAATAAAAGGGGATACCGAGCTCTCCTGCCGGTTCCCCATATTTCCTAAATCTTTCCTCTTTTATGCATGATGAATATTATGATTGCAACAATCCCTGCCATGATAGTTAAGGGAATGACCTTTTTAATGGGAGAGGGCTTCTCTTCTTGGGCCTCACCCTGCTCATTATAATAGATAGTCTCTCCTTGTTTTTCGTCATCCCGTTTTGCTTCCTGGCCATCTTCCTTTGTGTCATATGAGTCTTTATCACTTTCGGTTTCTTTTGAAGATTCTTCTGTTCCATCCATTGGAAGGTCATCAAACGAATTAATAATATAACCATTTACTTTTGCCAGGATTCCATTTCCTTCTGTTTCCAGTTCCCTTCCGGCTTCACTTCCAACTGCTACGCGAAATAAATCAGGGTCCTCGCCTGCCACACTTTGAAAAATAAGATCAGTTCCATATCCAAGCGCTTCCATTTCTTCATTGGTCCCGGTGTAGGAAACGTCAACAACATTGAATACACCATAAGGGATTTGTATTTCTATTTCTTCTTTGGAAGCCGCCATCCCATCTATTTCCAGTTCTTGCACCTCTGTAAGGCCGGTTAATGTATAAGAAATAGTGAATTTATCCCCCTTCAAAGGCTTTATACCAGAGGAGTAAGAACAGATAATTTTCACTTTCCCCATTTCGTCTTTAGAAATAGTTTCCGGGTTATTTGCCGCAAGCACTGGAGAAAGTGTAAAAGAATAAATGCTGGAAAAGAGTAATAACGCTACTGCACATGCTTTAGCTGTCTTTTTTAAAAGCTGTTTCATTTTCACATTTTCCTCCCGTTATCTTCCGTAGAATCTTTATTTCCTTTATTTTTATCTCCTAGGTCAGGGGCTGCAATATTCGCTTTTATATACTGCTCATATGGGTTGTTCTTTCTTTTCTGTATTTCTTCTGCTTCCTGTATACTAGCCTGGATTTCGTCTTCCTGCCTTCTAAGTTCTTCTTCTTCCTGTTGTACAATCTGATAGAAATTGGTATCCTCGTCTTCCAAAGTTACAGTTTCCGTATTGTCAAATCCCAGGATAAGCCTAGAACCCTTCTCCGTATCATAACAATCTGCAAAGACTAATTGGTTATAAATAAGATATAGCCCTCCACCTAATAAAATCGGTGTGATTGTGAGTGTCAGGATACAGTCGTCTGTAGCGCGTTGATCCAAAGATTTCAGCCATTCTTCAGCAGTTTGCAAAGCCAACATGGAAGAGCCTTTTGCACTTGCCGGAAAATCCACTGTGATGACAGCGCATCCGCCGGAAGAGTGGATTCTTATTACGCCATCTATAAGCGGGATATTTTTTACTGTCTCGGTTTTTTCTTCAGACACAATCCGATCTATAGCCAGCATCCCGCTGGAAAGCGGGACGCCATTTACGTCTGTTCCGTTCGTAAGAAAAAGAATTTTGTTCCATAGTTCTCTTTGATCCATGTTCTTTTCCTCCTTATCTTCCTATGATTTCTGAAGGTTTTGTTGTCATAAGTTTATAAAGTTCCGTGTTTTTCGGGAAGGAATCGTCCATGGGAACAATCTCTTCATCGATCCTCAAAAGCCCCATACCAGGTTTAGCCGCACTAATGTATCTTTGCTCTTCTGGAGAAATCCCCAACATATGGGAAAGCTGTTGCCGGTTGATCGCTGTCTGGCCAAGGAGAACGACAAAAGCACAGTTATTGATGATGGTCCTTGCTTCTTCAGATTTCAGCATATCTTCTACATTCTGTGTAATTGCTGTCGGAATCCCGTTCCACTTTCTTGCCCTTTTCCAGATCTGTGCAATATAGGCAGCGGATGTCTGCTTTTGCATCATCAGATAGAACTCATCAATGTAAAACCAAGTTCTTTTTCCTTTCTCATTATTAGAGATCATCTTATTCCAGATATAATCCAGACAGATCTGTAATCCCAACTCTTTCATGCCGGCACCAATCTCTTTAATATTGAAGACAGTAAACCTATTTCCAATGTCCACATTGGAGTGATGGGAAAAGATATCCAGCGCACCTTTTACATAACGTTCTAAGGAGAGCGCAATATTCTGGGCCTGTGATTGTGGCTGTGAAAGAAGCATGTTATAGAAATCAACCATAGTAGGAGCTGCTTCCATATCAATGTTTTTGCCTACTCGATTCAAATGGGCTACATACGGGTCATATATCTGTACAGCACATCTGTCGATCAGAGATTTTTCAACTGGATCAAGGCCGTATCTGCCTCCAATGGCGATCTCACAGATAGTTTCGATAAAGTCCGTCTTTACTTTGACCGGATCCCCGTTATCGTCTTTGTTATCAAGGTTCAGGTCAAATGGGTTCAGATAGATGTTCGATCCGGCAGCTAACTTAACTTCTGATCCATTCAGTGCTTTTGCCAATGGCACGTAATCAATACCTTCTGGGTCAATCACATATACCTCATCGTCTGTATTTAAAAGAATGTTGACCATCTCCCTTTTTGCAGAGAATGATTTTCCGGCTCCAGGCATTCCAAGGATACATCCATTGGGGTTTGTCCCCTTTGTTCTATCGTAAAGGATCAGGTTCCTGCTGGCAGCATTCAATCCATAATACAGCCCAGTTTTCTGCTTTACTTCCTTCACATCATAAGGAATGATCGAGCAGACTGTTTTACTGGTCATAAGCCGTTGTATTTCAAGCTGATCGTTCGCAAGGGGTAAAGAGGTATTGAATCCTTGTTCCTGCTGCATATTAAGGGGCTTAATCGATGTCAGTGATTTGATACTGATATTCTTAAGCATTTTCTCGTACTTTTCGAGCATATCATCATTTGGCGCAAAAAGGGTTATTACGATATTAGCAACAAAAAGTCGTTCATTTTCTTTCGTGAGCCCTTCCATCAGCTCATTGGCTTCCTCTTTCGCTTCAGAAAGCTCTGGAGAAATAAGGGAAGCATCTATTCCGCTTCTTGCAGCTTTCTTCTGGTTTTCCACAATAGAAGCAGCAATGTTCGTTCCCTGCCGTTTGATCATTTTTTTTGCTTCATCAAGTGGAAGCGTCTGGAAATAAGCACTGATAAGTGCATTCGTCGGGATACCAGCAAGGTCAGTAAGTAGTGTCCCTTTGATCCAAGTTGGATATTCGGAAATAAAATAGCTTTTTGCCACGCAGTCCCCGATATCGATCTTCTTGTTTTGGAAAGCCAGCCCTCCTGGGGCAATGGCGTCTTTTGTCGTGATTCCTTGCTTATAGCAGTTCTCCAGTGTAAAACTATGTACCTCCTTGCCCTGGATCTTTCTTGTCCGGCACAGTGGGATTGAGGAGTCTTGGTTGTAGATGGAATTAAGGATTTCCAGCCGTTCAATGATCGTCAGCTCATCCGGCTCTTTTTTTGCAGTTTCCTTGATAGCATCCCGGATTTTCTGTGAAATGATACGGAATTTGCTTACTGCTTCATTTACATCCGGAGCTGGTACAGATACCGTGATAAGCTTAATGCTTTCCAGATTATTCTTCGCTTCTGCAATTTTATCCAAAAGCATATCATTGTATTCTGCCCGGTATTTATCAAGGTTATCCATCTTCATGGGGATGAGGACATCTTCCTGAAACTGCATGATGTCCAAAGTACGGTTATAAATGGTAACTTCAACTGTGACATCCGGTTCAAAAGAACTAAGAAACTTAGACCATTTTTCTGCCATGATCCACTGGTTTTCATCATCTAATGTCTTGAAATTCGCTTCCGCAAGCTGATAAGTCTTTGAAAAAACGCCCGGCCTAACTTCTATAATACCGTTGTCATAGACTTTTTCGTAAGGAATGCTGTCACGGATCGTTGTAGGGATGTGCTGTGTTTTATCATTTCTTTTTCTTACTTTTTTTTGAACTTTTTTGACAGGTTTTATTGTCATAAACAGATGGCAGGAATAAGTGTTACCCTTACTCCTGCCCGCCTCCTTTCTTATTATTGGTATCCTTTTATTGAAGTATTTTTTCTTTTTTTGTTATCTGTTTTTTTTCTATTCTTTTGCTCCTCTTTTGTGAGAGGCTTATTTTCCTCTGTTTTATATAGGGCTTGACCAGCCTTTCTCTTTACTGGTGTAGTAAAAGACCTGATCACTACTTTTTGAAGATATTTTTCCAACTTCATCCCATTAGGCTCATACCATCCAAACGCAAGAATTGGAACAACCAGAGGAATACCGATATAAAATAGATATTCTTGAGGCAATTGGAATGGTTTAGCAATACAAGCATAAAACAGGATGAATGCGATTCCTGCAATGACAACACATATAGCCTGCCTTCCAGTAAAAGGGCCGATTAGTTTTGTCTTATAAGCTCTGATATCTTTTGGCATTTTTGTTTCAATCATTTTCTTCTCTCCTTGCTTTTAGCGTGCTCCAACAATATCATTAGATAATTGTGCCGCTTTCATGATTGCCCCAGCAGCAGAAAGCTGAATAATAACAACGGGAATCAATGTGGATAAGGCGAGCACCTCAGGGATATTATCTACAGACAATACACCTCCAAGATTTGCAGACACAACCGATGCGATAAGCTGACCCTGCAAGAGGGATGCTGCATATAATATGCCTACAATGGCGGCAAAGGTAAGCACGTCACTTGTGAATTTTTTTATATAGCGGATTCCATTACTTCTCTGCCCTTCGTCAAACAGCTGTACGATTCCGATCGGGGCGAATACCGCGCGGACGAGTATCATGATTGCGTTGGACACTGTGACTAAATAAGCTGCTGCTTTGGCAACAAAAAACACCAGGTTTACAAGCAGTAAAGGAATAAATTCAGCTATATGCTTAATCACGGCAGTTACTTTGTTGCTATAACCTGCATCAGACAGGGCATCTTTTATTTTCTCAAAGTCAGGGAATGCAGAAGGATTGTTATTTCCGTCATTTGGGAAGAATCTGATACCGTAGTCCAGATTGTCATATGTGAAGTTTTCACAAGCCATGTCGTAAATTCCTATTGCCAGTCTAAAAAGTGTATCTAGTATTTCTGGTAGGTAAATAAGAAATACCATTGCAATGAAAAATTTTATAAATGTTAGAATTAACCTCTCCAGCGTCAGAAGTTCTTTCGTAGCGTTAGATGTCAGGTCTATATATAAAAATATGATCATCAGCGAACCGGCGATCACACTGAAAGTAGTCACAAGAACCGAAATATTATTGGAAAACAGATCTTGTGTCGCATTTATTACTTTCCCGAGGAAATCACTGATATCAACAATCATTCCGCCACCGAAGATCATTTGTAGTGTGTTGTAAACAAATGTATCCATTCATATTCAGCAGTCCTCCACACCCGCTTTCTGTAAGAATGTGAGCGGATATGGAGAGCAATGCCGTAGCACTTTCCTGCTGATACCTCCTTCCTACTATGACAGGTAACCTATCAGATTTAGCTGATCAATAAGGGCGGGGAATCCAATCAAAACGATTGCAACGACAAGCATAGTTGACGCGCGTTGCTTGCTGTCTGGATCATCATTTTTAAACGCCATGATTAGAGTTCCTACGCTATAAATTGCAAGAATGATCCCTACTGCGACAAAGATCATACCAATGATATCGATCATATCTTCCAGAATAGCTGTGATCGTACTGCTCGCGGGGGCAGCCCAGATAGGATTACACAAAATCATGACCAAAACCACCCCAAGGATAATAGCTGCTGATACAGCAACCACCTTCTGTTTCTTCATTGTTTCAACTTCGTGCATCACAAAATCTCCTTTCCTAGCTTTCTTAAATTACAGTTGAATATGTTAGTTCGTTCCCAGTGAAGCTTTTTACTTATGAATGCAAGAAAGATGAAAAGATTTTGCAATTTTATTTTTATGAATTATTGAACAGTTCTCTCGAAAAGACTTCCGAAATGAGAAGTTCTGAGGCCCATAGAATCAAAGCGCAAAATGCTGCACCATTATAAATGGCCGTACATGATATAAGAAATATAGTCTGTAATGCAAAAATCCAAAAACGGAACCTGGTTCCGCTTTTGAAAATAGTAAGGATCCCTGCCAGAAAAATGAATGCAATACATCCTATGAATATAGGCGTGGGAGAACCAAAGCACTCTTCATGCACCTGACCTAGAACTGGCGCTTTCCTAATTTGGTCCAGTGTTTGAAACAGGTGCTCATACATAACTGTAGGATCCAGAAGAATCGCATCCTCACTAAAATATAAGTTTGAAGCGATTTTCTCCTTTGTTAGTTCTGTAAGTCCTGTTACTTCTTGAAACGATTTCTGGTATGTACTGGACTGAAGGATAATCCCCGACACAGTTGAAAGAGCCAGATTTAGCCGGTCATGCACTATAGGCAGACGATGGATCATATATCCGACAGAAATTGTCATAATCCACTCAGGCAGTAAAAATACATAGGTACATTTTTTAAGCTTCCACCTGACAAACAGCATAATGCCTGATGCCACAAATGCGGATAATACTATTACAAGCCATACATTGTCTGTTACCGGTTCAAATAGTTGAAATATGCATTTCCAGATCAAATTGTTTAAGAAATCCATATATCCTCCTCATATAGTACAGTACAAATTTTATGATAATAGGTTGCTTCGTTCCGCAAGATCCAATATGTATCAGACAGAATATGAAACGACGGATCAGGAAAAACAGTCTTCCAAGACTCTTCAAATTGCTCTGGATTGTCAGTCTTTCGTAATAGCAAAACAAATTGATAACATCGTCCCTGATCAAAGGACTTCCGAGTAAGCTCGCATATATGCTTTGATAACCTTTCAAATAGAACTAAGGTAATAGTTGCTTTTGCATCGGATACTCGTGTATCAAAGGCAATTTCTTCTTTTGATACAACTTCACTTCCAAAAATCTCTGCTTCTAACGCATGAATGCTGTAATCATTCTGCTGGGTTTTAGAATCTGGCTGTTTTCTATCTTGTCTCCCAGACCTCTTTTGTTTCTCTCTTTGGAGTGCCATTTCTTTTTTGCTTTTATCTGGCACAAGGACTTGTCCTGCTGTATCCGTTTTTTTTATGGTTGTTACCTGATTGATAGGTTCAGGTTCAGTCCCAGATTGAGCAGATTCCTGCCCGGCCGTATCAGTGTCTTGATAGGAGACTTCCTTTTTAGTTGTAATATTTTGGCCGGATGGTTTCGGGGATGTATTTAACGCGCATGCCACATCCCCCATGAAATCGGAAAGTGTCTGCTGCATCTCTTTTCCCCTTAAAGGGGTTTTGGCCACTCCAAAACTTCGGTTTTTCCCTATTTTATGCCCCTTTTTAATGATCTCTTCTTTGCACTCTTTATAATAACGTTCCATCCGTCCGCCAATAAAATATATGTCTTCTCCATTGACGCATTCAACTTCAATTAAAGAGTTGATGTCTCCAGCTTCCTTAATCTGGAAAAACATTGTCTTTCCATCTAAAAAATCGCTTACTTTTCCTGTAAATTCCGGATAATCTATATTTTCAGAAATAAGGAAAACCTTGTCTTCTTTATGTAGCGGTTTCGTTTGACACATTTTTACAGATAAATCTTCTGGATCGACCAAAAATATTCTGTTCACCATATAACACCAAAGACCTTGGCACTTTTGGCCAAGGCCCTTTCATCCTTTCTATTCTTAGGTTAATAAAGTTCCCATATCCAAATCTAATGTATCCCGTTTTGGAACAGGTTTAAATCCATTAGCGATCAGGATATGCCTTGCAATCTGGTCATCTGTCAGGTCTATTGCATGTGCTTTTGCGCTATAGAGCTGATTATAATACTTCGTCCCTTCTTCGCTATTGTCTGTAACGATGCATACGAACATGGGGATTCCATTCAATTGACAGATATCCAGTAATTCTTCTATTTTTTCTTTTGCGGCTTTGGTAGCCACCTCTGAAATTGCAAAACTCAATTCTTATCTCTCCTTTCGTCTGTTTAGATGGATAAGATCTGCGAAAATGCGTCCGTCAGATCATCATCTTCTTCAGGTTCCTCATCACCTGCCCTCGGTGCGTTAGACCCGTCTTCTGCTGGTTCATAAGGATGAGCACCCATGTCACATTCCTCTATGTTTGCTGTAGGTTGAGTTACAGAACCATTCGCCATCTCTTGCTGATCTTGCTCTAAAGATGTAGTCTTAGTTTGCTCGTTCCCGGAAATATCAGCACTATTACCCAGTAAGAACGCAAGCTTGGTTTCTATATCCTTCTTTGATACCCCTTGACTCTCTGCCAAACTGGCTAAAACGTCATCAAGGAGATTGGATTCCTTACTATTTTCAAGTTTCCCTCCATCCTTCCGGGGAGCTTTTGTCCTTTTTATGGTTCCTTTTTGGGCTTCTTTATAGGCATCATAATCAATATCAACCATTTTCCGGCCTCCTTGAAGCATCCGAGTCGTTTGTTCAACCTTCCCGTAGTCGGTTGGACTTACAAGGAAGTCCCGGACTAAGGGTGTACACAGATACTGTCTGAGAAGGTTCTTCATAAAATTGTTTCGGAAGCCTGGCTTAATCCCTTCTATAAATTCAATCATTTTTTTGTCTTTTTCCGGATCAAGGTACAAATATGTACAGTAGATCATGTTGTACTCGGATGGTCGAGGCCCGATCTGTTCGGGAATCCGTATCCCAATGACTGTTCCATTACAGTAGGCACGTAGAACATAATACAAAGTCACCTTGAGGTTGATCGAATGAGAAGCCATATACGTAATAAGATCAAGGTCGTGGGCTTTATAAAATCTCACCTTATAACGTTTTTTCACTTCATATCACCTCTATTTTTTCCGGTCTGCCACATAGCGGAACAGGTAATAACCTCTTACATTTGAATAGATCATGGAAGTATTGTCGTTGACATTTCCAGGAATGATCTGAAGAGTATGCATCCCTTTTAAATAATCTTTGATCTTGTCATACCAGGCAGCGCCTGTCCCACCGGTTATGATCAGATATTTGTAGTCCCTAAAGGAGCTAGTTACCCCTTTTGCCTTTTCCATAGCATCGTTAAAGACTTCCTGGTTTGCTTCTTCAAGGATTGGAGATAAAGAAATATCTTCTGTTTTCATTTTATCCTCATTCAGATGTGTGAATACGCCTGTTGTCAGATTCCGCTGCAGCGCATTAATACGAACATCTTCGCTGTAGTTAGACATGATTTTTTTACATGTGGAATAGAGTACCTGCCGCATCCCCATTTCGTCAGTAGACTCCTTGCAGGCAATCGCACGCCCTTTGATCCCATAAAAGTCAAATGTTCCAAAACCAATGTCAATAACGAGACAATTTCCAAATAGGATGTCTCGCGCACCAGGCATGTATGAGCCTTTATTATTGATAAGCACGGAATAAAGTGAACCAGCCGGCTGTGGCATTACATTGATATTATCCTCTTTTATGGCAAGTTCAAAACCTTTCCATGGTCTTTCTCCTACTTTAATCTCAAATCTGGCTGGTTTGGAAAGCGCTTTGATAAGAGCTGGTTTATCTGCATCCTCATAGCTGGAAGGCAGACCTGTCTGAATGATGATTTCCCGGTCATCATTTTTCTTCTCCAGAGCAATGCCAAGGGCAGCATTGCATAAAATCTTAAACGTTTTTGTCCCGTACCTTTTTCTTGCGTAAGACTCGCTGTAGGTGTCATTCGTTTCCGTAGAGCTAATCATCTCCTGTGCAGAATACCCCAGGATGTATACCTCGTTTGTATCCAAATCCCGATACAGGATATCCTTCTTATTAAAAATCTGCAGCATGCTGTCATCAATTTTTCTTGCGTAACTGGGAAATGCAAAATAGCCGTTTTCATAATAAACCTTCATGCTGCTGTAACCAGCATCCAGCCCTATAATGTAATCCTTCCCTCTCGGATGTTCTTCATGGTGAAATTCCTGTCGTGTGCGAAACGCTTTTGTATCCATATAGTATTGGCGCAGAACCAGTATGAAATGTCCGCGTCAGCCTCCTTCCTTAAAAAAGTAATTTAATATGATAGTTTCATTGTACCGAAACATAAATCTTCCTATTTTTCTCAGATGAGGAGTTTATAGAAATTAAAAAGCGGAACCAGGTTCCGCTTTAAAAAATCTTATTTGGTATCTTCTTTCACGATTTCCTTTCCATGATACATAGCATAGTATGCATTTGCCTGCGTATACCGCACCTGCATGTTTGGTATGCCGGCTCTTTCGAAAGATCTCTCAAATGCTTCTACAGCCCAATTGATGTCAGTCGTGTTTTTAAAATTATTAAGTCCTCCATAATCCCTGTCCATGATATATTTTGTTGTGGAGTCGCCGCCATTTAATTCCATCATCAGGAAATCCAGCTGACACTGAAGATCTGTCCAGCTCTTTCCTTTGGACTGTGCATACGCTTGCAAGTTGCCCCATCTGGAATTTCTGACACCATACCGTTCCCATTGGCAGATACCTGCTGCAGGCCCAACCCCATTTTGCAGGGCACTGGGGTTCATTCTGGACTCTTGATACATGTTCCCCATGATACCTGCTGTAGCCTGTTCAGAAAATCCAATAGAGCGGAAATAGTTCCATACTTGCTCTGACACCTCCGTTCCTGCAAGGACTCCAGTCATGCCACTTTGCAGGGAACACTCAAACAAAGCATTAAAATAGTATGAGGTAAGCGTTACATCGGCGTCTATATAAGTAACTTCCCTTTTCTGTTCCTCTCCTTCTTCGTCGATGTATGTCTCTGTTTCTGTATATTCTTTTTCTACTACTGTGGTTATATGTGATCCGTTATAAAGATTCCTTACATAATCTTTTACTTCACTGATACCTGCTTCTTCCAGGTCGAAATCAAAATATACGGTTGCCATACTAAGGATCTCCGCAGAGTTTGTGGTCTCAGTGAAGGGATAGACCGGTTGATTGCCTTCTTGTTCATAAGCAGCATCATCCCTTACATCCACATAGTTCATACTTACATTTCTATATCTGCTATCAGAAAGAATATTGGAAATACCGGTATTTTGCAGGTTATAACAGGTTTCTATCTGGTCTAGTGCCGCGTCTCTAATTTCCTCATCCGTTGCAGTGAAATCGAACAAAGCCGCAATCGTTGATACGATAGATGTGATCACAGAAATAACCAAAGCAAGAAGAAGCATTAGTACGAGTGCAAACATCAGTATAGAGAACAGTGTGGATGCTAAACTCATCGTGGCAGAGATCAGATACCCTATCGCATTCCCTATAAAGTTTACCGCCCGGAATCCTTTTCCGACATATTGTATCGGTTTTCGTAAAAAAGTCTTGTTAAGGCTATTAATAATGCCTTTTTTCGCTTTATCTCCTACTTTTCTTGCATTTCTTTTTAATCTGAAAGGATCTCTGCTAAAAGTTCTAACCCGATCATAAACATTGCGGACATTACGAGTAGCATTTCGACTCTTACGGGTAATCTTCCTGCTTTTTCCGATTGCCGTATCAACTACACTATTTTTCCCTTTTTCTCCCGCTTTTATTACTCCTGAATTTTTAATACTATCAGGGATTTTTGAAGAAGCTTTGGCCGCTGCCCAGGCTGCTGCTTTTACTGAAAGCAGGGTAGCCATATGGGCCGCATGGGCAGAGACCCTGGCTGCATGAACGCCAATACGGAAGGTACGGACCGCTCTCTGTGTAAAATTTAAAGAAGTACATAGTGCATACCCTGCATCAGTTTGATATCCGTATCGATACATCTTGAGCATACCAAGGTATCTTATCGCATGAAGCCTTCCATGGACGGGACGAACTGTATCTATCCTGCATAGCTGCATCATCCGCTTAATATGTACAATATCTTCACTGGACAAAACGTCTTTGTTCTTTCTAAGGAAGCTTCCAAGCTGTACAACCATAGTCTTTGACGGCGTGCTGTCAAATCTTAGGTCTATTGTTCGTTTCCCTTTATTCAGAAGGCTGTGATTGATCATTGCCCGATAACCTTCATACATAGTCTTGATGTCATCCCTATTTTTTACCTTACCTGCCAAGGAAAATTTCTTTACATATTCATTTCCGCATTTGATAAGCGCCTGGTTATATGCATCAATATGATAATTCATTTCTGTTGCCATGCGGTTTGAAAATGTATGTCTCAATGTGTCTGAACCCAGAATGGCTGTTGTCCCATATATTTCCGCCGACATTCTGACACCCTGACCAAAGTCCGATCCCTGGGCAGAAGAACCGTAAGCATATCGTCCAGCCACCTGAGTTGCTATCGCTCCTAAGTTTCCAACCCTCTTCCACTTATTTGACGGGTTCATGATCTGAGAGGTATCCAATTTCTCTTTCCGTTCCACAGCTACATTTATCTTAAGATCGAGAGTGTTCATTTGCCGAAAGTCGGTACCTTTCCCATGAGAAGCGTCAGCTTTTTGTTTCGATCCTTTTCCTGAATCCGTTTCATGAGCAGCCCCATTCATTTGACGATTTTGATCTCTTATTGCATCCATATATTCCTGTTGCGCTTCCTGAACGTTTTTATTGAAATAGACTCCATCGCCTTCTTTTTTGCCATTTTCTGTGCTATGACTCAATCGGTGATCACTCCTTTTCGATTTATTCTGAACTAAATATGAAAGATTTCTCATAGCGAAAGAGGATAGATTAATCTACCCTCTTAGCTACCCGTTTTTTATTATTTGTCTATTTCCATTGATTTTTCTTTAATGTCCTGTATATTACCCTTATCTTTTTCTTCGTTGTGCATAGAAATTGGTTTCCCACTGCTCATAATGGGTTTTCTTTGGAACCCGCTCTTTTTTGCGTTCTCCTTAACAGGAACGGCATTCGTTGTTAAATTGACATCTTTTATATACTGGATTTTCTGCAAAACTTCTGCTTTAAACCCATCAAAGGCCTTTGTCATAATGGCAACAAGGAAAGTTTCCTTATCGTGTGCCATAATATTCTTAATATAATCGTTATCGGATACCTGATAAAGTCCCATCTGCTTTATATCCACGCCAACTCCTGCCATGGAATCAGCTTTCAGGTCTGAAAACAAAACAACCGGTTTCCCGATTGACAAAGATATCTGACGGGCAATTTTAGCGAGCGTTTTTAACTGTATTCCCTGCATCACGCCGATGAATACAGGGGAAGCTGGCTCCTGTACAGCCATTTCTATCCCCTCATTAAGCCAATGATATTCCGCCTGTGCCGCTTCTTTTTTATCAAGCACTAATTTGTTATAAGCTGCATTAATATTCATATTCAGTTTAAAATTTTTGATATCTTCTGTTTGGGATACATTTTTTGCTGCTTCCATTTTTGCATGCTCACTTTGAGCCATTAGAAGGCTGCTTACGCTTAACTGCTTTCTAGTATTATATATTGGATTTTGCGTGAAGAGGAATGTTTTTGATGGGTCTGCATCTGCCGTCTCACCATAAAGGCGATGTGACTCATACTTAAATTTCTTATCCAAAACTGGCCGCATATTCTGCGTAAAGACGATACAGTTTTTCGGATCAAGCCTGGCCATCTCATCAATGGTAAGGACCTCTCTGCCTTTATTTTGAAAATTCTTTCCCGATCCACTTCTTGACCCGCGGTTTAATGTCTGCGACCGGTCTTTGACCGTCTTCTTCCCAAGCATCTCAGAAAAATACTTTAAAGTAGTTGTTTCCTGTGTTCCCAAGAATAGAATTGAACTGCAGTTACCCACCAGAGTACGCCAGGAGTCTTTATATATTGCCTCAATCTGGGAAAGGTCCTGCAGGGCAACGGCAGCAGAAATATTGTACTTACGCATGGTAGAAATCCTGGACGGGAACTCCGGGACTTCTCCGATATTGCTGAACTCATCCATCATGCAGCGTACCGGGATTTTAAGCATCTCTGATCCGCCATTTGCCTTCTGCTGTTCTGCCACATGATATAAGGTCTCAAATAACTGGGAATATAGCATGGAAGCGAGGAAGTTGTAAGTCTTGTCTGTTTGGGGAACGATAATAAAGATCGCTGTCTTTTCATTCCCAATTTTTTCTAATTCTAGTTCATCTGTCTTTGTCAGGTTGATCACCTGAGGAGTCATGAACGGCTGGAGCCTTGTCATACATGAAATAATGATAGACTTAAGGGTTTTTCCAGAAGCCTGTTTAAATGCCGTGTAATGTTTTTTCGCAAGAGAATCTTTTGGCAGTTTTTCAAATATGGAATCCAGTGGAGATTTATATGCCATAGGGTTATTCTCATCAACTGCTGATGAATTGACCATTTTGACTATGTTAGCAAAATTCTTTTTACTTTCGTCTGTACAATGATCTTTTAGATAGAAAATACAAGCGGAATACAGGAGCCGCTCGGCGTCTGTGAAGAACTGGTCGCCCTTTCCCCCATTTTTATCTGTCGTGTTTTTGATAAAGCAGTCAATCACCATACCCACGCCCGCTTCATTTCGGATATAATGTAATGGATTGTAACAATTAGAGTGTTCCATGTCAGAAAGATTGAAAATTTTCACTTTATAGCCATGATCAGCCATTGTCTGACCTACAGAAGCAATGATCTCCCCTGATGGGTCCGTGGTGACAAAGGACGCATTCATCTGCAATAAATTGGGTTTGATAAAAAACCTGGATTTTCCGGCACCAGATCCTCCCACTACCAGTACATTATTATTGCCGATCATTGCGCGCATATCGATCGGTCTTCTGAAATTCATACTCATGATCATGTTCGGGGAAGGAAGAGCTTTATCTTCCGGTTCCGGCTCCAATTGTTTATTGTATTTTTCCAATTCTTTTTCAGTCATAAAGCCTCCTGTACCGGCGACTTCCGTTGACTTGTAAGCATAATTCTTATCTGTATCGAGCTTAAGAAGAAAATAGATCAATACAGTTCCTGCAATTCCCATCAGTACCCCTGTAAAAAAACCTCCATTGATCGTCGGAAGAAAATGGAAGGTCTTTAATCGGCTGATAACCTCTCCCATAGCTGAAAGAAGGGCATAGTTTCTATCTGTCATGATACTTCCGGTATATGCTGTAAAGTAGGTTACAAACAGTCCTAATATAACCGTCATATAAAGGACCATAAAGTCTAAGTTGCTCTTTCTTTGTTCTTCTGTTATTGCCATTTTTATCCCCCTATTCCTTATAGTCCATTTCCAGGTCATCCGGAATATAATTTGCATTCCTGTCATAAGAAACATCAAGTGTTTCATTATCCCAGCTATATTCGCTTACGGCACGTTCGATTTCATCTTCCAAGATAGCCTCTGCAAATTTTTGGTCATCATAAGAAAGATCTGGTTCTTCATCCATATAGGAAAGGTATAATCCCCGCGCTTCATCATAAAATTCAGGTGAAGAAGCATCAAGCGCTTCCCTCCTATCATGAATGGCTTCTGCATTAATCTGTTCCAGCTCTTCAAAAGCAGGCATACGCATTTCATTATTTAAGTAAGAATATTGATATATTTCCTGTTCTGGATTTTCATGGGCAAGTTTTTCTTCATATAAAACCCGGTTTTCTTCAAATTTTTTCATTTCCATCAGCTCTTCCTGTGTGTAGGCAGGCCGTTCCTTATCCGCTTCTTTTATAAGAGTAATTCTCCCGGCTGGCGTAGCTCCTTCATACTTTAAAAATTCATCTTCAGATAACTCACGTGGATTATCCATTCCCCCTACGAGGCCTGCTATTTTATCTTCCCGGTGAGGATCTTTATAGCTGACAGTCATGGAAGCGCCATCTATGGCTGTGAAGACAACTGCTTCCCTTGATATGATTAACCGGTTCCCTTCAATGTCCCCAAAGAACCTGGCTCCGGGTGTTTCATGGTTCATGGCATCCTGTAATATTTTCATGGAATAATTGTTCTCATAATCCAGCTGTTTGCAGATTGCATCATATAATATAGGATCCGCTTTCTGCAGGGCAACTGTCATCTTAATATTATCCATTTCTCTTTGGTTGTCTTTTGGGTAAAGGATTTGGTATTTATCATGGTCTGTCTTATCAATGGAAATACATACTCCATTTTGCCTTGCCATTTCAGCCATCATGGACGCTTCGTAGAAGTTGAGCCCTCCTATCTTATGGACATTTCCGCCGGAAAGATAATGAAGGGCCTCTTTCGACGTGATCCCTCCAAGACTGATCTGTTTTTGAAACTCACCTCTAACCTTATTTACTTCTTTTCGGTCATCCTTTGCATAGACAAACAGGATTTCACCATTTGGAGTAAGTCCGGCTTCCCTTACATAACGCACCCCTGCAGCTTTCAACTCTTTTTCTACTGAATCTGCATATCTGCTGTTGGCGCTGAACATTTCCAGATGCCCCCCTTTTCCGATATATTTTTGCAATGCATGATTTCCGCTATTTTTGTTAAAGTAATCAAGCGTACTTCCTACAAGCATACCCATAGTAGAGACCCCTTTTAAAAGAATGTCTGTTGAGTGAAAGAAAAGGTTGATCGTTCTGTCTACATCTCTTGCATTTTCCATCTCTGTGGTTCTCCTTTCTTAAAATCATTTATAAATATGGTATGGCCCTTACGCTCACAAAAAAAAGCGAGCGCAATATTGCGCCCGCAAAGTATATAATCCTTATCCGAACCGTTCTGCCACATCAATACATTGGTTGATCGCATTCCATTCATCCGACGTAGGATCTGTCACCGATTTAATATAACTGCACCAGGAAATCACAGTTTGAATCGCTTCTGCTGCTTCCCGCTCCCTTGCAGTTTGATTACGTGCGATGTCATTGCCATCGTCCGAAAGTAACTCGCCTAAACGTCCAGTCGTGTCAGAAGCAAGGTTAATATCAGGATCATGAACCAAATCATCCAAATTGAAATCTATTTGATCCAAGTCTTCCTTTGTAAAATTGCCCCCTTTGAGCAGGTCATTAAAGGAAGAGACTCCTTCTTCGTTTGTGGTTCCAGCTGCATTTGTATTTGCATCTTGTGAAATTTCACTTGCCTCCTCTTTTATTCCTTTGCCGATTATTTCTGCTTCTTCCTGCCTTTGAGCAGGGAATGCGGGAATCTTTTCCCCATTTTTAATCGCACGGATTGCCTCTGCCTGTTCTGCCCCATTCATCCCTATGAGCCTATTTGCATTTTTTATGGATAGCTTGTTATCCTTTACTAGGTCTTTAATCTCTTCATTCCCGGAACCAAATACCCTTGTCCAATACCTTGCATATCGGGAGGAGGTTTTCATATATTCAGCCATCTTTGTGCTAATGGCTCTTTCTTTGATCTCGCCTTCTAAAGCCATCTGGTGAAGAACTTCCAGCAATTCTGCTTTATAGATATTACTTGTGTTCTCTTCCCTTGCTTCTATATTAGATATGAGGATCCGAAGATATTGCTCCCGCTCTGTCATATCTTTGTCGCCCACCACATAATAGGGTATCGGTCCACTTACCTTGCCTTCATCACAAAGCTGACACCATGAATTATATCTCCGATGACCTGCGATGATCCGATAAGTTCCATCAGCATAGGGACCTATCACTGATAACGGCGAAAGAATACCAAATTCTTCAATTGTATTTTTAAGATCATCAAGATCTCCGATAGGGAAGTGGTTTAGCGGATTTGGGATCAATTTTTCTTTTTCAATATAAATTTCTTTTTCTGCCATAATATGTTTCCTTCCTTTCACGTAATGCATATGTATAATATGATCGTTTTTCCTTTTTCTGTGCTGAATTTTGCCACCTATTCCTTTTGGATCCTTTCCTTTAAGATAGAAATCCTGCTCTTTTCCGCCTGGTTATTGATTGCATATGCAAGGCTTTTTTTAATTGAATATATCGTGACCCTTTTTCTTGCCCTGGTAACTGCGGTGTAAAGGAGCCGCCTTGTCAGCATGTATGGGGAACTATCAGGCAAGATAACCAGTATATTGTCAAATCCTGAACCCTGGCATTTATGTGTTGTGATAGCATATGCAAGAGCAAGATCATGGAGGTCGCTTTTTTGAATAACAATATTTCGGTTGCCGACATTCACTTCCAAAGACCTGCTTTCTTTGTCACAGCTTACCAATGTCCCAATCTCACCATTCCAGTATCCTGACTTATAGTTCGTCGCCGTAAAGATCACTTTGTCCCCGTCATAGTATGTAATTGGTCCATACCTGGCAAAAAGATTTTTTGAAGAAGGCTGTAACAGTTTATTCAGGGAATATGTGCCAAGTTTTGTTTTCTTTATGCTGCTGATGACTTGGAGGTCTTTCCCTTTGTTTTTTACCACTGATTCGAGGAGCATATCCTCATCTTCAAATTCCTTAATCTGAAACTGTCTGCATTCAATCAAATTTTCATTTCCCAGCATGATGCGCTTTGCATTTTCAAGGATTATCCCATCAAACCGTTTAACTTCTTTTAACCTGTACACTTCACACATCCCGGATCCGATAAGGTCATGCAGCACATTTCCATATCCAACGCTCTGCAGCTGATCCTCATCTCCTACAAGCAGTAGAATACATCCGCTCTTTATTGCATGAAACAACATAGACGTTAGTTCCAGGTCCGACATAGAGAACTCATCGACGACAACCAGGTCTGCCTCTAAAGGATTGTTTATGTTCTTAGAGGATACGGTATCCCCAAAAGGTCGGATATCAAGGAGCTTATGCACGGTTTCAGCAGGCCTATTGCAGTAACTGCCTAATACCTGTGCTGCCCTTCCAGTTGTGGCACTCAACCTTACTTCTCCTTCAAAAGCTTCTATAATGCCTTGAATAACAATGCTTTTCCCTGTCCCAGGCGGCCCTGTCAATATTTTGACTCCGCTTTTCTCAATGGCACGGAACGCTTCTCTTTGGCCTTCTGTATAGGTAATTCCTGTTTTTTTCTCAACTTCAGATATATTTGCCTTTTTATATTCTTTCACTGAATTTTGCAGTCTTTTCAAATCGTTGATCAACAAGGTCTCTTCCTGCCACGCTTTTTTGCTGTAAATATAGTTGTCCTGCCATACTACCTGCTCTCCAAGTTTATGAAGGCAAAAGTTAAGGAGTGCCATATTCAGATGCACGCTTGGGATTCCCGACTGCCCAAGAAGATAATTTGTAAGCTGAAGCAATGCCTTAGCAGTCGTACATGAGTTTCCGCTTTTCTCACTGCGAAAAATTGCAAGTTTTACATAAGAGATTAGCCGCTGCGGAGCATATGGATGTATTTGATGTTCTACCTGCATGATCTTATCCGCGATAGATAAGGGGATATCTCTATACAAAAAATGTCTGTAAGGATTGTTTCTAATCTCCTTTAAGGTAATGTCATATGCTAAAATATCTTCAATCCTATCACATGCTACTCCCATTTTGGAAAGATATTGGTAAAGCGTATCCGAATTAAGAAGAGAACGGATTTTTTTAATGCTTCTTTTTGCGGCCAGCTCATCCAGACCTTCAGAAACCAGATAGTCTGCTCCTTTATCCAGAAGAAATTCTACTGTATCAGGTATGTTTCCTTTATATTCAGGAGCAACAAACTTTAAAAGCAGTTCACATTCTTTCTTTCCTTCCTGGCAGATCCGGTAGTTTTTTACCATATATCGTCCATTCGAAAAGTACCCATCCAGGCAAAGAGGCGTACTCTTTTTGTAAGGTGGAATCACGCCTTCACATGTAAGCAAACCGTCTATTGTATGGGAGCATTGTTCCAAAGGTGCAAACGTAAATACGGTATTTCCGGTATACTCATCTCTGATCTGTGTTTCATAAAAAATGCCTAACATACGTTCCCTCCTTTTACAGAAAAAGGATATCATATTATACATGATGTCTAATTTTTGAAGGTGAACAATGAATAGGGATTGGAAACGGAACCTGGTTCCGCTTTATTCAAAGTGTCGTAAACCCCCTTACTTTATCTATGAGGATCCTCAAAGGTGGAAGTGGTAGTGCAATAGAAAAAAATACCATATTATAACAAAGTGATTTTTAAGAAAGGTGATTTTGATGGAAACATTATTTTTAGATTATGAATACTATTTGATTAATCTGCAAAAAGACATTGGTATGTATAACTTTTTTAATGCTGAGCCAGGCGGTGCAAATCAGCAAAAGGCTCTAAATTGTATCCGCTATGCAATTGAAAATGTTCTGCAATGGGACATAGAAGAAACAATTTTAAAATTTGACGATTATATGATCCGTATCATGAAATTGGAACGTATGGCAGACTTTATTGTTTATCCAAAAGAAGTGCCAAAGAGGAGCCCTCGTTATATTCTTTCCTTATTATATCCTCAAAGGGTTCGTCTGAATTATCATGATCTTGTGATAAATGTCTATAAAGATGTTCTGGCACATAAAATGCAGTTTCCCAGAGAGTATTTTGCTGGAGCTGATGGTTTCTACCGCTTTTGCCTCTGTCTGCAATACTTGATCACCCATTATCATCCCGTGCAGAACATTACGGACCTTTATGAGTTTGTTTCTTCTCCAGAAGGCCGACGTTTCCTTACCGTGAACAGGCTTCAGATTCCTGCCGATCAGCTAGAAATTCATATTTATGATTGTCTGCATGAACTGACAAAGGATGAACCAAATAGTGAACTTTATTTCTATTTGTACAAATTCAAAGAGCAAATGGAATTAATAAAGAAGAAAGGAAAAGACAGAACATTGTCAGCAGCTAAACAATGAAAGAGCAAGGAGGCCAGAAATAAGGCCTCCCTATTTTTATCCAATGTGTCGTAAGACCCCCTGCTTTCGCTATGGGGAGTGTCAACTTTTTCCTGACCCCCAAATTTTTACTGCATGAAGAGCCGAAAGAAGATCTTCAGAAACAGAATAAGATGCAACTGTTAGAGGAATCCTTTGTCCGTTTTTGTCAAAATGAAATTCAACAGTAAGTCGATAAATTCCTTCTTTCCTTTCGCGCATTAACTCCGCCGTTTTTTTTGTCTTCTCAAGAGTATCAAGTACCAGATAATATCCATCCAATTTCGGAGGCAGCAGACGGACTGTACTGGCAAAAAAAGTGTTATCATGAGCTCTCCCGCTTATCTTGACTATCCTGGACAAATATTTCTGTATACTCTGTTTATGATGAAGATAAGACTTGTTCATGAAAAGAACTTCCATAGGACCTGTCTTGCCAAGAAGCGTGACTTTGATCATATCATTTCCTTTTGCACTTTTTCTTTCTTCAATGGCTGTCACAAGTCCCATAACAGCGCAATTCTGATTTTCCTTTAGTTCATTGTACTCCATACATCCATAGACCGAAGAGTCTTTATACTTTTGTAAAGGATTGTCAGAAATAAGCGTTCCCAGAAGCGCCACTTCCTGTTCCCTGTTAAACACTTCATCCTTCGGGAGCACGAAAGGCTCAAAACATACCTCATTTACTTTTGCGGGAGCTATTTCTTCGCATGATACAACCTGCTCGTAACGCTCAAATAATTCCTTTCTATTATCAACAAAACAGTCAAAGCATCCTGCATAGATAAGGTTTTCTGCATCTTTTTTATTTATCATGCCCTCTTTTCTTTCAGAACATCTCTGAAAGAAATCTGCAACTGAAAGGAATGGCTGATACGTTCTTACGCCTTCTCGCATCTGGACGATCCTTCCGGCTCCTTCGTTAATACCTTTAATCCCGGATAATCCATAGCGTATACAACCATTTTCCAGGCAAAAAGAATCCCCGGAACGGTTTATGTCCGGCGGAAGGATCTCAACATGCATTGCTCTACAATCCTCAAAAATCGGTCCATATTCATCTACAGTTTTATTATTAAACATAGCACAAAGAAACTCTCGAGGATAATGGTACTTTAGCCATGCTGTCTGATAAGCCACAAGTGCATAGCATGCGGCGTGTGATTTGTTGAACGCATACCTGGCAAAATCCAGCATATCATCAAAGAGCTGGTTGGCCGCTGCTTCTTTTACCCCACGTTTTACACATCCATCTATATTCCTACTTTCATCTCCATAAATAAATGCTTTTCTTTCCTGTTGTAGTTTATCTTCTTTTTTCTTTGACATAGCCCTGCGTACCAGATCTGCTTGTCCCAGCGAATATCCGGCAAGGGACTGGAAAATTTGCATAACTTGTTCCTGATAAACTATTGCCCCGTATGTTTTTGAAAGAATAGGCTCCAGTTCTTTAGTCAAATAACTAAGAGAGGTATTCCCGTGCTTGACGTTGATCACATCATCTATATATTGCATCGGACCTGGTCGAAACATAGCTACCAGAATGATAAGGTCTTCAAAAGAGCTGGGCTTAAAGCGTTGCAGCATGGACTTCATCCCAGGCGACTCAAATTGGAAAACAGAATTTGTTCTCCCCGCAGCAAAGATCTCACAGAATACTGCATCCTCAAAAGGGATACTATTCATGTCTATTGTATTTCCATGATATTTTTCAATCATCTGCAGGCTGTCAGAAATACAATCCAGCGTATTAAGTCCCAGTATATCCATTTTTAGAAGTCCTCTTGCTTCTACCTGTAGCATATCTGCTTCGCAAGCCCATACCTTTTTGTCTTCCCTCCACTGAACTGGCAGATAATCTGTGATATCTTTTCCATCTGTAATAACGACGCCTCCAGCATGAACACCTGTAGCAAATGGTTTACCCTCGATCTGGCGGGCGTGTTCCAACAGGATTAGTTCCTCGGGTCCTAAATTGAATCGATCTGTTTTTATATCAAATAGCTTTGCTCCAGGATCTTCCGGGATCAATTTTCCCAACTGTCTGGTATGTTTATACAGATATTCCTTTTTCTTGATATCTGCTTCCTTTTTTGGAAGGGTATGATATAGTTCATCCGATCTTTCCCTTCCACTTGCATTAATGGCTTCTCTTGCACCATAAGTGTTTTTTGTAATAATGGAGGCCACAGCATCTGCACCGTATTTATAGGAAAGGTAACGAATTATATAAGGCCTAAGCGATGTTTTTACATCCGTATCGATGTCCGGCATGGATACACGTTCTATATTCAGATATCTGTCAAATAATAGACCGTATTTAATCGGATCAAGCTCTGTGATTCCAAGAAGGTAACAGACCAGGGAGCCAGCGGCACTTCCACGTCCAGGTCCTTTGCCTACTCCTGTTCTGAATTGCTTTTTTGTAAGCCAAGCATCTATCTTCTCATAGTTTAGAGGCATGTTTTCAAGCTCATGTCTCGGTACAGCACCCAGCTTTCTCATCATTTCGCAGTAATCACGTACTATCATATGGTAATCTACATATCCCATCTCTTTGATCACCTGTATTTCTCGCTGCAGCCTTTCCTCATGTTCCTCATCCCATTCAGAAAGATGTGCTTCTTTTCCCTCCTGTATCCATTCATCAAAGGACTTATTGCTTTTGCATACAGGATAATGATGACCATGCTCTATTGTCACATGACACGATGCAAGGATTGAAGTATTATCAATAGCTTCGCACACCGCTTCATATGGTAAAATCTCACAAAGAACCTCTTTCAGCTCATTTTCTGATTTGATGTAAAGTTCCCTGTCGGTAGCTGTCGTCTCCTGGTGTCGCTCAAAGTTTTTAAACTGCAATAAAGAACGTTTCTCTGCATCCTCCTGTAATGTTATATGCGCATCATTTGCTGCAATAAGGGGAATCCCTGTTTCATTGGATATTTTTACGAGCAGAGGCATAACATATTTTTCTGTTTCCAGACCATGATATTGTATTTCCAGATAAAAATTGGGGAAGATACTTTTATAAAAGACAGCTTTTTCTTTTGCCTGGATATACAATTCCTCTTCAGAAAACATGGTAAATAAATCTTCTGGAAGGGAGCGGTACTTTTTTGCGTTTGAAGCATTTGCATCCCTGATCCCTTTCCACTTTTGCGCATCCTTCTTCCAAAAGTCGATTTCCTTCTCCAGTGGCTCAATCTGTCTCTTTGCTGTTTGAACTGCAGTTTCCTTTTCCTGAAGCCTGGATAGTAGCCTTGGATCATTCGGTTTGTCCTTTAATTTGGCTCTGATTTTGTTAATCCCTTCAATGAAAGCCGGCTTCGTAAATCCTTTCCAGTGTGTTAATTCCTTTTTATATTCCTTTAACTTTTCAGCTGATGCTTTATATGCCGTCTGTGCTTCTTCATAAATTTCTTCTGCGTCTTTATATGGGCGGAACTTTTCGATTACCTTCCTCTTTTTATAATTTTTAAGAAGTATTCTTGAGATGGGACCTGAAATACAGGCGGACGTGGCTATGACATGATCGTTTCCTGAAAAATATCGGATCAGAGTTTCTTCCTTCATGCAGGGGAATTTCAGCTTACGAATAACAGTAATATTATTATTGGCTTCGCGACTTGCCTTTCGTATCGCTTTATATCCTTCCTCATCTTTTGCAATCAATAGAAAATGTTCTCTGTTATCTAGGTAAGCTTCTATTCCAGGCACCGCATTGATACCATATTTTTCTCCAGCTTCCAGGAACTCTTCGATGCCAAGCAGAGTTCCGTGATCTGTCAGTGTAACATCTTGATAACCAAGCTCTTTTGTCCTCTTAACCAGCGCTTCCGGCGTCTGCGGCGAATCATTCAAAGAATATACCGAGTGAGCATGCAAAACTCCAAACATAAAACTCCTCCCTTCTCTTCCTATTTTATAAAATTTAAAAATGATCCTTTTTTACACATAAAGAAAGCGGGACAATCCCGCTTTCTAAGTAAAACTATTGTTTTAATGCTCATACTGTGCTTCTGGATTTGGTGCTGAACCATTGACAGTAATATTCGTACCGTCTCCTGCTGTCAATGCCATGACTTCAAGTGCTTTCGAAGAACCTGTTAAATCCAGGTCGGTAGCGATAGCAGCATCCGTAAACATACCCTGATAGTCTTCCGGCTCTGCATCAATCCGGAAAGTTCCCGTCAATTTTGAGCATTGCGCAAATGCATTGTTTAGATTTTTCACGGAGGCTGGAATGGAAGTTACAACCGAAAGGGAGTTATCATCAGCAAAGGCGCTTTCCATATTTGTGACACTCCCTGGTATTTCCGGCATTTCTTTTAGATTAATACAAGACGAGAACATTTCTGACATGTTCTTTGTCTTTGGAGGTACTTCCGCTTCCGTAAGGACACTGCATCCGGAGAATGTGCCCATTGCTGATACAACGCCTGTAGCGCCCGATAAATCTGGCAGGCTTTGCAGCAGGATACATCCATTGCACATGTTATCGATCGTGCGGACATTTGCTGGTAATGTCGGAATCATAGTTAATGAAGTGCATTCCATAAAAGCTTCTGTCATGTCTTGAAGATTTGTGCAGCCCGAAAGATCCGGTAATTTTTCAAGCGCAATACATCCTGTGAACGTTCCGTTTAAACTTTCTACTGAATTTGGGATATTTGATACATAAGTTAATGTTTCGATGTTAGCAAAATACCCATCAAGGTAAGCTGGAGTAATGCCTTCTTCAAATGATACGGCTGTGATCGGATCATCATCCATCGTCTCATAGTCCATCCACGGATAAGCCCCGTCTTCATATCTTAGGATGTCTCCTTTTCCTTCGAAGCACAGTTCACCGTTTGAGTAAAGAACTGCCTGTACATCTTTTACATCCGGGAAGCCGCATTCAAAAGAAATAAGTTTTTCCCTTTCGTTTTTAACCTTCACTTTCACTTTTATACTTTTATCAGACTTTAAAGTGATTTCTACTGGTGTTGACTTTCCTGTTCTATCTGGATGCTTTCTGTTGATCGTATACTCTCCCGGATCAAGCGTGTTTTCTTTTCCTGACTCATGGATTGCTGTCACCGTAAAGTCAGATGGACTAATTTTATCGCTCTGGGCATATACTAAATCATTATCAGCTTTTATTTCCACAATTGGTGACTGATTTGCAGTTGCATTATTAACAAATGGCAAAATCACCTTAAGAGCAAAGAACACAGCAAGAATGATTCCCAGAATGATCAATGGTTTTTTAAAAGTATTAAGGATATCCTTAATCATCTTTAAACTCTCCTCCTAATATACGTCCATGCAGCTCCTCTACCTCATATGATTTATAGTAATCTTCTATTTTAAGGAGGGCGCCCTTATAATCTTTCGCGATGGAATGGTTTAAATAGTAAAGTGCATCTTGAAGGACTTTTATCTCTTTTTTATTGCCCTGATATTCTGAAACCATTTTTTCAAGTGCCACCTTGAGGTTTTTACATTCTTTCATCGTATTTGTCATGCATTCTATATATTTCTGTGCCCTCTTGCTTCCACCACCTGTACTGGGGATTGCTGCTTTCAGATTTTTAATGATAAGGACAAATAAGATGAAACAGATAATAAGCATTATGATCATAGGGATGGTTACCTCATGCCCCGCAAAGGAGTATGTCTGGTATAGAATGCGGTTTGTCCATTCTTCTCCTATCATCCCGCGTAACAGATAATCTATTCTCTGCATTGGTTTTCCTCCTTTATTTATTATTCCAGTCAGGACCATCTGGCCTGAAATGATTATTTCAGTTCATCAAATTTTGTTAAGACCGCCCCGAGATCCTCTACGATATTTGTATAAACACAGCGGCAGGTGGCTTTCTTTTCGGAAATAGAATAGGAATACGAAAATCTCATATCTTCCCCATTCCACTCTGATAGAGTACGCTGGTTTTTGCTTTTTGCCGGTTTTTCTACATATAAAACTCTGATTTTCCTATTTACATAGAAAGTCGTATCGTCTTTCGCGCCACGGAAAAGCTGATCTCCTTCTCCTTGTACTTCTTCCATATGGTAACCGGAGGCTTCAAGATCATCTATGCACTGACTGCTCTCATTTTTGAGGATATCGATCCGCTTTCTTGCCTTGTCTATCAGGATTGTGTCATCCGATATCTTTTCCCTTAGTTCTGAAATTTCATTCTGTAGTGTTTCATTCTGGTTCTCTGCCCGCTCTGCACGTTCTTTTAATGCAGCGGCATCTTTTTCAAGTGTTACAAGGGAAGCTGCATTCTTATCGCGTTCTTCTGTCCGATTGGAAAGCTGTCTTTTCAAGTCCTCAATTTCCTTCTCCATGGTTTGATTCATTTCCTTAAGGCTGGAATAATCATTTTTCAGAATATCCCTCGCTTTTTTTATCTCTTCTATGGTTGCATTGGTTTCTCCTGAAGCCATCTGATTTTTGGTTTGCTCATTCTTAAGCTTGGTTTCCAGCTCCTTGATTTTTTGAAAAAGCTTTTCCTTTTCTTTTTTCTCTTCCGAATGACTTTTTAGGACACTTGGATCCGGATTATAACCAGGAAGCTGCATATTCCGCGCCAAATCTTCCATTTCTTTCAGGTCATTCATTTTCTCATTGATCGCTTTTTCCCTCATAGCCATCTGGCCTTCAATCAGCCTTAGCTTCTGTTCTTTTGCAGTAAGCTCATCTGTCCGTTCCTGTAGTCTTTTTCTTTGATTTTCCAATTCTTCTTTATCTTTTTGAAGAGTTGCCTTTTCATCATCGAGCATTTCCTTTTGTTCGTGCGTTTTGATCCGTAGCCTTTCCAATTCGTCCTTTTGCATCCGGTTGCTCTCAATAAGACCGTCTAATGTAGTCTGCTTTTCATTCATTTTCTCCGAAATGACTCTTGCTTTTGCTTCTCTTTCCGCAAGCGCAGATTCTCTTTCCATTTGATTTTTCTTTGCGGAGTTATAATTATTCCATTTAGATCTTAATTTCCCTTCCTGCTCTTCGACGTCCTTTTTCTTTGCATCAAGCTCCTGTCTTTCTTTTAAGATCTGTTCTTTTTCAGCTTTTATGTATGCCTTCTGCTTTTTCACAAGCTGATCACTGTAGTCAAGCTGGTCTTTCCTCATGGCAAATGTAAAGTTCATTTCTTCATACATCGCCTTAATTTCTTCTGGAGCGTTCAATGGTGCTTCAAGGGCAGCGCCAAGATCCGCTTTTCCTTTCAAATCCGATGTGTCGATCTCTTCTCCATCTTCTTCCATTTTTACGTTTTCTACCTCTTCACTATCTATTGGGGTAATGCCCTGCTCTGTTTTTCCGCTTTCCTCGTTTGCAGCAGGATTGGAAAGTGACTGACTTATTTGTGAGAAAATATCATCTGCCCATTTATTATTGGAAGCGCTTGATTTGTTTCCAGAATTTTCCGAAGCTATGGTGTTTGTTTCATCATTCTGGTCAGGACGATTACCCGTTTTTACTTCGGACACGCCTGACAAATGATTCTCCTTTGGTTCCTTTACGAACTCACTTTTATCTGTTGTGTTAGCATTTTCATCAATAATCGAATCTGCTGAACCGGTCACTCCAACGATCTCCTTTTCGTCGATGATGTCTGGAAATTCCTTTTCTACGTACTCCATAACGTATTTAACAAATTCACAGGTTTTATCATAGATCAATTTTGCAGCTTCCTGGTCAGATATGCCGAAGAAGATCACATTGCTCTGCAAGATGATTTGGTTGTCGTAACTCGTGCCACTCATACCTTCCATATTTGATGAGATCTCTTTTGCAATGGAGGAAGCTTTTTCTTCATCCATATCTGTTTTCATGACAGCACGTATCTGAACACGGTCTGAATTTACAAACAGACAATAATGGAAATGGAATGGGCCCCCATCAAACTGGAACTCCAGATTTTTCTGCTCATCGGAATACTCAAAATTGGTAAGGCCTTTTACCTCTTTCAAATGCGCATATATTTTCCGATAACTCTCAATTCTTGTATCACGGTTCATTTTTTTTATTCTCCTTTCGAAACAATTTTGATTACAAGCTTGTATAATGCCGTGTTACTAATATGGTAGTTTTCTGTGTGCTTAACGGAAAACAGATTGGCAGACGGCTTAAGAATACTGTAACAGAGATGAGATTAGCTGGAATTTCTCAGGTGGGAATCAATTAGGAAGAAATAAAAGAGAGGCAAGCTGCCTCCCTTTTCCTAAACAAAATTCATGACATATTGACCGGACACATCGTATTCCAACTCTGGATAATCAACATTAGCAGCCGGGATGAAACTGATGTTGTTGAAAAGTGATACTGACCGCCTATCGTGCAAAAAGCCATCCTTTTTTAAGCGAAAAAACAATTGGTCGAACATCTCATTAAACAGATCGCGCTCCTCACCTTGCGGTATGGCGCTTATTGACTGGTTGTCAAACTCGAATACATATGCGTCTGCATGGGCGATCAAATAGTCGCTCTTTTTGCCCCATACATCTTTCACATAGCAGGCAAAGGCCCTGGCCAGCATTTCGATTGTAGAGGACCACCCTCCAAAGGTATCTTTTTTGTAATTTTGGTCAAAAGACCTGCTTCCTTTGTAATAGTCGGTCGTGTTGCCTTCCGCATCGGTTTTGATGGATTTTGATAGGGATACGAATACATGGGGTAATTTATCTGTTTCTTTTGAAAGAGAAGCGAATTTGCTGTCGGAAACCCCATAAAACTTTGCCATAAAGAAATCCAGTGCGTGATACCATTCATGAGCTGTACATCCTGCTCCATGCATCTTCGTCAAGTTAATGACCGCCCGCTCTGGTTCGAAATGGGCGGATGAATTGCTCATCCCTCTTGCGCCAAAGGCCAATGCTAGTTTACCACCGAACGCCACATCTTTATCGTCTATGCCGAGTATCATCGCAAGGTCTCTTAATGCATCATAACAATAATTCATAGAAAACTGCCGATCCCTTTGAGACATCCAGTTGCCAAACTGGACACCACGGAAAAAGAAATCACGCTGCCAGATCTGTGCATTAATATTCTTCCCTTTCCGATAATCCGTTCCTTCTCGCTCAATCTTTGTCAGCTGTGGCGGTATAAAACTCCGTTTCCTGTTTGCCTGCTTCCTGGTGGTATAGGGAAAACCGGTATGCGCACATTTAAGCTTCATGCTCCTATGCTCATAGGATAAAAAATAAACCGGAGCAGCGCATCGCTTGTATACATCAGGTTCAATTCCAAAAAGATTCATAGCCTTTTTGTAAAACCCTGCAATCTGCTCTTCTTTTGTAATATCCATCGTTTCCTTTCGCAGTACAGAAGCTACCCGGATGTAATCTTTGCGTCTCTGTATGATGTCTTCCCCTTCTCTGACATGAGGGACTCTATACACACAAAGACGAACCCGCCTTTGCCAGTAAGCGACAAATGGAGGGATTCCGTTTTCCACCTGCTTTTTTGCATCTGGAAGCGGCCATACCGAATCACGTTGCACATATTTTTTCATTTCATCCTCGTTCATATACACCAGATCATCTTCTGATAATCCCCGTTGTCTCCAGAGATCTTTTTGAGCTCCTCCGATGTACTGTCCGAAATCTTTGATCTTTTCTGCCATTATTGTATTCCTCCTCTGCTTATCTAAATCACAAAAATATGATGGATCCGAGGAAAGAAAAAAAAAAGAGCCATCCCAGAGGTTGACTCTTTTTCCCGATCAAACAGCCATATTGAAAGCAGGCATTGTCCTGGTGATTAAAGTGGAAAGCATTCTGGATATGGCATCATATTGACGTTCCCCATTACGGATAAAAGCCCCATCTTCGTATTTTGTACCATCCGGCAGCATCCACCCTCCAGCTTGAAACTGAATGTTTTCCAAGTAATATGCGGTTTTCCTTGTCAACATTTCCGTGTCAACAACTTCCAGGAAATCTTCCCAACTTCCATCATAAAGGACTTGTAAATATCTTTCCATGTTGGTATTGACATATTCTGCAGCTCCTTTTTGGAGCCGGTCATAATCTTCTTCACAAAAGGCAAATGATGGCTGGAAGGATGTACAAGCATAAGTAATTGCTTGTGTTGCCATCTGATGCAGAAGTTTTTTCATAGTAGGGATATACTTATCGTAGATTTCATCACATTGATCTACTTTGATTACCAGTTTATTATCATCACCTACTTTTGCATATGCATGAAAGTGCATCTGGTCCCTGTTCTTTGCGAACTTTTCACAAAGTGCAAAGAACTCTTCAGGGGTGTAATTACTCATAGCTTACCACTCCTTTTGATTTTTTTTATCATAATCTTTTCCTCCTCTTTTATGTATTTCAGAAGAATATGAAAAAACTACTGCACAAAAAATAGAACGCCCCGACTCCCCTTTTTGAGAAGCCTGGACGCCCTATGTGAAGGTCAGTATGAAAAGAGTGATAACTGACGCACACTTGATTCAACTTCTTCCTTTTTTACAGAACTCCATGTTCCGGTTTTCATGTAGCGGAGACTTTCTTCCACCGATGGGTAAAATCGTTCTCCGTTCCTTAAAGCTCCTAAAATACATAAGATCAAAGCCGCTTCATTTACTGATAATCCTTCCATTTTATTTTCCTCCTCTTATTTAAATATCTTTAATATGAACAAAAAAAGGAAAATGAAAACAGAAAAAGTGGAACCAGGTTCCGCTTTCGTATGGCGAGGGCATTCAGCTGATTTTCCTTAAATCACGCCAAAGCACATAGTTTGCTTTGGCCATGATCATATCATTCTCTACATATTTGTTATCCCAAAACCGGCTATCATTGGAGTGGTTACGGTTATCCCCCATTACAAAGTAACTCTCTTGAGGAACAATATATGTTCCATAATCTTTCGACAGATCTTCCACAAAACTGTCCTTCAGTTTTTCACCATTTGCAAATACAGTCCCATTTCGTATGTCTATTTTTTCTCCCGGGAGACCAATGACTCTTTTTACAAAATATTGCGATGGATCATCTGGATACCGAAAGATAATCACATCATAACGCTTAATTTCATCTGTACTAAGCCTGTTTCCAACAATGATATCACCTTCTAGTATTGTTGGCATCATAGAACCTGACGGGACAACACCAAAGAAAACGATATACTTACATAACAAGATCGTCGCCACAAGAGTAAAAATATAAATGAACCATTCTCTATAATTGATCTTTTTAATAAAATCCATAATGCAACTCCTTTGTTTCCTAAAGCATATTGCAGTTTTTTGCCTGTTAAAAATAATGTCTGAATATAAAAAGAAGTTGTTTTCCATTTTCTTATGTAGGATGAAACATAAGAGGAGGAAAATGTATGTCAAAAAACAATATTCAGCGTTTAAAGGATGAAGCGGACATTGCTTCTGTAATATCTTATCTTGGAATCCCAACATTCCATAAAGGAGCCAGTACTTTTATCTTATGTCCCAGACCTGAACACAAAGACGAGCATCCCACTAATTGCTATTATAAGGAAGGCTGGAACAATGTGCTTTGCCGGGTATGTAATACCTCAATTAATGCAATTGATCTGATCATTAATACTACTGGCAAAGGATATGGGGAGGCCGCTGATCTTCTATGGGAAATTTCCGGACGGCCTGACTGGTATTATGCAAAGAAAAGCAAGAAGAAAGAGTTTATCCTTACAGAAGAAGAAAGAACTTTGATTGGATTACACCTTCCTTCCAGGATATTGATTCCAGTATCATTGCAAGACTACAAAAGCGCCCCCACAAAAAAGAATCGGCGCTATGATCCATCTTGTGTAGAAGATTATTTAGAGTTACAGACCAGGTACGTAAATACATCTGATTTCGCCGATCGTACGATGTTTAGACGGATTATATTTAACCGGACAACAGATACTTTATCTAGGTTAAGATATCTTAGGAAACATGAACCCAACAAAGAAGTCCGAGAAGCGTATCTGCAGGCTGAATCCAAGTGCGAAAACATCCTGATGAGGCTGAAAAACACACAGAAAAACCAGATAAGGGGGAGGGCTTAATGCTCTTCCTCTTTCTTGTCCATAGAAGATAGTGTATCATTCATTTTTCTATCTATGCCAGAAACCGTAAAATCAGATGGCTTGGTTACTGTTATATTCATACAATCAGGAAGGACGAAAGAGCGCATAACTCCAGTTTTCTTTAATTTAAACACAATATGGTGCCTACATATCTGCTGCACTACCGCTTCGGTCGCTTCTTTATTTTCTCTGTCATAATCTTCAATCAATGCTGCAGGTATATATACCTCATCACCAATCCGGAACCGGAGCGCTGTCTCTTCCAGCTCCTTCTTTGAAATTCCTTCTTTTCTTTCTTCAAGGTTGAACATAATTATCTCCTTTATCTTTTTCGGCAGATGCCGGAATCTTCTTTAGTAGAGGTACAGTTATCTGCACCTCTCATTGTTTTACTTGATCGCAAGTGACTGAACGGACTCTAAATGTGCATATTCGCAATCCTCATCTCCATGCTCTGTTAAGTATTTTTTGAGTTTTGCATTATTAATTTTGTCCGGCTGTTTGACCAGGTACTCAGCTGGAACAGCTTCCTGGTCATCCACTATAAGTTTGGGCGCACAGTCTTTGACTAAAAAGGTTCTAAGTTTTGTCTCGTACTTTGCTTTACCGAGCGCCCGAATCGACATGATTATACTTTCTTTTAAAGAATCCTCACTTTCTTCAATTGCTTTTTTTATTTTCTGGAGCCTATTAATTTCTTTGCTGATCATATCGGCATCTGACAACATGCGGTCACGGATTGTTGCATATGCATCCAATTTTCTCCCAAACTCCTGGTCCGAAGCTTCAATCAGTAGATTTAAGTCTTCTTTGTCTGTATTTGGATCTTCCATAAGGTCCAAAAGCGCCAGTTCCCGTTCAGTAAGTTCATAAAGTGTCATAAGTAAATCCTCCTCTGATTTTATTTCGATCAAATATGAAAGTTTAAGAGAGTTTAAGTTTTTCTGGCATAAGGCAAGAGAAATTCATAATACTCATTAACCTTTCTGGCCATGGCGCTATTTCCCTCTTGATTGTCCGGATGGTATTTCCTCATCAACTGATTCCTTGATGCTTTTAGTTCTCCGTAAGTAAAAGTATCAGATACTCCAAAAAGTAACTTTGCCCTCTGGAGCTCATTTTCTTTTATATTATCCACATGAACATACGATGTATCATCATGCCTCTCTCTTTCTTTCCTTGTCTTTTCCCTTGTATAGAAGGCATTTGCTTCCCTATACATCCTCCAGAACTCCTCACGCTCTTTTTCCCGTATCTTTTCATTTTGTAAATCGTCTTTATCAAATGTTCTTCCTATCCCTTGGGAACCTTGCTCTTCCCTTTTATCCAGAAGATATTTCCCAAATTCAAAGATGATATCTCCAAGCAAGGATACCAAAAATAAAATGTAGAAAATGATCATTACACCCAGGGAATACACAGCGAACCCAAAAGTTGCCAACAATATCCATATACCCAAAAGCAACAACAGGTATAAGACTGTCGTGGCAGAACTTTCTCCAATATAGGATCCATCCGCTATAATCTTATATAAAGAATATAGTAAGACGAGGACACAGGGTATTTCTGCAGCCATGGTTGCCTGCTCCACATATTTGTTAAAAAATAAAATTAACTTGTGAAATGGTGTCCCAATAAAATAAAAGATCCATCCAATTATTTCTTTAATCATAATTTTCCAGTCCAAGTATTAATTGCTTAATTGGATATACTTGCCTCCTTCTAAACAGTAATATACCATATATAGTGTCCGATTGGTTTTCTGCCACAAGAAAAAGGATGCTCCATATCGGAACATCCCTTTCCGTTAATAACGAACAGGCATAATCACTTCTTTGATATCTTCACTTTCAAAATAAATGGGCGCTATTTTAGACGAATAGTATATCCGAAGTGTTTCTTCTGAAATGCTGTCGAGTGCCTCACATAAAAAGTTCCCATTTACACCTAACTCAATTTCCTTGCCATTTGTTACAATAGGTACTTCCGCTTGGCTGTCGCCTTTTGCTGCATCCCTGCTGCTAATAATCAGATTCTCTTTTAGGATTTTAAGCACGGTCAGCTTATCAAAAAATGTGACTACCTTCAAAGCCTCCAAAAGACTTGTCCGGTTTACTTCAAAAAATGATGTAAAGCCAGGATTTCGGATCTGCTCAAGATTGAAAAAGCAATTATACTGGGTTGCACCGATAATACTATACCCTGATCCAGAGACTTGTATATTGCTCCCATCATAAGCAAACTCAAATTCATCTTCTTCAGAAATTTTGACTGCTTCTTCCATCATCTCGCCAGGTGCAACAATTTTTGTTAATGCATTCGAAAAAACAACCGTCCTTCTTCCTCTGCTTGAAAGGCGGTGTCCATCAACTGTTGTAATCATGTAGGAATCGCCTTTGATATCAACACCATAACCTGACATTTTGTCGTTGAGCATTGTTTTTGGCAGGGCAGAGTGTTTGCAGGCTTCTATGTCCTTACAAGGAATAGCAGCTTTAACTTTCGTTTTCCCCATCTGCATTTCTTTTGGGAATGGCTCATTTCTGCAGGGAATAGTAAGAGAAATGCTCCCGCTTTTTATGGATAAAGTATCACCCACTTTAGAAAGGGATACTTCGTCCGACGGAAGTCTGTTCAGTAATTCCTTCAGGCTTACTGCGTTTACGGCTGCAAGCAGTTGAGTCGATGTATCGTCTACTTTATCCCACACCATGATTTGCATTCCATTGCCCGCGGCACGTATTGTTACAGTGCCATCTTTGATATGGATCAAAATGCATTCCATAATGGGTTGCGTGGATGGCTTTATCGCCCTTGATACCTTGTTACATAGTTTTAATAATTTTTTCCTATCCATTATCTCTTCCTCCTCTAATAATTATATCCAGAAGAATATGAGTAAAATGGATTTTGTTGTTTTAGGAAAAAAAATGATATATCAGGTTCGCCTGTTTGATAATCGTATTTAATCTTCGGATTACTGTCTCCTGGTCTGTATTGGTTATTCCATATCGTATAAGAGTGATCCGATTTTTACTCGCATCTACTTGAAAACCGAGGGACTTATAATAGGCTTCTTCTCTTTCTGTACATTCAAGTCCATCTTTTTCAAGCAACAGCGCCATTTCTTTCTCGCTAAAAAAAATCGTAACTTCATACATATGTGATAGCCCTCCTTCCAAACAGAAGGCATCAAGGGGGTGAAAAGCCGTCATTTTATTTATTTTCTATTTTTTTGTACACTTTTTGTCCATTGATGAATGCGGAAGTTCCAGCTTCCATATCACTCATGCTATTTTCCATAAGTTCTGTTTCAGTTACAATCTGGTCTAGGTGCCTTAAAACAATAGCTTCAGGGATAGATGTCTGTATTCCTTTGCTTCTGCTAAGGAGGATATGCCCTACCATTTTGATCTCTTCCAGGTCAATCACCTTTGAGACTTTATCTTTGGCTGCCAGACTTTTGGTTACTGTCTCCATCAGTTTTGCGTAAGAACTTACGCCAAGTCCGATCAATGTGTCCGCTGACGTATAATTGAATGCGTCATCAATGGTGTCCACAGCTCCGATGTAATAGAGCATCGCTCCAGATAACGCTAGATCCCGGTCAAGTTCAATCTGGTTACATACGCCATCAACAAGCTTACAAAGTTTTAATGTAGCTTCTAAAACGCCGTTTTGGCGGGCATAGCTCTTAGACTGGGAAAGTGGTAAGTGTTTGAAGTTTTCTTTATTTTCTGTAAGGACGTTTCCAACAATGAGCCGCAAGCTCTCCCGCATCCCTTTCGACATCGTTACAAGGTCATTCCAACTCTTTACAGCATCGATTTTTGGCTTAGGAAGGAAGGACTGGATGTCTGCATTGTCATCAACTTTGAACCCGATAAGTCTGTAAGATGGTGTTTCCTTATATTCAGACGTTTCCAGGTTTGCATTGATTACAGCAGGAACATTCAGCCGCATCGGATCACCCCAGTTAAGGATTGTAGCTTCTCCGCCATCTGTGTCACGTACTGTAAGGCGCTGATATACCGTTGTGTTCCTTGCAGTCGCCTGTTCTATTTTCTTTACCATCAGAGTGATTGGTTGCTGTGTTCCGATTTGCAGATCTTTTAATTTCATATGGTTTGCTCCTTCCTTTTATTTCCTGAACATATTGTAACAGTTTTTCTTTTTTCTCGATTTTTTCACATAGGCACGAAAAAAAGCGCCAGTCAAGCCAGCGCCTTTCATCCTCCCTATCCGAAAGGGAGTTCCTCAATTGGAGGAGCTGGGATCCCATCCCCATCCAAAGAATAATTCGGACGGCCATTTGTGATCCAGGCAAGGTCTTCTACATTGACGTATACCCCGTAGTAAGGTTTTCCATTCACTTCATATGACTCGCTCCGCATATCCCCTGTAGTACTGATATAATCCCCCTCCTTCAGCCGCTGGGCAATATGCATCCTCTTAGCCCCGCTGATCCTCATAGGAAGAAAATCATACAGTTTTTTTCCAGATTTAGAAATATCCACTCGCTCTACCTTGATGACAAAGCGAAGCTGAAACGGCTCATTTGTTTTGTCGCATATGAAATGAAGCCGTGTTACACGGCCTGTATACGTTCCTGAATTTTTAGGGTTAGCCATCTATCCTCCCTCCTGTCTGGAGAATAATAGATTCCTTTCTTGCTATCTCCATATGTCTTCCTCCTCTTCTGCTAGTTTACAGAAGAATATGAGAAAAAGTGAATGCTGGGAATTTTAACTGCAGTCGAAAAGCTCCAATCCATCAAGCAGATGAACAATGCTCTTTCTTGGAACTTTATAGTGCTCCAGATTAATTCTGGTCATATATTTGTGGCCAAAAGCTTCTTTCATGCCCTTCCAAACCGTCCAAGGGACACGGTAAAAACCGCTGCCCTGCAAACAAACCATGATAAAACATCTTGCATTTAAGGAAGCATATCGTTCCAAATATGTCTCCTGTTCTTTTGTGACTACGTTTTGGTATATCCTGTCCTTTTCCGTATATTTGGCTTCGAATATGATGGCCTGCCCACCAGATAGGACTCCTTTATAATCTGGTTGCGCCTTTTTCGTAAAAACAGCCTGGAAAGTGCCATCTCCGTTGTTTTTGATCGTTTTCATCGGTTCCGGGGTCTTCTCGATGGATGCCCATCCTTTTTCTAGGTAATATTCTAGGGATCTTGCAATGATCTCTTCAAAATATTGCCCTTGGGCCCTGTTAGCGCAATTATTGTATGAATAATCCATAATATCTCCTTCTTTTTTTTCAGAAAAAGCGGAACCAGGTTCCGTTTCAGAATTTAGCACACGTATTTCTCTTAGGACATCCATCACAAGCAGGCTCTTCTTCTAACATCTCTTCGAGCGGGCAGTTCTCTGTATATTCACAGTTCTCACATTCGCCATCACAGCCCTGAACTCCTTCTAGCATGGCAAGTATAGAGATCGCCTCTTCGCAAATCTGGTCAAATTTTTCGGCAGACATCACAACCAGATCGCCTTCCTTTCGTTCTACCTTGAGAATCCCATCCTCATCAATATGATTGATGACATTTGCCATCGTTGTAAAATTATTCAAAAATTTCTGTTCAGTTGTTGTTATCATACAAATCTCCTTTCGGTAGTGTTTATCGCTACATAGTAATATGGTAGCTGACTACCTGAGACGAGAAAAAGACGCCCAAAGGCGCCTTTCCTGCTTATGCAATTTTTTTGAATTTTCCTTTCTCGATGGTATATACGGAGTCGGACAGGTAGTCTTCAGAAGATACCTGTGTACTATTCACATCCATAACGATGGACTTAAACTCTTCCGCATCTTTTGCTCCTGCCATTCTGGATGGCACAATCAGGACTTCATAGATACTTGACGGTAAAATATAGAAACCATCAGGAAAAGTTGATACCAGCTTATTTTGTATTTCCTGGGAACAACTCCGATTATCTCAAAAAAGCCCGTAAAACCGGGCAAATCACGGGATAGGGGAACCGAATTTACTACCAAATTACTACTTTTGGATTGAGCCGGACACGCTTACTATCCCCACCGTGAAGCGCCACCAGACAAGCACATCAGAGCAAAATAAAATATGACACCGCACGAGCGGCGTTCTTTTTCCCTGCGGGGAGAACAGGACGCCGCTTTTTTTGCGCCCAAATTCAGAAAGGAGGCGGACACCTATGTACTTCACTTCCGGCACCGACCGGGCCTTTGAACAGCTCATGCAGGAAAGGCCGGGCGCAGATCACTTTGACAGCGGCGAGGCGGTCACGCCGGAGGACTGCGGCACCTGCCGCTTCTATCGCCCGCGCTGGAAATATCAGTTTTGTGTCTTTGAGGAATGTCCCTACCAGCCGGGCAAGCTCACCGCCCTGGACGCGGTTTCATTCCAAGTGAAAGGAGTTGACGACGAGATGGCAGTTTTTCGCGTAGAGAAAAACCGGGGCTACACGGTGATGTCCAACCACCACCTGCGGAACAAGGACTTGTCGCTGAAAGCCAAGGGCCTGCTGTCACAAATGCTGTCCCTGCCCGAAGATTGGGACTACACCCTAAAGGGCCTCTCCCTTATCAACCGGGAAAGCATTGACGCCATCCGCACAGCGGTTTGGGAACTGGAAAAGGCCGGGTACATCACCCGCCAGCAGAACCGGGACGGCAAGGGCAAAATGGCCGATATGGTCTATACCATTTACGAGCAGCCCCAGCCCCGGCCAGTACAGCCGGACGACGCTGCGCCGGGATTGGATAACCCGGTATTGGAAAATCCAACATCGGATAATCCAACGCCGGAAAACCCGACGTCGGGAAATCCAATGCAAATAAATAAAGATAGACAAAGTAAAGACCCATTAACTACGGATTTATCAAGTACCCATTCCATTCCTATCCTTTCCCCTAACCCCTCCCCTTTGGAGGACAGGGCGGCACAGCCGCCGGAACGGAAGCGAAAGGAAGCGGGTGAAGCATACCAGGTGTATGAGGAAATCATCAAGGACAATATCAGCTATGACATTCTCAAATCCGACCTGCCCCATGACGGCGACCGGCTGGACGAGATCGTAGACCTGATACTGGAAACCGTCTGCACCAGACGAAAGACCATCCGCATTGCCGGTGACGACTATCCGGCGGAGCTGGTAAAGGCCAAGATGATGAAGCTGGACAGCGGACACATCCGCTTTGTGCTGGATTGCATGAGTAACAACACCACGGAAATCCGCAACATCAAGCAATACCTGCGGGCGGCGCTGTTCAACGCCCCATCCACCATCGGCAACTATTACACTTCCCTGGTGGCCCATGACATGGCTGCCGGGAAAATCTGAAAGGAGGACGGCCCTATGAAACAGGGTGCATTGATTTTTGACGAGCAGGCAGACCGCTACGACATCCGCTTTGATCTGGCAGACTACTACGGCGGGCTGCACTGTGGAGAAACCTTTGACGTGATGGTGGGCGGCAAATGGCGGCCCACCCGCATTGAAATGGCCGAGGACTGGTATCTGGTAGGCATCCGCGCTGACGACCTTTCCGGCCTGCGGGTGCGGATTTAAGCCATCCCGCCGCCTGCCTGCTGGACTTCCAAAGGAGGGATAGCAGTTGCAGGAAGAAGTAGACCAGAAAACCATAGCGTTAGCGATTAAGACCGGGAAGCTGACCGGCCAAGTGCTGCAAGCGGCCATGAAGAAATTTCTGGCCGCCCGGCAAAAGAGCAAAGCCAAGATACATCACGGCAAACAAAGCCTGCGGCAGCTCAAAAAGGACGGTTCGGCACTCTCCAACATCGAGATCACCGACGCAAATATTGGCCTGTTCCGGCCCTGCGCCAAGAAATACGATATTGACTTTACGCTGCGGAAAGACCGTTCCACCCACCCGCCGCGCTATATCGTGATTTTCAAGACCAAGCAGGCCGACAATCTGGAACAGGCGTTCAAGGAGTTCACGGCCAAGAAGTTGAGCCGGGAGGAACGGCCCTCAATCCGAAAGACCCTATCTGCCCTGAAACAAAAGGCTGCGGCCAAGACCCAGCAACGGGCCAAGGAGAAAATCAAGGAAAGGGGGCTGTCACTATGAAGCCAGAAGTAAAAAAGCTGATCCTGTCCAATCTCCCGTACCTGATTTTCGTTTACCTGTTCGGGAAGCTGGGGCAGGCATACCGGCTGGCGGCAGGCGTGGACTTGTCGGAAAAGCTGCTGCACTTCATGGACGGCTGTTCGGCGGCCTTTGCAAACGCCGCCCCCAGCTTCCACCCTTTTGACCTGCTGATCGGCGTCGCCGGTGCCGCCGCCCTGCGGCTCATGGTGTACTGCAAAAGCAAGAACGCCAAGAAATACCGCAAGGGCGAGGAATATGGCAGCGCCCGTTGGGGGACGGCCAAAGATATTGCCCCGTACATCGACCCCAACTTTGACAACAACATTCTGCTGACGCAGACGGAACGGCTCACCATGAACAACCGGCCCAAAGACCCCAAAACCGCGAGAAATAAAAATGTTCTGGTAATCGGCGGTTCCGGCTCCGGCAAGACGAGATTTTTTGTGAAGCCCAACCTTATGCAATGCGTGTCCAAGGACTACCCGACCTCATTTGTGATAACCGACCCCAAGGGCAGCCTGATCGGTGAAGTAGGCCAGCTTTTGCAGCGCAGCGGCTACCGGGTGAAAGTGCTGAATACCATTAACTTTTCCAAGAGTATGCGGTATAACCCGTTCCGCTATATCCACAGCGAGAAAGACATTTTGAAGCTGGTAAACACCCTGATCTGCAACACCAAGGGCGAGGGCGAAAAGAGCGCCGAGGATTTTTGGATAAAGTCGGAACGGCTGCTGTATTCGGCCCTGATCGGCTATATCTGGTACGAAGCGCCGGACGAGGAAATGAACTTCACGACGCTGCTTGAAATGATAAACGCCAGTGAAGCCCGCGAGGACGACCCGGAATTTCAATCGCCGGTAGACCAGATGTTTGAACGGCTGGAAGAAAAAGACCCGGATCACTTTGCTGTACGGCAGTACAAAAAATTCCTCTTATCCGCTGGCAAAACCCGTTCCTCGATTTTGATTAGCTGCGGCGCACGTTTAGCGCCATTTGACATCCGGGAGGTGCGGGAGCTGATGGAGGACGACGAACTGGAACTTGACACCATCGGGGACGAGAAAACGGCGCTGTTCCTCATAATGAGCGACACCGACACCACTTTCAATTTCATTCTGGCAATGGTACAGAGCCAGCTTATCAACCTGCTTTGTGACCGGGCCGATGATAAATACGGCGGGCGGCTGCCCGTCCATGTTCGGATGATTTTAGACGAGTTTGCGAACATCGGCCAGATACCGAACTTTGACAAGCTCATTGCCACCATCCGAAGCCGGGAAATCTCGGCATCTATTATTCTGCAAAGCCAATCGCAGTTAAAGGCGATTTACAAGGACGCTGCGGAAATCATTTCCGACAACTGCGATTGTACGCTTTTCCTTAGTGGGCGAGGCAAGAACGCCAAGGAGATCGCTGACGTGCTGGGCAAGGAAACCATCGACAGCTACAATCAGAGCGAGAACCGGGGCGCACAGACTTCCCACGGACTGAACTATCAAAAATTGGGAAAGGATATGCCATACTTGTTCGTGAAGAGTTCAGTTGCCTTGAATTTATCATGAACAGGGACACGATCAACTGGATTCTGAAAAAATTGAATACAGGAGGTCGAACATGGAGCATTTACCAAAGAAAATCCACCACAACGGCATCGGCTACACGCTGATGGGAGACTACTACATCCCCGACCTGAAACTGCCGGAGGAAAAACGCCCCATCGGGCGGTGGGGGCGGATGCACAAGGCGTTTCTGCAAGAACACTGCCCCGGCCAGTACAATGAACTGCTTCTGTCGGGAAAACTCTGGACATATCTTGCTGACCTGAACGAGCAGGCCGATGACCGGCTGGCGTGTATCATCTCGCAGATGCAGGATGCGGAGGGCGTCACCGAGGAACTGAAAGCCTGTGACCAGCTTGCATGGGTCGGAGCCATGAACAGCATCCGCAGTCGGGCAGAGGAAATCATCCTCTCTGAGATGATTTTTGCCTGAGGGAGGTGGACGCATGATTCTGGAAGAAATGTTTAACGGCAGGTTCTATCCTTGTGAAACGGTGGTCGCTGATTCACTGAGGTTCAAGCAGGCCACCAAAGCCAGTGCAGCTCTGATGGATACTTTATCGGAACACCTGAGCAAAGAGGACTATGCTCTGGTTGAAGAACTGCGGGAGCAAATGGCAATCGCTCAGTGCGAGGAAAACGAAAGCCACTTCAAATACGGCTTTTCGGCGGGGCTACTTGTCCAAAAGGAAGCCTATGAGCAAGTGGCGCAGAGAGAAAAAGAGTAGCATCCCCATTGTAGCCGTTCTCATTTTGAGTACGGCTACTTTACTCCCATAAAGTGGTGGTGGACAAAATGACCACTCCTACTTCATTGGAGTAAAGTGGTGGTTTCCATTTTGAGAACTACCAAAATCGAAACAACATCGGCTTTTGGCTGTGCCCATTTTGGGCACAACCACCACAACAGAATACAGCTTCATAAAGGTCATTTACCGCTCAACCGGTGGATGGCCTTTTTTGCTGCCCTTACAGCCGCCAACCGTGACAAACACGCCCGGTAGCTGTACTACAAGTCACTCTGATTCCGCCGTGTCCAGACCTATACTTTTTATTGTCGGAAGCGAATACCGAGTGATGGACTATGTCTACAAGACATAGCGAACTGCGTCTGCAAGGGACTCTGGAACCGGCGTTTCTTCCGCTAAACTGGAAAATACAGACAGGGATACACATAAAGCCGATACCGGCAATCCCCATGCCACAACAAAAGCCCAGGTCGGCCTGGGAAATGTTACAAATGAATCCAAAGCCGTCATGTTCACCAGTCCCGTATTTACAGGTATCCCCACCGCCCCCACCGCGGAACCGGACAGCAATGACGGACAGCTTGCCAATACGGAATATGTCAGCCGGGCAATTGCCAACGGAATCGCCGCTTCCGATGCCATGATTTTTAAAGGAACACTCGGAACCGGCGGTACCATTACCGCCCTGCCCTCCGCTTATCTGACAGGCTGGACCTACCGCGTTATCACCCCCGGCACCTACGCCGGGCAGACCTGTGAAACCGGCGATCTGATCATCGCGCTCACGGACAGAAACGGTTCCGGCGGCCTTCCTTCCGACTGGACCGTCTGCCAGACAAATATCGACGGCGCGGTCATTGAGACCAGAAAAATCAATGCCGGGAACGGTCTTACAGGCGGCGGCTCCCTGTCGGCCGACCGTACCCTTCACGTAGGAGCCGGAAACGGAATCTCCGTCGCCGCCGATTCGGTAGCGGCCAAGCCTGACACTACCGGCATTTCCGGTTCTGTGGGGAAAACCGTCGTGAGCGCCGACGGCATCGGTGTTGCCTTAGGCAGCGATGGGGTTACCGCTTTCCCCGGCGATTTGGGAAAACAAGCGTACGACCACAGCCTGGCGGCCCATGCCAGAATGGACGCCACGAAAACAGAAGCTTCCTCCGTCAACGGAAATATCAAAATCAACGGCACGGAAACCCCCGTTTACCGCCTTCCCGACGATGCCGCCGTCACAGCGTCCGAACGGACAAACTGGAACGATGCCAACACCAAAAAACACGTCCATGCAAACAAAGACACAATTGACAAAATCACACAGGCCACACTGGATAAGCTTTCCGGGATCGCAAACGGCGCCCAGGTCAATGTCCAGGCGGACT